>Ga0182035_10000144_pt1 | contig 28518 bp, 25 predicted proteins | sample flu12Cox44000170_FD_125969 | JGI IMG/M metagenome (GOLD analysis project Ga0182035, IMG submission 125969) | Lab enrichment of tropical soil microbial communities from Luquillo Experimental Forest, Puerto Rico - flux4day.12C.oxic.44.000.170 | ecosystem: Environmental > Terrestrial > Soil >...
CAAGAGCTGCGCCCGCATCCGACGGTCGGCGATGTGCGCGGGCTTGGCCTGATGTGCGCCGTTGAGCTGGTCAAGGACAAGGCGACCAAGGAGCCGTTCGGCTTCGGCCCGGGCGCGGCTGGCCATCCCTACATCCGCCGCCTGTTGGAGCTGATGGAAGAGCGCGGCCTCTTGACGCGGGTCTTCATGGCGCTCCAGCTCTGCCCGCCGCTGGTGGTCAGCAAAGACGAGATCGATCAGATCGTCACCGTCGTCGACGAGAGCCTCTCGCTCGCCGAGCGCGAGTTCGGCTTCGCTTAAGATTGGAGGGAAGGATGACTTACGAGCACATCCTGGAGGAAAGGGAAGACGGCGTCGGGATCCTGACGCTCAACCGTCCGGACAAGCTCAACGCGATGAACCGCAAGCTCGCCGGCGAGCTGCGCGATGCGGTCAAGCAAATGGATGCCGACGACGCGATCGGCTGCATCGTCATCACAGGTGCGGGAACCCGTGCGTTCTCGGCTGGAGGCGACATCCACGAGCAGCGCGAGGACGACCGCCGCTACTCGCAGGAGGAGTTGGATGCGCACCGCCCTCCGCGCCGCGGCAACTATGAAATTGCCGCCTCCGCGAAGCCGACGATCGGCATGATCAATGGGCTGGCCTATGGCGGTGCGGCGGTGCTCGCCTCCTCACTCGACATGCGCGTCGGTTGCGAGGATAGCCGCTTTCGCTTTCTCGCAGCGGCTTATGGGCGGATCAACAGCACCTGGACGCTCCCCAATCAGGTCGGCTGGCCGATCGCCAAGGAACTGCTGTTCACGGCACGGGTCGTCGAACCCGAGGAAGCCTATCGCGTCGGTCTGTTGAACCACCTCGTGCCGCGCGACCAGTTGCGCGCGAAGACCATGGAGCTCGCGCGCACGATCGCCGGCAACAACCGCGCGGCGGTGATGGGCATCAAGACGCTGCTGATGAAGCAGATGACGCAGAACCTGGAGGAGCAATGGGCCGAGGAGCGGCACTTCACGACGCATGTCGTCCGAGGCGCCAAGGCCGAGGAGGCTTTTCCCGAATTCATCGCTCGCCACGGCCGCCCCCTCAATTGAGGGGCGGCGGCGGGGACCTCGGCCTACTTCACCTCCACCAGTTCGAGGGCTTCGCGGCTCGGACCTTCGATCATCACGGCGCGGGTGTCGCCCAGCGGGTAGGGCTCTTCGAGAAATTTGACGCCCTCGCTCCGCAGCTTGTCGATCCACGCGTCGAGATCGGAGACGCTCAGCGCGATGTGATCCTGCAGCTGCCCGAGGGAGCTGACTAACGGTCGTTGTCCTTGATTGGCGTACCACATCATCGACACGTCGCCGAACTCGACACCGGCGCGCGGCGTGCGAAACATCCCTTCCCGATTGAGCGCCGGCCAGGTGCGGTCTAGCCCGCGGGTAAGGCCACCGTCGGCCGACGTCGGCGCATAGCCAGGCCGCATCGGCGCGTTGAGATGCTCTTGATACCAGCGGAGCGCGGCGATCGGGTCCTCCTGATAGAGGTGAACGTGGTTGAAGCGCTCGGCGAGATGGTTTCCGGCATATTCGACGAGGGTGTTGTCGGGCCCTCGCATATAAGAGAACCCGCCACCTCCGGCCGGTCCGACACCTTTGGCCTTGGCCTCGGCGATCTGCGTTTTGGTCAACCCCAGGACGTTCCCGATGTTGGGCCAGGTGTCGCTGCTGATCAGCACCGAGCAGCCTTCGTCGGTCGTGTAGAGGGGCAGCAGCTCGACCTCCGGCCGCTCTTTGTAGGTCTCCAAGCTCCGACGGGCGTCGGTGACATGCCAGCCGAAGTGCCAGATGGCGCTCTGCGGCTCGGTCGGCGGCGGTGCATCCACCTCGGTGAACAGCACGAGGACGTTATTTGGCGACTCGAGTGCCGGAAGGCCACCCCAGCTGCCCTTCGCCGTGCTCGGGAACTGGCGGAGGTAGAAGTCGATCGCACGATTGGGATCGACGGAGTTCAGATGTAGGTGATGGAAGCCGGGTGTCGGGAGCATGTCGAAGATCCTCTAGCCGCAATCTCTCTTCCACTATGCGCTGATCACCTCGGAGATCAACGCCCCGGCAACGGCATCAGCGACAGCGTGGTCTGATTGGGCCGCCTCTCCTCGTCACGCAGAGCGCGCAGCTTTGATTTCTTCCGGCGTATAGCGAAAGGCGCGGAAGACCCAGTTGTTGAGCCCGGCGCGTCCGGGCTCCTGGAAGAAGTGCGGGCTGACATACTCCCAAACGACCTCGCGCCCGGGAGTAACCTCGAAAATGCGCCCATGACAGCCTTCACAGATCAGCGTGTTGCCGTTCGTGAGCCGTTGCGCACCTGAGATGTACGGGCTGAAAAACTCGAAGAGCGACTGATCGGCGTACTCCCAAACGATCGCATCCGTGTGCGGATCGACCTCGATCACGCGCGAGAACGTGGCGGGATTGTCGGCGCGGTGCGTGCCGTTGTCGAAGATTAGGATGTTGCCATTCGGCAGCGGCCGCGGGTCATGCTGCTGCGCTAGCGGTGGGGAGCCGAGCCGCCAGAGTATCTTGCCGGTTGCCCGCTCGATCATCACCACGGTCGAGATGTTGCGAAAGCTGGCCACGATATGACCCTCGGCCGTCTCAGCCACCGTATTGCCGTGCGTCCACTCTGCGCGATGGTCCTGCGGCGTGATCGGACAAGTCTCGGGCTCGAGGTGCTCCCAGCTCCTCCACTCCCATACAACCTCGCCACTCGTGGTCATTTCGACCAGATAATCGGCGTAGATCGTGCCTCCTGCTTCGCTGCCGTGCAGTCCACCGCGGACGCGCCCGGCAATTTCGTCGGGCAGCGGTCGCAGGCACAATAGCAGCACATTGCCGTTGCGAAGCCGACGGGCGTCGTGATGGTGGTCGCTGTGCCGAACCTCCCACAGCACCCGTCCGTTCCAGTCGGCCTCGAGCACTCCAGCCTTGAAGCGGGGCCACGCCTCGAACCGTTCGAGGTCCTCCATGACCTTACCGCCATAAAAGAGATGGCCGTCGTCAAGTAGGTGGCCGTAGAGACCAGGCCGATATGGCATATGCCAAGTGTGGACCACGCTCCCGTCCATGCCGACGAGGTATACCGTCCCGTCGCCGTACATCGGCGCAAAGAGCGTGTAACCCGGCTGGGCCAATGCCGGATCGTGAACGATGAGTCCCGTTCGGGTGCGTCGGATCTTCTGCTGGTCAACCGTAGTCACGCGCGGATTTCCTGGCGCTGGAAGACGACGTAGGCAGCTGCGAAGATCAGGATCATCGCGGCGATCAGCCCGGTGAGTTGCGGCCAGACCAGGATGAAGCTCTGCGCGGCTGGCAACGGCGCGCCGAGCAGCGCGCCGCGGAGCTGGCTAATAAACACCGGACCGAGCGTACGTGTCGCCGGCTGCAGCAGGGCCAGCGCGATCTCGGCGTAAAGCGTGTTGGGCGAGATCCGATCGAGCGCCTGAGAGGTCTGAATATAGGCCAGGTTGGGACCGAAGATGTCCTCCGGCGGCCCAGCGATCAGGGTCGCCGCGAGCGGTTTGATGACTAACGACCAGAAGAACGAGAAGACGAGCCAGAGACCCAGCGCCGCGAGCGCTGCTGTGGCAGGCGCTCGAAACAGGATTGAAAACAAGAACGCGACCGCAAGCCATACGCCCCCGTACGCGATGGTCGCGACGAGAAAGCCCAACATCCGGACCAGCTCTTCGCCGCTCGGCGGCAGCCCGAGACGCAGGAAGCCCACACCTAGCACGAGCAACCACAGAGAAAACAGCGCAATGGCCAACGCGAGCAGTCGCGCGAGAAATTTTCCGAGTAGCAGGGCGTCCCGATAGATCGGCTGTGCCAGGATCCGGCTCAAGGTTCGCTGATTGAACTCTGCGTTGACCGCATCGAAACCCAACGCGATAGCGATGATCGGCGTCACCAACCCAACCGTATCGATAAATGAAAACGGTATTGGGTCCGGTGCCATCGTCAGCAAACGAAGAAACAGAAACGGGCTTTGTCCTATCGATTCGCGGATTGCCGTTGTGGAAAACCACGCTAGAACGAGCGCTATCAGGAAAACCAGCGCCTCGATCACAACCGTGCGAATTCCGCTTAGCTGGTCCGCCGCCTCTTTGGCGAGGACGATCCCCGCTCCGGTAAAGGGCGAGCCGCTACGCCGCATGGCGGACCTCGTCGAAGTAGCGCGTGTAGACCTCGTTGAGGCTGGGCTCGGCAAAGCGGATGCCGGTCAGCTCGGATGAGGGAGCGAGGAGGCGGGAGATCTCGGGCCGAAGATCGCGCTCGCAATCAACCCGATAAAGTTGCGGCCCCATCACCTGCACCCGGACCACGCCCGGCATTTCGGCGAGGCGATCGCGAACGCCGACGCCGCGAACCTCGACGTCGATCACATGGCCGCCGCCGAGCACGCGCTGCGCCAGGTCGGTCACGCTGCCCGACAGCGCGATGCGACCTTGATTGAACAGCGCCACCCGGTCGCACACGCTTTGCACCTGATCCAGATGATGCGACGACAGCAGAACAGAGGTCCCGTCGTTCTTCAGCGCCCGTATCAAGCTCAAAAATTCCTGGGTCGAATGTGGATCCAAAGTCGCAGTCGGCTCGTCGAGTATCGCGATACCCGGCCGTTTCATTAGAATCTCGGCGAGGCCGAGCCGCTGGCGCATACCGCGAGAGAACGTCCCGACCCGCTCCCGACTGACATCGGGGAGCCCGACCCTCTCCATCGCCTCGGCGAACCGCTCATCGATCTCGCGGCGCGACAATCCAGCCAGCCGCCCGGTATAGGCAAGATTGTCATGCGCCGAGAGACTGTCGTAGAAGCCGACTGAATCGGGCAGATAGCCGACCCGGCGCTTGACCTCGAGCGGCTCACGCAACGGATCGAAACCAGCGACCTCGGCACGCCCTTCGGTTGGCTCGGTTAAACCCAACAGCATCAGGATGGTTGTCGTCTTACCCGATCCGTTCGGTCCGAGGATACCGACGATCTCGCCCGACTGAACCTCAAGGTCGATGTGATCAACCGCGAGAGTCGCGGCGTAGCGCTTGGTCAGCCCATCGGCGCGGATTGCGACTTCGTCAGCCATCGTGCCCTTGCTAGCGTCGGCCAAACCGCGCGACCGCGAAGACAACAACGAGGAGAGCAGCGGCAATAACGCCAATGCCCACGGCGCCCCACACGGTCGAGGTCAGGACGGTGATGCGGAAATTGGCGGATTCGGAAAGTCCTCCCGCAGAGCCGGCGCGGATTGTCGTCTGGTAATCCCCGGCAATCGCGCGGGCAGCCGGCGTCAACGTAACCTTGATCGACTGCGATTTTCCGGCACCGAGCTCGGGCAATTCTTTGGGATCGAAGCTCGTCTTCCAGCCCTCCGGCGCGGTCGCGCTGAATTCGACATCCCGTGCTGCTTCGCTGCCGTCGTTCTTTGCGACGACCGTCAATTGGCTATCCTGGCCGGCATAGGCCTCGCCACTGAGACGGCCGCCTTCGCCGGCGAGCGCCAAACGCGCTTGGCCGATGATGGTAATGGTCAGATCTAGATCCGCAGATGCGGCCTCGCTCTTGGCGTGCAGCGCGAGTTTGTATTCGCCGGCTGGGGTATCGCGCGGCAACGCAATGGACGCTTCGATATCCTTCGACTTGCCGGCCTCGATCGGGATGCTAGTGAGCTGCTGGGTGCCGTAGGCCTCGGTAAAGGTGACTTGGAAGTTCTTGGGCGCGTCGGCGCTGAAATTGATCGTGGCGTCGCGCCCGCTGTCGTTGGCGACAGTGACCTTGAACTTGAACGAGGTGGTAGCGGTGCCGCGCAACGCTGGGAAGTTCGTGGTGAGCTTGAGCTTGGCCGGCAGCTCCTGCCCGATGGTAACGATTATCGGGAGTTTCAATGTGCTTCCGCCGCCCTGCGCCTCGACCAGGAATGAATAATTGCCGGGTCCGGTGCCAGACGGGGGTTCCAGACGGAGCTGTAGCTTCTCCTCGCTATCCGGTGCCACGATCGCCGACTCGATCGGCTGACCTCCGCCAAGAACCGTTGCTTTCCACCCGCTCGCCAGCTGTGGCACCGATAGCGCCAGCTGTTGCGGCGGCAGATTGAAGTTGCGCAGCGAAAGATCGATCGTCGTGGTCTCGCCGGCCCGCACGGTCAGCGCGGGATATCGGGTCGTCAGATAGAGTCCGGTGACTGCGGAAGGTTTGTCGGCGGCACCAGCCGAGTCGGTCGAAAGTACGAAAAACAAGACCGCCAGAAGCCGCAGCAGCATCCTCAAACGCTCCAAATGCTCGTTGCAGATACTGATCCCAGTCGCAGCAAAGAGGGTTGCGCGAGGGGATCGAAGGCACTCAGTGGCGCGCTGAATACCCTCGCCGACCGTCTCTCCGAAATTAACAATTTTTCATGTTTCGGGAACCGACTGAACCGACCAGCTCAGAAGAGACTCCCGAGGTTGCGGGCGAACCAACCTCCCTTCGGTGGGCCAGGGTTGCTGGTCCCGGTGACAAGGGCGTAGCTATCCTCATACCACTCGCTTCCTGGAAAGTTGTAGCCAAGGACCGCCGCATTAGCTTTCGCCTCATCATTGAGACCGAGGGCCAAGTCGCATTCGACAAGGCGCTCCAGCGCCTCCGGGACATGCGTCGTCGTCTGATAATTGTCGACAACACGTTTGAATCTATTCATTGCGGCCAGGTATTGACCACGTTTTATATAGTAACGTCCGATTTCCATTTCCTTTCCCGCCAAATGGTCGCGAGTAAAATCAAGTTTTAGTTTGGCATCGCGTGCATATTTACTGTCTGGAAATCGGCGCACAACATCGTCGAGCGCTTTCAAGGCCTGTTCTGTAATCTTCTGGTCGCGGCCGACATCCGTGATTTGGACATAATAGGAGATCGCTTTCAAATAATAGGCATAAGCAACGTCGCGGTGACCCGGATGCAGCTGGATGAACCGATCAGCGGCGATGACCGCCTCGCCATAATTTCCTGCTTCGTACTCCGCATAGGCTGCCATAATTTGGCCTTTCGTGGCCCAAACGGAGTACGGATGCTGGCTTTCGACTTCGTCAAAAGTCTTCGCCGCCGCAGCAAAGCGTTCTTCGACCATCTCGTCCATGGCTTTATTGTAAAGATCGTCGACCGGTTTTTCGACATAGACGTCCTTCTTTGAGCCACCGCAGGCGGCGAGAACAGTCATCAAGGCGGCCACTCCGAACCACCAACGTAGAGGAAACGGGCGCATCGGCAAGCCGGGCAACGAGAGTCAGGCTCTTCTTATAGCACGGATCGTGTGCAATGGAGATAAGCGAAGGTCCAAATTATACCTCGGAGAGGTGGATTTCGCCTGATCCATCGAGCTTGCCAAAATCGGTGGCTCGGCCCAGGTTGGTGTAGCACCAAGCCTCGCTATCGGCAAAAAGGGCCGCGAGCAAATGCCTCGTATGCGCATGACCGGAGCACACGCCACGGAATCGTCCGATGATGGGGCCGCCGGCAAGGTAGAGATCACCGACCGCGTCGAGCAGTTTGTGGCGAACGAACTCGTCGGCATAGCGAAGGCCGCCAGCGTTTAATATATGATCGCCGCTGACCACGACGACGTTGTCGAGCGACCCGCCGCGGCCGAAGCCAGCTGCCCGCAAACGTTCTACTTCGTCAATAAGGCCAAAGGTGCGCGCTCGGCTGAGTTCCGTTTTGAACGTCGCGGCATCGAACGCCACACAAATGTCTTGTTGGCTAATCAGCGGGTTAGCGAAATTGATCTCGAAGCTCATCCAAAAGCCGTGATCAGGCAACAGCGCGGCCGTTGCACCCTGGTTGGTAACTCCCACCGGTTTGAGAACTTTTATCGCGCGCCGTGCCGCATCCTGCTCGACGAGCCCGGCACACTCGATCAGGAATAAGAAGGGCGCCGAACTGCCGTCCATGATCGGCACTTCTGGACCGTCCAGTTCGACGACGGCGTTGTCGACCTCGGCACCGGCCAGGGCAGCCATCACGTGCTCGACCGTGCCAATGGTGATTCCTTCGCCGTTTGACAGCACTGTGCAGCGCGGCGATTCTATGGCGTTGACCCAATTCGCCCGAATCTCCGCCCCGGCATCGATACGGCGGAATACGATTCCGGTATCCGGTGCGGCCGGTAGTAGCGTCATTGTTACTTTTTGACCCGAATGGAGCCCGACCCCACGGCAACCAATTTGTGTTTTCAGCGTCCTTTGCGACGCTGTCGTCATATCCCCCAACATGCGACAGGCTTCTCGAAATCAATCCCCTATTCCATAAAACTAACCGGCGCCTCCATGCCGTCTCAAATCACTCTTTATTGCGGATTGTTACGTGTTAGCAACAAGTCGCCTTTGGATTTAGCCGGCTGTGGTACTCTCCATGGTTTCACGGCTCACAACCCTACCGAACGTTGGGCCATTCTGAGGCAGCGTGATGCCGGTTTAGTTTGCTTGACGGCGAAGGAAGGCGGGGATGTCGAGCAGATCTTCTTCCTTGCTCAAGCTCGGTCGGTCGTCCGGCTCGAGCGGGGTGAGCCGCGGTTGGGCAACCTGCTTTGCCGGTTGGGCAGGCGAACGAGGTGCCAGTTCCGGCGCCGGGGTGCGTGCGCGACCCACTCCGGTCACTCGTTCAATAAGACTGGGCACTCGCCCCTTCGGCTTCGGCGTGGGTTCCTTGACCGCAGGAGCAGACGGAACCGCAGGTTGGGTCAACGGAACCTGGCGAGTGAGTCCAGCGTCGACGGGCTTCGGAACAGTGAAGGAGCCACCGCGAATAGCCGCGTTCTCGGCTGCCTCTGCCACCTGCGGCAGTGGTTCGCCGTCGTGCTCCACACGCAACGGCTCGCTGCGCAGCGCTTCCCGTCCACCATCGATCGGCGACTGCGCTGCATTCTGGGTGAGCAGGGGCGCGGTGTAGACTCCTGCGCTAGCTTCCCCCAAAGCCGCGGCCGGCACGGCATCGCGGCTGCTGACCAGGCTGATCATCGGCCGGACCTGAGAGACCGCTTCCGCGTCAATGCCAGTCGCCACGACTGAGATGCGCATCTTGCCCGACAGCCGCTCATCGAAGGTCGATCCGAAAATGATGTTGGCGTCCTGGTCGACTTCCTCGCGGATGCGATTCGCCGCCTCATCGACCTCAAACAATGTCATGTCTAGGCCGCCAGTGATGTTGATTAAGACGCCCTTCGCGCCCTTCATAGACACATCCTCGAGCAGCGGGTTCGAGATCGCCGCCTCGGCGGCGTCGATTGCTCGACGCTCACCCTCGGCCTCGCCGGTGCCCATCATCGCCTTCCCCATTTCGGCCATCACGGTTCGAATGTCGGCGAAGTCCAGATTGATTAATCCGGGCATGACCATCAGGTCGGTGACGCCGCGCACGCCGGAATGAAGGACGTCATCCGCCATCTTGAAGGCGTCAGCAAAAGTGGTCCTTTCATTCGCCACTCGGAACAAGTTCTGATTGGGAATGATAATCAGCGTATCGACGAATTTTTGCAGTTCCTCGATGCCGAGCTCGGCGATGTGCATACGATGGCTGCCCTCGAAGTGAAAGGGTTTGGTCACCACGCCGACAGTCAAGATCCCCGACTCACGCGCGATGCGCGCGATCACCGGCGCGCCACCCGTTCCGGTGCCGCCACCCATTCCGGCGGTGATAAACACCATGTTGGAACCCTGCATCGCCTCGAGGATCTCGTCGAGGGCCTCCTCAGCGGCCGCACGACCAACATCAGGCCGTGAACCGGCGCCGAGGCCTCGAGTGACGCCTATCCCAAGTTGGATCTTGCGCGACGCGGTGGATTGCTGAAGCGCTTGCGCATCGGTGTTACAGGCAACAAAGTCGCACCCTACCAAATTCGATCGAATCATGTTGTTAACGGCGTTTCCCCCGGCGCCCCCCACACCGACAACAGTGATGCGGGGTTTCATTTCGTGCTCGTCCTTCGGGATGCTCAGATTGATCATGCGGTCCCCTCCGCTGAGATTCAGCTCCACGATACCCGGTCCGGTCCGGGCTCCCCCCTCGCCGCCTTACTATGGTCGGGCGACGACAAGTTCGACTTTGCCTCAAAAATTCTCTCGCAGCCAGTGGCCCAAGCGACCAAACGGCCAGCTCGGCGCTCGCAGAGGCCTGCGTCCGGCGCGCGCCACCTCGGCCCGCTCCGATGATGCAAAATGCAGGAGCCCGACGGTCGCCGAAAACGACGGGCCGCCGGTCGCCTCGGCCAAGCCCGTGACCCGTTGCGGCCGGCCGATTCGGATCTGTTTGTCGAGGATCAGTCCAGCAAACTCGCGCACTCCATGCAGCTGACAAGCCCCTCCGGTCAGCACAACGCGCCGGCCTGCGACTTTGTCGAACCCGCTGGCCTCGAGACGATTGCGCACCAACTCGAAGGTTTCTTCTATGCGGGGCGCAATGATCCCGACGAGCAAAGATTTCGGCACGTGATTGACATGACCCTCGTCCTCTTCGCCGACTTGGGGGACAGCGATCGTCTCTCGCTCATCGGTGCTCGAGGATATGGCGCTGCCGAAGAGCGCCTTCATGCGTTCAGCATGCGCCACCGGAGTCGAGAGCCCGCGGGCAATGTCATTGGTTACGTGGCAGCCACCGATCGGCACATAGTCGGCATGGATCAAATTGCCATCGAAAAATACCCCGATCGTTGTCGTTCCCCCGCCCATGTCAATGACTGTCACACCGAGTGAGATCTCGTCCTCGACAAGGCAAGAGAGCCCTGCCGCATAGGGGCTGACGACGAGAGCGTCAACGTCGAGATGCGAGCGCCCGATTGCCGAGCCGTGATTGCGCACGCTGGCCGCGCTCGCGGTCACGACGTGCATGTTGACGCCGAGGCGCTCGCCAAACATCCCGCGCGGGTCGCGGATGCCACGACTTCCGTCGATCGAGAACCCAACAGGCACCGAGTGGACGACGTGCTGATCACTCGGCTCTCCTATCATGTAGCCGTGCTCAAGCACGCGATGCACCTCCGTATCTGTGATCTCTCGTCCGGCAATCCCGATCTCGGCCTTGACAATGCGTGAAGCAAAGAATCCGCCGGACAGATTTGTCACAACTCGTTGGATCGTCTCGCCCGCCATTTCCTCAGCGGCATGCACCGCATTGACGATGGAGGCGCCTGCCGCTTCGAGATCGACGATCGTCCCGTTGCGCACCCCGCGAGAGATCTGATGGCCGATGCCCAGCACCCGAGGTTTATCTGCTCCGATCCGCGCGATGAAGCAGCAAATTTTCGTGGTGCCAATATCGAGAGCAGTGATCAGGCTCCCCCGTGGACGCATTGGCGATCGGCGCGGCTTTGTCTTTCCATCGTGTGCTACAGTCGCTGCCATTATCCGATCTTCGGCGTCCGACGCGGCTTCATTCAGGGCGGTCATGTGTTCTTCGCCGGTGAGTGTACTTTTTTCGATATCGCCGGCTCCTTCGGGGACTCCGGAGTCACCCGCAGAACCAGTCGATCCGAGAGACGCAGATCAATGGTCAGAACCTCACGTTTCAAGATGGCGCTCGATCGCTCCAGTCGTGCGAGCTGCGACCACGCGCTTGCCGTCTCGTCCGCGGGGAGCAGTACGTCGGTGGCATTATCGATACGCAAGTTCCAGCGACGGTCGCCGACGCGGATCGCCGCAGTAACCCGCGACGCGAGGTCAGGATCGCTTGCAAGCATCTCCAGAAGCTCTGCTGCGTGGCTCGCAGCGCCCTCGCCAACAACTAATGGCAGCTTGGCGAATCGCTCGAGCCGGGTCACCGGAATGACACTGCCGTCACGATCGAGCAGCTCTAGTTTGCCACCGTGCTGCCAAAGCGCCAATGGTTTGCGTTCAACCAGACGTATATAGAGTGTGCTCGGCAGGCGCCGCTCGATCACTGCGGTGCGCACCCAGGGCAAGGCTTCGAGCTGTTCCTTGACGCGCATCGGGCTCACTGCGAGAATAGGGGTGCCAAGTCCGGCGGCCAGCGCCGTCAGGATTGTCTCTCGATCGGTGGTCTCGCGTCCTTCAACCGTAATGTCGGCAACGGTCAACCCGAGCAGCGCAGTACCCTGTATTATCCTGTCGGTGGCACTCTGAAGTAACGACTGCCCAAGCAGCGAGCGGTTCAGCTGAACTGCGCCGTAAACGCCCCCCAGAAGCAGTAGGGAGATACCGACCCACACTCCGATCCGATAGAGGCGGCGCGCAGCCTGGCGGCGCGGTCGCCGAGTTGCTGCTCCAGTCATCCCCCGCATGCCGCGTTCTCGACGATCCACGCAACCAGATCGTTGAAGGTGACGCCAACATGACGGGCAATGTCAGGGACAAGGGAAGTAGGCGTCATTCCGGGCTGGGTGTTCACTTCCAGTAGGTAGAGCTCACCCGGCTGGGCCACAGTATCGTCATACCGCAAATCGGCCCGACTTACGCCACGACATCCGAGCGTTCGATGGGCTCGCAAAGCGATGTCAAGCGCCCGCTCATACGCTTCAGCAGGGATCGGCGCAGGTGTCAGATGATCGGACCCGCCCGCCGAATATTTTGACGTGTAATCATAAAAACTGCCACGCGGGACGATCTCGCAAACCCCAAGAGCGCGATCCCCCATAACTCCGACGGTAAGCTCGCGCCCGGGAACAAAACGCTCGACCATCACCTCGTCGCCGAAGCACCAATCGTTCACCTCCTCGCGCCAAGAGTTGTCGCTCATCCGCACGATACGAACTCCGACGCTTGAACCCTGGTTGGTCGGTTTGACGACGAATGGGGCCGGCATTGGGTCGCGTAGGGCAAGTTGCTCGGGGCGTGTGACCACACCTTCGACGATGGGCAAGCCCGCACTGCGAAAGATCGCCTTTGCAGTTGGCTTGTGCATCGCCAACGCCGACGCGAGAACACCCGAGTGGGTGTAGGGAACGCCGAGCATCTCTAAGACGCCTTGGATCGTGCCGTCTTCGCCGCCGATCCCGTGTAAGGCGTTGAAGATCACGTCTGGACGAGGATCAAGTGCGCGCAACAACTCTGGTACGTCACGCCTTACATCGATCACCCTCACCTTGTAGCGATCCGCTAGCGCCTTGGCGCACTCGTAACCACTCGACAGTGAAACCTCACGTTCCGGTGACCACCCTCCCATCAGGACAGCCACGGTTTTTGTCACGTCGCCCACGCTGTGGTTAGACAATCCTATGCCCATCACCCCAACCCTCTTGCCGCGAATAGCAAGGGACGGACCCGAACGGCTTGGGGGTGCTAGACGTGACGCCCCGGCCCATTTGCGCGACTGTCCCGGAATCTGGAGCCGGCAAGCCTATACGGTGAATTTCCCACTCGAGCACGATGCCGATCGTCTCGTAGACACGGCGTCGCACCTCCTCGCCGAGACACTCGATATCAGCTGCTGTGGCGCCTCCGGTATTAATCAGGAAGTTGGCATGCTTCTGCGAGACCATCGCGCCGCCTTTTATCAGACCACGGCACCCGGCGGCATCGATCAGGCGCCATGCCGCCTCACCAGGCGGGTTTGCGAAGGTTGAGCCTGAGGTGCGCGCGCGCACCGGCTGAGTGGTTTCGCGCATTTCACGAATCGCCTTCAGTCGTTTGGCGATTTCCGCACGATCGCAGGCGACGCCGCGCAGTTGAGCTTCGAGAAAAATCCATCCAGGGTCGACGCCGCAATGACGATACGTAAGCTTCATCGAAGCGCTGTCGATCGTATGATTGTATCCGCTGCGGTCGAGTGCCGTCGCTGAAACGAGCACCTGCTTGATCTCCGCGCCATAGGCACCCGCGTTCATCCGCAAACTTCCGCCAATGGTTCCGGGGATGCCGGACAGGAATTCTAGCCCGCCGAGCCCTGCTTCGGCGGCGGTGAGGGCGACAATACGGTCGAGTGCGCCCGCGCCGACACGAACCTCCCCGTGCGCAATGACAATATTTGCAAAGCCCCGGCCGAGGCGGATAGTGACCCCGGGGACACCACCGTCGCGCACCAGCAAATTCGAGCCGACCCCAATTACTGTCACCGGAATTTCCACAGGCAGCGCCGCGAGAAAGGCGGCGAGGTCCTGCCCGTCTGCAGGTCTGAACATGACTTCCGCCTGACCGCCGACGCCAAACCAGGTCTGCCTGCCGATCGGCGCATTCGCGGTCAGCTTGCCGCGGACCGGAGGAAGCTTGCCTGACATCGCGTCTTCGCGTCGTTCGGTCACGTAAGGTGACTTGGGGATGGCAGGCCAGCCAGTTCCTCCGGCAGCCTATTCGCCCAGTTGGTGATCGAGCCCGCCCCCAGGCACACGATTATATCGCCCGGACTCGCCAGCTCCCGAATGAGCGGGGCAAGATTCCGCGGACTATCTAGGGGGCGGACGTTGCGATGGCCGCGCTCGGCCAGACCGGCGACGAGCGCCTCCCGATTGACCCCTTGGATCGGCGGTTCCCCGGCGGCATAAACATCCGCGACCAAGACGATGTCGGCGTCGTTGAAGCAGGTACAGAACCCGTCGAAGAGATGCGAGACACGGGTAAAGCGATGTGGTTGAACGACGGCGATCACCTTGCCCTCGATAATCGCGCGCGCTGCCTTCAGCACGGCTGCTATCTCGACCGGGTGATGCCCGTAGTCGTCGATCACGGTCACGCCATTCCATTCGCCGGTCTTGGTAAAGCGCCGCTTGACTCCCCGGAAGCTGCCCAGTGCGACCCGTAACGCTTCATCGCCGAGCCCCATCGCCTCGGCGATGGCGACGGCCGCGAGCGAATTCTGCACATTGTGTTGCCCGAACATCGGCAGGAACAAGTCAGTGATCGTTCGCCCTCGATCCGATAATGCGTCGGCGACGATGGCGTCAAATCGAGCGCCGTCGCGTCCGAGCCGGACGTCGACGGCCCGGATATCGGCCTGCGGGCTGAAGCCGTAGGTCAGCACACGGCGGTCCGACAGCCTAGGGATCATCCCCTGCACGACGGGGTGATCGATGCACAACGCAGCAAAGCCATAGAACGGAATGTTGCCGACGAAAGTCTCAAACGCTTGGCGCAGCGCATTGAAGCTGCCGTAGAAATCGAGATGTTCGGGATCGATGTTGGTGACGATCGCGATCGTTGCCGGCAGCCGTGTAAAAGTGCCGTCGCTCTCGTCGGCCTCGACGACCATCCAGTCGCCTGCTCCCAGACGAGTGTTGGTGCCGTAGGCGTTGATAATGCCGCCGTTGATAACAGTCGGGTCGAGCTGTGCCATCTCGAGCAGCGTACCTATCATCGAAGTTGTTGTCGTCTTGCCATGGGTCCCGGCGATCGCTAGCGACCATTTGAGACGCATCAACTCGGCGAGCATTTCGGCTCGACGTACCACCGGGAGACGGCGAATCCGTGCCGCTACGACCTCCGGATTGTCGGATTTCACCGCCGAAGAAGTTACTACGACTTCCGCTGCACCTAAATTTCCGGCGTCATGCCCTATTGCTACCGGGATCCCGAGGTCAACGAGCCGCCGTACATTGGCGCCATTCGCAATATCGCTGCCCTGAATCCTATAGCCGAGATTGTGCAATACCTCAGCGATTCCGCTCATACCGATCCCGCCGACGCCAACGAAATGCAAAGGACCGATCGTTCGGGGAAGTGCTCTCATGCTGCACGCCCCTGAAACCCGAAAGGATGCTTGGCGGCGGTTAGGAGATCGAGCGCCAGTCGCGCCAGACGTCGGGTAGCATCGCGCCGCCCAAAGGCAACGGCACGCTGCGCCGCCGCTGACAACGCTCCTCCGTCAGCGAGCAAGCGATCGAGATAAGGGGCGAGGGTACTGGGAGAAAAGCTCGATTGCGGGATGACCCAACCACCGCCGGACTCGGCGAAGGCCCGGGCGTTCGCGGTTTGATGATCGTCAGTCGCATGCGGATACGGGATCAACACCGCCGGGCGGCCGATTGTCGCGATTTCGGCTATGCTTGAGGCACCGGCACGACAGATCACCAGATGGGCCCGTGGCAGCCTCATTGGCATATCGTCGAAAAAGGAATTGAGGTCGGCGGTTATCCCTGCTCTCTGATAAATCTCCGCTACCGGAGCGAGATCCTCCGGGCGTACCTGCTGGCTGACCCGCAACACCTTGCGCAACCCCTCCGGCAACGCTTCCAGAGCCGACGGCACAACCTCGCTCAAGATGCGCGCCCCCTGACTGCCGCCCATGATCAGCAGCTCGATCGGCCAGCCAGGTCCGGGTACCTTGTAGCCTACATCGCCAACCGCCACGATGGCCTGCCGCACGGGATTTCCGGTATGGACGGCACGGACGCTGTCGGCAAGGCGCAGACCTGCCGTTGTGGGAAAACTGGTGGCGATCACCCGTGCGCGCGGCGCCAACAGCCGGTTGGCGCGGCCGAGCACGGCGTTCTGCTCGTGAACGAGGGTTGGTAACCCGAGAGAGACGGCCGCGAGCATCGTCGGGACCGAAGGGTAACCACCAAAGCCGATGACGACAGTCGGAGCCAGTCGACGTAACAGCTGGTGTGCCTGTATGGCGCCAAGTGTTAGCGCGCCAAGCGCCTGGACGGTCCGACCCGGCCCATCGCCAAACCGCCCGGCACGCACGCGATGAGTTTCGACGCCAGTGAGACGTCTGGCAATCGCGTCGGTTCGCTCGTCGCTAGCGAAATGGACTATCTTCCCTTGGCCCAGTAGTTCGCTCGCCACCGCCTCCGCTGGAAACAAATGCCCGCCGGTCCCGCCCGCAGCGAGCACGAAAGATCCGCTCACAGAACGTTTCCCGCGAGTCGTCGACGGGTCAGTGCCAGCATCATTCCCATGCCGAGTCCAAGTGCGAGCAGCGAGGATCCGCCATACGAAAGAAAAGGCAGCGTCATCCCTTTGGTCGGAATCAAGTGCAGGCTCGATGCCATGTTTATCGCCGCCTGAAGCCCGAACTGGATCAGCAAGCCGGTCGCGGCAAGGAGCACGAACAAGCTCCCTTCCTGCAACAACCTGGACAATCCACGTAGCACAATGAAGGCGAATAGCCCAACGAGGGCAAGGCAGACGATGAGACCGAACTCTTCGCCAGCGACAGCGAAGACAAAATCGGCGTGCGCGTCCGGGAGGACGTCCTTCACTTGGCCCTCGCCCGGACCGCGACCCCACAATCCGCCATTGGCAAAGGCCTCGATCGAGCGGTTCACCTGATAGCTGTCGCCGGCAGTCGGGTCGAGAAAATGATCGATCCGGACCTTGACGTGAGGCAAATAGAGATACGCACCCACCAGTCCCCCAACCCCGGCGAGAGCACCCACCACGACCCAATAGAGCCTCAGCCCGGCCATGTAGAATTGCGCAAACCACACGATGGCGACGACAGCCGCCATCCCGATATCGGGCTGCTTGATCAGCATGCCGGCGACAGTGAAAAATAGCGCGATAGAGATAAGATTGCCGGGGAAATCCGGGCGCAACTTCTGCTCGGAGAACAGCCATGCGGCGACCACAGCGAAGGTCGGTTTGACGAATTCGGACGGCTGCACCGACAATCCAGTCAGATTGATCCACCGTCTCGCGCCTTTGATCTCCGCGCCCATGACGAATGTCAGAGAGAGCAGCACCAGCGCGATCGCAAAACCGATCACGGCGATGCGACGGATCGTCCGCGGAGGCTGCAGCGAGGCAACAAACATCACGCCCACGGCTAATGGGAGCAAGGCGAGGTGGCGGCGGACGAAGTGCAGCCCATCATAGCCGATCCGCTCGGCAACCGGCGGACTTGCCGCCAGGCTTAAGACCACGCCAAACCCGATGAGCATGCAGAGCGCGGCAAGGTTCCAACGGTCGACAGTCCACCACCAGCGCGCCACCGGGCTCTGGTCGATGCGCGCAAACCTCATCCGTATCGATCCTCGCGGTGCATCGCGCCGAGTTTGCAATCGAGCGCAACGACAACTTCGCCCATGGAATATTTTGGTGGTGTGATAGAGCTTTCCGAACCCAATATGCACCGTAACTCATTATAAGCAGTTGCTACTTTTCCATAGTTGCCGAGAATCATGGCACATTCACCGCAATTTCAGCGTGGCGAGCCCCGCGATCGCTAGAATCCAAGCGATAATCCAAAAACGGATGACGATTGTGGGCTCCTCCCAGCCTTTTTGTTCGAAGTGATGGTGGAGCGGTGCCATGCGGAAGACGCGACGTCCGGTCATCTTAAAGCTCGCGACCTGAACGATGACAGAGACCGCCTCAAGCACAAATAAGCCGCCGACGATTGCGAGCACGAGCTCGTGCTTCGTAACCACGCTGATCGTCCCGAGGGCGGCACCGATCGACAGCGATCCCGTATCACCCATGAAGACCATTGCCGGCGGGGCGTTGAACCATAAGAAACCGAGGCTCGCCCCGACCATTGCACCGCAGAAGACGGTGAGCTCGCCGGCGCCGGCGACATGATGGATCTGCAAATAGTTGGCAAAGATGGAATTGCCGACGAGATAAGCTATAAATGCAAAGCAACCGGCCGCAATCATCGAGGGGACTATCGCGAGCCCATCGAGCCCGTCCGTCAGGTTGACCGCGTTCGAGGCGCCGATGACCACAAAGACACCGAAAGGCACAAAATACCAGCCGAGCTCGAAAAGCAGGTTCTTGAAAAAGGGCACGGCAAGCGCATTAGCTAGCCCGGATGGCGTGACATAGGTTATTGCGATGCACGCGAGGGCGCTGAGCAGAATTTCCAGGCCGAGTTTGGTTGAACCGCGAAGCCCGTAATGCGAATTGCGGTGAAGCTTTTGATAGTCATCAAAAAAGCCGATCAGACCGAATCCGACGGTGACTAGCAGCACGATCCACACATATGCGTTCGTCAGATCCGCCCACAGCAGCGTCGAAATCGTCAGCGCAAGCAGTATCAGGAACCCGCCCATGGTTGGCGTTCCTCTCTTGCGGGTCACATGTCCGTCCGGCCCGTCGGGGCGGATCGGCTGGCCATTGACCTGTTTGGACCGCAGCCAGGCGATGATATGCGGGCCGAGCAAAAAGCTGATAAGCAGCGCGGTCACAGCGGCTCCGCCTGATCGGAAGGTGATATAACGGAACAGGTTGAAGGCCTGAAACTGATCCGCAAAAGGGAAAAGCAACGGATAAAGCATGCAATCATGTCTCTCGCCGTACCGACTCCGCGCGCAGCCGCTCGACGATGGGGCTGAGCCCGATCCCGCGGGAGCCTTTGACCGTCAGGACATCACCGGCCCGCAGGAAGCGAAGTAGCTCATCGATAACGTCATCGGCGGTACGCCACAATCCGCCACGTTTTGATTCCGGCAGAGCGTCGTACAGCGCCGAGACAGCACTCCCGACGAGGAAGACGCGATCGACCCCTGCTGCGGCGAGTGGCGCCGCAAGTTCCCTGTGAAGGCGTTCCGTTGCCTCGCCGAGCTCCAACATGTCCCCAAGCACCGCCACCCGCCTCGCCCCGGTGGCGAGCGGAATCGCGGCGAGTACCGCAAACGCTGCCCTCATTGCCGCCGGGCTCGCGTTGTAGCTCTCGTCGATCAAGGTCAACTTGCCGCTTCGCCACGAAAGTTCGTATCGCCGACCGCGCCCCGGTAACTCCTCGAGCCCGGTGAGTGCCTCGGCGGCACGGTGTGGGTCGCCCCCGACCGCTCTCACCGCGGCGAGGACGGCCAGCACGTTCATCACCCAATGTTGGCCCGGTACCGGAAGCCGAACACGCAGCGTAAACCCAGGCAGCGCGGCGTCGATCGTGCTGCTGTGCGGATCAAGCACGGAATTGAGGAGCCGGACAGTAGCCGCGCGGTGGGCACCAAAACTGACCACCTCGGCCGCGCCGGTTCGTACCGCTGCCGCCGCGAGGCGGGCATAGTGCGGATTATCACGATTCAGTACGGCGACCCCACCCGGTTCGAGCCCGAGAAAAACTTCCGCCTTCGCATCGGCGATTGCCTCAACCGACGAGAAGGAGCCGAGATGGGCAGGCTCGACTGTAGTGATCACGGCGATGTGGGGCCTCGCCAATCGAGCGAGACTGCCTATCTCGCCGGAATGGTTCATCCCCATCTCGAAAATCCCGTAAGCGACATCGGGCGGCATCCGCCCAAGCGAGAGGGGCACACCCCATTGATTATTGAGACTGCCCGCCGAGGCGAAAGTCGGGCCGCAGGCAGCCAGGGCCAAACGCAGCGCCTCTTTGGTGCCGGTCTTGCCCACACTACCGGTGATCGCGATGATCCGGGTATCACTGCGTCTACGTGCCGCCGAGCCGAGAGCCGCTAGGCCTGCGGATGTGTCGGCAACGCGCAGCAGAGGCACCGTCGACAAACCGGGTATATCGCGGTCCACCATCGCAGCAGCAGCACCGCGCTCGAGAGCGGTACCAACAAAATCATGGCCGTCGTAGTTAGGTCCCCTCAATGCAACGAACAGGTCACCGGCGGAGAGGCTGCGCGTATCGATCGATAAACCCGTAGAGGCCCACTCCGAGATGCTTGATCCGCCGGTCGCAGCTGCAGCATCTCGCGCGGTCCAGAGGGGCATCACCAGCTGGTTCGCCAGGCCCCAGCAAATGGGCCCAATTGGACGATTTCGCGGACGATCGCCACGTCGTCGAAAGGGTGCGTCTGATCGCCCACGATCTGCCCGGTTTCGTGCCCTTTGCCAGCGATAACCAGGATGTCGCCTGGGCGAGTATCGGCAATTGCGACTGCAATCGCTTCTTGGCGGTCGGCGATCTCGACCGCCTGCGGAGCCGCCGCGAGGATCGCGCGCCGGATTTCTGCTGGCTCTTCGTCTCGCGGATTGTCGTCCGTCACGTAAACCCGGTCCGCCAAGCGGGCCGCTACCCGCCCCATCAGCGGGCGTTTGCCGACGTCGCGGTTACCGCCGCAGCCAAACAAGGCGATCAGCCGCCCAGGCGCGTGCGGGCGCAATGTGGTAAGGACGGTCGCAAGCGCATCCGGAGTGTGGGCGTAGTCGACGACGATCCCTCCACCGTTCCCACCCTCGGCGACGAATTGCAATCGGCCAGGCACGCTAGAAAGACTAGAGAGAGCATCTGTCGCTGCTGCCAGCGACCCTCCGGTAGCTATCACAAGACCGAGCGCTGCCAGCGCATTCATTGCCTGAAATGCGCCAGCGAGGGGCAATACCAGCCGGCGGCGATGTCCAAGAATATCGAGGAGCAGTACTTGGCTATTGCCCTTCGACTCACGAGCAAGAATACGGAGATCCGCAGTCCGGTCGGCGCCATAAGCGAGAACCGGGCGGCCCGTATCGCGGCAAAGCGGAGCCAAACGAGAGAACTCGCTGCTGTCAGCGTTCAGGACCGCAGTCCCGCCTGGTACCAGAAGCGTGCTGAACAACCGGTATTTCGCAGTTCTGTAATCCGCCATACCTCCATGGTAATCGAGATGATCTCGGGTCAGGTTCGTAAACCCGGCGGCGACGATCGCTAGGCCGTCGAGCCGACATTGGTGGAGACCATGGCTAGAGGCCTCGATCGCCACCTGCTCGATGCCCTTCGTGGCGAGCGTGGCAAGGTCATTATGAAGCGCGACCGGGTCTGGTGTCGTCAGGGTCCCAGGACGCTTCTCAGCCGTGGTCACCAGCCCAAGCGTCCCAAGGCTCGCCGCGGCAAGCCCGATTACCGTCCAGATTTCGCGAACGAAGTGCACGACTGAGGTCTTGCCGTTAGTGCCCGTAACGGCGACGATGGTGCGCGGTTGTCGACCATAGAAGCGTGCCGCCAGAAGGGCTAGTCGGCGATGTGGGCTTGGGTCGACTAGGATCGCCACACGCTCGCGGCGCTCGCGAGATAGATCAAGAGCGTGGGCATCGTCGGTCAAGATCGCGACGGCGCCGCGTGACACCGCCTCGGCGGCGAAAACTCGCCCATCTAGTCGCGCGCCCGGCAGAGCGGCAAAGAGGAAGCCTGGTCGAACGGTCCGAGAGTCGGCGCTGAGCCCCACGATCTCTGGATCGGCGACCGGCAAAGCGACGGCCGCTAGACCACTGAGCTCAGTAAGCCTCAATCCGCTTACCTTGGAGGCTCTCAACCATTAGCGCCCGCCGCACTTCGGGCGAAGATTCATCGACCGGCTGCACCCCCAGGAGGGGTGCAATGCGCTCGATTATGCGGCTGGTTGCCGGGGCCACCGTCCAACCTGCGGTCGCATAGCCGTGGCTTTGTTTATTTGGGTGCGGCTCATCGACCATCGTTAAGACGAGATATTTTGGGTCGTTGATCGGAAACACCCCGACAAAGCTCGAGAGCAGCTTACGCTCAGCGTAGTGCTTACCCGAAACTTTATCTGCCGTTCCGGTCTTGCCGCCAACCACATAGCCCGGGGCAGCGGCCATGGTGCCGGTCCCGTGTTCAACCACCAGCCGCATGAGCCTGCGCATTTGTTCCGAGGTCTTCGCAGAAATCACCTGTTGACCCTGCGGTGCACGGCCGTCCGGAAGTTTGATGAGCGTAGCCTGGCGAAGGATCCCGCCATTGACGAGCGCCGCGGCAGCGGTTGCAAAACTCAGCGGGGTCACCGAGACTCCGTGGCCAAAGGCGATCGTCATCACATTGACTTCGCGCCACTTTGGTGGGTAGTGCGGTGTCCCCACCTCGGAAACCTCGATCTTCGGTGCCTTCAATAGACCAAGCCGCGCGAGGAACTCCCGCTGGGTTTGGGAGCCGGCAGCGACAGCCATACGAGCCGCCCCGATGTTCGAGGAGTACATCAGGATTTCCGGGACGCTCAACACCCGACGTTTGCCATGATAATCTGAGATCGTGAAGCGTCCGATCCTTATCGGATGGCTCGCGTCGTAGGTGCTGGAGATCGTCGAGGTGCCGGCATCGAGTGCCATGGCCACGGTGAAAATCTTGAAGATCGAACCAAGCTCGTAGACGCCGAGGGTTATCCGATTGAACATACGGTCGGCGAGAGGAATGTCAGGGTGTTGGGGATCAGGGGCGACCGGACGGTTCGGATCGAAATCGGGTAGCGATATCATCGACAGGATTTCGCCTGTGTTCACGTCCATGATTAGTCCGGCGCCGCCTTTCGCAGTGAAATCAGCAACGACGCGCTGTAATTCCTCCCGGAGGATGTATTGCAGGCGGAGGTCGAGCGAGAGCTGGAGCGGCTCCCGGCGCCCCTGTAGCAGACTATCGAGACCGCGCTCGACCCCGGCGAACCCCGCGTTGTCGATACCGGTGTAACCGATGACATGCGATGTCAAACCGCCGTCAGGATAGACGCGGCGCTCCTCATGCTCGAACTCCAGCCCCGGGATACCGAGCTGATTGACATCGTATTGCTCAGCAGGCGTCAAATGGCGTTTGATCCAAACAAAGCTCTTACCCGAGGTGAGCTTAGCGTAGACCTCAGCCGCGCCAAGAGTCGGGAATACCTTGACGAGTCTGTTGGTGGCCTCGGCTGCATCAACAATCTGCTTTGGATTGGCGTAAAGTGACGGACTGTCGAGTGTCGCAGCGAGGACATTGCGGTTGCGATCGACGATATCGGCATGGCTCGGCACCGAGGCCGTCACAATCCGAAACCGTCCGACCTGCGATTCGGCTGTGCCACCTCCGACGGCCACAATTTCGACAACCCGCAAAGCCACGACAGCAAAGACAAGGGCAAACAACGTGCCGGTAACGAGGAGACGGGTGCGGCAGGCCTCAAGAGCTAGCCTTGCCGGCCCGTCGGGAACGATGGCCGCACAGGGAGGCGGCTTAAAGTGCCGTGGCCGACATGGGTTGTCGTCGTACCTTTGTGCTGCAGTCATCACCGGCCCGCTGTGACCTGTGCGATCAACTCATCGAGCGATCTCGGTCGTCTCGGGAGGGCCGGCTTTGCAAACGCCTTTGCCGGCGAGGGTTTGGCGAGTTCGGGGGCTTCGGCCGGTTTTCCCGGCGATGCCGGCGCGATGGTCGATGCCAGGATTGTGGCCGGCGCGCCCTCTGCCGGTGGCTCGACGACGGTGACGAGGGGGGCGTCGACTGCGGCCGGGGTCGCGGCTCGCAGCGGGATGTCAGTGAAGGTGCTGCGGAGTTGTTTGGTTACTATCGGGCCGAGCGAAAGGTGGCGCCGGTTCATCTCATCGAGGGTTTCGGGCCGGGTCAGGTAGGCCCATTCGGCCTCGTCGGCTCGGATTGCGTGCTCCTCCGCGATTATCGCCTTCTTAGTTCGGTTGAGCTCGTCTTCGAGTGACTGGACCCCGTATTTTACCGCAAACATCGCAAAGCCAGTTGTCGAAACGACAATCAGCCAAAATAGGGTGCTGAGTTTTATCACGCCCGCTGCCTTTTCCAGTCGCGATCCGGACCAATGCAGCCCGCTGGCCAGGCGGGCGCCGCACTCCTCTCTGCCGCTCGCAGCCGCGCCGCTCGAGCTCGGGGATTGCGCGCGATTTCGGCGGGATCGGGCCTGACCGCCCGCCGCCCCAGCAACTGAAAGCTCGGTCCGTATCCAGGGACCGAAGCGGGCGCATGACGCGAGGTTCGTGGTGCGCCCTCGCCGCGCCCCTGCAGAAACCGTTTTACCCTCCGGTCCTCGAGCGAATGAAATGATACCACCGCCAGCCGGCCCCCGTGCATCAACAGCTGCTCGGCCGCCGCGAGACCGCGATCGAGCTCGCCAAGCTCGTCATTGACGGCGATACGGAGGGCCTGGAAAGTCCGAGTTGCGGGATCCTGACCCGGTTCGGCTTTCGGAACTGCCGCACGCACGATTTCCGCGAGCTCGATCGTTCCTCGAATCGGCCGGCGATGCTGGGCTGCCGTAATCGCGCGGGCGACTCGGCCAGCGAAGCGTTCCTCCCCTAATTCGCGGATCAAATCGGCCAGTTGGCGTTCGGACAGGGACGAGATCAAATCCGCAGCGCTCGCACCCTCGCAGCTCATCCGCATATCGAGGGGCCCGTCAAAGCGAAACGAAAACCCGCGCTCAGGCGCGTCCAGTTGGGAGGAGGAAATGCCCAGGTCAAAAGTGATGCCAGCGATTGGCCCAACCTTCGCGGGGGTTAATAGGCGAACCATCTCGCCAAAGCGCCCCTCGATAATGGTCAGTCGCCCACCCAGATGCTCGGCCAGCTTTCGTCCGCGCCGCACCGCACCGGGGTCGCGGTCGATACCGAAGACGCGGCAACGGGCGGCGCCGAGCAGCGCCATGCTGTAGCCGCCGTTGCCGAAAGTAGCGTCTATATAGACGGCGTCGTCGCGCGGCGCCAGCGCAGCGAGCATAGCGTCTAGCAACACGGGAATATGCGCCGCTCGTTGTCCCTCGCGGCACTGCGAACCCCCGTCGTGGCGGGAACGGCTTGAGTGTCGGCCGGTCATTGCCGCCGCCGGCTGACAAGGCTGCCGAGCGACAGCATCTTCGTACCCTGCCGGAGGGCGCGTTCGAGCAATGCTGCCTCGTGATGCGCGAAGCGCTGGGGTTCCCAGATCTGGAAGGTCGGCCCAAGCCCGACAAAGGCGGCGCTCTCGGTGATGTGGGCGTGCGTCGCGAACTTTTCGGGCAGCACGATGCGACCCTCAGGATCAAACGGCAGGCGCTGTGATCGGGCGAGGATCAGGGTCGCCAGGCTCTGCTGCTCATCCGGTTGCTCAAGCTCGTCGAGCCCGGCGGAGACTGCCTCCATACGATCGATGCCCGTTGCTTCGAGCGCCTCATAGTCTAAGGATGGGAAGGCAACAATGCCGTCAAAGGTCTGGTCGGCTAAGGCTGTGCGAAAGGTCGCCGGCACTGAAACCCGCCCCTTGCGGTCGACCTTGTTCACATAAGTGGACATGAAAAGTGCCACTTCTTCCCCCAACGCTCGCCCCTGGACGCTCGGCAAGGGGCGCCCGATAGGCACCGCCGAAGTTCCCCCCATCCGCAGTGCCCGTCCATGGGTGTACGTGGTATTGCATGGGATCGGATGGGAGTCAATAGTTTTTCGAAATAAAACAAGGGATTTTGAAAATGACAGTGACTGCACATTATCTAGTCGCTTACCTCTTGTTGATCACAAGCGGCAGGACATTCGCGCGCTGCAAGTTGCGCCCGAGGCACTGATCGGGTGTCAGTCGTCTCCGTGCCCGGCAATAGGCGTCGAAGCCATCTCCCATCGGCGGTCAAGCATCTTTACAGTGATCGTATAGCGCGGCCCGCGCCGTCTCGGTGCGCTTGATCCTGTGGCGACCCGTTTCGGCCAAATGATCCAAGTACCGCCGATAAAGTGAAGAGCGTGATTTCGAGGAATTTAGATCTCTCGCCATGGTGTCGCCAATCGCCAACGAATGGCAAAATTACGGCAAGGGAATAGGCCCGATACGACCCAAAAGGAACGGGCGACCCGCTCGGATCGCCCGCACCTTCCCCCTTAGTGTGGCGGAACGCCTCGCGTACCCCCCGCTGCACTCCCTATCCCGGGGCCACGGTCGCGAACCACTGCGCGTCGGCCACACGATCAGCGACGCTACCCGGTCTTTTCCGACAGGCAACAACGAAAACGGCGATCCACACGGTTGTCCCCCGGAAACCGCACTTATCCCGATTCGATCCGCCGATCGGTCCACCAGAAGATGGCGCCAGACGGCGTGTAAGCCGGGTTCTGTCCCGCCCCCAGGCAACTGCCGGAAGACGGGGATGGCCATTCCTCTGGGGCGCTCGTCGCCGAGCGCCTCGTGCGACCGACCCGAGCGGCGGCGCGAAGGCTCGCCCGGCGCACCGAATCGCTCCGGCGCGCCTGCCGCTCCTACTTGGTCTTGCTCCCGGTGGGGTTTTCCCTGCCGCCGCCGTTGCCGGCCGCGCGGTGCGCTCTTACCGCACCATTTCACCCTTGCCGCCCGCCCGGCATTCCGAGAGGGCCGGCGGTATATTTTCTGTGGCACTTTCCCTGGGGTCGCCCCCGCCGGGGGTTACCCGGCACCGTGCCTCCGAGGAGCCCGGACTTTCCTCTCCCCGCGCACCCGCGGAGAGCGGCCATCCGACCGTCTGGCATGGGAAGATTTGGGCAGCCATGGGCCTCTGTCAAAGCCCCCGCCGAGGCCTCTATAATCGCCACGAAGCGCTGATGCATCGCGACAACAGAGAGAGGAACGCCATGCCGGTCATACTTGGGACGGACGGCTACCGCTACGAGGTCAGCGAGGGTTGGGCGAAACTCCCGCCGGGCATGGAATTCAACGCCGATGTCGCCGCGGTCGGCGTCGACCGGCACGACAATGTCTACGCCTTCAATCGCGGCAAGCATCCGATGTGCGTGTTCGACCGCAACGGCAATTTCCTGCGTTCGTGGGGCGAGGGCACCTTCGTGCGCCCGCACGGCGTCTTCATGGCGCCCGACGAAACCATCTGGCTGACGGACGACGGCGACCACACGGTTCGCCAATGCTCCCTCGACGGCAAAGTCCTGCTGACCATCGGCGTCCCCGGCAAACCCGCCCCTTATATGAGCGGCGAGCCGTTTCACCGCTGCACCCATACCGCAATCTCGCCGCAGGGCGATCTCTACATCTCCGACGGGTACGGCAATTCCCGGGTCCACAAATATACCCCCGACGGCAGGCGCCTGTTTTCGTGGGGCGAGCCCGGCACCGATCCCGGGCAGTTCAACATCGCCCACAACATCTGCTGCGACCCCGACGGCTGGGTCTATGTCGCTGATCGCGAGAACCACCGCGTCCAGGTCTTCGACGGCAACGGCAGGTACGAGACGCAGTGGAACAACATGCACCGGCCTTCCGGCCTCTACATGGAGAGCGGCGCCAAGACGCCGCGCTTCTTCATCGGCGAGATCGGACCCGACATGGCGGTCAACATCGAGCTGCCGAATTGCGGCCCGCGCGTCAGCATCTATACCAGCCAGGGCGAGCTGTTGGCGCGGCTCGGCCACCCGCATGCCGGGCTCGAGCCCGGCCAGTTCATCTCGCCGCATGGGCTCGCCGTCGACAGCCGCGGCGACATCTATGTCGGCGAGGTGTCGTTCACCAATTGGGGCCGCCGGGTGCGCGCCAAGGGCGAGCAACTGCCGCCGGGCCTCAGGAGCCTGCAAAAGCTCGTCAGGCTCGGCTAAGGCCGCAGCAAAAAACAACGAATTTCGCGTTCGCACAGGCGAAGCGCTGCGTCCTCTGGGCGGAATATTAAGCCGAATCAATCGCTTGGAGGGAAAATTCGAGGGCCGGAAAACAACGGAATCGGCACCGGATATCAACCGAATCTGCACAGCCCTGAGGGAAATGAAAACAACGGACGCGATTGCGCCGCCGCGGGCGAGAATGCCGCAGGCCCTTGATTCCGGCGGATCCGTCAGCATATCAGGCGTGCAGTGTTCGTGCTCCTTGGTTGAGTTACGTGACCGGGCTTGCGTGAGCGAACCACCGACGCGGTGGAAGCGGACCGGTCTTTATCCCCTGCCGACATCTGGACAGCCCTAATCGCGCGGGTCGTCTCCCGACCGCGCATTGCGTTCACGCGAACGCATTGTC
>Ga0182035_10000145_pt1 | contig 28456 bp, 29 predicted proteins | sample flu12Cox44000170_FD_125969 | JGI IMG/M metagenome (GOLD analysis project Ga0182035, IMG submission 125969) | Lab enrichment of tropical soil microbial communities from Luquillo Experimental Forest, Puerto Rico - flux4day.12C.oxic.44.000.170 | ecosystem: Environmental > Terrestrial > Soil >...
CTGCCGTCAGCGGCCCGATGACTAAAAAGACCATGCCAGCCATGGTCAGGTTTAACCATGCGAATAGAGGCATCCGGCTCAGAGTCATCCCGGGGCATCGCATGGAAATGATCGTGGCGATAATGTTGACCGCTGTGCCCATGCTGCCGAATCCCGAAACGAGCAGAGCAATGGTCCAGTAATCGGAGCTATGGCCCGGAGAAAACGCGCGTGAAGTCAGAGGAGCGTACGCCCACCAGCCCACGTCGGGCGCAGTTCCTGCCCCATACAGTCCGTTTCCACCAACGAAGCTGAAGTAGAGCAGAAACGCGCCGAATGCCGAGAGCCAGAAACTAAAGGCATTCAGCCGCGGAAACGCCATGTCTCGCGCGCCAATCATCAACGGGACCAGATAGTTTGCAAAGCCGAACAGGACGGGCATCACGACGAAGAAAATCATCGTTGTTCCATGCATGGTGAACATGCGGTTGAAAACCTGTGGCGAAACAAAATCGTTGTGCGGACGCATCAATTGGATACGGATAATGGTCGCTTCAAGCCCGGCGATTAGGAGAAAGAACAAGGCAAGGAGGATGTACAGAATCCCCAGTCGCTTGTGGTCGACCGTGGTCACCCACTCATGCAGCGTTTCAACCCATGGCCGACCCGCGGCTTCCGCAGTTTGAATAACTATCGCATCCGACGACATGGCAGATCTTCCACTCTCTTTCTCTAGCGCAGTGTTTCCAGATAGCGTACGAGCGCGTCGAGGTCGGCGTCGCTTAGTTTCATGGCCGGCATCAACGATCCGGTCTTGATGGCGTCCGGGTTCTGAATCCACAAGCGCAGGTTTTCCGGCGTATTTTCGGCTGCACCCGCTGCGATGGTGCGACGACTCATCAAATGCGTAAGGTCCGGACCAAAACGTCCAGTGCCGTTGGTGCCGTTGATCGCGTGGCAGTTCAGGCACGCGGTGCTCTCGAACACATGTCTTCCCGCAACTTCTTTTTCATCCAGGTTCGCCGGCTGTTGTTGCTCGTGTGCCCAAGCCTTGAAGTCTTTCGCGCTATCTACGTACACGCGCAAAAGCATCTTTGCGTGCTGTGTCCCGCAGTACTGCGCACACTGGCCGAGAAACAGGCCCGTATCGTGGGGATCCAGCCAAGTCTGGTTTGGGTGATTCGGAATCAAGTCTGTCTTCCCCGCAAGCTGAGGTACCCAGAAGCTGTGATCGGTATCCGAGGAGAGCAATCTCAAGAATGTCGGTGTGGGATGAGCCGGGTCACTCACGGGGACATGGAGCTCGTTCGCGGTGACGATACCAAGCACCGGATACCGAAATTCCCACCAAAACTGGTGCCCGATTGCGGTCACCTCTATAGCCCCTGCGGGCTCCGGCGCGTCCTGGATCGCATGAATCATTTGGGCGGTAGCGGCGAACAACACCGCAACGATAAGGATTGGAATCACGGTCCAGGCCAGTTCAATCTGTGTGCTTCCATATACCTGCGCTGGCTCGCGTCCACGGTCTCCTGACTTATCGCGGAACTTTACAATCGCGTAAGTTAATAGAGTAAAGACCACCAGAAAGATTAGACCCGTGATGGAGAGCACGAAAAACGATAAATGACGGATCGAACCCGCCGGTGTTGAATGAGGTTCAAAGATGCTAGGAACAGGGTTGTCACGCGGAGCCGCAGTGCACAACCCGGCTGCGAGAAGAACCCCGGCGAGGAGAACGAGAACCCCGGCAACCCGGCCCACTATCGCTCGCCAATCGGCCTTGTGCATCGTTGTGCCCATTCTCATCAAGCATCCTTTCCAAGGACTTCAGTTGACCTGCCGCTGCCGATAGGGAGTTGCTGTCGACGACCTCGATCGCCCCGCAGGCGAACCATGCAAGGCAGTCTCCAGTCAATTACCAGGGAAGGCGAACCCGCAAGCTGCTTTGATTGAACGTCTTACGGACGAGCGAACGAGGAGTGAGAAATCGTTGCCGGGCCTTTCGCGTCTCTTGATTGACAAAATCGTCGAAGGTCTGTCGCGATTAATGGCTGGGAAATTGCGCTCCCGTCTATGAGCACCATACGATGACTGCTTACGTTGGCGACGACCAGACGAAGGCAGTCTCGAAGCGGTGCGTCTGCGTTCATCTCAAGCCATTGCACGGATTCAGGAAGACGCCCGGTTCTCATCAGCTCCTGTTGAGCGCTGCTTCAGATGGGCGCGTCGGCGACAACGATGATTTGGGCGGGGTTCATTCGTCGCGGAACTAAAATGGTTCGCAGCAGGACGGGCAAAGCGCCAACCTGAGGCAACGGAGTTGCGGATCCGCGGAAGGCAGAAAACAGCAAACGCGACATCACCGGACGATGAAGTACTTGAAAGATGGGTCGCCGAGCCCGGGGTCTCTGTGGTTTTCTCTTAAGGACAGAGGGGGTAGCTGCGTATCGGCGCTCATTGCTCGGTAGTTGGGAAAGATCCGAAGAATCTGGGTGGACTGCTTAGCTTCGGTCACGCTTCCGATGGAACCCTGCATCAGGGATGTGCTCTACACTACCCTGCCACTCTGCTCAATAAGCTTGGCCACGAGTCCCGTCCATCCGGTCTGATGGCTTGCCCCGATCCCCGCCCCGTTGTCTCCATGGAAGTACTCGTAGAAGTAAATGAGGTCGCACCAGTAGGGATCGTTCTGAAGTTTTTTGAGTCCGCCGTAAACGGGGCGCCTTCCATCTGCGGAACGCAGGAAAATGCGCGTCAGCCGGCGCGAAATCTCGGCGGCGGCCTCCCAGAGCGACGCCTGGCGCCCTGAACCGGTCGGCAGCTCGACCATGAATTCTTCGCCATAGAAGTGATGAAATTTCTGAAGTGCTTCGATCAGCAGAAAATTGATGGGAAACCATATGGTCCTTGTGGAATCGGGAGATTGCGCGGATGCCATAAGGCGAGAGAAATTCGGATTCGTCCAGCAAGTACCGGAGCACGGGTACCAGATGGGTGCGGTTCACCAGCGAAAGCAGACCACGTCGCCCTTCCTCCCTTTGAGATATTCCACTCGTGATTCCGGCCCCGTTTGCGGCTGTCCGGAGGCGGTGGGCCGGCCGAATCGCCGTCGAGCCAGGTGTGCACATCGAGGTGATAGAACTGTTTCGACCACAGCAGGCCAGCGAACGCCTGGCGTTGGATGTTTTTCGCGTCTTCAGAGAGACCCGACGGCGCGCGCTTGGAGTAAAACTCGTCGGCTTCCGCACGGCGCCGGTTGAGCACCTCATCAAAACTGTGGCCAAACAGCTCGCCATCGGCAGCGGTGACCAGGCGTGGTACGGACTGGTGCGAGATTTTTGGCTCCTGGCCGGTCAAGCGCAGGCGCAGCGTTGCGCTAGTGCCGGGAGCGACCCGCAGGCGATATAGGGCAGAAGCCTTTGTACCGGTCCTGTCGGGATTAACCGCGTTACGATTTCCATGAACGATGTAGTCGTTGATGCCGTCCTTGACGTAGGCTGTGCGGTTCTGGACACCAAAGAGCTTCGTAGCATTTGTCTCATTCTCGGTGAACAGAAGTTCCGGTTCCCCTTCGCAAAGGAGCCAGCGCGACCCGTACGTCTTATGCTCGACTGCAATTACTCCACACCCAGGTTTGCCATATTCGTTAGGAATGCTGAGCCGGTCGACTGCGCGCAAAACGGGGCGATAATCGTCTCTGCCCCACGCCCATGTGTTGCGGAACCATACGGTAGGAAGAACGGACAGGTCGGCTTCGCTTGGACCTCTGTTCGTCACGGTGATCTTGATTAGGATGCATTCGGCGCCTGCTTTGGCGTATTCGGTGGCGACATCAAAATACCGGTCTTCGTTAGAGACGTCGGTGTCGAGCAGCTCATACTCGAAATCTGTTCGGCTCCGGCGGCGGTTTTCTTCCACGAGCTGGCTGTACGGGAACTCTCCTTGCGGGTACTTATATAAAGCCTTCATCTAGGAATGCGTTGGAGTCGGATCAAGATAGAAGTAATACTCTTTGACATCCTCACCGTGATTCCCTTCATTGGCGGTGAGTCCAAACAGGCGTTCTTTGAGGATCGGATCGCGGCCGTTCCACAAGGCCAGCGCAAAGCACACTAGCTGATGCCGGCCGCAAATGCCCAGGATTGCGTCTTCGCCCCAGCGATAGGTGCGCGACCGGGCATGGTCGTGGGGAAAGAATTCCCAGGCTGTGCCGTATGGGCTGTAGTCTTCGCGGACCGTGCCCCACTGACGTTCGGAAAGGTATGGTCCCCATCGCTTCCAGTGGACTTTGCGTCGCCGCGATTCTTCAAGCCGGTTCTCCTCAGCGTTCGTAATCCGGGTGTGAGCTCGCACGCGAGATACGGCTTATCGCCGGACGTGTTCGTATTTGGCGGCAGCGTACTCATCATTGAGCTGCATTGCTCCATCGCATGCGCGGACTAAAGGCCTATAGGTCCAGCGGCACCACATTAGCGGTTGTGCTCGTGTTGGCTAACCTTTGCCGCGTTCGTCCGAACCTGCCCGCCAGCCGAATCCAAACCAAGGCGGATGCAAATTTGACCAACGATTTCCTCCGGCGTGCCGCCAATGTCTACAATGATAGCGTCACTAGGCTCCTCCAGCGTCGCAAACTGGCTGGCCAGAATATGCTCATCAGCAAAATGGCCTTTGCGCGCCAATAGGCGCTGATAGATCAGGTTGTAGGAACCTTTCAAGTAGACAAGGCAGAAGTCCGAGCTGCTGTCCCAAAGCTGCTCGCGATAGCTCCGTTTCAGTGCCGAGCACGCCAGCACGACGTTTCGATGCTCCGCAATCCAGCGCTCAATTTGGTCGTGAATTGCCGCTAACCAAGGCGCGCGATCGGCATCGGTCAGTGCGATGCCTTTGTGTATCTTTTCTTTATTCGCGGCAGAATGAAAATCATCGGCGTCTACGAACTCGAATCCGAGCCGCTTTGCGAGCAAAGTTCCGATGGTCGTTTTGCCCGAGCCGGTTGGCCCCATCACGAGAATGATCATAGCTGTCCTCCCACCATAGTTTTCTCGACCTGCTTCGTTCGCTCGGCAAGAGCGGATTCGAGGAGTCGCCTGGGGCTCTCCCGCGGATTGCTCTCCTCGAAAACGGCGCTGCCGGCGACCAAAATCTCCCCACCAGCGGCTACAACGCCTGCTACCGTATCATCTTGAACGCCGTCGTCCACTTCAATCCGAAACTGCAGGCGGTGAGACGCCCTGATTTGTGAAAGCGATTCAATCTTTTTCAGGGAAGAGTGAATGAACGTTTGGCCGCCAAAACCCGGATTCACGCTCATTACAAGAACGTGATGAACCAATGGAAGGACCTCGTCTAGGACATGGACCGGCGTCGCAGGGTTTATCACTACTCCGGGCTTACATCCGTGCGAAGCGATGAGGTAAAGCGTGCGATCAAGATGCGTGCAAGCTTCCTGGTGCACCGAGATCCAATCGACTCCTGCTTCGGCGATCACCGGGATAAATTCGTCCGGTGTGCGATCATAAGATGACAGTCGAGCGGAACGCGCGATATCTTGCGGAGAGAAGCAACAACCGGTGGCCCGATCGTGAGATTGGGGACGAAGTGACCGTCCATTAACAAGGAAGCGAAACCGCAAGCTGCCTTGATTGAACGTTTTACGGACGATTGAACGAGAAATAAGATAGCTTTGCGGTGGTTTCACGTCTCTTGATTGATAAAAATCGTCGAAGATCTCTCGCGGTCTTGGCCAAGAGTCGCCCTTCAAGGCTGAGCTGGTGCATATTCACGAATGCCGGCACTAGTCTCCGCAGAAGCCCCAGGGATTTCCGGCGCTGCACTCCGGCCGCGGGCAAAAGTGTGCAAGGAGTAGAACGTGATCGGCCAGACCAGATTCGCGCCAACCACGCTCAAAATGAAGGCCGCGTTCATGACGCCCAGAAAGGCGAAGACAACCAAAGCGTAGGGAAAGAAACACCGACGCACGATGAATTCCATATGCCGCGCTGCGTACAAGAATGGATTGGATGAACGTCTTTCGGCGTGACTCTGCCAGATGTTCAAGAGCTGCTCGGGACGCCCAGAGGCAAGGCGACGGCGCTGCCATCCGACCGAGAGGAAACTCGCTAGAGCCCCAACAAGGAGAAATCCCCCCCATACGAGGTAGGTACGTGATCCAGAACTTCTCCACTGCCCGATAGTCATTCCGATCAAAAGAAAGAAATAAAACACGTAGTCGCAAACGGTCTCCAGCCAACATCCAAAGTCGGACTCGAGCAGCTTCAAGCGCGCGACCTCACCATCGCATCCGTCGAGGATACTTGCAAACAGGCACAGAAATGCGCCGAGAAGCGTGTTCCAGTAACCGCCAAGCGCAAAGAATGCCGCTGATGCAATTCCCACCCCAAGCGTGATGAGGCTCACCATGTTTGCACTGATCGGCAGCCTGATAAGCTGCCGGCTGATCGGAATGGAGATTCGGCGGTTCAATCGAGCGTACATGCCATCTGTTGGTTTGACCAACCAACGATCCAGTTTGCTTTCGGCGATGCGGCGGTCCTTTTCCGTACGCACTCGCTGCCACAAGTCTTCACCCACGTTGATTGAAGTGATGGAATGCGTAGAACTGATCCAAGCGTGTAGATCCTCAAGCCTGCAGGTTTCCATTGGGCAATGCGCAATAAAATCGCGTAGTGTCTCCAAGGATAATGCACAGAGCCCTGCAGGCACGTCGGCACTTGTTAGCGCCAATGGCGTCCCGCCGTTGTTCCATTCAGCGGCCTGCCGAATCAGTGACGTGTTGTAAGTTGTGCTTCCGTCGACGAGAACTACGCGCTGGCTATTCACCTTGCTGGCGACCAGGCTAAGTCGATCACGAAGAGGTGTTTGTGCGTTCGCCTCAAGCCATTGCACAGATTCGGGAAGACGCCCCGTCCTCATCATTTCCTGTTGAGCACTTTTTCTGGCAGGCGTGTCGGCGACAACGAGGATTTGGGCGGCGTTCATTCGTTGCGCAACTAAAATGGTTCGCAGCGGGACGGGCAGAGCGCCAACCTGAGGCAAGGACAATTGCGGATCGGCAGAAGACAGAAAAACAGCAAACGCGACGTTGCTGGACGTTGAAGTGTTGGAAACATGGGCCGGTGGACCCGGGGACTTTGCGATTTTCTCCCTCTCGAGGGCTCCAGCATTAAGGAGCTTCTTGGACCTTGTCAACAAGACCAAACAAATGGAGCCGACTGCAGTCCAGAACAGCGCTCGAAGACGTCTGGCCATCGCCAAGGCGAGCCCAGAGGCGTTACTCAGGCTGAAAATCTTTCCGATCAGCATGTTTCCGGTTTCATAAGTGCCGATATTTCCGGGGTTAAAGCTGCCTATCGCGTTAACGAGCTTGGTCAGAGATTCGATAATCATGGCGCCGACGAAACCGATGGGCGCTCCGAGCAGCCAAAGAACCAAGCACACTTCCAGTATCGCGAGGCAATGCCCCGCGAGATTCAGCAAAAGGCTGCCCCAAAACAAAACGGGAGTGTTGTGGTGAAAATCGAAGAGGGCACTCTCCATCGTCTGAATCAAGTGCAATCTCTGCTCGATCCGGTTCTTGAGTGCGGGAACGCGCCCGATAAGACGCGCTCCTTGAGACAACACCGGGAAGCGCTTTCTTACAACCAGCAAGGTCAAAGACAAAAATGTAATTGAACCGAGGGCGAACAGTCCGGCGTAGAAACGCAAGGCATGAGAAAGCGAGAGCATCGGTAGGGCAGCGACAAAGCCGCTCACGATGACGATAATTCCGGTAACCAGATAGAGGCCGCGATCAAGAGTGACCGAGGCGAGGCTATGGCCCATTTGCATTTGGCGGTTTAGGTGCGAGACGCGGATGGAATCTCCAAATGTTTGCCCAACAATCCCAAGCTGGCCAGCGGCTTCAGCACCGAGGCGAAGCCCGACCAACTTCGGAAATGAGAGTTTGTACCGCTCCTTGCCTAACGTCATTTGCCAGGCCCAAGTCCTCGCAAGATGCGATACACCCGCAAGACCTATGACTAAGGTGAAGCCCCAACCCAGCCTTACGAGGTTGTGCCAGAGATTGGCGGGTCCAGCATGCCGAACTAGATAGGCAAGCAATCCGGCGCTTCCCAACATTGCAAGAAAGCGAAGCGCTGGCCGCACGGCTGGCGATATCTTAAGCATGGACCAACCTTTTGAAGATTGGGCTCTCGCAGAAGTCGCGTTCAAAAATGCTTTCCGTGTAGGCGAAAGCCTCGGGCGTGTCGACGTCTTGCCAGCGACCGTCGCCAACGTCAAAGGCTTTCAGTTTGCGCTCCTGGCACACCCTGCGCATGCCATCCGACAGTGAGCAATTGCCGTTTTGTTTGGCGGATTCCAGCCGCTCGAACAATGACCCTCCGCACAAAAACATCCCAGTATCCAAGGCGTTGTACTGGCCAAGGTCTTTTCCGATATCAAGTATGTCCTCTCCTTGGACCTTAACCTTAGTTGCATCTTCCAAGTCAAAGATGCGATCGATGTTGTAATCCACTCCGAGGATGACTTCGTCGTCTCCTAGAGTTTTCTGCAGCAACACTTTGGCGGTTTTCGGTTCGAAGATGTGATCCGCCATTAGAAGCAAGAAGGGGTTCTTTAGCAATCCTCTGGCAGCCAGGGCAGAGACGCCGTTCGCTTTGTGGTATTCGGCGTTTTCAACTAGGGTGACGGAAGTGTCCCCCAGCGGCCGTTCGGCAAACCAGCGACGGATCGCGTCGGCGCGATACCCAACGACAATCACGAACTTCTCAATTCCGGCGGCTTGCGACGACAGCACAATGTGCTCAAGCAGGGGCGCGCCAAAGAGGGGGACGAGAGGTTTGGGAGCGCTGCCCGAGAGAGAGGCAATCCTGCTCCCGTTGCCTGCGGCAAGAATCAAGCATTCCTTAACGGCAGCCATAAATCACCTCGACGAGTTCCTGCTTGCCAGTCTTCATGGCTGGTAAGTTCCTTCCGCGGAGGCGCGAGTGATCTCGTTTAAGGCCCGCGTCTGGGGTGAGTAATCGAAATAGTCGATGTTCACGTCAGTGGTGCCGAAGATGTGCGCTTCGGTGACACTTCGCGTGGAGAAAGGAAACCAGAGAGAACCGCATTTCTGGTAGACCTGCACGAAATGGATGCTCTTCGTCCAGAAAGAGGGCTTCTTGGCAGGATTACCTTCTGCGCGAACCAGCGCGTAGTCCTGGGAGTCTACCCATATGCGCCCCCGAAACAGATTCTTCTCCTTCCGTTTGGGGCGAATCTCGAGAACGTAGGCTAGGCGACCAGCCAGCTCTTCGGTTCCGACAAGCTCAAAGTCATAGTTCTCGGCGGTAAGTTTTGCGCTTCCACGAATCTCCGGACGCGACGTCTCCGATTCCGATTCCAGCATTTTGCGGAAAACGTGCTTGTGCGCTGCTTTCCAGCCGTCTTCCGAAACAACCTCGAAATGCTTTGTGCCATCCTGGTCGCCCTGCACCTTCACAAGCATTTCGGCGCGTTTGTGAAATTTATTGTTCTCCAGAACATATCGCCGCATCCCCGCGTATCCCTCGACGGAGGACTGGCGTTGCAGGTCATGTGCGGCCATCCGAGCCACGATTTGCTCCGCAGTTGGAGGCGTCCCGGAATCCTCCGCCGCAACGGCTGAAGAGCCGGCGAGGAGAATCAAACTAATAAGCAGCAAGTGGTATTTCATCGTTAAAACTCCATCACAAATTTGCCGCGGTATTCACGCCACGAGGTGTTGAAGAATTCACCGAACCTGGTGCTCGCAAGGATGTTCTGCACGTCCCGCGGATCAAAATGATTGAAAAGATTGAAGACCCCCACGCCTACCCGGGCGCGCATGCGCTTTTCTCCGAAGGGCAAGGCAACAGGGCGTGTGACCTGCAGGTCAAAAGAAGAAAAGCACGGGAAACGATCGACGTTTCGTGGTCCAACATATTCGCGGAACTCGTTTTCAATGGAGTATGGGAATCCTGTGTGAAGGTCATAAACAGGTACAACGGTCAGGTTCCAAGGCCCCGCAAACGTGCCCCAGAAAAGGAAACGGTTCGGTGCATCAAAGGGGAGCCGCCCGCGGGCATTCGGCTGGATCACGGGCTGCGCGAGGTTCCCAAAGAACTGATTGAAATCGTTGAGATCGCCAAACGCTCGGGACCGCACATAGGAAGCATTGAGCACACTCTGATGCACTTTGTATTGGGCTGCCAATTGGAACTCTCGGTAGGAATCACTGCCGCTGTTGGAAAGGTCGAGGCTTCCCGTTGCCCGCGAAGACACCGGCGAAACAATGAAGTCCCTGGCGGTGTTGCGTTGTTCGTAGGCAACCCGCAGCAGCAAGCGCGCGAGCAGTTGGCGATCGAGTTCAAGGTTCCATGAAGTGCTTCGCGGATTCTGGAGTTCGCCGATGATTTTGTTCTGATAGAACACGGAGTTTAGCAACGTGCCGTTCTGGCCAAGCAGCGTGACAGTGCGATTGGGAAGAGCAGGGAAGACGGGGACCATGAGGGGAATGCGGTCGTAGAACAGACCCCCACCGCCCTTCAGCAGTGTTTTGCCGTCTCGCGTGAGTGCAAGGAGAAATCCAGCACGCGGAGCAGCATGAGTGGAACTGGTGATCGTGTCGTTATCGAAGCGGATACCCAAGTCGAGCGTCAAACGCGGGACGATGGCCCATTGATCGCCTGCAAACCAGGCGGTCTCGTTTTGATCGATCCGATATGATGCCGCTGAAGTGAAGGAGATATGCTCCAAGGGTTGGTTCGATACGCCGTCGATCTCCACAGGCAGAAATGACTGGCGCCCATCGTAGGAGGAGTGCTCGTAACTCAATCCAACGGTGAATCGGTGCAAACCAGCGAATCGTCGCGGCGCAAACTGATAATTCTCCTGCCAGCTGGTTCGAGAAGTTCGACGTGCCTGCCGGTTGAAGAAACCTCCTTCAGTTGTTTCGAGCAGCAGACGATACGGATCGTCGCTCTGCGCCGTGATATCCGCGTCAAAACGCTTGTAGCTGAACTGCGATGCCAGTAGGCCCGCATTGGCAATGACGTAGCGGTGTTGAACGTAGATTTGATAGCCGCGCTGATGAAAATCCGATGTAGAAGGCTGAGGCATGAAGGTGTTCAGCCCGAGAAAATCGAGCTTCTGCGGGTACAACGAGAACGATGCCGTAGCTGTCTGCTTCGGTGTGATGATGAAATCGAACTGTGTGTACGAGTCGAAACTCTCGAGTTTCGTATCCCGCTCGAGCGGTGGAAGGCTGTTCACCGGTGTTCGGACAAAGCGGTACTCAAAGGATTGCGTGACGGCGACGCGCCCTTTCACGAGCGGACTGGTGAACGTCATCCGCGGCGTTGTCGCGCCGATGCCAGCGATGGTGCCGTCGCGGTCGCGCAACCGGGGAATGATGTTCTGGATCGAAAAATGTACCTTTTCATAGTCACTCGTCTTCGTCGCAACGGTAGAAACTGCCCCGGTGAACTTCCCGTACTGGGGATCATATGGATTCGAAATGACCTGCGCCGCCGAAACTACGTCGATCGGAAGATTGATGGCCAGACCGCCCGTTACTGGATCCGTGACGTTGGCGCTGTTTACGAGCGCGCCGCTCTGCGTATTGCGAGTGCCCTTGAGATTGATGTGGCCATCAGGCCCTCGAACGATGCCGGGAATGAGAGGAAGCGAACTCTCAAACCGTTCGTTCACATTGGGAGCATTACGTAATGTTTCTTCGGAAACTGTTTCGGAAGGAGCAGGATTCTTGATGTCAGCCGGATCCGCTTTCACAACTACAGAACTTGCGATTTCTAAGGGTTTTAATTCGAGTGAAACGTAGACTTCGCTACCTTCAACCCTCAGCGTCTGCCGAATCTCCAGACCGGGCGAAACAGCTTCTACCGTGTAGATCCCCGGAGGCACGACCGCAAGAACATAGTTGCCGTTTTCGTCCGTTTCTGTTTCGAAAACGGCCGGCCCACTGAGCTTAACTTTCGCACCAGGCACAGCAGATCGGTGCCCTCCAGAGTCTTGCACGAAAACTGCTCCGGAGACTTTTGCCGTCGTAGCGTTAGGTTGCTTGCCGTGAGCCAAGTTCGTGCATAAGGACAACGCGAATGCCAGGAAGAGCAGAAAGCAGAAAGTCCTCCCTGCAGCAGAGCTTCTTCTTTCCTGAAGAGCACCGATTTCTTCTGCCTTCTGGTGGCGCCGGTCGAAACGTACCAAAATTTGCTCCTCTCATTGGCTAAGCTTGGGCGCAATTGCGTCAGGGGAGGACACACCAAAGCACCGCAGCACATCTTGCTGAAGTCCGCACGCGGCTCCAATGCATCCATTTCCGCATCCGCCTCAACGAAGCATGACTCCTTCCGAACAGACGCGCCACGAAGCGCGTTGTGGATCTGGGTTCTTATCAATCGTTTGAGCGGCTTTCAGACCACCGGGCGGAAATCAACCGAGCGAAGCGGCATAAACCCGGGATTAGGCTTCGACGGTTAAGACAACCCGTTGACACCTGCGTTGGCACTTGCTCTGCCGTCAACCGTCGGTTGATTGTTGAAGATGAGTGCTCTTGAAGATGTTAAAGCGCAGAGGGAACATTCGCACGGCAATCGATTCTCGCTAGAGCAGTTCAGAAACGCGGGCGAGCTTGAAGAGATGGCGATAAGCGTGCACGCTTGTCCATGATTTAGGGCCATCATGGAGGAGACCAGTCTTGGCCCTTGCGGACCCATTTCACGCTTGGAGAAGCCATTTTCTTGCCGATTCTGGCTCGCACGAGGCGCATCAGCGTGCATCTCGGTCGAATTCGTAAACGTGTATGAACGCTATGCAGGAGATTGAAAGCGGCAACTTCGCAGTCCCTCGCTGGCTTTTTGTTCCGCCCGATTCCGTACGGGTTGTGAGCTGGAACATTGATCGTGGGTTGAAGCTCAGCGGGGTGATTGACTTCCTCGCAGGCGCAAAAGCGGACATCATCTTATTGCAAGAGGCCGATCTCAACGCCCGGCGGACGCATCACATTAACGTTGCCAGGGAAATCGCGCAGACGCTGGAGATGAACTATGTATTCGGGCGAGAGTTTCAGGAATTAACCCAGGGTTCCAAGGCGTCCCCTGCCTACCACGGTCAAGCAACCCTTTCTCGCTGGCCGTTGTCGAATTCCCGGATCATTCGATTCCAGAAGCAATCGCATTTCTGGCGTCCGCACTGGTTTCTTCCTGATATTGCGCCTTTTCAGGAGCGGCTTGGAGGGCGTATGGCGCTGGTCAGCGCTGTAAACATTGCGGGCAAAACGATGATCAGCTACAACCTACACCTCGAGAGCCGAGGCGATAATCCTTTGCGCTGCTCCCAGATTGACGAGGCCTTGGACGATAACAAGCGATACGGTTGGAACACGCCCATTCTGCTTGCCGGAGACTTCAATCTCGATGTATCCCAAACTCCTGCGGCAACTTCCATCAGCCGCGCTCAGTTTCAGGACGCCTTTGCTAACCAACACGTGCCTACGACACCTGGCTCATTTTTGGAGCATGGGCGAATCATCGATTGGATCTTCACGAGGGGTCGCGTTCGCGTGACCCAACCCCAAGTGCACCGTTCGGTTTCCGCTTCCGACCACTATCCGCTCTCTATCAGCTTGGCCATTGATTAGCAGCAGGGCGGAAAGCCAGCTAATCAGTATCTTCCGTGGAAGATAAGCTGATTCGTGTCAGGCCAAAACTCTTTGACGATGTTGAAGACTCCATCCAGGGCGATTTGCGTGACCCACTTTTGGCCGGTCTTCGTCCAGGTTCGCTCTCTATGGGTAATATAAGTCGGATATTCCTGCGCCGGCACCGCTCCCCACAATTTCCGAAATATTAATGGTTCGTCGGCTGGAATCGGTGCGCGCGACAAGCAAACGGGTTACCGCATAGCCTGTGCGCTTGAGAAAACCCCCGTGCCCAAGCGTGTAGTAGCGCGGATCTTCGCGCGTTACGGCAGGAACGATAGCTTCCGTGAAATAGTTTCCAACGGCTTGGTCGGCCACCGCGTGCCAATAATAGCGGTCGTAACCCTTCGATCCCTGCCCGAACTCAGGGTATGAGTTTTTGGCTTGGCCTATACCGGCAAGCATGCCGGCGGTTACAAAGGACGAATAGTCGAAACTGTCCTGAGTTGCCAACCAGAACTTCTTTTTCAAGGACAGCGGTTGCAACTGCGTATCGGCGCTCACTGCCCGGTAGTTGGGAAAGATCCAAAGAATCCGCTTGGACTGCTTAGCTTCGGTCACGCTTCCGAGCGAACCCGCATCAAGGGATGTGCTCACACTATTCGATCCAGACTGTTCGTTCGAATCGCAGTCCGACTGGGGCGAGGACGCTGCGTTGTCCGGGGAGGTCTGTATTGGTGCAACGATCCATGGCGGTGCGTGTGCAGATGAAGATTGTGCGAACGCTGTACCTGGCCAAAACAGCAGGACGAGGGCACACGCAGCCAACACGTCGTCAACCAAGCGGAGGCCTCGACGCGAAAATACAGCTTGCCTGCTGGTACTGAATGAGAGTGTTACGACTGATGTTCTACGGAGCACAGACCGTTGATTCCTATTTCCCAGGTTAGGTATCGAATTCACTCGAACTTCACCTTGTTTCCAAAGAGAGACGGGTTGACGGAAGCTTGCAGGAGGTCAGTGAGAGGCTCATCCAGACACAACAGCCGCGTCCGCTGAGGGGGTTGGGTTTGGGTCGTCGTTGCGTCGTAGTGGACATAGCCTCTCCGCCGCCGGAGTAATGCATTTCTGTCTCCAGTCTTGTCCCGTGTTCAGATTTGCGGACGGGCAAATGGCAACATGCGTATGCCACACCGAGGGAAATACTTAGTTTCACCGAGGAGGCTCCGCAGCGGAACAGCACGAAACCGTTTCCAGCTGTTCTGGCGACAAGGTTTTGACGTTGTCGTCTAGCTACTGTCAGCGCCCGTCATGCTGTACGAAAGCCGCATTGCCACATTTTCTTAAGAGCCATCAAGTGTATTTCCTACAGGCGATTGGCGTAACGCCGATTGTCCTGCCGTGCTCTCCCCAAGTTCCTGTGGTGGCATTGGGGATGCATTGAAGCATTCAGCGGTCAAAGCTTCGAATGACCGCGTGAAGTTCCAGAAAGAGCAGGTTTGAACCGATGGCCGCGGTCACTAGCAATTCCCAAATCCTTCCCGTTCCCGGGTTTCCCCCCGGAGTCGACGTACACTGGGAAACGCAACGTCGCATGGTGTGGAATGTACGTGAGCACACGAGCGAGGAGTGCGAGCTCGTCTACGAGATCAGCTGGATCCCGGAGCGGGGTCTCTGGCGTCGTTTTCTACGGTCGCAGCGCAAGGTGAAAGGCTAAAGGTGTCATTCTTCGCGAAGCGCGCGGATCCTCCAACGTGGCTCTTATCGTAGGAGAATCTAGGAGGCGCCGACAATCGAGTACTTTGTGCAGGACAGCTGGTTCGCCACCCAATGACTCTAAGCTTAGCGATTACCGCTACTGGGCGATCAGCTGAGGCGCTACTGCCTTGTCAGGAGTGGGCGTTCCAACTGGTACTGTAGAGTGCTGAATTGTGAGTATGTCTGTGCGCACCCTGTCCCATTCGAGCAACGTAAGACCGTGGGAGCCGAAAAAGCGCCGGATTTCAGCGGAATTCCAGTTCATCGCTCCTTCCAAGACAGAGACTAAGAATCGTTGAAGCTGAGCGTCTGATCAAAATCGCTTGCAAGTAGAGATTTTCTTCGCGTGTCCATCCGCTAGTGATCACAGCGCGGAAACAATATCGCTAGGACGTTTAAGTCCCAGGGCGTGAACAGCCATTGCTCGGCTTCTGTCCCGGCCTTCTCGAAGGACCGCGCAATGAAACCCAAACGAAAACGCTTTGCCACACTCCGCAAGTGATCGATGCAAATCCCCGTAAGGTTTGCAACCTCCGCATACGTAAAAAGTTTCTGGCTCGCTTTGACCGTTATCATTGTCCAGGTCCTCACAATCTCCGGAATCGCGTGATTCTCGAGAATTCGGGTTTGCTCCAAAGGCCGCGCTTGCGAGGAGCTCGCACGCTTTACTTTGCCTCACGGCGCAAGCAACCAATACTTCAGAAACGCCCATATGAGCGGTCCCACCAAGCAAATGCCAGCCGCCAGCACCACCAGAACCTGACTGCCTGAGATGCTGAATTCTGGAGTTACCCCGCGTTGAGCAAACATGGACGTTGAGTTAAGAGGTCGGCCGTGAATCTTGGACCCACCGCTCGTCATGGAGCTACTCCTCTCAAGACACGATCCCTTGTGAGGCAAGTGATCTGCCATACCAGCGGGACTCTGGCTCGGGCGAAGTGCTTGATCGGAAGGACCTTAGAGCGGCTGATGAACGTGGTCTCTCGTTGAAGGGTCGGAACTTCGAAAAAAGCGTCAATCCTTAGACGATGGAATTGAGGGGTGAAGCGCAGGCCGGGCACAGAGATGGAGGTCAGTGAACCGGTGCCACCGGTGTGGACAGGCTCATCGCTTTACCATATTCGGAAGCGAAGAGCGCATTGTCTGGATACTGCTCATTGAGCTCCCGCAGCAACTGTTGCGCCAAGGCATTCTGTTTTTCGCGGCGAGCGGCAAGAGCAAGCACAATTTTGGCGAACGGCCTGAGGTAGCGGCCGTTGTCCGCAGTCTTGGCCACTTGCTCCATACCGAGCTTTTTGTCCCCGTGAATTCCACCAAACCGAAGCATGACGCGGGAGCCAGCGCCTAGTGATCCGATTATGTAATTTGCAATGCCGGGCGCGATGTACGCATCAGTGGCATCAGGATTCTCGGCCAACAACCGCTTGGCGTATTCGTTGGCTTCTTTCATTCGTTTCAATGCGTCGAGATGCTTTTTCTGGAGAATCGATTCCTCATCCGATTCCATTCCTGCGGCCAGGGTGAGCGCAAAAAGAGCTTCGGCGTCTTTCGGGTTGGTTTGCTGGCGTCCCCGGGCCAATTGGCGGGCTTGCGCCAGCGCTTCCCGAAATCGCCTCATCTGCTCTGGGTTCGGCTTGCCATCAATTCCGTGTAAGAACTTCTTATCATTGAGGAAGAAGTCACTGGTCAACACGCCTTGTAGGTTTAGCTCCTCAAAGAGATAGCTGGCTGCAATGGCCACCTCACCAAAAGGTTCCTCCGGATTGTGAGACTGCCAGGTTGCAAAAGCTTCGCGTGCCTCCGTGAATTTTTGCTCGTAGAGAAGGTCAAATCCCGCTGTGAGTTCCGGGACGCTTGCGAGAGCCGGGGAATCCGACCCCGGTACTTCCCGCGCTAACCCGACGACAGGTGTCAGCAGGATTAGCAGTATGAGAAGGTAGGAGTGACGCATATTTTATCTGTACTTTTCAGGTGCCTTTGTAGCTGGCGGCCTGGCGTGTTGGTTTCAAGGCGGAGTGCTAGGGCGCCACCGTCGCGGCAACTGCAGTATGTGACGAAAAGTACTGTTCCAGGCCTCCTATGACTTCGCGTAAACCGCTCTGCACATTGCGATCCATAGCGGCAACGACTGCGTTCACGTTCTTTCCATCCACCGGTTCGTCATGGGAATAATACCGGCTCCACACCGTAGTCCCTGTTCTTGAGTCGCGCAGTTCGAACGCGAAAGACACGCGGGCCGCCAAGGTGCTTTCCGAAATCTCCCGGAGGTCGTACAAGCGTCCACGAAGAATGTAGTCGCCGCGAGTGTCACTGCGCATGGAATAAACGTGCTGGAAGCGCCCTGACATTTGAAGCTCCCGCAGCAGGACATCGTTGATTAATTCGGAGGGCGGCTCGGCCCACCGGTGGTATTCGTAGACTCCCATGGCCTGACCCTCGGAGGTGTAAATGATGTGGTCGTCGCGATACAGATTCGATGTCGTGATGGGGCCGAGCAGCAGGGTGACAGAGTAGGCGGCTGGATCGGTTCCCAAGGTGCTTTCATCGGGAACGGTGAGCTGATAATACTTGCTCGGCCGCACGGCGCCGCAACCATTCAGCATTCCCCAAAATAGGATGACGGCCGGAAGAATAAGCCTGTGCTTCATTGTTGTTCTCCAGTCCTGTGTTCGCGAGGATTGCTCGCGCGAATGAGCGTGTCGGGGCGAGTCTTGATTGTCGCCGTGAATTCCTTGAGGTTTTCAGTAACATGCCGCATGTTGTCAAGCAGCTCGTCGATATTTTCAGAGTTGACTGCGAGGGTTTGATCAAGCCGGGCGCTCGCGTCCGTCATATTTATAAGTGTCCGGCGCAACTCGACTACGGCCTTGCGAACATCGGCGCGGTTCTCGCCAACCATGGCATCGATGTGATCCAGCGCCTGGTTTGCCTCAGCAGAAGTTTGTCGAAAATCTTCGAGAAGGGGTTGCAGCTTCTCGCTGACGGCGCTCACATTTTGAAGGGTCGTTTTGATCTGGGGACGATTCTCTTCAATCAGTCCGCGAGCGTTAGCAAGGGTGGCGGCGAGGTTTTCTCGATTCTGCGGGCCGAGCAAATCGTTTACACGCGCAATCGTCTCTTTCACTTCCGATGCCCGGTCATTCAGGTTACGAAGAAGTTGCTGAGCTTGCGGGTTCAAATCATTGAGCTGTTCCGCCAGAGCGTTGAAGTCCACATACTTCTGGGAGGCAAGCAAGGCACCGCTCGGTGCTCTTGGCGCTTGTGCGCTGCCGGGAAGAATCTCGACGTGATTGTCTCCCAGCGGGCTCAGGCTCAGAATTTTTACACTGCTGTCTGTTTTGACGGGGAGGTCGGACGGAACGCTGAAGGTTATATCCAAGAGGGCAGGATTTTGTGGATCGAGCCGCACACTGTCGACACGTCCTACTTTGGGTCCTCCTGCGTAGCGCACCGTTGCGCCGGGCTCAAGCCCTCCAGCGAATGGGAAATATGCATGAAACTTTGCTGTGGATCGTCCAAATGCCCCGCTCATCGCAAACACGGTTCCGAACAACACGGCGACGGCAATGAGCACGAACAAACCAACGACGGCCGACTCACGTTTAGATTGCATCACTATCCTCTCTTCTCTGCTGCCCGCCGCGAACCAGGGCGCTCGGTCGTGAGCATCTGCAGGTAATCCATTTCTCCAGCGATCTCAGGTTCGGCAATGCGGTCCAGAAATTGGCGGACTCGCGGCTGCGTACTAGAGCGCATCACTTCGGCCGTGCCCAACGCAATGACGTTGCCCTTGTCAATTAAAAGCATGCGATCGGCGATCAAAAATGCGCTTGCCAACTCGTGCGTGACCACAATGATCGTCATGCGAAAGGCGCGCTTGAGTTGAAGTATCAACTGATCGATGCCAGCCGCGATGATCGGGTCCAGTCCCGCTGAGGGCTCGTCGAAAAGCAGAATTTCCGGGTCCATTGCAAGTGCGCGAGCCACGGCCGCGCGTTTCTTCATGCCACCGCTGAGCTGCGAAGGCGTGTAATACTCAAATCCTTCAAGCCCGACCTGCTCCAGTTTGAGCCGCACGATGATTTCGATCGTGGAGCCCTCCAGCCGAGTATGTTCTCGGAGCGGCATGGCCACGTTTTCGCCCACGGTCATCGAACCGAACAAGGCTCCGCCCTGAAAGGACATGCCCATCTTTCTTCGAATCTCGTCCATTTCTGGCGCTGAGGCCTTCGCCAGATCCCGACCTTTGATCAAAACCTCACCCGTACTTGGCTTTTCGAGCCCAACGAGAGTTCGCAGAAGCGTGCTTTTCCCGGACCCCGAGCCGCCCAGGATCACTAGCGTTTCGCCGGGTAATACATCGAAGCTGATTCCGTGAAGAATCTCTCGGTCTCCGTAGCTGACTCGCAGATCGCGCAGCGAAATCATGGGTGCGGTACGGGAGGCAGGGACGATGTGTTCTGTAGTCATTGGCCGCCTGCGAAAAAGAAAAGCGTTGTAAAGAGCAAGTCCACCGCCACAACGAGAAAGATGGACATGACTACAGCCCGGGTAGTGGACCGCCCCACCTGCTCGGCTCCGCCGCCCGTCGACAGCCCTTCAAAGCATCCAACCGCTGCGATGGTGATACCGAACATCACGCTTTTGATGAGCCCCGTTACGATGTCCCGCAGGAAGAGGGAGTCAATGGAGGCCTTGATGTAGCGAACAAGAGTGAAATCCGCTTGAGCAACGCCAAACAACGATCCTCCGAGAATACCCATCACATTGGCCCAGATGGTCAGGCAAGGCAGCATCACGGCCATGGCTAGAAACTTTGGCGCGACGAGAAAGCGGATAGGGCTGATCGCCATCGTTTCCAAGGCGTCGATTTCCTCGCTCACTTTCATAGTTCCAATTTCGGCGGCAAATGCAGAACCCGAACGTCCGATTACAACGATAGCCGTGACTAAGGGGCCGAGTTCCCGAGACATGGTGACGGCGACTGCGGTGGCCACCGCGCTAATCGCCCCAAATCGACGAAGCTCGTAGGCTGCCTGAAGGGCCATGATGAGGCCTATGAAGAACGTAATCAGGGAAAGGATCGGCAAGGCGCGCACACCGGTTTCCATGGCTTGCGAAATCGCGCGCTGCAGGCGCACCGGCTTGCCTCGAAACGGTGCTACCAGGGTGTAGTACGCCGCGCGCGCTCCGAGCGATGCGAGGCAGCCGAGATAACTGAGAGCGTCGAGGGTACTGCTGCCGAGTTGAGAAACGATCTCCATTTCAGGAAGCCAGTGCCTGTTCCTCGTTGTCGTAAATTTCAAATACCTTGATGAGGCGGGAGAGTTGCAGAACCTCCCGTGCGAACGTGCTGAGCCCGAACAAAATGAACCGGGAACCGATGTCGCGGGACGCTTTCAAGCCTTCGACCAAGGAAGCGACACCCGAGCTATCGATGTAACCGACTTGGCTAAGATTGACCACCAAGCGTGCGACACGGCTCTCCTGTATTTCGTGCAACACCGACTGGCGTACTTCCCGTGAGTTTGCGAAATCAATGTCTCCCGAGATATCGAAGATCGTGGTTTCGTCCTGACGTCTAGCCGAAATCTGCACCGTCACTTCTCCCTCAGAGGGCATAGTTCATCGGTGACAGATACTTGACTAGTCGAAGCCGATTCATAGCGCCCCTGCGCGTGTACTCCACGGTGTCCATGGCCTCACGGATTAAATGCAATCCCAATCCTCCCGGTCGTATTTCGTCGAGGGAGCGCCCGTGCAGTTTGCTTGCATCGATTTGCGGACCTCGGTCGCAAAGCAGGATTTCAAGCCCCTGTTGGACTTCCCCTTCCAACTGACGTTGCGTTCTTCGAAAGTACATGGCAACCGGCTGATCGGGCCGATTACCGTAGGAATGCCGCACAATGTTGGTGAGAGCTTCATCGACAGCTCGGGTGATCGACCTGCACTGCATTTCAGGGAATCCCAAAGTCTTGCTTAGTTGTTCCACCGCTCCGCGAACAACCGAGAGCCACTTAGGGTTGCTGTACAGCGCGAGCATTAGCACCAAGCCTCTTCGCCGCTCTGGCTTTCGGTCCCGCCCATCGCTTCCCGTTGGTAAGAAAAAGGCCTTCATACCTGTCAACGAACGTGCACTACGATGAGAGAAACGTCATCTGTAGCTTGCCCCGACCTCCAGGCAGCGACATCCTCGAGAATGCGTTCTTTCATTCGCTCGGCCGGAAAAGCCACTGCGTTTCTCACGATTTCTCGAACACCGTTGATACCGAGCATCTCACCCTGAGCATTAAAAACTTCGGTGATCCCGTCGGTATACAAGACAATGCGGTCATCTGGCTCGAGCGGTACCTCTTGGCTACCATCGCCACACACAGCATCGGGAAGCGCACCGAGAATCATGCTGCGGGACTCGAGCATGATGGGATTCTGTCCACGACGCGCCAGCATCGGTGGAGGATGGCCTGCACCAGCGAAAACCATACGGCGGCCCCGCGCGTCGATACGGGCCGCAGCCGCCGTGACAAACATGCCCGAGCCGGCGAGGTCTTCGATCAGGAAGCGGTTGAGCTCGCCAAACATATCGACAAGCGGCATGGCCGAACGCAGATGCGCAGTGGTCTCGGAGTAGATGCGGTTCGCAACTAAGGCTGAACCGATGCCGTGACCTGAAACGTCGCCGATGAGCAAGCCGACGTGCTCGTTATCCTGTAAGTTCACTAGTGCGAAGTCGCCCCCGATCGAATGTGCAGGATTGAAAAAAGAGTCGACGCTCACCTTGTCGCGGACTAAAGGCTTTGGTACAAGGCTGTTCTGGACACGCGCGGCAAGCCGTAGATCTTCCTCGATTTCCATCTGGCGTCGCTCAAGCCTCGCATTTGCGGAGCGGAGTTCCTCCGTGACACGCACCTGTTCTGAAATATCCGTGAACGTCGCGATTCCAAACTGTTTTCCGGAATTGTTAAGCGCCCGAGAGCTAATGATGACGGGCAGACGTCCGCCGCCCTTTCGGGGAAGAACAAAAGCATAGCGGTTGTGGCCGTCTCGAAACTTGACTTCGATCTGCTGCGCGACAAAATCCAATTCCTGCGGGGAATAGAACTGAGAAGGGTCAGATCCGATAAAGTCCTGCTTCAGAAGGCCGGTCATTTCAACAAAACGGGAGTTCGCAAACAGAATCCGTTGGTTTTCGTCGGTTATGACAACGCCCTCGTTGAGCTCTTCGAGGATGGCCTCCATGCTGGTGAGCCATTCGGGCTTATCCATTGCCACGGCTATGGGGGGCAGTGTCATGAATACGAGGCTTCCAGGGACGGGGTATCCAAGGGTTTCGCAACGAGGTGCTGAACAGCACTTCTATCGGAAAAGAACGAAGAAGGGTTTGCCCTATGAATGGGAGCCACGAGAGCCCGCTTCGCCTGACTCAGGAGCTGTCGTCTTGCGCGAAAGAGCCGCGCCTTGAATGTCCCAGCCGGAACACCAAGCAGTGCGCAAGCCTCTGGGCCCGGCAGTTCGTCGTAGTAAGTCATGGTAAACGCCTGTCGAAGCGCAGGTCTCATTTTTGCGAGCAGCCCGTTGACGAACTGCAAAGTCTCTCGTTCTGCGTAAACCATTTCGGGATCAGGTTCCGAGGATGAGATCGTTTCCATCCATCTGGCGTCGTCCGGGGTGCTGGTCTCCTGTGGGAGACTCCAGGATGATTTCCGCTTTCGCCGGATCATTAGAGCAGCGTTCAGTACGACGCGGGTGAACCAGGTCGTAAGAGCGGATCGGCCTTCAAAACTGCGCAAGTGGAGATGCCCCGACAGGAATGCATTTTGGACTGCATCTTCCGCGTCTTCTCTATTGCGCAAAATGGCATGGGCCATAGCAATGAATTTCGGGCGGAAGGATACAAACATCTCGTTGAAGGCTTCCATCCCCGGGACTTTCAATCGCGTCTCGCCAAGGTTGTGGGACTCCTGCCTTCCCTGCTTGCAAGACGTCGACCGCGTGTCCCTTTTTCGTCCTCTGAAAACATGCAGAGGCTTGCTCACCGCAGCAGCTGAGTTGGTGCTCCCAGCAAAGCTCGCAGATCTGGATGCGTAGGTCATTGGCGACCCCCCTTATCTCCCTGCTCCATGAAGCAACTACGTGTCCAACGCAGGACCTTCGCCCCAAAATCAGTTATCTGTCTTGTTTTTAACAGAAAAAGTGACGCGTACCACAGACCGACATGAAGGAATTCCGGCCGCAAGCTATTCATGCCGCGTATTTTGACTATAACGTCGAAGTCGTGACTGGGTTGTGAGCGGTCGCACCGTGTGAGGACGCTGCAAAGAAAAGACCCCACCCAGACGGCAAACGTTAAAAGAAGACGCTGACTGCCGTTAAATGCTGAGATAGGGTTCGACGCGTCTCTGGAGCTTGAGTTTCAAATATTTACAATCGATGCAAAGGTGACCGGATCCAGGCTTGCGCCCCCCACGAGGAGCCCATCGATCTCCGGCTCGGCCATGAGACCCTTTGCGTTGTCAGGCTTGACACTGCCCCCGTAGAGAATACGGACGTTCCGCCCCGCTGCTGCTCCGAAATTGCTTTTCGCGCATTCGCGGATGAGCCGGTGGCTATCATTCGCGAACCGCGGCGAGGCGGTCTCTCCAGTGCCGATCGCCCAGACAGGTTCGTACGCAATTACGATTCCTGCGAACTGCGCTTCCGAGAGTGGTGCAATGCTGTGTGCAAATTGTTCGACGATCGCCGCGTCTGCGCTTTTCTTTTCGCGTTCGCCAAGACATACGATAGGGGTGATACCGACATCAAGAGCCTCCAAAGTTTTCTTCAACGCGCTCTCGTCGGTCTCGCCAAAATATTTACGTCGCTCGCTGTGTCCGACGATCACGTGCGTGCAGCCAGCCGCCCGGATCATCGAGCCGGACACTTCGCCGGTAAAAGCACCCTCCTTTGCCCAACACAGGTTCTGGGCGCCAATCTGTATTCTCGAGCCGCGGGCTGCGGCGACGGCACCTTCGAGGTCAAGAAATGACGGGCAGATCACGATCTCACGATGTTCAGAATACTCGACCTGTGGCCGAAAGCTCTCGAAGAAGGTCATTGTGCCGGCAGCTGCCCTGTGCATCTTCCAGTTTCCAGCAATCAGAGGCATCCGCATGTTAGAAACCTAAAATTGAGACGTCCATCCATGCTAATTAGAGGCCCCCGAGTCAGGCCATCGGCTCAAGCCATGCTTCGACAGAGGTCTTAGCTTTGAAAGTTTCGACACTGAACAATCTATTTCTGCAGCTTTGACCGCGCTGATGAAAGCCGATGAGCTGGCACCGGGAATTGCGTCAATAACTCCAGGCGCTCTTCGTTATAGCGAAATGCTCGTCAACCTTCTCCAGCGTGACCGTCGCATCAATAAAGCCCGCTTGCGACTCCTCACATCATCTTCCCCAAACCGCAATCGCCTTGCGTTGCATATCTTCAGCCTCCCAAGCACAGATCTCTCGGAAGGCATTTGCATTGCCATCAGACGGTCTTGCACATTTTCTTGTAATTTGCTGAAACAACATCACTTATTTTATAAGCAATAGTAGAATGGGTGAGACAGTTAGCGAATTTAAAAAGCCAGCTTGACGCAGTCGTCAGAGCTTTGACGCATGTCTGCGACACCGCTTCCACGAGAGCATTGAATGTCTCACCTGAACTTAGTGCCCTAGTGTTGCCGCGAATGATCGATGACTGCACCGAACGCGCACCCGAGAACATTGCGACGACGGCTCAACATGACTGCACCGATCTCGGTCCGAACCTCGAAACTATCTCGGCCTTTGTACTTGGTTTTGCATTGTGCTCGAAAGCCACGCGGCAAACTGTTGTACGAAGTATTCCACGAGCGCGGGGATGTCGGCTTTCCTTTCGCGGAGACCTGGCATAAAAATCGGAAAAAAATATTCAGCCGGTAATACAGATCTTCGCGGAATTCATGGGCGCGAACCATTTGCTTCAGTTCTTGGGTCAATCGGGAGGTTGGAGACTCTAAAGCCTTGCGGGTGTTGCTCGTACGAGCGCCACCACGCCAAAAATCTTGATTCAGTTGGTCCAAATAAGCTCAAGAACCAATTTCGCCAGTCATTTTGAAAACGGTTCACACGTTCCCGATATATCCGGAATTCTCGCCTCCATATCGTGAACTAGAGCGTCGCAATGTCTCGCGCAGCATCACAGTAATTGGAGAAGCCCGTGAGAAGTCCGAAGTTCTCAGTTGTCTCTAAGCAAGCGATAGGAGCAAGTAAGTGAACCCAGTAAGGGTAATCGTTGTCGGTGGAGGCTTTGCCGCCGTAAAGTTCGCCAAGACTCTTCGTAGCAAGCTCCGCGCCTCGGAGTGCGACATTCTTCTCTTCAGCCGAGAAAACCACATGGTATTTCACCCGCTCCTCGCGGATGTAGCTGGAGCTTCGATCAATGCGGACGCAGCCGCTGCGCCTTTACGTCAAATGCTTCCCGGTATCGAGTGCCGCACGGAGCGAGTACAGAGGATAGACCTTCATTCTTCGGAGATTGAGTTTGACGATGGAACGGGTGCGCTATCCCGCCTGCACTATGACCACGTTGTGATTGCGTGTGGCGCCGAGAGCAACTTGGGAATCATCCCCGGAATGACCGACCATGCGTTTGGCTTCAAGGTTATGCGCGATGCTATTGATCTTCGCCAGCATATCGTCCAGCAGATGGAGCATGCCGAGGCCGCTACTGACCCCGAGCGTCGGCGCTGGCACCTTAGCTTCATCATCGTGGGTGCCGGCTTCAGCGGTGTGGAAGTCGGTGGTGAAATCAATGAACTTGTCCGCAGCAGCACGCGCTTTTATCGAAATTTCCGCAAGGAAGATGTGGTGGTCACGTTGATTCATTCCCAGGACCAGATCCTGCCCGAGGTAGCGCCCAAGCTCCGCGAATTTGCCAGGAAAAAGATGGAGAAAGCCGGCGTCACGATTCTGCTGAATACCCGCGCGATTGCGGCAACGCATGAGGGTGTTCAGCTCGATAATGGACAGATGCTGAGGGGAGGCACGATCGCCTGCACCATCGGAACCGCGTCTTCTCACATTATTCAAACGCTCGACGTGCCGAAAGAGCGTGGCCGCATACGCACCACACCTGACATGCGAATTGACGGACAGACGAGCGCGTGGGCCATCGGCGATTGCGCTTATATTGTCAACGCTTTCGACAACAAGCTGTCAGCGACCACGGCCCAGTTCGCGGAACGCCAAGGCCGCCAGGCGGCCCTCAACCTTGTCCGAGTTCTCAAAGGCGAGCCCACACAACCTTTCCACTTCAAGGCGCTCGGCCAGCTCTGTTCCATTGGCGGCTATCAAGCCGTCGCCGAAATGCTTGGCATGCGAGTCTCGGGTTTCCTGGCCTGGTTCCTGTGGCGCGGCGTTTATCTCTTCAAGCTGCCAACATGGTCTCGCAGAATCAAAGTCGCCTTAGACTGGTTCTGGGACTTCATTTTTCCCCGCGATCTCGGCTTCTTGAACACGGACACCACCCAACAGGCTACTCACGCGTATTACCGCCCGGGCGATTTCATTCACCGTCAAGGCGAACCTGCGCGTGTCTTTAGCATCATTGAAGACGGCCAGGTAGAAGTTCTACAGAAAGATTCACAAACTTTGGAGACGAAGGTTATCGGCGTCTTGGGCAAGGGTGACTTCTTCGGCGAAGGTGCACTGTTAGGAAACCGTCCACACGAGACCAGCATCCGCGCTCGTTCGGCCGTCCATCTACGTCAAGTCGGCAGCGCCCTCTTCTCAGAACTTGCGGGTTCCTTCGCGCCGCTTCGCGACCAACTCGTACAAGCCGTCACACGCCGCTCCGGCGATTTTTGGCGTCGCTTACCGATCAGCAAGTCCATCCTGGAAGGAGAGTCTCTCGCGTCCCTGCTCGATCCGCTTCCCGCTCAGCTCCTTAGTAAAGACGCTAAGTACGCAGACGCGATAAAGGCTCTCAATGAAAGTGCCAGCGGTCATCTTTTGGTCGTCGACGAAAAACAGCGCTTGTGGGGAACTCTGGATCGTGGTGACCTGTATCAAATTATCGCCCGCGTCGCGGCAGATGGACGCGAAGATTTCAGTGAGCGCAGGCTAGCTCACCTTCTCCCCGCGAATCCTGTATATGTAGCTCTCGAAGATTCGCCTCTTGTCGCATCCGCCACCATGCTCGATCACGGCATCTCCTGGTTGCCCGTCGTCAAAAGCAAAGATGATCCTCGCCCCGTGGGGCGCCTCCGAGGCGATAGGATAACCAGCCGCCTGATCGAAAAAATGGCACAAGTAGAGGCGGCTAAAGTCCGAGCGGCGAGCTGAACTGCTGGCGGCCGAATTAGATATCCCGATGATCGAACTCGCTCCTTCTATTCTCTCTGCTGACTTCGCACGGCTCGGCGCAGACGCGCAAGCCGCCGTCGAGGGCGGAGCCAGCATTCTCCACGTCGACATCATGGACGGCCATTTCGTTCCTAATCTTACGATCGGCCCGCCTGTAGTCGCCTCACTTCGCAAGGTCACCCAGGTCCCCTTCGATTGTCACCTCATGATCGAACGAGCCGACGAGTTTATCCCCGCATTCGCGGAAGCCGGCGTCAACTGGATCTCCGTGCATCAAGAAGCCTGCGTCCACCTGGATCGCACGCTCCGACTTATCGCCTCGCACGGTTGCAAAGCGGGCGTGGTCGTAAATCCCGCCACCCCAGTGCACACCCTCGATGAGGTTCTTCCTCTGGTTCATCATGTTCTTGTCATGAGTGTGAATCCCGGTTTCGGCGGCCAAACGTTCATCCACTCGGCCCTGAAAAAAATTGAATCGCTATCACAAATCCGCCGCGCGCGCGGCCTCAATTTTCGCCACAGCCTCGGGCATGTGTCCCCAAGACGGCTTACCGGCGACCTTGAAATGCCAGATTTCGACAGGAATATGCGCTTCGCGTGCGATGCGAATCACTTCATCGAGCGACTGGAGAATTGCGGTGCTTTCGCTGCGCATGTGCGTGGC
>Ga0182035_10000153_pt1 | contig 27899 bp, 30 predicted proteins | sample flu12Cox44000170_FD_125969 | JGI IMG/M metagenome (GOLD analysis project Ga0182035, IMG submission 125969) | Lab enrichment of tropical soil microbial communities from Luquillo Experimental Forest, Puerto Rico - flux4day.12C.oxic.44.000.170 | ecosystem: Environmental > Terrestrial > Soil >...
TCGACGTCCTTGCCCGTTGGCAGGTGCACACGGGTCGTCGTACCCTTCGCCGCGTCCGCAAGTGTGACCGTCAGCGAGGCATGCAGGTCCTGCCCTGCACCGGTTGCCGCACCGAAATCTTCATCTTCATACTGCGTACCAAAACCACGCGCGGCACCAGCGCGACCGCCAAACATTCCGCGCAGAAGATCCTCAAAACCTCCTCCGGTGCCGCCGGTTGAACGACGAAAGCCATCGGGTCCGAAACTGAAGCTCTCGAAGTGCGCATCACCACCAGGTGCGCGTCCGCCACCTGGCTGCGCACCGAACCCCTCGAAGCCCTGGAAGCGTGGCTTGCCTTCGGCGTCGATTTCTCCACGGTCGAATGCCTTGCGCTTGTCGCTGTCGCCAACAACTTCGTACGCGGCATTGAGCTCGGCGAAACGCGTGGCCGCCTTTGGATCGTGCTTGTTGGCATCAGGGTGCAGTTTTTTGGCGAGGCGCCGATAGGCGCCCTTGATATCGGCCTCGCTTGCACTCTTGGAAACCCCCAAGACTTCGTAGGGGTCGCGCATCGTATTCAGACTACCGTGAAATCCCCTCTCAGCCGGCGGAACACCGGCAATTTGGCCTACTTAATGTGGGGTTTGGCCGCAAAAGATGCAACGCGGCGGCCGATGTCGGTTGGCACCCGTAGATCCGACCACCGATCCTACGATTTCCAGGGTTTGAACGTGCGGACTTCCCAGTCGCCTTGCCTTTGCTTGCAAGCTTCTCCCTGCAGCCAGGATTGCGAGCTACCCATGACAAAGCTTGCCAGAAAATCCCGGCACGTCCGACCGTCCGAAGTGTAGGCGGATGCGATCGGGGTCACGGTGCCACGCGCGCCAGTGCTCGGGTTCTCCCACGGCATGCTGGTGTCCTTCTCGCCGCGACTGAGAACTGCGCTGGCGGCCGCTTTGGCGTATGCGAGGTCGGCGTCAGGCGGGAGCTGGACCACTTCCTTGGTCCCCGATGGAGGAGTGATCGCGCCCGTACGGTCGGATTTGTCTCCGAACATTGAATCGAATTGGCCGGACAAGCTGCAGCCTCCACAACCCAGAGCCAATGTAAGGGCAGCAGCCATGGCGACGCTATGCCATAGGCGGGGGCACGCGCATCCACTATAAAGGCGACTGTATCGACGGGTACCGGTCCCGGCCACGCGAAGCACCCCAGCAGATGTCCGACATATCACCAATTGAATACCCGAGTTGGTTAACGACTGGTGATTTCACCACAGCCGACGAGCCATTGCGACTATTTAGCGCGTGGCTGACGGAAGCGACTGCCACGGAACCGCGTGATCCCACTGCCATGACGCTCGCAACAGTCGATTCCAGAGGCCGTCCAAATGCGCGGATGGTGCTGCTAAAGGGCGTCGATGAACGTGGATTTGTGTTCTACACGAACATGGATAGTCAAAAAGGGCAAGAACTGGACACCCAGCCGCAGGCAGCCCTGGTGTTCTACTGGAAGTCGGTGAACAGACAGGTACGAGTTCGCGGTCCTGTCGAGCATGTCAGCGAAAAGGAGGCGGACGCCTATTTCTCGACCCGGCCAAAACAAGCCCAGATCGGCGCCTGGGCCAGCAAGCAATCGTCTCCGCTTGAAAGCCGGCTCGCCTTCGAGAAAGCGGTTGCGGTCTACGCAGCCAAATACGCGATCGGCGAGGTCCCCCGCCCTCCCAACTGGTCGGGTTATCGAATTGTGCCGCTATCGATCGAATTCTGGCAGGAGCGCCCGTTTCGATTGCACGATCGCCTCGAGTTCAAACGCGAACGCCCGGATGCGCCGTGGAACAAGACGCGGCTCTACCCGTAGGCTAGCATCGACCCGATCACAGACTAGAACCATTCCAGGAATGGCATGCCCAATTCGCAAGCGAACCAACAACGCCGGACATTACTTCTAACGGGAGCGAGCCGCGGCATCGGTCACGCAACCGTCAAGCGCTTCTCCGCGGCCGGCTGGCGAGTCATCACCTGCTCGCGCCACCCGTTTCCGGAAAATTGTCCTTGGGAGGCCGGCCCTGAAGATCACATCCAGGTTGATCTTGCCAACGAAGCCAACACGCTGGAAGCGATTGCAGAAACCAAGCGACGCCTTGACGGCCGCGAGTTGCACGCACTGGTCAACAACGCGGCGATCTCCCCAAAGGCTGAAGGCGGCAAACGCCTCGGCACGCTGGCCACTAGCAACGAAGATTGGCACCACGTCTTTCAAGTAAACTTCTTTGCCCCGATCATGTTGGCAAGAGGCCTTATGGAAGAGCTCAAAACGGCGAAGGGCTCGGTCGTGAACGTTACGTCGATCGCGGGTTCACGCGTGCATCCATTCGCTGGAGCAGCCTATTCGACGTCCAAGGCGGCGCTTGCCGCCCTCACCCGTGAAATGGCAAGTGATTTCGGCCGGCTCGGCATCCGCGTCAACGCTATTGCTCCCGGTGAGATCGACACCGCGATATTGTCGCCGGGCACGGAGAAAATCGTCGAACAAATCCCGATGCACCGGCTCGGCACGCCGGACGAAGTCGCCAAGATCATCTATGTGCTGTGCACTGACACCGGTTCATACGTGAACGGAGCCGAGATTCACATCAACGGCGGCGAGCACGTTTAGCGCATTGCGCTAGAGCCACTTGCGCCACTTGAAATACAAATAAGGAAGCGCGGCGGCGAGTAGCATCAAAATCAATGCAAACGGATAGCCGCCGACCCAATCCAGTTCCGGCATGTGACGGAAGTTCATGCCGTAGATCGAAGCGACCAAAGTTGGCGGCATCAGCACCACGGCCGCAACTGAGAAAATTTTGATGATGTTGTTCTGTTGGATGTTCACGACACCGAGCATTGCGTCGAGCAGGAAGGTGATCTTGTTAGTCAGATAGGTGGCGTGGTCCGACAACGACCCGACGTCGCGCAGCATGGATTGTAGTTGTGCGCGTGTGTCCTTCGGCCATTTCATGTTGTCGGCCTCGTTGGCAAGAAACAGCAATAGTCGGCCAACCGACACCTGACTCTCGCGAACTTTCGAAGTCAGATCGCCCTTCCGACCAAGCGCTTTGAGTACGTCGTTGTAGGATGGCTGTTGGGCTTCCTCTTCCGGTTCGAAGATTGAATGGGAGACCTGGTCGACCTCCGCTCCAATGCGCTCGAGGATGTCCGCGGAACGGTCGATGACGGCGTCGAGCAGATCCATCAGCACGCCTTCGCCGTTGATCTTGGCAGGGCACGATCGTCCCAGCTTGTGTTCGACGATCGCAAATGGTCGCGGGTCGTCATAGCGCACGGTTACAAGACGATGACCCGAGAGAATAAACGTTACCGCAGTAGTCTTCGGAGTCGCGGTGTCCGACTGACACATGAGCGTGGCCGTCATGTATCGCGCGCCATTCTCTACGTAGAGTCGGCTCGAGACCTCGATCTCCTGCATCTCTTCGCGGGTCGGAACGGCGATGCCGATCAGCTGTTCAACCGACCGGTCCTCCTGCACGCTCGGTGTGACCATATCGATCCACACCGCATTTTCCGGAATCACGGCCCCAGACTCTACATTGACACGCGCGAGTGTCGCTCCCTTTGGCATGTAGACCGAAATCATCCAATCACCATCTTGCGGATGATCTGATTGAAATCATACCGCGGCAGGGTTTACCTCTCATGGCCCCATCGCGCGGATTTGCGCAAGACACAAATAGCCGAGACGCAGCCGCAGCGCGGCCGCGCAAAGCGTGGCGGTGATTGTGGTGGCGGCCGGCCCGTCGACACGACGCGCCGGCGCGGGGGACCGCTAATCGCGATCGTAAGGTTCGAAGTGAGACTCGGTCGCGTTGCGCTGTTCGGCCTTGTGGCACATTGCGGCCGCGACTGCCGAAATCCCGATCTTGCCGTAGCGATTGTCGAGGTTGGGGTATTGTCCGGCGGAGTCTTGCTTCTGCTCCGTTGCTTTCGCACTCATAGTCTGACTCCAGGTCCTTCCTTTTGCGCTATTCCCACCCGCTCAGCCTAGTAAGTTAGTAGGGCGGAATTGCGCGGCAAATCGTGTGCTCTTGTGACATTTGAGACAGGTTGAGCCCCTTTTCACAGTATAAGCGCAGCGATGGTAAACCCGGTCTTAAGGTCTTGGCGCCAATGTCGTTTTATGCTCCGGCTGGTTGGTTGCACTGCGGCATTCCTGCAACAGGACACAGGAAGATGACTGTGGACACGCTGGAAACCGTGGCAATGGCGTGATTTTTTCGGTTAATTGCCTTGTGAAAGCAACGTGTGCGGCCGCTATGTGGCGACCGGGAAAGAGATAGAAGATGGCGGTACGGGGGTTGTCGGTAGTCCTGTTCGGTGTCGCGGTCGTGCTTGGCGGCTGCATGCAGTCGACTGTGGAGCCGGCATCGGAAGCGAATCTCACCCCGCGCGACAGGAAGTTGCTGGCGGCAGCGCCCTACGAAAAGGCGGCGATACCCGAGACATACAAGCAGCACATCGTCGACTATCACCGCAGGGAAGCACCTGGAACGATCCTGATCGATTCGGACGCGCGTTATCTCTATTACGTCCTCCCTGGAGGCAAAGCGATCCGTTACGGGGTCACTGTTGGCGAGGAAGCGCTGGCTTTCTCAGGCGTGGCCAAGATCGGCCGCATGACCGAATGGCCATCGTGGACGCCGACTGGTGATATCAAGAAGCGTATGAATGTTCCCGATTTCGTCAGCCCGGGCCCGCAGAATCCGATGGGCGCGCGCGCCATGTATTTGTACGAGGGCAACAAAGACACTCTGTACCGTATTCACGGCACCAATCAGCCCGAATACATTGGCGAAGCAATTTCCTCTGGCTGTATCCGCATGACCAATGAGGATGTGATCGATCTCTACAAGCGCGTGAAGCCAGGTACGGTCGTCGTCGTGCTGGCGCCGCATCAGGGTGACTCCCCGATCCCGCGCATGGCGTCGGCGATCAGCCGCTACCGCTGACCGCAAGTGCATCAATTTGAATTAAAAACGGCGCCCGCGGGCGCCGTTTTGTTTTGTCTGGCAAAAGTCACTTTTTTGAGACGCGGCTGACCGATCAATATTCGGTCTGGGTGTAGGCAACGGAACGCCGGCTGCGACTTCCTTTGGTGGAGGCGTACGAACGTCCCACTGGCACATGCGATAGCCGCCGCGCCGTTCGATAAGATCGACATGTATATGCGTCTCATGGGCGCTGTCCGAACCCGGTCCAAGAACCGTGCTGAACCGACGACATGCGCTTTCGCGCAATTCGTCGCGAAAATCCTTTGCCACAGTCACGTCCGTGAGCGTCACGACCCTACCATCTGTTAATATGAATGAACGCAAATCGACCGCGTTACCTTTAGCATGCTCGCTGAGCCTGGCGCCGGGCACACGATTGCGGCCGCGGCATTCGTACGAGTCATAGGTTTCGACCCCACTCAGGGTCGCACCCAGCCTCTCAACTCGGGGCGCCGCTTCGTCTCGAAGCCAGACGGCGACAGATTCGGCAAAGGCACACCGCAGAACCGGCGCAGGTTTGAGTGCGATGTACGCGCCGCCGGGCCGCGTCACAGCATCCAGCCGCACCATATCCTCACCTCCGCAGGAGTCGGGCCCAATCAGCCGCGGCACCGGCTCAATCGCGGCTATTGCCCCCAGGCGCTGATCACACTCCGTCGGCGCGCTCGTTACGTGGGCGGAATCCAAATCCGGGCCCGCGGCCTCCCGAAATGTATGTGGCTCTGTCCAGACTGACGGACGCGGCTCGGGCAGTGGCACGTCCTCGGCGGAGGCGAGGCCAAGGCCTCCGCCTGCCAGCCACAGGAACGCTATCGCCAGCCGCGTGGCGCCCCTATTGGCCATTATTACTGGGTTTATGTGCGATGCCATGAGACCCTGGATGACCGCGGCCCTTTAGCCTCTCAACGAAACCTTTGCACGGTCCTGCGCGGCGGCTAACCTTAACCCAGACTGGCGAAGGGCGCCGGTCCAAGTTTAACAACGCGCGTGCGCCAGAAAAGTTTTCGGGCGCGATTGTGCGCCGGATAGAGAGGGGAATGCTATGCTCGGCCTGATGCAGGATTGGCCGTTGTTGTGCCATCGCATCATTGACCATGCCGCCACATACCATGGCGAGCGTAAGGTCATCACGCGCTCCGTCGAAGGGCCTATCCATACGACCAATTATGCGGAAATTCGCGCCCGTGCGCTCAAGGTGGCGCAGCGGCTGGAGAAAGACGGCATCAAACTCGGCGACCGCGTAGCGACCCTCGCGTGGAATACGTGGCGTCACCTGGAAGTTTGGTACGGCATTCTTGGTCTCGGTGCGATCTATCACACGGTCAATCCACGCCTGTTTCCCGATCAGATTGTCTGGATTGTCAATCACGCCGGTGACAGAGCGATGGTCACCGACATCACTTTCGTCCCGCTCCTGGAAAAGATCGCAGAAAAGCTGCTAACCATCGAGCGCTACATTGTACTCACCGACGCGGCACACATGCCGAAGACGACATTGAAGAATGCCGTCCCATACGAAGAATGGATCGCCGAAGTTGATGGCGATTTTGAATGGAAATCGTTCGACGAGAACACTGCGGCGGGCATGTGCTACACCTCCGGGACAACCGGACATCCGAAGGGCGTGCTGTACTCGCATCGCTCCAACGTGTTGCACGCCTTCATGGCGGCGATGCCGGATTGTAAAGGCCTATCGTCGCGCGACATCGTCTTGCCGGTCGTGCCTCTTTTCCATGCGAATGGCTGGTCCCTCGCCTTCTCCACGCCGATGGTCGGCGCCACAATGGTGATGCCGGGTGCAAAGCTCGACGGACCTTCGATCTACGAACTGCTCAATACTTACAAGGTTTCTTTCACGGCAGCGGTGCCAACAGTATGGTTGATGTTGCTCCAGGATCTTGAAAAGACTGGCGGCAAGCTTCCGCATCTGAAGCGTGTCGTGATCGGCGGATCTGCTTGCCCGCGAGCCATGACAAAAACATTCCAGGACAAATACGGAGTTCAGGTTGTGCACGCCTGGGGCATGACCGAAATGAGCCCGCTCGGCTCGCTCTGCACGATGAAGCCGGAATATGAGGCACTGACCGGAGAAGAAAAGCTCGACATAGAAATGAAACAAGGTCATCCGCCGTTCGGCGTCGAGATGAAAATCACCGACGACAGCGGCAAGCCGCTGCCATGGGACGGAAAGACTTTCGGTCGTCTCAAGGTCCGCGGCCCGGCCGTGGCGAAAAATTATTACAAGGTCGAAGGCGACCCGGTATTTGAGCAGCATGGCTGGTTCGACACTGGGGACGTAGCGACGATGGACCAGTACGGGTACATGCAAATCACCGACCGCGCCAAAGATGTGATCAAGTCAGGCGGCGAATGGATCTCGTCTATCGATATTGAGAACCTCGCGGTTGGCCATCCAAAAGTAGCCGAGGCAGCGGTCATCGGCGTGTCTCATCCAAAATGGGACGAGCGTCCATTGCTCGTTATCGTTCTCAAGAAAGGCGAACAGGCGAGCAAGGAGAGCATCCTCGAATTCATGGAAGGCAAGATCGCCAAGTGGTGGATGCCCGACGACGTGGTCTTTACCGACCAAATCCCGCATACGGCCACAGGCAAGATCCAGAAGCTCGTGCTGCGCCGGCAATTCAAGAACTATCGATTGCCGACCGCGCAGGCCGCCGAGTGAAATTCTAACGAGCAGCTATGTCGATCATCTGCCCAAGGGCTTTGCCAATGCACCGATGACCTTCAGCAGTCTTATGAAGGCCGTCCCACCCGACGAGGCCGCTCACACCGCCATCGATCGCTCTTTTCATGAGAGTGAATCGTGGAAACTGTCCGACGTTCTGTTCACGTGCGACCTCGGCAATGATCTTCTCCATCTTGGCGTACCGTGAGGTCAGCAACACTAGCGGCGCGTATTGCAAATCAACGAGGATAACGTCGGCATTGGCAGCTTTAAGCCGCTTCACGGCTCCGCTGAGCATTTCCTTGGCGTTGTCGGCGATGCCGCGCCACACCGCATCGTTGCTCCCGAGTTGCCACACCACAAGATCGGGCTTGTAACGCAGAACATCGCCATCAAGGCGTGCGACATTCTCGGAAATGTTTTCCATGATGCGTCCGCTGTTGATCAACTCGATCCGTGCGGACGGCCGCAATCGCAACAGTTCCCGCTTCATCACGTCGGGGAAGGCACCGCCGGACCTGAGCAATCCAAATCCGGTTGTCGATGAGGATCCTAGCGCCACGACCACAAGCGGTTCACCCGCCTGCAGCTTTGTCCGGGTACGAGTGAGAGGCGTGCCAAGCGACATTCCTTTTTTGAATGCAAGACAGGCATCCCCGGCGGAGATGGCCGCGGGCTGAGCCTGCGCACGATCCTCAGATACAAAGGCGGAAAAAGCCACCAGTAACCAAATCAGATGGCGATTGGACTTGGACATTGCCCCTCTGCTTGCCGCACCTCGCGGCGACTGAAAGCCCATCGCCAATATTGATCAGCCCAATAGACCTCAGGAATGGGGCATATTGGCGCTTGTCATTTTCACCCATCTATATTGTCAATATTGACATCTTGCTTATGAACGTGAACACAACGATGTACCAGTTCGTACTCGCAATATGGCGACCAAGGTAACCGAAGTGCGGACTGTCATCGACCCCATGATTGCAAATTCCTGACCAGGCGACGCGATCTGCCCGGTGTGGGTGGGATTAATCGCGCTCAATTCAGGACGAAAAATCGGGTACGAGGACATCGGGTTTTTCCGGAACCTGTTCAAGCGTCATACTGGGATGACGCCTGGCGAGTATCGCGACAAGTTCTCGCAAATGAGCTTCGACGCGGCGAATTGATTTCGGGCCGGCAGTGAGCCGATACCGGTCACGGGACGCGCGATCTCGGCGCCGATAAGTGGCTTGCCGCTTCTCGCGCTGCGTCTTCCATCATCGCGAACACAGCGCCCTCTTTGATCAGCCGGTCGACCAGATCTTCAAGTGCCAGCATCCTGTGACCGCGACCGATCACGTAAGGATGCATGGTATATGTCAATATGCCCCACTCGACCGACTTCTTCATGTAGAGAAATTCATCGACCCAGTTTTGCATCACCAGACGGGCTGGCTGCAGACCAGGCAAGATCGTCGCGGCGGTCCGCACGAATTCGAAATGAGGGAAATCATCGAGTGACCAACTGATCGGCATCTCAATCAACGCGGTTTCCTCTCCAAACCGAAAAGGCTCTCCAAGCGTGGCGATGTCCCCGCGGCGCGCGCGGTACGGCAGATAGTCGCTGCCCATCAGGCTTGAATCGTATTGAAAGCCGTGTCGCAACAGCAGATCGACCGTTTGTTCGCTGAGATCCCATGATGGCGAGCGGTAGCCACGCGCCTTGCGGCCGGCCAATTTGGCGATGGCCTCGTTGGCACGAACGAGATCCGCCTCCACTTCCTCCACTGTTTGGGTCGCGGGTGGAATATGCGCCCAGCTATGATGCGCGACCTCGTGCCCACGGGCGACCACGTCGTGACATTCCCGCGGCCACGTTTCTATGGTGAAACCAGGTATGAACCAGGTCGCCTTTATGCCGCGAGAAGAAAGGAGATCGAGTATGCGTCCCGACGCCATGGCGCCAAACTCGCCGCGTGAAAGCGGAGTCGGCGTCGTCATGCCGCGCGCGATAAAGCCGGATTGGGTATCAAAATCGAAGGTCAAACAGACGATATGACGGGGCATGGCAATTCACCGGTCCAGCCTCGCCTTCGCTGTTGGCGGCGGCGGGGCATGATAGAAAAGGACGCATGACCGTCAAGGAAATCGGCATCATCCTCCACGCGCGGCTCGCGCAATCGACAAGCGTCGCACAGTTGGTTGCCTGATCCCTTTGTCCTAACGACAAATTGCGGCAATCCAGCACGCCCGTTTCGAGCGATCCTCGGGATATTGCCTGCTTTGCAGCTTGCCATTATTCCTACTGGCCATGGCCAGCCTCGATGCAGGCGGGATCGCCATGGGCGGTGGCGTGCGATTCCTCGGGCAGCGCCGGTTCTATTGGCGGCTGCTCATCCGGGGCGCCGCGTTGCTGATGATCACCCTCGGCATATATCGCTTCTGGCTGGTCACCGATGTGCGCCGCTTTCTCTGGTCGAATACTGAAATTGCCGGCGAGGCACTCGAATACACAGGGGCGGCGCTCGAGCTCCTCCTCGGGTTTCTTGTGGCGATTGCCCTTCTCGTTCCTATTTATGTCGGGTTTTTTCTGGCCGCTCTTGATCTCGGTCTTCTCGGGAAATTGTCCGGCGTCCTGGCCTTTGCCGCGCTCGGCGTGCTCGGCCAATACGCAATTTATCGCGCGCGGCGTTATCGTCTCACACGGACCATCTACCGCGGCCTGCGTTTTCACCAGTCAGGGTCGGCCTGGTCTTATGCATTCCGCGCAACACTATGGTGGATCGCCACCGTGTTGAGCCTTGGGCTGGCCTACCCTTTCCAGATCGCGAACCTCGAGCGCTACAAGATGAAAAATACATTTTACGGCGATCTGGGCGGCCGCTTTGAGGCATCCGGATTTGCTCTGTTCCTGCGCGGACTGCCGATGTGGTTGCTATTTTTTGCGCCACTTGTGCACGCAATCAGGGGATTCGTGGGGCTCGACTGGCAGGCACTCGTCGACGCGATCGCGCAAGGTGGCGACGACGTTATGAGCAAGATCGAAGGGGGCAATCCGGGCCTGGGCAGTGCTATCGTCTTTGCCATGTTGATGGGGGGAACAAGCGCTGTCTTGGGAGCCCTCCTCTATCCGGCTTTTCAGGCACTCACGCTGCGGTGGTGGTCGTCCGGCCTGCGCTTTGGCACGATCGAAGTGCGCTCGCACCTGCGCACACGCGATATCTACGGCGCCTATGCACGTTTCGTCGGCTATGCGTGCCTTTTCAGCATCGCGCTGGGAATCGTTGGCGTCATTGTTTTCTCAATCGCGGGCGCTGTAGTGAACGTCGCAAAATTCGACACTGCGGACCAGATCGCGGTAACCCTGTTGCTTCTCGGGGTCTACGTAATCGCCGCGCTTGGTTTCTCGACCGTCTATCGCGCCACCGTGCAGCTGTCGGTGTGGCAGTTGGGCATGGAATCGCTTGAATTGTCCGGTCTTTCGGCATTGGAAAAGGTGAAGGCGGGCGGGCGGGCGAGCTCCGCTTTGGGTGAAGGCCTGGCCGACGCCTTGAATGTAGGCGGCTATTGATAGGGCGATCGAGGAACCGCAGTCATGAGTTCCGGAGCCGGCGTCTATTTCGACGGTGTAACCAGTGCCCGTCGCGAGGTTGCCGTAGAGCTCGGTCCGGACAGCCTACAAATCAGCGCTGGGCATGGAAAACTTTCGGTTGAGTGGCCCTACAATGAGATCGAGGAGCTGGATGCACCCCCCGGTATCCTACGGCTCGGCCGCCGCGGTAGCGCGTCACTGGAGCGTCTGGAAATTCGGGAGCCCGCATTTGCGGCCGAGATTGATGAGCGCGCCATCCATGTCGATCGCACTGGCTCGTTGCAGCAACGCCAACGCATTCGCGTGATCGGATGGACGGTGGGAGCGACGGCATCGCTTCTGCTGGTCGCCTGGTTCGGGGTGCCCGGGGTTGCGGCACGCCTGACACCGCTTTTGCCTCCTTCGATCGAGCGAAAGCTGGGCGACGCAGTTGATGCGCAGGTGCGCAGCATGCTCGATACGGCCAAGCGCGCCCCCGCGTTCGAATGCGGCATCGCTGCCACGGAAATCCCGGGGCGCAACGCGCTCAACAAACTCATGCAGCGGCTCGAAGCCGCTGCGGCCCTTCCCGTAACCCTAAGGACGAATGTCGTGCGCCGTGACGAAGCCAATGCCATAGCTTTGCCTGGCGGACGCGTGTATGTCTTTCGCGGGTTGATCGACAAGGCCGAGAATGCCGACGAAGTTGCCGGCGTGATCGCACATGAAATCGGCCATGTCGCGCATCGGGATGGAACTAGAGCGATTCTGGAGGGGGCCGGTCTATCCTTTCTGTTTGGAATGCTGCTTGGAGATTTCGTTGGCGGGGGCGCGGTTGTGTTCGCCGCAAAGAGCGTGTTGCAATCCTCGTATTCGCGGGAAGCCGAAACTGCGGCAGACACCTATGGTACCGATCTCATGAACAAGTCCGGCGGTGATGCTCGTGCTCTTGCCAATATGCTCGAAAAAATCGGCGGCGCCACGGAACCTGGCATGAATATCCTGATGGATCATCCGGAAACCAAAGCGCGCGTCGCAGCTATCAGGCAAAGGGCCGCTACAAAGTTGCCCCAGCCCTTTCTCGACCCCGGGGAGTGGGCCGCGCTCAAGCAGATTTGCGCGGGACCATAGCCATGGCACGACGTCCGTTCCCCGACGAGCCGGTGTCGAGAGTCGCAGTCTGGTCCTCGCGACTGGGTCTGTTCGCCATCGCGGTCGCAGCCCTTTCGGTTATCATTGTCCGTTCGGGCCTCCTAGAGATCGTGCCAGCGCTCGCGACCTTCGGCGCTTCATTGGTTTTCGCCGGACTCGCAATATTGCTTGCTTTTGCCGCCTTCGTTGTCATCTGGCGGCAGGGAACGGGAGGGCTCGGCCGGGCCCTGCTCGGCCTGTTCCTGGGCCTGGCTTTGCTTGCCTACCCGGCCTATCTCGGCACACGCGCCTTGCGATTGCCAGCTATCGCCGATATCAGCACCGATACGAGCAACCCTCCGCGCTTCGATGTCCTGGCGCGCCTGCGGCCGCGCGGACGCACGGATTACCCCGGAGCGGCGGCAGCGGCGCTCCAGCATAAAGCTTATCCCTATGTTGCTCCGCTTGATCTCGATGTGCCGACCAAAGTCGCCTACGACGCGGCGCTCGCGCTGGTTACAAAGCGCAAGTGGTACGTAGGCGATACGCGGCCGCCGACACTGGCGCGGCGCGATGGCGTGATCGAGGCGGTCGCGCGCACGCCGATCATGGGATTTCGCGACGACGTCGTGATCAGGATAAGTCCGCTCGGCCAAGGCGCACGTGTTGACATGCGGTCGGCATCCCGCTTCGGCGATCACGATCTCGGGTCGAACGCATCGCGAATTCGCAGCTTGCTCGAAGACATAGATGACGCGGTGGCTTCGGCACCGGAGCCGCGATCCCAGGAGAAAAAAGCGCCCCCCACGAAAAAAGGCCAGGCCGACAAACGTCAGCCGGCCAAGCGATAAACGCCATCGATCGCTGGCTGGCCATCGGTTTCGACCACTCCACGCGCGACCAGATCTTCGAGATGGGCAAGAACTGAAAGTCCAGCGGCACCCGTCAGTCGTGGATCGATGCCGATATAAATCGCACGCACGATCGTCGGAATATCCGTCACGCCCTTCGACAGGCGATGTAGGATCGAATCCTCGCGAGCCTTGCGATGGAGAATGTAATAACTGACGAAGCGCGGCGCATCGGCGATAGCCGGACCGTGACCCGGCAGGTAAATCGCTTCTGAGCGTCGCGCAAGTTTCGCCAGTGAGTCCATGTAATCGCTCATTGCGCCGTCCGGCGGGGCGACAATCGAAGTCGCCCAGGCCATCACGTGGTCGCCCGCGAAGAGGGTTGATTTCTCCTTCAGTGCGTAAGCCATGTGATTGGCGGTGTGGCCCGGTGTCGTGACTGCTTCAATCGTCCAGCCGTCACTTGACACGATCTCGCCGTCCCGCAGCATCACGTCCGGGCTAAAATCGCGATCCGCGCTGGCATCGAGTGGATTGTATTCGCCAATGTGCAAAGGTCGAGCGGCCCGATGTGGACCTTCAGCAAAGACCGTTGCGCCGGTCGCCTTCTTGATGGCTGGAACTGCAGGCGAGTGATCGCGGTGTGTATGCGTCACAAAAATATGCGTGACGGTTTCGTCCCGCACGGCATCCAGCAATGCGCCGATGTGCGCCGGATCATCCGGACCAGGATCGACGATTGCTACTTTCCCTCGCCCAATGATGTAACTGACCGTGCCCTTGAACGTGAACGGACCCGGATTGTTCGCCATGATCCGACGCACGCCCGGCACGGGCTCGTCGACCACATCAGGTGCGAGGTCGAGATTTTTGTCGAAAGGAATGTCTTCGCTCATGCTTGGTCACCGATTGACCGCGGCTGGCCCATCACTAATTCGGCCGAGTTCACATCCAGGCAATTGTGCGAATGCGTGGTGTGTCAGTGGATTTCCGGTTCGGAGATTGCCCCGAGTGGCGAAAGGAAGTCGAAATCGCAACCTTCATCGGCCTGGCCAATATGTTCCGAATAGAGCGCACCGTAGCCTCGCGGATAGCGCGGTTCGGGCGGTTTCCAGGCCGCGCGACGACGGGCAAGTTCCTCTTCTGCAACATGCAGATGAATGCGACGGGCGGGTACATCCACCTCGATTTCATCACCCGTCCCGACGAAAGCAAGGGGGCCCCCGACGAAGCTTTCCGGAGCGACATGAAGAATGCAGGCGCCATAACTTGTGCCACTCATCCGCGCATCGGAAATGCGCAACATGTCGCGAACGCCCTGCTTCACCAGCTTCTTCGGGATCGGCAGCATGCCCCATTCGGGCATGCCGGGGCCGCCTTTCGGGCCACCATTCTTAAGCACGAGAATATGATCTGGCGTCACATCGAGATCATCGCGTTCGACCTCGCGCGCCATGTGGTTGTAGTCCTCGAATGCGATCACCTTGCCGCGGTGGCGCAACAGCCGCCGGTCGGCCGCCGAGGGTTTGATGACGCAGCCACGCGGAGCGAGATTGCCGGTCAATACAGCTGTCGCGCCCTCGCGCGATACCGGGTCGGACAGCGGGTGAATGACGTCGTGCTTGTAGACCTCCGCGCCTGCGATGTTCTCGCCAATGCTCTTGCCGGTCACGGTGAGACAGGACAGGTCAAGCGCACCATTCAACTCCGTCATCAGCGCGCGCAATCCGCCTGCATAAAAGAAATCTTCCATCAGGAATTTTCCTGAGGGTCGCACATTGGCGAGCACGGGGATTTCTCGCGAGATTTCGTCGAAACGTTTCATGTCCAGCTTGATGCCCATGCGGCGCGCCATGGCAACCACGTGAATGATGGCATTCGTTGAGCCTCCCATCGCCATGTGCACGCGGATCGCGTTATCGAAAGAAGCAGGCGTGAGAAGCTTTTGCGGCACCAGGTCATCCCACACCATGTCGACGATACGTCGGCCGGAGGCGGCACACATGCGCGGATGAGCGGCATCGGCGGCGGGAATTGAAGACGCGCCAGGTATCGATAGCCCAAGGACCTCGGCAATCGCCATCATCGTCGCCGCGGTACCCATCACCATGCAGGTCCCGAAGCTCCGCGCGATACTGCCTTCGAGCTCAGTCCAGTCGTCCTCGCTTATGCGGCCGGCACGCTTTTCGTCCCAGTATTTCCAGGCATCGGAACCCGAACCGAGTTCGACTCCGCGCCAGTTGCCGCGCAGCTGCGGCCCCGCCGGCACATAGATAGCCGGCAGCCCCATGCTGATTGCGCCCATGATCAACGCTGGCGTGGTCTTGTCGCAGCCGCCCATGAGGACAGCCCCGTCGATCGGGTGGCTGCGCAGGAGTTCTTCCGTCTCCATCGCCAGTAAATTGCGATAGAGCATGGTTGACGGCTTTACAAAGGGTTCCGAGAGTGACATCGCCGGTAATTCGACCGGGAAGCCACCGGCCTGCAGCACGCCGCGTTTCACGTCTTCCGCACGGTCACGCAGATGCGTGTGACAGAAATTGATGTCGCTCCAGGTGTTGATGATACCGATCACCGGTTTGCCACGGAAATCGGCCGCATCGAAGCCGCCCTGCCGCAACCGAGCGCGGTGTCCAAACGCGCGCAGGTCATTCACACCGAGCCAGCGATGGCTGCGCAGCTCTTCAGGACGCTTACGGTTGCTCATACTTGCAGGTGCACTGGTCCGTTAATTGACCGACAGGTCGGCCGCGCGGACCACTTTTTCCCATTTCGCGGTCTCGTCGGCAACGAGTTTGCCGAAAGCTTCCGCCGTACCGGGAATAGGCGTGCCGCCCAGTTCCTTGAGCTTGGCGATCATCCCCGGGTCCTTCAAGGCAAGGTTGATCTCCTTGTTCAGGATCTCGACGATTTCCTTCGGCGTTCCGGTCCGGACACCAAAGCCGAAGAACGCACTCGCCTCGTAGCCCGGGACTGTCTCTGCAACGGTCGGCACATCCGGCAGCTCGTCAGAGCGCTGGGCGGTGGTCACCGCCAGAGCCCGCAGTTTGCCCGCTTTGATGTGACCGATTGACGAAGGCAGGTTGTCAAATGTCACCTGCACCTGGCCGCCGAGCAGATCGGTCAGCATCGGTGCCGACCCTTTGTACGGCACGTGCGTCATTTTCGTTCCGGTCATCATCTTGAACAGTTCGCCGGAGAGATGGATCGAGGTGCCATTGCCCGAAGATGCCACGTTCACCTTGTCGGGGTTGGCTTTCACATAGGCAATGAAATCGGCCACGTTCTTGGCGGGCACCGAGGGATTTACTTCCATCACATTGGGCACCCGGATAAGGCCGCCAACTGGGGCGATATCACGGAGAAAATTGAAATTGAGGTGCTTGTAGAGCGACGCGTTGATGGTGTTGGCCGGGTTGACAAGAAGGATCATGTAGCCGTCAGGCGGCGACTTGGCGACCGCTTCGGTCGCGAGATTGTTGCCGGCCCCCGGGCGGTTCTCAACGATGAATTGCTGGCCGAGACGCTTGCTGAGCCAATCGCCGAACAGCCGCGCGCAGATGTCGGTCGAGCCGCCGGCCGGGTAGCCGACAATGATATGCGGCTGCCGTGTCGGATAATCGGCGGCATTGGCATAGCCAGCCGATACAAGCCAAACGCAAGCCGCCGCGAGAGCGAACCGCGATACGACCATCGGAACCCGCTGCATGTCTGTATCCTCCCCTGGCCGGCCGTTTCATCGCGCCGGCATCGTTGCGCGGGCCGACGTTACGCGGCGCGGGACGTATCGTGCAAGGGAGCGAGAGGAAGAGCGTCCGAACTCCTTGGACCTTGTGCAAATGGCTGATTTATCGGGCCGACTGGCGCCTTGTCGGCCGGCAGACCTTGAACGATCTCTTAACGATGCCGGACTTAAATTCGAGACATGTCCGGAGCGCGTACCATTGCCCCGCGTGCGTCATCTCGCCGACGCTGGTTCTTGCGCGACATTCCGCGAACCATGTTGTTTGTGTGGATGGCCTTTGCTCTCGCGGCATTGCTCAGAATTTCGTCGAACGCGAACAGCATATGGCTGACGTAGTTCTAGTAGCGCACGTATTCCACCGGATCGGCTTTGATCTTGTCCAAGTTTGGCTGTGACAGCTCAGGATGTTTGAGCGTCGCCTCGCTGTAGGACATGTAAACCTGTCGCGCGCTTGCCGCCTTTGCATTGCCTTGGATGAGAGAAAGCTGAACTATGACGCAAAGATAGCGCTCGCCGACATTGGGGAGACGGATGAAATCCCCGTCAAACTGCGCCAATGACCGCACAAAGCGCGGCCACCGCAGAAACGATCTGGGCGAGGTTTCCCCACTTCAAGTGCCAGTTCTTGCGGAGGTTCAGGAAGTTCACTAAACGCTTGAAGTTGTTTGGTGAACCGGTCGACCGTCGCACGCGATCCAAACAGATGCGTGGACGACGCACAAGTGTCTCACCCGACACGGGTCGCGGGCCCGCCGCTGCCACGACAATCGCTCGGTCTGGTCCATGCAGGTCTCTGGCAAAATCATCATCGTAACGGGAGGTGCAAGCGGAATCGGCCGCGCCCTCTGCGAGGCACTGCATCAGGCCGGCGCGAAAACAGTGATCGTTGCTGACCTCGACCTCCAGGCCGCCCAAAGTGTCGCGCACACAATCGCCGGTTCAGCATTCCGCTGTGATGTGGCGCAGGAATCGGACGTCAAAGCGTTGATCGAAAAGATCGAACTGGAGTTCGGGCCGATCGATCTCTACTGCTCGAATGCAGGCGTGGCGCTCGGGTTCTCCCCTCGCGTAGACAATGCTGCGGCGGGACCTGATCACCTCTGGCAGACAGCATGGTCCGTGAACGTCATGGGGCATGTATACGCTGCGCGCCATCTTGTACCGCGCATGAAAGCCCGCGGCGGCGGTTACTTCCTCATCACCGTATCGGCCGCTGGCCTGCTCACGCAGATCGGCAGCGCCATTTACACGACCACCAAACACGCCGCCGTCGGGTTTGCCGAAAACTTGGCAATTGCGCACAAAGACGACGGGGTCAAAGTTTCAATTCTTTGCCCGCAGGCCGTGGACACGCCGTTGTTGCATCGTCTTCCGCAAGGACCGCAATCGGGCGATGGCATCCTGTCTGCGGAACTGGTCGCACAGGCTGCGATCGATGGAATCGGGCACGAAACATTCCTCATCCTGCCCCATGCCGAAGTGAATGATTACATGCGCAGGAAAGCGGAAGATCGCGACCGCTGGATCAACGGCATGGCTCGTCTTCAGCGCCGCATTTTCATAGAAGACTGAAAGCACCACCCAGCTGCCCAAGTTCTCGTGACAAGTGTAGGCTTGCAATTGAGGCGAACAGCACACGGGAGGGATTGCATGAACAAGATGCAAGTCTCGCGACGCACCGTACTCAAGGGCGGCCTTGCAGCCGGTGCAGCGACCGTTTTTGCCCAACCGCTCAGAGCCGCAGCGCCGCAGGCGAGCGAAGTGACACCGGCGCTGATCGCAGCGGCGCGGAAGGAAGGTAAAGCTTCTTTCTATACGGCGCTCGAGCTGAACACCTCGGAACGGCTTGCGCGCACGTTCGAAGCCAAATATCCCGGGATCGCTATCCGCGTCGAGCGCTCGGGCGCCGAACGCATCTATCAGCGGATCATTCAGGAACAGGCCAGCCGCATCTATGCGGTCGACGTCGTGTGCAGCACCGATCCATCGCATTTCCTCGACTGGACCGCCAAGGACAAGGACTGGGTCGAGCCTTACGTCACCGAGGACATGGCAAAGCATTTTCCGGCCGACCAGCGCGATCCGAATGGCATGTACGCGACTCTGTGCGCCTGGCTCGAAGTCATCGGCTACAACACCAATCTGGTGAAGCCGGAAGACGCGCCAAAAAGCTATGTTGATCTGCTCAACCCGAAATGGCAGGGAAAGATTGTCAAAGGTCATCCCGGCTACAGTGGCGCGATTCTGACGAATACGTACCTGTGGGTACGCGAACTCGGCTGGCCATTCCTCGAAAAACTGGCGCAGCAGAAGGTGATGCAGCTCCAGTCGGCCGCCGACCCGCCAAAGAAGATCGCAATCGGCGAACGCGCGGTGATGGCTGATGGCAACGACTACAGCGTGGAAGTCGCGAAATTGAACAACCAACCTGTCGAGGTTGTGCATGCGACGGAGGGCTCGCCGGTTATTCCGGTGCCGTCGGGCATCTTCCGCAGTGCTCCCAACCCGAATGCCGCGCGCCTGTTCCAGAGTTTTCTGTTCAGCGTCGAGGCGCAGCAAATCTTTATTGATGTATTTGCGCACCGCTCATTTCATGCGCTGGCCAAGGAGAAGGCGGGCCGCGCGACGCTTTCGAGCTTCAAGTTGTTGCAGGCCGATCCCAAACTTGTTTTGGCGCAGAGCGAGGAGATCAAGGTGCGCTACAGCAAACTGTTCGGGGTGTGAGGTATGACATCGCGCCCTTGGTCTTATGCGCGCTGACGCTTTATCTCAGGTTTTCAACGCCAAGGGTCGGACCTCCATAGAATGCAAGACCAGAGTGTTGAACGCCGGCTCGCAGCTGGACGTCGTCGGCGACAGCCGTCTTATGGAGGCCGACGAAGCTGGCACCCTCGCCCGGCTCAAGACAATACGGTTGACCTTCCTACCGAGCTGATTCGATTGAATTATTCTGCCCTGCTGCGCGGACGGGTTACGCCTTCTACCTTGGTATAGGGGTATTGTCCGCAAAGACAATATTCGCATGGCGTTCGAGGTGGTTTGTTCGCCGCCATGAACTCGTCCCTCTATACCGCAGATCGCTCCACCCACTTGAAGATCGTGGTGGTCGGACTCGTCGCCGCACTTTTGATTGCAGTGATCGGCATTTCTGCGCGCGAGCTCAACTTGGGCACCGACGTCATGGCCGCGCAGACTCCTGCCGTCATCAAGGCTGGCGGTCCGGTCGTGCTCACCGATACGGCTGGTTCGGTCGTTCGCTGATCCGCAGTAATTCTCACAAATTCGCTTCCAGATGGGACCTTGGTCCAATTCGATTGGCGCCCGGATTGCGTCAAGAATCTTGCCGCAAACGGGATGAGCACGGAGGCATGTCATGTTCTTTGACGGAGGTTTTACGTTTTCAAATTTCTTGATGGACGCGCTTGCGATTTTCGCGTTCGTCGTCTGGTTTTGGTTGCTTGTGGTGATCTATAGCGATCTGTTCAGACGCCACGATATCTCTGGCTGGGGCAAGGCGCTTTGGGTGATAGCGCTGGTGTTAACCTCTTTCCTCGGCATCTTCGCCTATCTGATAACGCAAGGAAGAGGAATGGCAGAGCGCAGCGCCCAGCAGACCCAGCAGGCACGCGAAGAATTGCGTCGAGTGGTCGGCTACAGCGTAGCGGACGAAATCTCCAAGCTTGATCAGCTGAAGAAATCCGGTTCGATTACCGAGGATGAATTTCTTCGGCTTCGCGCCAAGCTTGTATGAACGAACGGCGCCTAGGAGAGCGCATGAATCAATTGCAGGAATCAAGCGGCGAGCATGCCTGCCCGTCGGTTTTTCCTGTCCACAGCAACACCAGCGGAATTTCTTCATGTTATTGCGAGGTTCAGGAACTTCGCCAAACGCGTGAAATATTTGAGTTTTCGCACGCGCAATTTTTTAAAGGGCCACTAATCGCGAAGCGGCCCTGGCAGTTGCGGCAGGGATAGCTTGCCGTGCCAGAGCCGCTTCTAACGCCTGCTCGTTACTGCATAGATATCGTCATCCCGCTCAGGCTCAGGGAGGCCTCAAGCCCGATTGCGGGTCCGCGTACCCGTATGACAACGCCGTTGGCGTTCCTTAGCGTTGCCACCCTTCCGCCACCCACAATCGCAAGCGCTGCTGATCCCTGTGTGTACGTACCAACAATGTCGGCAGCCGTTCGGAGATTTGTAGCCGTGCCAGCCAAATCTACCGCTGACGCTCCAATGGTTCCTACATTGATTCCACCAATGCTCAATGGATAATTCCTGCCCTTGAAGTTCAAAGTACCCGAGCCACCACCGATGCCCACGATGAAGCCGGCCTTAACGATGTGAAGTCGGACTGTGCCTGTCGCTGCGTACGCCAGCGATAGAGTACCGGTCAGCATGATCACAGCGACCACGATGGCTGTCCAAAATCTTGTTCGACTAGAGAAACCAAGCATTAGCACCTCCCAAACCATGTTTTGCCAAGACCGACAACCAAGCACGGCGGACTTCCAACCCTTTTGACACAGATCAACATCGGTGGCCGTTTCTGTTGCTTGACGCGTTGAACAGGCGTGCAAATGGCCGCTCTTGGTCCAAAGCGGCCACATCCCTATTTGCGCCGCATTGCAATCGTTGTCGGCTTTCCGTTTCAGTGCTTTCTGCCAGACATGTGCTTCAGATACGCAATGACAAGGCCGATCTCGCGATCGCTCAGATGGTCCGGCGGAAATGGTGGCATGGCCATTGCCGGCCACGCGCGCACGGCCCTGGGGTTGCGGATCATATCATGCAGTCCCTGCGGCGTGAGATATTCGGTCGGATTTTGCGGCAGGTTGAGGTCAGGACCGACGTCCGAAGCACCGGCGCCATTTAGCTTGTGACAAGGGAGGCACTGTACGGCGAACAGGACTTCGCCAGCGCGGGCAGGGTCTGTCGATGGCAGTGCAGAATTGACCGCGAGCGCAGGCCAGCGCGAAGCGGGCGAAGGCTGACTCACGAGCTTTGCAACATGATACGGCCATTGCTCGCTTCGAATGCTGCCGACCTCGGCTCCGGTCCAAACAATGTAAAACGGCCCCGCGCTCGTGTCCTTTCCTGGAATTGGTGGCCAAGGATGGTCTGCAGGTTCGATTGCAAGCCAGGCGACGGCCTTGCTGTCATCGGTATTGAGCACGAGGTCGGGCGGGAGTTGCGCCATGAAGTCGTCGAGCGCGACTGCCTCTATCACGCTGTCGGGAGGCAGCGTCATCCCGGCGAGCAGAGATGCGACCCGTACGGCGTGAAAAGACACCGACGCGCGATAAGTGACGTCACGCGCCACTTCGATGGTTGTGGCGTCCGGCCGCGTCAGAAGCTCGCTTCGCGTGAAGCTACGGGTATTATTGGCCACCATGACGGTTATTATCGGCTCGTCGGCCTGCGCGAGAGCGGGCGGCAGCAAGAAACAGACAAAAATCAGAGCGCGCACAATGGCGCGGGCAAGATCACCCAACGACATGGCGCTTAATAAGAAGCTCAGCCTAAAGAGTCGAGTCAGGATCGCGCTTGAGCTCGTGTCCTGATGATTGAATAGTGTCAACCCATGTCCGCTTTCAGCCCAAAGCGGACAAAAAGCTAACTCAAAGCGGTCAGGAAGCGGCTGGGGAAGTCCTGCAGAAGTTTCTAGACAAGGCGATTGTCATCGGGCATAGGACGATTGGGCGGCAAGAAAAAAGAGCCTCCGCGATTCCGTCCAGCACTTCTGAATTCACAATTTTCCTGATTGATGACGACCCGGTCATTTTGAAGGCCCTCGGCAGGCTTCTGCGAGCCGCTGGCTATCAAACCAAGGCGTATCAATCGGCGGAAGCATTTCTAAACGAGCAGGATGCCTCGATCCCGGGTTGCGCAGTGCTTGATCACGCGATGCCGGGGTTAAACGGGTTGGATGTGCAGGAGGCATTGCTGCGCCAGGGCATCCATCGACCGATAATATTTTTGACCGGCCGAGGGACTATCGCCGAGAGCGTAAAAGCCATGAAGGCGGGGGCGGTGGATTACCTGACTAAACCCGCAGATAAGGTCGCGTTACTGAACGCGATAAAGTCAGCTGAGGAACGCGACAAAACACAGCGCATCGTTGAATCACGGAATAAAGTAGTTCAGCAAAAACTGGCACAGCTTACTCGGCGCGAAAGAGAGACGCTAAACCTCATGACCAAGGGTTTGTTGAACAAACAAATTGCAGGCGTCATGGGAGTGACCGAGAAGACGATCAAGGTGCATCGCATGAGGGTCTTTGACAAAATGGGCGCGAGAACCTTGGCCGAATTGATGCGAATGACTGCTGAATATCTTTAGGACGAAAAATCGCTATGTCCGCTTTTGGCCGCTTGGCAGGCATTCAGTTTTGCGATCTATGGGACCATGGTCCAACTCGTTTAGGCGGCGACAATGAAGAAAAATGGATTGTTAGCTGCGCAATCTTCCCGAAGTAGTCATGCTTGCCGCCGAGGCGAATAAAAAGGTCTGCAACATCGTTCATCTGATCTATCGCGCAAAGAAATATGAGGGCAGCGCCAAGGACTACGAGTTCTCGCGGCGGACGATGGAAGAGCACTGGCGCGCGGGATACAGCGACGCCATCAAAAGTCTGAGTCATCCAGAGATATTTGAGCCGCCGGACAGGCTGGAGGGCGTTCGCACGTTCGATTTTGCAGCAACACGCGGCAAGTCCGAACTATTGGAACCGACCGAGGAACAAAAAGATGAAAGAGCATGAGGTGCGCGAACGAGCGTTCGCGATGCCACTGACGAGTCCCGCTTATCCCGTCGGCCCATATCGATTCTACCATCGCGAATTTTTTATCATCACGTATCGAACGGATCCGCGGAAGCTGCGTGAGCTCGTTCCTGAGCCGCTCCAGATCGACGAGCCGCTGGTCAAATTCGAATTCATCCGCATGCCGGATTCGACGGGCTTCGGCGATTACACCGAGAGCGGACAGGTCATACCGGTGTCATTCAAAGGCCGTAGCGGTGGCTATTCCCACTGCATGTTTCTCAACGACCATCCGCCCATCGCCGGCGGGCGCGAGCTCTGGGGCTTTCCCAAGAAGCTCGCGGAGCCGACGCTGAAGGCGGAAATCGATACGCTGGTTGGAAGGTTGCACTACGGAACCCTGCCGATTGCCGTCGGCACGATGGGATACAAGCACAAACAGGCGGATCTCGCGGCGGTCAAAGCTTCCCTGCTAGCGCCCAATTTTCTGCTCAAGATCATTCCGCACGTCGACGGCTCGGCACGCATCTGTGAGCTGGTCGAGTACTATCTCACCGACGTCGATCTGAAGGGAGCATGGACCGGGCCTACCGAGCTCACCTTGTTCTCGCACGCCTTGGCACCGCTTGCCGAGCTGCCCGTGCTCGAGATCGTGTCCGGCACGCACATCATCGCTGACCTCACCCTTGAGCTCGGGAAGGTCGTCCACGACTACCTGGCCTGAGGCCAGTGGGCAGACAAGGGAGATTCACATGCGTCTCAAGGACAAGGTTGCCATCATAACCGGTGCTGCTAGCGGGATAGGTAAGGACATCGCCGTTGTTTTTGCCCGCGAGGGTGCGAAGGTCGCGATTGCAGATCTCAATCAAGAAGGGGCTGATGCAACGGCTCGCGAGATCGACCCGGGCGGAAAGCGCGCCATCGGCGTGGCTATGGATGTCACCGACGAACAGCAGGTGCAGGCTGGCACCGGAAAGGTGATCGACGCATTCGGGGCGCTTGACATTCTTGTCAGCAACGCCGGTATTCAAATCGTTGCGCCGCTGGTCGAATTTGATTTCGCCAAATGGAAGAAGCTATTGGCCATACATCTCGACGGCGCGTTTCTGACGACGCGCGCGGCGTTGCGCCAAATGTATAAGCAGCGGAGCGGCAGCGTCATTTACATGGGTTCTGTGCACTCAAAGGAAGCCTCCGTGCTCAAGGCGCCTTATGTCACGGCCAAGCACGGTCTCATTGGTCTCGCGAAAGTTGTCGCCAAGGAAGGCGCCGAGCATGGGGTCCGTGCGAATGTAATTTGTCCGGGCTTCGTTCGTACTCCACTGGTCGAGAAGCAGATCCCGGAGCAGGCGAAGGAGCTCGGCATTTCGGAGCAAGAAGTTATCAAGAATGTGATGTTAAAAGAAACGGTCGATGGCGAGTTCACTACGGTGGATGACGTGGCTGAGACCGCGCTCTTCTTGGCCTCCTTTGGATCGAACGCACTGACCGGGCAATCGATCGTGGTTAGCCATGGGTGGTTCATGCAATAAGCTATCGCCAGGCGGGATTCTTATTTGCATCGCCATGTCCGCTATTGCCCTTAGCGGATATTCGGTTTTGTCCAAGCCCCATTGCTGCGTGATCTTGTCGAGGGGATTAAGGGTCGCGATTGACGTCCGGCCTTTGCGCCTTACTTGAACTTGCCCGCGCCTTCCTCGCTTTCTGAACGTCGCCAGAACTCGAGCCCGCTGTGCCAGATTAGTGCTAGCGGGGCTTCTTCATGTTCTTGTGGAGGTTCAGGAAGTTCACTAAACGCTTGAACGGCTTAGTGAAGCGAATGGTCGGAGTGGCAGGATTTGCAATTGTCTCTTCGAGCCATTGAAATCTTTAACGTTTTCCGGCGCGGCTTTTGATTTTGTGTACTCACCTTGTGTACTCGTATCAAGGGTCGAGCTTCTTGCGTTCATCAACAATTGAAGCGGCGATGGCGACGCCCGATTGTGGGTGTCACCCGAACCATGATCATTCCGCTCTCCAGCAACGCATCGGCATCAGCGGCGACGGCGCGACTTTTTGCGCCGCGTTTTCCCGCCACGTTCGGCCGTTCCAGTGCGGATACGCGTGGGCGCCTTTGCGGTGCCGAGTTTCTGGCTTGGGCTCTTGAGCGCATCACCATACGCACGCAGCAGAAGGCCCTGCAACGTTTTGCGGTCATATTCGGCGAGATGGGCGCGGAGCGCCTGCTGGCGCACGAGGACATCATCATCCTTGATTTTGTCCTGGCTTCTTTTCACGTCACTGAGAAAATCCTGCAAGTCCTTGCGGCTCGCGGCCTGCACAGAATTGCTCTCGGTAGGCTCTTCGGGTTCCCTGGGCTTCTTTGCCATGTTAGATCACCGTCAGCAGTTCGTTGAACACCTGAGTATTGTTCATCATAAACATATGGTCGATATCGTCGCCACGCAGCGTGCGCACATTGGCGGCCGGCGTGTACACGAACCGCGTTGACCAGGCTGGCAGTGTGCCGTCACCGGGGCCGAGATAGTCGGTAATTGGACAGTCGTTTACGTTGTTTGGATCAAAATCAGGGTCGATCCAATCCCAGGTCTGATGCGTGACGGTCTCATTAGCGTCTACACCATTCTTAGTCGTGACGCCGCGGATGTTGAAGAACTTCGCGTTAATTGTGGGAGCGAGCAAAGCGGCGACCTTGTCGTATGCTGCCTTGCCGTTACCGAGCATGCTCCAATCGAAACCATAGAACTGTGGGTAACGAACTTTTGCGCCATTGGTTTGCGGGTTGTAAGGATCGGCCGGCACGCCGTTGGTCGCATCAAGGATGGGGTAATTCAACAGCGGATAGTTCGGGTCCTGCGCAAGCTGGGCGCCATCCCTTTGGAAGGTGTCCCAGTCGAGGAACTGTAGGCAATAACTGCCGGCGAGGGATGAAACTATACGCGTTACAGTACGGTTTCCGTACAACGGGTTGAGGTCCGGATCGCCAACGAAATAGCGTGGTAACTGTCCGCCGTGGCCATAGAAAGGACTTGCTACCGTAACGGCGCTTTTTAACTGCTGTACGGTAGCATCATTGGTACTGTTCAAAATCAGCTTGATCAGCATGCCGCCGAAGCTGTGCCCGACTAACGACAGACGTTGCAAAGGGCTGGGGTATAAGCCTTCGACCCGTTGCTTAAAAAGTGGCATAAAAACGTTGAGAAAAAAATCGGCAGTGAGACATAGGTCGCGTCGCCAGTCCCAGCCGAAGATCAAATAGTCGATCTGCTGCTGGTTGCACTTGTCGATAAAGCCTTGATACGGCGTCAGTGGCGGAAAGTTGACCGGACCATCCGCAATAACAAATCGACCATCAAAGTCGGTATCTCCCTGCATCCGCAGGTGCGCAGCAGCACCGAACAAGACCGAACAGTCTAGCCACGCAATGTTGTAGAAGTAAGGTGGCCCGTCCGATTGTGGTGTGCTGGCATGCAAGAGCTGTGAGCCCATTCCACCGGGAAACAGGATGACGGTTCTGCGATTGGTGTTCGATGGATTGCTCGAGTAGCGTGAAATGAAATCGGTGATTTCGTCATTAAGGTAGCGGAGTTCCTCGGCGTCTCTTTCCGTTTGGTAGGTCATTACACAACCCTCTCAAGAGAAGTTGGCTTGAAGCGACCTAAAACAAAGACCTGTCGCCATTCTAGACGATGACGATGCGCGGGATTTCCGGCGTCGATTATCGGGCTTCGGGCCTTCGGTATCGAGTTGGACCGAGGTCCAATGTCCGCTTTTGGGAGTAAAGCGGACATGCTGATCGCACCGACAATTGTCGGCCTTTGACCGATCGGCTGTTGGCTGAGTGGTTCAATGGCTTACATTTGCCTCTCGATAAATCGCTCCACGAGTAGCCGCCCCATTGGAATTAGCCTGCGCGGCGGTGCTTATGCGTTCGCACCATCGGAATACTCGCTCAAAAATCGGCTATCAAATTTTAGGCTCGCCAGAAATGCTTAAACCGGGTCGGAGTTAGCTCGGTATAGCGTACCGTGTGCTGGATGTTGCGGTGGCCTAGGTAGGCTTGCAGTGCCCTTGTGTCATGGCCCTTGTTCGCGAGCGCATAGCCGCATGCGTGCCTGAGCATGTGCGGGTGTGCTTTGAA
>Ga0182035_10000155_pt1 | contig 27810 bp, 26 predicted proteins | sample flu12Cox44000170_FD_125969 | JGI IMG/M metagenome (GOLD analysis project Ga0182035, IMG submission 125969) | Lab enrichment of tropical soil microbial communities from Luquillo Experimental Forest, Puerto Rico - flux4day.12C.oxic.44.000.170 | ecosystem: Environmental > Terrestrial > Soil >...
CCTGGCGCCCGCAATGCTTCTGAACCCGCTTCTCGACGCGCTTGAAGCTGCTCTCGCGCCATCTCCGGCGACTGGTATTCAAAACCTCGGACTGCCTGCGATGGTGCAGCACGCCTATATCTCAGGAAAGGTCGAGACTGATGAGGGCGTGCTCGGCGATCAGGCGATTGCGATCGTCCCGGTCGAGATCTTGTGCGTCTGACCACACAACCCGAGGACACACGTTAGAGCAAAGAGAAGTACCCGAAATCTGGGTTTCTCTCCTGCTGTAATAAACCCTATTCGTAGGAGTACCCGATGGCCGTGGCAGGGTCTGAAGCAAGTGTGTCTCTTCCTGAGGATATTGATCAAAGCGATCAAAGCCATATCGTACCGCTGGTCAAGGCTCCTGCGATAGACCAGCTGATCGAACGCTGGTGGGATGACCATTTCCCGGGCTCGGCGATCGCCCGCGATACGCAAGCCTGGAATGTCGCCCATGCAGCCAAGGAGATGCTGAAGCGGCTTTTGAAAGGGAGTACATGAAATGCAATTGAGCTTCGGCACTGGTGCGGTTTGGGGCGAACGCAGCGACGTGATCGGGTCCGGGATCGGCCCACGCCAGTTCGGCGTGCTTCAGGATATCCAGATTGATTTCGATTGGACCGACAAGCCGCTTTACGGGCAGCTTCAGTTCCCCGTGGCGATAGCCCGCGGCCAAGGTAAGATCACCGGTAAGGCGAAGTTCGCCCAGATCCTCGGATTGCTTTATTCTGACATCTTCTTTGGGCTCACCCCAGCCACCGGCCAATTTGCTGTCGCCCAGCTCGAGGCCGCCAGCGTTCCGGCGGTGACGCCTTATACAGTGACTGTCGCCAACGCGACTAATTACAACGACGATCTTGGCGTCGTCTACGCCGGCACCGGCAAACACTTCAATCGCGTGACAACGCCTTCTGGAGCTGGTCAATACTCCGTAAACTTCGCTACCGGAATCTATACTTTTTCTTCCGCCGATGCGAGCGGAGGCGTTTTGATTCCGTATACTTACAACATAACAACGTCAGGCAACAAGCTGACGATCACGAACCAAGTGATGGGGACCACACCGACCTTTAAGGCTACATTCTACACTAATTATGCTGGTAGCGGGATGGCCTTGCGTCTCAACGCCTGCATGGCCGACAAGTTGTCCTTACCGACCAAGGTCGACGACTGGACGATACATGAGCTCGATTTCTCGGCTTTCGCCGATGCTTCCGGGACGATCGGCTATCTGAGTACGGTCGAGTAATGCTTCCCGGCGTAACGATTGCGATGGGGGGCCGGGATTGGCTGGTCCCGCCTCTCACTCTCGGGCAACTCCGCCGGCTAATGCCAAAGGTGCGGCAATTGACCGAGATCGGGGCGTCAATGGGCGAGACGCAGATCTGCGTGCTCGTCGAAATTGTTGCTGCTGCACTGCAACGCAATTATCCCGACGCAACGCCAGACATGGTCGAGAACCTGCTCGATCTCGGCAATGCCAGCGCGGTGTTGAATGCTGTTCTTACCGGCTCGGGGTTGAAGCTGCGCGATAACCGCATGGGGGAAGGAGTAGCCCCCGGGGCCAGCCCGGGGGCAGGCTCGACCGACTCGGGGTCACCTCCGGACCCGATCCGGGAGGTGCGGAGGGCTGGGGACCTATCTATGGCCTCCTCGCCACCGCTTGCGGCTACTCCTACCCCGTAATCGACGAAATGACGCTCTTCGATTTCGAAGAGCTCACTGCATATTGGGCCGAGCATCCCCCGCTTCACATACTGATCAGCGCTTATCTCGGTGTCGGCAAAGATCGGCACACAATGGTGCAAATGCCTCCCGGAAGTCCGGAACCTAAAACCAGCTCGGAGCTCGAGGTGCTACTCGCCGAGCTCGGGCCCGGATTTGGTCCGGGCGACGTTCATGCCGGCCTCACTCCGGTGGTGCTCGACTTCACCGAGCTGCGCCGTCGCGCGGGAGCCGGCAAATGACACTCGGGTGTGCTCGTAGGCGGTAAGAAAGCAGCGCCCTCCGGTGCTCTGTCCTTGAAGGGCTATGATGGCCGACATCGAAACCAGCATTGTCATCAGCGCCAATACCGATGATCTGCAGTCCGGAATGGAGGCAGCAGCAAATTCGGTTCAGGCAGCAACCGACGCGATCCGGGCTCAGTTCACGGGGCTTGGAGCCGCGGCCCAACAGGTGCAGTTGCAGATCAGCACGGCCAGCGCCGAGGTGGGGTCGAGTATAGGTGCGCTGCAGGCCCGGGCTGCAGGTCTCGCCGGATCGATCGGTGACCGATTGATCCCGAGCTCCTCCATGGTTGGCACCGCCCGGAATGAGCGGGATCAACTCAACCAACTCAGCGCCGATGAGAAGGTCACCGATGCGAAATTCGCCAATTACAAGGCGTTGATCGATGGCGAGGCTGCTCACGGCCAAATTTCGGTCAATGAACAAATTCGCCAAGAGCAAGAGCTCCTCGATCTCAAATGGTCTTACGATCAGGCCTATTACGAGAAGAAGCTCGAGGCTGCACAAGACGATACCCGCACCCAAGAAAAACTAATCGAGCAACAAGCGCTTGCCTATGAGAAGTATGTCGGCCAAGTGCAAACACTCGACACCAAATTAGCTGAAGCAAATCAAAAAGTATGGGACGGCTTGGTTGCACCAGTCGAACGCGCGATCGATACGTCTGTTACTGGCATCATTCTCGGTACGACGACGGCGCAGAAGGCCCTGGCGAACCTGGCTCAGTCGATCATCGCGGAGTTTGTCAATTCGGCAGTGAAAGGTGTCTTCGGTCAAATTGGCAGCCTATTTGGCGCCAGTCTCCTCGGAGCAGGCGACCAGGACTTTTCGGGCGGCCTCACCGGCGCCGGGGAGGAGTTCGTGGGCGGCGGCCTTGCTGAAAGTATCGGGCTCGGCGGTCTGTTTGGCGCAAGCGGCAGCGTCTTGGGCAGTCTCTTCAAAGGCATCGGTAGCCTATTCGGCTTCGAACGCGGCGGCATTGTGCCGAGCGCGCAAGGCGGCTGGGCGGTGCCGAGCCTCGGTCCTGGCGGCGTGCTCGCCCAGCTTCACAGTAACGAAATGGTGCTGCCGGCCAATATCTCGCAGGGTCTTCAAAATTTGATCACCGCACCGAACGGCGCCAATACCGGCGGCGCTGGTTCACCTGTAGTCGTCAACTTTGGCGTCTCGGCAATGGATAGCCAGGATGTGGCGCGATTTTTTCGCAGCAACGGCGGTGCGCTCGTCGCAGCGATCAACAACGCGCTACGCAACGGCTCTGCACTGCGGGCTAGCTGATGCCAGACACTGGGGTTTTCCCGGCACTGCCGGGGCTCGCGTGGAGCGTCACCAAGTCACCGACCTTCCAAACCCGTGTGCAGCGCGCGGTGTCAGGACGGGAATTACGGGCGCTCGATTATCCTTACCCCTTGTGGCAGTTTACGCTGATATTCGATTTGCTCCGCGATAATCCGGCAGCCGGCTACGACGAGCTGCGAACCCTAATGGGTTTCTTTATGCTCTGCCAGGGTGCCTTTGGCACATTCTTGTTTCGCGATCCAAGTGACGATCACGTCGCCGGACAGCAGATCGGTGTCGGCAACGCTAGTGCCACCGTTTTCCAACTGCAGCGGGCAATGGGCACTGCACTCCCGGGTGGCGGCTTCATAGAGCCGATCGTGGCGCCGAACGTTGTCAGTGCGGTTTACCTCGACGGCATTACGCAAAGTCCGGCAACCTATAGCGTCGACCCGCAAACCGGACCGGTCACATTCGCAACGCCTCCGAGCAGTGGACTGACCATCACCGTCGACTATAGCTATTACTTTCGCTGCCGGTTCGTCGACGACAGCTACGCCTTCGAGAATTTTATGTTTCAATTGTGGCAGCTCAAGAAGCTCACCTTTATCTCGGTGCGGTCGTGAAGCCAGCTTCCGCTGCCCTGACCGCGCTGCTCAACGGCAGCGAGCAGTTTATCATGGCTGACCTCTATACCTTCACCTTGGTCGGCGGATCCATTCTGCGGTATTCGGCAGCGCCGACTGCGCTTATTGTCAACGGTCAGACTTTTGCATCGGGCCCCAAATTCGAGCGCTCGAAGACGAAGGTCGTCATCGGTGTCCAAGTCGACGAGCTCGATATAAAGGTTTATCCCGAACCAACCGACTTGATCGGCGATTTACCGTTTTTGGAGGCGGCCTGGCAAGGTCAGCTCGACGGCGCGCTGCTGCAGCTCGAAAGGGCCTTTATGCCGGCCTACGGCGATACCAGTCTGGGAACGGTGGTACTGTTCTCCGGGCGGATTTCCGACATCGATTGCAGCCGTACCGGCATCGACATGAAATGCCGTTCACATCTCGAATTGCTCAATATCCAGATGCCACGGCGGCTGTGGCAGGCCTCCTGCACGCACATTTTTGGTGGGCCAATGTGCCAGTTCAACCGTGCCAGCCTCGCCGTGACGTTTTCCGCCGGCGCCGGCTCGACGCAGACCGTCATCACCGGCGCGCCGAGCTCGACAACGCCGTTCGGCCTCGGGACGATCACTGGGACCACCGGAGCCAATGCGGGATACAGCCGTACAGTCGCCGGGTTCGTCAGCGGCGGCACGGTCACGGTCAAGCTTGCCTTTCTTTCACCGGTCGCAAATGGTGACGAATTCCAACTGCTGCCCGGCTGCGATCGCACGATTGCGATCTGCACAAATGTGTTCAACAACGCCGTGCATTTTGGCGGCTTTCCCTATATCCCGACCCCGGAGACCGCGGTCTAATGACTGACGACCTCAAGATTTCCCACCCGCGCTGCCCTCAACCGCCACGACCGCCGTGGCCGCCTTGGCCTCTCCCGTGCCGTTGTCCGCGCTCTGACAGAGCGTTTGCGCCGGATCTGCTCGATGTTGTCGCGGTCTATGACAACCCGCTGCACTGGGTCTCCCGCTACACCAATCTCCTGCAGTTCGAGGACAATATGATCGAGGCCGGAGTTCGACTGACCACAGCCGAAACCGCCCACGGCCAGAAGCCGTTCGATTTAGCCGACCGTGCCAGCGTAAGGCGGGTCAGACTACGGGCAAATTCGATCTGCTGGCGCAAGGAAAACTTGGCTTGGATCGGGGTCGCCGCGATCCCGGGCGCACAATACGTCGCGGTTGTCGATGGCGATATGCTGTTCCACGACCCACTTTGGGTCGAGCAGGTATTGCACGGCTTGCAGATCCATCGAATCGTGCAGATCTCGAGCGACATCATCTGGCTCGGCCCCAGGAACGAGCTCGTCGGCACGGGCAAGAGCTTTATGCATTGGTACCTAACTAGCCGCCGAGCCCACGTGCAAGACCAATATTGGCATAAGGACGGCCCAGTCGAGATGCTCGACTGGGGCTATCCGAGCGGTGCTTGGGGATACCGGCGCGAGGCTTTTGAGGCGATGGGCGGACTCCTAGACGTCTGCCTCTTGAGCGCCGCCGATTATCACATGGCCACGGGCCACTTGGATCTCACAGATCTGCTTCTCACCGACAACGACTACACGCCGCAATACCGCGCGGCGCTGAAGGCGTGGAAAGATCGGGCGCGTGCGGCGATTGTCGAGGATATTGGGCTCGTCCCGGGCATCGTGTACCACCTCTGGCACGGGCCGCTGCAGTCGCGGCGCTACAGCACGCGAGCACATATTGATCCGCAACCGCTACGATCCGAATACCGATATCGTGCGGCGCCGGGACGGGCTGATCGAACTCGCCGGCAACAAGCCGAAACTGCGCGACGACATCCTCGCCTATTTCTCCGACCGCGACGAAGATTCGATGGATCTGTGAGACGTGGCTCAGGCGACCTTCATACGATCGATTTTTGCGGTTGAGCAGCGATGACTGATTTGCGGCGCACTGCTGTCATTGTGAAAGCCCGACCTCTGGCCGATCCCCGGCGACTTGCGGTGATCGAGGAGGCCCGAGGATGGTTGCGCACACCCTACCATCATATGGCACGCGTCAAGGGCGCTGGTGCCGATTGTCTGACATTGCTCGCCGAGGTCTACGAGCGAGCCGGAGTCATTGCACATGTCGAAGTGCCGTTTTACCCGCCGGATTGGAACCTGCATCGCGACGCCGAGCGCTATCTCAACGGCGTCACACAGTATGCCCGCGAGGTTCCCGCAGGCGATAACAATATCCTGGCACAGCCGGGTGACATCGCAGTGTTCAAATTCGGCCGATGTTTTGCCCACGGCGCAATTGTCGTTGAATGGCCGCGTCTGATCCATGCCTGGCACAATGCCGGGGTCGTCTATGCGGAAGCGACGCAAGGTCAGCTCGCGGGGCGGCCGGTGCGGATCTTCAACCCGTTCTGAGCAACCACCTAGGGCGTACCGATGGGCGGCATCCTCGGAGGGCGCACCAACGCCAAGCAGCAGAAGGCCGTCGGATCGCTGCAGTTCCAGAGCTCGCAGCAAGGCGGCGTCATTCCACTCGTCTATGGCACGACGCGGCTGTCCGGCAACCTCCTCGACTATGACGACTTCAAGGCGACACCGGCGTCGAAGACCGGCGGCAAAGGCAAGGGCGGCGGTGGCGGCAAGGGGGGCGGGCAACAGTACACTTATTCAGCTTCGTTCATTATGGGACTGTGCCAGGGACCGATCACCGGCATCGGTACTGTCTGGTGGGATAAGAATATAGCGAGCTTGGCGGGCTTGTCCGGCCTGTCTTCGATCAATCTCGGCTCCGACGGCGAGGCAGCTGACCCCTTTTGGGTAACGACCCACCCGGCCAAGACGCTCAGCTATTCCGGGACGGCAAACTTCGCCTGCGCCAACTACCAACTCGGCAATACCGCGACCCTCCCGAATTTCTCGGTTGAAATCGAGGGTATCGAAGCGGGGTCTGGCGTCAACGGCTTCGACGCAAACCCGGCAGCGGTAGTCGCCGATTTTCTAACCAACACACGCTACGGCGCCGGGTTCCCGAGCGTCAACCTCGACCCGGCGATGCCCACGCTCGACGCGACCTCCTATCAAAGTTATTGCTTCGCTGCCGGCCTCTTCGTGTCGCCGATGCTCGACACCCAGCAGCCAGCACAACAATGTCTGGCCGATATTGCCAAGCTAACCAACAGTGCGATCGTCTGGTCCAACGGCCTACTTAAGATTATCCCCTATGGAGACCAACCGCTGACTGCTTCATACCAGCTCGTGAAGATCGCTGGCAGCGTGACGACCACCGGCGGCGATAGCATCAGTCTCGTTTTCAGTAGTCCCGGGTTGGCAGGCTCACCGATCACGGTGAGCTATACGACGACCGGCCAAGAGCAGACCTACGCGGCCGTCGGGGCCGGATTGGCGCAGGCAATGCTCAGCACTGCTGCGCTAACGACATTTGGCCTCTGGGCTGGGGTCAGCCCGGACGGCCTGACAATTGCGATCCTGAACGCCAGCGCGCAAGTGACTTCCGTCACCACCAGCGGATCGGGTGGCGTGACTATCGCACTCGGCAGCACGGTTGGCCCTTATACCTACTCGCCGAACACGACGCCGATCTACAGCCTCGGAGAGGACGATTTCATCGTTCAGGAATCGAGCGTCGGAATCAATATCGGCGCTAGCCCAGGCGGCGCGGCCTTGCGGGCGGGCGCAACCCCGGTCACCGGCGGTTTCACCGATGATCCGGTGCATATCGTGCGCTCGACCCCGGCCGACGCCAACAACCACATTCAGCTGCAGTGCAAGGACCGGGGCAATAGCTACAATTCGCACATCGTAGAGACCTTCGACCAATCCGCCGCCGATCTTTATGGTATCCGGCGCGACACCTCGCTAAAGGCCGACATGATTGTCGACCCTTACTTGACCGGTACGGTGGTCGCCCAGCTGGGGTTGCAGCGTTCGCTGCTGTTCCGCAATACCTATACCTTCAAGCTTGGCTGGAGATATTGTCTGCTCGAGCCGATGGACCTCGTCCAAATCAGCGATGCGAGGCTTGGCGTCTCTGCCTTGTCAGTACGCATCACTGCCGTCGAGGAGGACAACGAAGGAACTTTGACGATCACTGCCGAGGATTTCTTTGGCGGCTACTCGACTGCCGTATTGTACAGCAGACAGAGCACCTCCGGGTATATGCCGAATTGGGCTACAGGCCCCGGTGACCTCAACATGCCGCTGATCTTTGAGCCGCCGGCCGCATTGTTGTCGGGCGATCTCGAGATTTGGGTGGCGCTGTCGGGCGGCTTGAACTGGGGCGGCGCCCAGGTGTGGATCTCGAGCGACGGGAGCTCCTATGCCTATGCCGGAGTGATCCCGGGTCCGGCGACACAAGGGGGCCTGACCGCTGCCTTGCCTAGCTATGGCGGGAGCGAGCCGGATACGATCAACACGCTTTCTGTCGACTTGACGGAGAGCCACGGCGAGTTGCTTTCGGTCTCGGCCGGTGATGCAGCAAATCTCGTTACGCTGTGCTATGTCGGGGGCGAGCTATTGGCATACCAAACCGCAACCCTCACGACTGCCTACCATTACAGCGTAGCGACACTGTATCGTGGCGCTTATGGCAGCACGATTGGCAGCCATTTGCCGGGTGCACAATTCGCCAGACTAGATCAGGCGATCGGTCGATTTCCGTATCCTTCAACCCTCATCGGCCAGTCCATCTTCCTGAAGTTTCCGTCCGCCAACATCGTCGGCGGCGGGGCGCAGAGTCTCGCTTCAGTGCCCGCCTATACATATACGGTCACCGGGTCCGGGAAGGCGTCGGTCGCGACGACGGTCAGTGGTTCCTCCGCCGGCTCCCTGACGGCCAATCTCGTTATCCAGCGCTATGTTTTTGCCGGCACCGTTATGTTCCCGGCCGGGCTGACCGGCAGCCAAGGGACAGCCGGCGTTGCCGCTACAGCGACGGCGACGTACCACATCACGAAGAACGGCGCGAACGTCGGAACGATGGTCTTTGGGGCCGGTACGACCATTGCGACCTTCAGCATGACTTCCGCGACGGCTTTTATGGCGGGCGACATTTTGACGGTGGTCGCGCCGGCAGTGCCGGACGCGACATTAGCCAACCTCGCCTGGGCTCTTGTCGGATCGCAGTGACCGAACCAATCTTTCGGAATTACTCACCAACAGGCAACGAGAGGCACCTTTGAAACTTGAATCGTGGCACAGCAGCGAAGACAAGCGTCGCTGGAAGATCGTCCGTACCGACAACTACGCCGACGTCCCCGGTGAGATCGTCACCGCCGACGAGACCACCGGCGAGTGCAGCCTACATGTCGGCGGCGAGACCAAGACGCTGAGCTTCGGTCCGGGCGGAATCAGGATCGTCGGGCGGGCAAGATGATCGACGACAAGCGACTATGGCCGAGGTTCAGTCCGGAAATCAATTTCGGGCATCTGCTGCAGGCCGCCGTCATCTTGGTGACCATCGGCGGCGGAGCGCTTACAAGCTATTTGAGCCTCCGCTCGGATATCCAACAGGTTCGGTCTGATCTCACGGTCAAAGTCAGCGAACATGAGGTACGACTCGCCACAATGGAGCACGCAAGCGAAGATCAGCGCAAAGAGGTGCGCGAATTCCAGGGTGAGATGCGTTCGGCGATCTCTCACGTGACCGACATACTGAACGATGTGCGGATCCAGCTCGGACGCGGGTTGCACCCCACAGCTAATGAGAAATAAGCGAGCCGAGGCGCTTCTCGCTTGATCGTGCGGTAGGCTCTGGTCATCGTGCGGTGAGGTGACGGGAGCACTTGCATGACTTTAAGGACGGGGATGAGGGTTGCGGCATTGGCCGCGCTGTTGGTCATATCGGGCTGCGGTAGCACGCGCTCGACGGCCAGCCAATGCCCCAAACCCGTCGATTACGACGAGGCCACTCTAAAAAAGATTTCCGAGGCATTGCGGGCGCTGCCGCCCGATAACGTCCTCCGTCAGGCGATGGAGGATTACGAGAACGAGCGCGACGACCTCCGATTCGTTCATTTCTGCAAGTGATCCCGATGCCGGCTGAGATGTTTGCGGCGGCTCACCCCGGTCGAATTAAGGTCAATAGGTGGCGGCCCAGCACTAGACACGCCGCCAGGCAAATGATCATCAGCGGGATGTAATTGGGCTTGCCCGGCCGATAGGGCAGGCGATCGAGCACGATGGCAACGATGAGCAGTACCGTGGAGGCGCCAAGGGCGACGATCGTCTCGGTCAGGTCCATGCAGGGTTACAAACGAAGCTCCGGCCGCGAACATTATGTGGCGGACACGAGACTTGAACCTGCGCTCCGCGACACCATCACCCTCGCCAAACGCGGTCCGGCCGGCCTAGACTTCGGCATCGAAGTTGAGTCGAGCCGACATGCCCGAAGAGTTCTACCGCATCAAGCGCCTCCCGCCCTACGTCTTCACCGAAGTCAACGCGCTGAAAGCCACAGCGCGCGCCGCGGGGCGCGACGTCATCGATCTCGGCATGGGGAACCCCGATGGGGCGACACCGCCGCACATTGTCGCCAAGCTCGTCGAGGCGGTGCAGAACCCGAGAACTCACGGCTATTCGGTATCGCGCGGCATTACCGGTCTGCGCCGCGCCTGCTCTGCTTATTACGCTCGCCGCTTCGCGGTCGAACTCGACCCGGAAAGCGAAGTCCTAGTCACCCTCGGCTCAAAGGAAGGCCTAGCCAATCTCGCCCAGGCCATCACCGCGCCGGGCGACATCGTGCTGGTCCCGAACCCGTGCTATCCGATTCATGCCTTCGGGTTCATCATGGCGGGCGCTTCGGTGCGTCATGTGCCGGTCGGTCCGCAAATCGATTTTATCGCCGAGCTCAAGAAGGCCGTCCAGCACAGCATCCCGCCGCCGCTCGCGATCGTCCTCAACTTCCCCGCCAACCCGACCGCCCAAACCGTCGATCTCGATTTTTACGGCGAGATCGTCGCGTTCTGCCGACGGCACAACATAATTGTGCTGTCCGATCTCGCCTACGCCGAGATCTATTTCGACGACAAGCCCCCGCCCTCGATCCTCGAGTTCCCCGGTGCGCGCGACATTGCGGTCGAGTTCACTTCCCTCAGCAAGACTTATTCGATGGCAGGCTGGCGCATCGGCTTCGCGGTCGGTAACGAGCGGCTGATCGCGGCATTGGCGCGGGTTAAATCATACCTCGATTACGGCGCATTTACGCCGATCCAGGTCGCGGCCACCGCGGCGCTGAACGGCCCGCAAGACTGCATCGCCGAGATCCGCGAGCGCTACCGCGCCCGGCGCGACGTGCTGGTCGACGGACTCCGGCAAGCCGGCTGGCAAATTCCCGAACCCGAAGCAACGATGTTCGCGTGGGCACCAATTCCGCCGGCTTTTCAGGGAATCGGGAGCTTTGCTTTCTCGAAATTGTTGCTCGAGCAAGCCAACGTCGCGGTGTCGCCGGGGATCGGGTTTGGCGAGTACGGCGAGGGCTTTGTCCGCATCGCTCTTGTTGAGAACCGCCAGCGCCTGCGCCAGGCGACACGCAATATCAAGGCGTTCCTCTCGGGCCGCAACGACGTCCCCGAACTGCGCCGCGAGGAGCGCCGGCTCGCTGCGGCTGTGTCCTGAGCAGCTTCGCCGGTTTCTGCCGATCGCTCGTTCCGGTAGCTCGGGTTTGACTTCACCAAGCCTGCTCCCTATGTTCCGGGCTCGCCGAGGGACATGGGCATGAAGATCGTCAATTCGCTGAAGTCGCTGAAGAAACGTGACAAAAACTGCCGCATCGTGCGGCGCAAAGGGCGCGTTTTTATTATTAACAAAGCCAATCCGCGGTATAAGGCGCGCCAGGGCTGAGCCCAGCCTTTCCCGCGGCCGGGGACCCCTGCGATGCAGATGCCGTCGCCGGATGATGCGGTGTTGCGGCGCCGCGGCGAAATCGTCGAGGCATTGCGGCGGATCGTTCCGGGCGAAGGCGTCATCGTTACCGAGGCCGAACGCCGGGCCTATGAGAGCGACGGGCTAACCGCCTACCATCAATTGCCGATGGTCGTGGTGCTGCCATCGAGCGTCGAGCAGGTCTCGGCGGTGCTGCGCTATTGCCAGGAGAACGGCGTCAAAGTGGTACCGCGCGGCGCCGGCACCTCGCTTTCCGGCGGCGCGCTGCCGCTGGCCGACGGCGTGCTGCTTGGGATGGCCAAGTTCAATCGGATCCTTGAGATCGATTACGCCAACCGCTGCGTCGTCGCCCAACCGGGCGTCACCAATCTGGCGATCACCCAGGCCGTCGATAGGGCCGGCTTTTATTACGCGCCGGACCCTTCGAGCCAGATCGCCTGCACGATCGGTGGCAACGTCGCCGAGAATTCCGGCGGTGTGCACTGCCTCAAATACGGGGTGACAACGAACAACCTCATCGGCCTGGAGATCCTGCTGATGGACGGCGAAGTGGTCCGACTTGGCGGCAAGCACCTCGACGCCTCTGGCTACGACCTGCTCGGCGTGCTGACCGGATCCGAAGGGCTGCTCGGGGTCGTCACTGAGGTCGTTTTGCGCATTCTGCCAAAGCCGACAACGGCGCGAGTGCTACTGGTCGGCTTTGCCACGACCGAGGACGCCGGAGAGTGTGTCGCCGCGGTGATCGCCGCAGGCATCATCCCGGGCGGCATGGAGATGATGGACCGGCCGGCAATCCACGCCGCCGAGGCCTTTGTCAACGCCGGCTACCCGCTCGATGTAGAGGCGTTGCTGATTGTCGAGCTCGACGGCTCGCCAGCGGAAGTCGAGCATCTCACCAACCGGGTCTCGTCGATCGCCCGTGAACATCACGCTACGGAAATCCGGTTGAGCCGCGACGAGGCCGAGCGGCTCGCCTTCTGGTCGGGGCGCAAGGCCGCCTTCCCAGCCGTCGGGCAGATCTCACCCGATTACTATTGCATGGACGGCACGATCCCGCGTGGGCGGTTGGCCGAAGTCTTGAGCCGGATCCGGGCGCTCTCGAACCAGCACGGGCTCGCGGTGGCGAATGTCTTTCATGCCGGCGACGGCAACCTTCACCCGCTCGTGCTTTACGATGCGAACCAGCCTGGCGAGATCGAGCGGGCGGAAGCCTTTGGCGCCGATATCCTCAGACTCTGTGTCGAAGTGGGCGGCGTGCTGACCGGCGAGCACGGGGTCGGCGTCGAGAAGCGCGACCTGATGGGGACGATCTTCGACGAGAGCGACCTGGCGCACCAGCAACGGCTGAAATGCGCGTTCGATCCGGACGGCCTGCTCAATCCGGGCAAAGTGTTTCCGCAGTTGCACCGCTGCGCCGAGCTCGGCCGCCTTCACGTCCACGCTGGCCGCCTGCCCTTCCCCGACCTGCCGCGGTTTTGACGAGGATTATCGCCCTCATCCGTCGCCAGGTAGCCGAGCGGAGCTGAGCCGATGCGGACCGACTTCACGGCCGAGCAACTCGCCGATCCGGACATAGCAGCGTCCGAAAAAGTACTGCGGAACTGCACCCATTGCGGGTTCTGCACTGCGACCTGCCCGACCTATGTCCTTCTCGGCGACGAGCTCGACAGCCCACGTGGCCGCATCTACCTGATCAAAGACATGCTGGCGCACGGGCGAGTCACCGCCGATACCGTCAAACATATCGACCGGTGCCTCTCCTGCCTCGCGTGTATGACAACCTGTCCGTCCGGCGTCAATTACATGCACCTCGTCGACCACGCGCGACGCTGGATCGAAGCGCACTACCGCCGGCGGTGGAACGAGCGCGCGCGGCGTATGTTTCTCGCCACGGTCCTGGCGCGGCCGCCGCTGTTCCGCTTCGCGCTGCATTGCGCCGCCGTGACCAAGCCGCTTTCGCGTGTCCTGCCGCGTCGGCTCACGCCGCTGTTCGGGCTGGCGCCCCCCTCCGTGCCGCCCGCATCGCCGACCGATCGCCCGAGCGTCTTCGCGGCGGCTGATGATCGGCGCATGCGGGTCGCATTATTGCTGGGTTGCGCCCAAAGGGTTCTGGCGCCGGAGATCAACGAAGCGACGATCCGGCTGCTGACCCGCCATGGTTGCGAAGTCGTGGTCGCCCGCGGCAGCGGCTGCTGTGGTTCGCTCGCTCATCATCTCGGTCAGGAAACGCCCGCACTTGGTTTTGCGCGCGCCAATATCGATGCGTGGGAACGCGAGCGTCTCGGCGGCGGTCTCGACGCGATCGCGATCAACGCGTCGGGCTGCGGCACCACGGTCAAGGACTACGGCTTTATGCTGCGCGAGGATGCGGCCTACGCCGCAAAGGCTGCGCGGATCGCCGCTCTCGCCCACGATGTCACCGAGGTGATCGAGACGCTTGGGCTCTCTCCATCGGAGCTGTCCGCCGACGCGATGCAACGCCGGGTGGCCTATCACTCCGCGTGCTCGATGCAGCACGGGCAGCGCCTGCATGCGGGACCCAAGGCGCTGCTTGCCGCGGCGGGCTTCGACGTGCTGGACGTACCGGAAGGGCATCTCTGCTGTGGTTCAGCCGGAACCTACAACCTGCTGCAGCCGGACATCGCCACAGCCTTGCGCAACCGTAAGCTCGCCAACATCGCTACCACAAGGCCCGATCTCGTCGCGACCGGGAACATCGGCTGCATCACCCAGCTTGCTGGCGGTTGCGAGGTGCCGGTCGTGCACACGGTCGAACTCCTCGACTGGGCCACCGGAGGGCCGGCACCCAAAGGTTTGGCAACCGATTAGCGTTCGGCGGCGTAGCGGCGGGCGATCGCCGGTATCAGCATCGACAGCACGAGCGCCGCAAGGCCGATCACGGTTGGCTCGACCCAGCTCGCCTCGCCCAGTATCAGACGCTCTCCGGCCGCGCCGAGGCCGACATAGGCAACCGTCATCGGCAATTGGCCGAGCAATGAGCCGAGCGCGTAGACCCCGAGCGACAGACGTGTCAGCCCGAGCGCGTAATTGGCCAGACTGTGCGGTATGATCGGGATCAGCCGCAACATCGCGACCGCGCGCCAGCCGCCCCGCTCGATCTTGTCGGCGAGGGATCCGAGGCGACATAGATCGATCAGGCCCGAATTGATGTGTCGCGCCACCAGAAACCCTGCCACCGCGCCGGCGACGCTGCCCAAGGCAGCCCAGACGATCCCCCATCCGATACCGAACAGCAGCCCAGCGACGATCGCCAGCAATGTGCGTGGAATGAACAGCAAGCTCGCCGCGATATGGACGGCGAGAAACCCGACGAGCGCTGCCGGGTGGCGATCGATCGCTGCGGTAATTGTCGTCGGGTCGAGAACCGCTCGCCAGCGCCAGACCGATGCGGACCCAATCGCGAGCAAACCGAGCACGACCAGCCGCGCGGCTCGGCGAAGGCTGGGGATCGGTAGGTCAAGAGCCCCCGCCGGCCTGTCTTTTGTTGTCATCGCAGCGTCGAGACCACGCGAAGGGGCGCGGTGGCGTCGTCGTGCCGGACCATATCGTTCAAAAGGCGCGGACGCGTGGTACGGCGCTGCAGCCACATGACTCCTAGAATATCGACGATACCGACCCCCAAGCGGTCGGAAATGCCGTATTTCGACTTCCCCGAACGCCGCGGCCGATGGTTGACCGGCACCGATCGGACCGTTCCGCCTTCGCGCAGGACTAGCGCCGGCAGAAAGCGGTGCATGTGGTCGAAATAGGGGAGTTCCAGGAATAGCGCACGCGGGAAGAGCTTGAGACCGCAGCCGGTATCTGGGGTGCGGTCGCCGAGAAGCCGGCCACGGATCGCGTTGGCGACAGCCGAGGCCCAGCGTTTTGATCGGCCGTCTCGCCGCTCTTCACGGCAACCGGCGATCATCAACGCCGGTTCTTCGGGTGCGTGTCGAAGCAAACGCCACAATTTGGGGATGTCCGCCGGGTCGTTCTGCCCGTCGCCATCGAGCGTTGCAATCCACGCCGCCTGCGCCGCCCGCACCCCGGTGCGGATCGCAGCACTTTGCCCACAATTGCGCGTATGGCGCAGCAACCGCACTTGCGGCGTTTTGGCGGCGAGCCGCGAGATCTCGGCCGCCGTCGCATCGCTGCTGCCGTCATCCACGTAAAGGATTTCATACTCGACCAGGCCATCGAGCGCCGCACCGATCTCGCCCGTGAGCGAGGCGATGTTTTCCGCCTCGTTCTTAACCGGGATGACGACTGAAAGATCCATGAGCCACGAGATGTAGCACTGTTTGAGAGCATGAACAAATCGCGGGAGGCCCGTGCAATGATAGCCAAATACGCGAGCGCAGTGTTGCTTTTTTCCTGCAGATGCAGGCGGAGCAGGTCCAGCCTAATGGCCTTTCATTCCGCGTAAATCGCCAAATTCAGCGGTCGATCCAGGCGACCCTGAGGATATTCGTGGCGCCGGGGGTTCCAAACGGGACACCGGCGGTGATAACGACCCGCTGGCCAACCTCCGCGACTTTCTCGCGGTGGGCGATTCGCACCGCCTTTTGCACCATGTCGGTAAAGCTTTTGACGTCGCTGGTGTGCACGCAGTGCGCGCCCCACAGCACCGCCAGCCGCCGTGCCGTGGCAAGGTTCGACGTCAGCACTAGGATCGGGGCCTCCGGACGCTCGCGCGCTGCGCGAAGAGCGGTCGCACCCGAGGTCGTGTAAGAGACGATCGCCGCCGCGCCCACCAGATGCGCGACCTGGCAGGCCGCGGCGCTAATCGCATCTGAAGCGGTGTGTTCGTGCTCGATCCGCGTACTCTCAAGCGTCGAGTAGTAGAGTGGATCTTCCTGCACTCGGCATGCGATGCGGTTCATCATCGCGACCGATTCGACCGGATAGCGTCCAGCGGCGGTCTCGGCCGAGAGCATGACCGCGTCGGCTCCCTCGTAGACCGCGGTCGCGACATCCGACGCCTCCGCGCGGGTCGGTGTCGGCGCTGTAATCATTGATTCGAGCATCTGCGTCGCCACGACAACCGGCTTACCGGCCGCTCGGCAGGCGTGAACCACTTGCTTTTGCACGCTCGGCACATCTTCCGGAGGCATCTCGACGCCAAGGTCGCCGCGCGCGACCATCAGCCCATCGGCGAGCTCGATGATCTCATGGAGGTGCCTGATGGCCGACGGCTTTTCGAGCTTGACCATGACACCGGCGCGGCGGGCGACCAGTTTGCGGCCTTCGGCGACGTCGTCGGGACGCTGGACGAACGAGAAGGCAATCCAATCAGCCCCTTGCTCGAGCGCAAAAGAAAGATCCGCCCGGTCTTTTTCGGTGATTGCCGACAGTGGCAGCACCGCATTGGGCACATTAACGCCCTTGCGATCGGATAAGGTGCCGCCAACCAGGCATCGCGTGTCGGCAAAACTGCTGCCGCAGATCTCGACCTCGAGGCGTACTTTGCCGTCGTCGAGGAGAAGCTCGGTCCCCGGCTGAAGCGCCGCGAAGATCTCCGGATGCGGCAATGGTGCCCGGTGTTCGTCCCCGGCCTGACGATCGAGGTCGAGATGGAAGGGAGCGCCCGCTGAGAGCTCGATCGGCCCTTCGGCAAAGGTCCCCAAGCGGAGTTTTGGTCCCTGCAGGTCCGCGAGAATGCCGATTGGCCGCCCGGTCGCATTCTCTACCCGTCGGATCGCTTCAAACCGGGCGCGATGGTCGTCATGTGTGCCATGGCTGAAGTTGAGCCGGAACACGTCGACGCCCGCCTCGAATAGCTCGCGGATCCTGTCGGGGGCCGAACTCGAAGGCCCCAATGTCGCGACGATCTTGGCGCTGCGCCGGCGTCGCATATCGATGTTTCTGCCCAAACTCATCTTAAGAAAGAACCAGGACAGCTCGGAAGTCGTTGACGTTGGTCAGGGTTGGACCAGTCATGACCAAATCGTCGAGAGCGGCAAAAAATCCATAACCGTCATTATGAACTAGTGCGGCCTGTGCCGAGATGCCACGGGCCGCAGCACGTGCCAGGCTGTCCGGATAGACAATCGCCCCGGCATTATCTTCTGTTCCGTCGATACCATCGGTGTCGCAGGCGAGTGCCGAGATGCCGTCGGCGCCCGAGAGCGCTACAGCGAGGGAGAGCAGAAACTCGACATTACGGCCGCCCCGGCCCGTACCGGTAACCGTGACGGTCGTCTCACCGCCCGACAGGAGAACGGCGGGTGGCGAAATGAGACGGTCGCCCACTCGGAATTTCCCGGCGTGGATTTGAAGTGCGATCGCCGCATGCACGAGGCCGACCTGACGCGCTTCACCCTCGATCCGGTCACTGAGCACGATCGGCACGATATTCTGTTGCAACGCAACTTCGGCTGCAGACTGCAGCGATCCTTGCGGGCTCGCAACGAGATAGAACTCCGCCCGGTCAAAGATCGCATCGCCAGGTTTGGGTGTCTCATCTTGCTGCGCGGAGAGATGCGACACTATGCCCTTCGGTGCGGCGATGCGGTATTTCTCGAGCACGGCACTTGCGTCCGCGAAGGTGGTGAGGTCGGGCACCGTTGGTCCGGAGGCGATAACCGACGGGTCATCGCCGGGCACATCGGATATTGCCAGGGTGACGATCCGCGCGGGCGCTGCGGCGGCCGCGAGCCTGCCCCCCTTGATGGCCGAAAGATGCTTACGGACCGTATTGATCTCGGTGATCGTTGCACCCGAGCGCAGAAGCGCACGGGTTACCGCCTGCTTGTCGACTAGGGTCAGGCCGGGAGCCGGGAGGGAGAGCAGAGCAGAGCCGCCGCCCGACGCGAGGAAGACAAGCTGATCGTCAGGACCCAAGCTGTGAGTCAAGTCCAGGATGCGGCGAGCCGCCTGTCCGCCGGCAGCGTCGGGGACAGGGTGACTTGCCTCGACGACCTCGACTTGCCGACATGGGATCGCATGACGATAGCGGGTAATCACAAGACCTTCGAGAGGTCCTGACCACGCGGTCTCGAACGCGCGCGCCATCGCCGCCGACGCTTTCCCGGCACCGACCAGCACCGTGCGCCCAGGGACCGGCGCGGGAATTCGCCGCTCAAGCGACTGAGCGGGGTCGGCAGCAGCGAGGGCCGCGTCGAACAAGGCTTTTAGGATCGCTCCAGCGGCCGTTCTGTCGCAGTCGGTCAAATTGCTATTCCGTCTTGCCAAGCCCGGCGCCATTTCATATCGAGCGCCCCGGAAATACCAGCGCACGATCCGCCGGGATAGTCAGCGCTTGTGCGGAGGAGATACTGCGTGACGTCCTTCGGCCGCCGGAGCGCCATGCCCGTGGCGCTGACAATGTCGTTGCTTCTAGTGGCAGCGCCAAGCCGAGCCGACATGCCGGAAGGCACACCCTTTTCAGAGGTCTTTGCTCAGCTGGCGACAAGGCTTGTCGGGGTCGTTGTCAACGTTTCGACCACCCAGGCGACCGCATCGCCCACTCTCAAAGGCGGACCGGAGGCACAATTGCCGGCCCCGGGCGCACCGCTCGACGAGTTGTTTCGCGACTTTTTCGGTGAAAAGGGGGCGCCGGGTGGCGCCACCCCCTCGCTGCCAAGGGCCGCCTCGCTCGGCTCGGGGTTCATCATCGATCCGTCCGGCCTTATTGTTACCAACAACCACGTGATCGCCAACGCCGAGCAGATCACCGTGACCTTATCCGACGACTCGACCTTGCAGGCCGAGGTCATCGGCCGCGACGCCGTGAGCGACCTCGCGCTGCTCAAGGTCGAACCAAAGGCACCGCTGACAGCAGCGAACTGGGGAGATTCGACCAAGACGCGGGTAGGGGACTGGGTGCTCGCGATCGGCAACCCCTTTGGCCTTGGCGGTACCGTGACCTCGGGCATCATATCGGCTACGGCGCGCGATATTCACTCCGGCCCATACGATGATTTTTTGCAGACCGACGCGTCGATCAACCGCGGCAATTCCGGTGGACCGATGTTTAACCTCGCCGGCGAGGTGATCGGTATCAACACGGCTATTTTTTCGCCTTCGGGCGGTTCGATCGGCATTGGCTTTGCGATCCCGTCGGCTTCCGCGCGCCCGATCATCGATCAGCTAAAAGCGACCGGCAAAGTTGAACGGGGCTGGATTGGCGCACGCATCCAACCGGTCACCGATGACATTGCCGAGTCGGTCGGTCTCGACAAAAGTCGCGGTGCGATGATCGGTGCGGTCGATCCGGGAAGCCCGGCAGCGCAAGCAAAGCTACAGCCCGGAGACGTGATCCTCGCCTTTGATGGCAAGCCGATCGACCGTAGCCGGCAACTGCCTCGCCTCGTCGCCGACACTGCCCCCGATGCGTTGGTCAAGCTGTCGATGTGGCGAGACGGAAAAGAGCAGGAAGTAGAGCTCAAAGTCGCAGCTTTGAACCAGAACCGGCCGGCGCCGCCGCCGCCCGAACCCGAAAAGCCGAAACCGCCACCGAGCATTGATGCCTTTGGCCTCAAGCTTGCCAAATTGACGACCGAGGTGCGCAAACAGTTCTCGTTGCCCGAAGCGGTAAAGGGCGTTGTAATCACTGAAGTCCCGCAAAATAGTCCTGGAGCGGCACAAGGGTTGCGCCCTGGCGATCTCATCATAGCCGTCGGTCACGAGCCGATTGGATCGCTGGAAGAAGTGCAACAGAAGGTCGCTGCCGCCAAGAAGAACGGGCACAAGAACGCGCTCGTACGAGTAGAGCGAGAGGGCAACACCCGCTTCATCGCCCTGCCCTTCGAGGCAGGGTGACGAAGGTAACTTAGTCTCTATTCGGCGGCGAGGGCGTGTAGCGGCGCCGAGCGGAACCGGGCGACGAGCACCTCTTCTCGCGCTTTAACCCGCGCAAGATTGGCCTCCTTGACATGGCCAAAACCGCGGATCTCGGCTGGCAAACTCGCGAGTTCGACAGCGACTTCATGATTGGCCGGCGAGAGGTGGTCGAGAATTTCGTCAGCCAACGCTTCGTATTTACCTATTAGGCGACGTTCGAGCCGCCGCTCTTCGCTACGGCCGAAAATGTCGAGCGGAGTACCGCGCAAACCACGCAACCGCGCCAGCAGGCGGAAGACCGAGAACATCCATGGCCCAAAGCTGCGCTTGCGGAGATGCCCCGTCTTGGGGTCTCGCTCGCCGAGCAGTGGCGGCGCCAGGTGGAAATGTAGTTTGTAGGGACCTTCAAAACGGTCCGCTAAGCGTTTCAGAAAGTCGGTTTCCGTGTAAAGCCGGGCGACTTCGTATTCATCCTTGTACGCCATGAGCTTAAAAAGTGAGCGAGCGACCGATTCCGTCAGTCTGCTCTCTCCAGGCAGACATGCAGTCTCGGCCTGGCGCATTCGCTCAACCCGAGCCGCATAACGTCCCGCGTAGGCGGCGTTTTGATAATCCGTCAGGAAGGTGACCCTCCGGCTGATTACTTCGTCCAGAGTTTCCGACAAGTGGTGGCTCGGTGGAACAGCGGCGTGGGGAGTCGCTCGGGCTCGAACGAGGTCCGGATCGACCGCGGCGCGCCGTCCCCACCGAAAAGCGCCGCGGTTGAAGTCTACTACAACGCCGTTCAGGGTGATGGCCCGCTCAATGGCTTCGGCCGAGAGTGGCACCAAGCCGCGCTGATAGGCAAAGCCCAGCATGAAAAGATTGCTCGCGATCGAATCGCCGAGCAACCCGGTGGCGAGATCGGTCGCATTGAGAAATTCGACATTCTCCTCGCCGGCTGCCTCGGAGATGCTTCTCTGCAGCGCACCGCTCGGAAATGTCAGGTCGGGGTTCCGGGTAAAATCGCCGGTAATCGTCTCGTGACTGTTGATGACTGCGCGGCTATGCCCGATCTCCAGCTTCGACAAGGCATCCTGGGTCGCCGAGACGACGAGGTCACAACCGAGGAGCAGGCTCGCGCCGCCGGCAGCGATGCGCACGGCGTGGATCTCATCAGACCTGCGCGCGATTCGGATGTGGCTATAGACCGCGCCGCCCTTTTGAGCAAGACCGGTCATGTCCAGTACAGTACAGCCCTTTTCTTCGAGATGCGCCGCCACGCCGAGCAGCGCTCCGATAGTCACGACACCGGTTCCGCCGACACCGGTGACGAGAACGCCATAGGGTTCGTCGAGAGAGGGATGGGCGGGTTCGGGTAGCGGTGGCAGCCCGGCCTCGCCGAGATCGCCCGCTTGGCGCTTCTTCAGTCCGCCGCCGTGCACGGTGACAAAGCTCGGACAAAATCCTTCGACGCAGGAATAATCCTTATTGCAACTTGACTGATCGATCGCGCGCTTACGCCCAAACTCGGTTTCGACCGGTACCACGGAAAGACAATTCGAGGTTTTAGAGCAGTCCCCACAGCCCTCGCAGACGAGATCATTTATAAACACGCGTTTGGATGGGTCCGGGAAGCGGCCCCGCTTGCGACGGCGGCGCTTCTCGGCGGCACATGTCTGGTCATAGACGATCGCGGTGACACCGGCGATTTCTCGCAGGTCGCGCTGCACGGCATCAAGATCATCGCGGTGGCGCACCGTCGCCCCGGAGGCAAAATCCGCGGTCGGGGCGTATTTGTCCGGCTCGTCCGTTACAACGACAATGCGCCGGACCCCTTCGGCAGCCAGTTGCCGGGTCAGCGCCGGAACGGTCAAACCGCCGTCGATCGGTTGCCCGCCAGTCATCGCTACGGCGTCGTTAAACAGCAACTTGTAGGTGATGTTCACTTTGGCGGCGACCGCCCCACGGATCGCCAATACGCCCGAGTGCGTATAGGTGCCGTCGCCGAGATTGGCGAAGACGTGGGGGGTCTCAGTGAATGGCGCCTGACCGATCCACGGCGCGCCTTCACCACCCATCTGCGTGAAGGTCGCAGTCGACCGGTCCATGAATTGCGCCAGGTAATGGCAACCAATGCCGGCGAGCGCGCGGCTGCCGTCCGGCACCTTCGTCGATGTGTTGTGGGGACAGCCCGAGCAGAAATACGGCGTGCGGGTGAACGGGACCACATTACCGCCAAGCTGGCGTTCCTTCGCTTCGAGAAAGGCAATACGTTCGGCAATACGCGGCGAGGTGTAGAAACGGGCGATGCGCTGGGCGATGACCCGCGCGATCTGGGCAGGCGTCAACTCTCCGTTCGAAGGCAGAATCCAGTTTCGGTTTTCGTCGAACTTCCCGATAACGCGCGGCCGCACGTCTTCACGCCAGTTATACAGCTGCTCTTTGAACTGGTTTTCGATGACCGCGCGCTTCTCTTCGACCACGAGGATCTCTTCGAGCCCCTCGGCAAAGTGCCGGATGCCCTCGCGCTCGAGCGGCCAGGACATCGCCACCTTATAGAGACGCATGCCAATCTCGGCGGCATGGGCGTCGTCGATCCCGAGATCGTCAAGCGCCTGACGAACGTCGAGATAGGATTTCCCGGTCGTGACAATGCCAAAGCGCGGCCGTGGGCTGTCGATGACGATGCGGTCGAGGCGGCTTGCGCGGGCGAACGCGAGTGCAGCGTAAAGCTTGTATTTGTGGAGCCGATATTCCTGGTCGAGAGGCTGGTCAGGCCAGCGGATATTGAGACCCCCCGGCGGCATCTCGAAGTCGTCGGGCGGGACGATCTCGATCCGATCCGGGCCGATCTCGACCGAGGCGGAGCTATCGATCGTCTCGGCGATTGTCTTGAAGGCGATCCAGCAGCCTGAATAGCGCGACATCGCCCAGCCATAGAGGCCGAGGTCGAGCAGCTCCTGGACCCCCGACGGGTTCAACACCGGGATGCCCGCATCCATAAAGGCGTATTCCGATTGGTGCGGCAAAGTCGAGGATTTGCAGGTGTGATCGTCGCCGGCCAGCAACAGCACGCCGCCATGCGGTGCCGATCCGGCAGAATTACCGTGCTTTAAGGCATCGCCGCTGCGATCGACGCCTGGTCCCTTGGCGTACCACATGGCAAAGACGCCGTCATATTTGGAGCCGGGGAATAAATTGATCTGCTGACTCCCCCATACCGAGGTCGCGCCAAGCTCCTCGTTGATCGCCGGTTGGAAGTGGATACAACTTTTCTCGAGAAAGCGGCGCGCACGCCACAGGGCCTGATCGATCCCGCCCAATGGGGAGCCGCGATAGCCTGAGATAAAACAGGCCGTATTGAGCCCCGCAGCGATGTCGCGTTGCCGCTGCATTATCGGTAAGCGCACCAAAGCCTGGGTGCCGGTGAGGTAAATCCGGCCCTGGTCGAGAACGTATTTGTCGTCGAGCGTGACCGCCGCCAGTGCCATCACGACCTCCAACTCGCCATCTTCATTCGAGAAAAGTGGGGTTTGGCGAATGGTTGCTCAATGACGAGACGACCCGCGTCGAGGAAAGGCACGACCCCGCCCTCCAGATCCCCGTTGCCGCAAACCCGGGCGGGGAGTAATGCTTGAGGTTTCGGCACAGTCTTCAAATTCGGCCACGCCATGTCCGCACTCGCCCTTCGACGTGAGGCCATCGATACCTCCCTACTCACCGAACTGCGCCAACTCTTAGGTGACCGTCTCTCGACCGCAAGCGCTGTCTGCGCCCAGCACGGCAAAGACGAGTCCTATCATGCGCCGCATTCTCCGGACGCGGTCGCCTTTGCTCGCAGCGCCCAGGAAGTCGCGGCCATCGTCAGGCTCTGCTCTAACTATAAGACTCCAGTCATCGCCTTTGGGACGGGGACATCGCTCGAGGGTCATGTCGCCGCGCTTGCGGGCGGGGTTTGCGTCGACTTGACCCAGATGGATCGAATTCTGCGGGTCAACGCTGAAGATCTCGATGCGGTTGTCGAAGCCGGGGTCACAAGAAAGCAGCTCAACGAGCATTTGCGCGACACCGGCCTGTTCTTTCCAATCGATCCGGGGGCCGATGCATCGCTTGGCGGCATGGCTGCGACACGCGCCTCGGGGACCAACGCGGTGCGCTACGGGACGATGCGCGAAAATGTGCTCTCGCTAACCGTTGTGCTGGCCGACGGACGCGTCATCCGGACAGCCCGCCGGGCTCGCAAGTCGGCGGCCGGATACGATCTGACCCGCCTTTTTATCGGCTCGGAAGGTACGCTCGGTATCATTACCGAGGTGACGGTTAGACTTTACGGCATTCCGGAGGCGATTTCTGCCGCGGTTTGCGCTTTCCCGACTATTGAGGATGCTGTCAATACCGTCATCCTGACGATCCAGAATGGCGTTCCGGTCGCTCGCATCGAGCTGCTCGACGAGGCGCAGATGGCTGCGACCAACAAATATTCGAAACTGAACCACAAAGTCGCCCCTACCCTGTTCTTCGAGTTCCATGGCACGACGGCGGGGGTCGCCGAACAGGCAGAAACGGTCAAATCAGTCGCCGCTGACTACGGCGGCAACGATTTTCGGTGGGCAACGACACCCGAAGAGCGCTCAAAGCTCTGGCAGGCGCGGCACGACGCTTATTACGCCGCCCTGGCGCTGCGTCCGGGTTCGAAAGGGTGGGCTACCGATGTCTGCGTGCCGATCTCGCGGCTCGCGGAATGCATCAGCGAGACCCAGCGGGACCTCGCAGATTCACCCATCCCGTCGGCTCTGGTCGGCCATGTCGGTGATGGAAACTTTCATCTCGTGTTCATGATTGATCCGCAGCGGCCGGATGAGATCGCCGAAGCGGGCCGCCTCAACGAGCGGATGGTGGCACGGGCGCTTGCGATGGAGGGGACGAGCACCGGTGAACACGGGGTAGGATATGGCAAGATGGATTTTCTGGTCAGCGAGCACGGCGAGGCGCTCAGTGTCATGCGCTCGATCAAAAAGGCACTCGACCCAGACAATATTCTGAATCCTGGGAAAATTGTTCGAGTTTGATCCCGCCCCTGTCGAGCTGAATATTCGGGCGTGCGCATCGCAACCGTTGTCTCAGGCTGCACTCGTTTCAGCCCCCTCGGGTCTACCCGAGAGGGCTGATCAGCGCGAAGCCTAGCCGTTATTGCTGCCGAGATTTACGCCGACATATTGCGTGACACCATGACGATTCAACAACAGGAGGGCGCTCTTCTTTGGCGAGTTCGCCACCTCCTTTAGCTTATCCGCTGCCTCTTTCGGGTTGTGGACGGGCTGCTGGTCGATGGCGACGAGGATATCGCCCTCGTTCAGCCCGACATCCTCGGCGGCACTGCCGTTGTCGACCCGCGAGACCACGACCCCGTGCACGTCTTTCCCCACATGGAGTTCGCGGCGAAGCTGCGCCGTCAACGGAGCGAAATGCATGCCAAGCGCCTCTGCCTTCTTCGGCTGCTGATCTTCGTCCTCGCCAGCGTTAGTGGCTGAGGCGACTTGCTCATTGCCGAGTTCCCCGACTTTTGTGTGGAGCTCGACTTTCTCCCCGTTGCGCCATACGGTCATGGTCGCGGTGGTGTCGGGTGCGGTTCCGGCAACCATCCGCGGCAGATCACGCAACTGGCTCACATCGGTGCCGTTGAATGACAGGATCACATCACCTTGCTTGATGCCGGCTTTCCCGCCGGGACTGTCGGGGGTCACGACAGCGACGAGCGCGCCCTTCTCTGCGTGCAGGCCAAGGCTCGCGGCGATCGCGGGGGTCACCTCCTGGATCTGTACCCCGAGCCAACCTCGGCTGATTTTGCCGTGTTCTTCGAGCTGAGCGACAATCGTCTTGGCAACGTTGGATGGCACCGCGAACCCGATGCCGACGCTACCGCCATTCGGCGAATAGATCGCCGTGTTGATGCCGATCACCTCGCCCTCGAGATTGAAGGTCGGGCCGCCGGAATTCCCCCGGTTGATCGGCGCGTCGATCTGCAGGAAGTCATCGAATGGACCGGAGTGGATATCCCGTCCGCGGGCGGAAATGATGCCCGTGGTTACCGTCCCGCCGAGCCCAAACGGGTTGCCGACCGCCATCACCCAGTCGCCGACCTGAGCCGCGCTGCTATCACCGAACTTTACATACGGTAATGACTTATCCGCGTTGATCTTGAGCACCGCAATGTCGGTCTTCGGGTCGCGTCCGATGATTTTTGCAATATATTTGCTGTCATCCTGCAGCGTCACTTCGACCTTGCTGGCATCGCCGATCACATGGCTGTTTGTGACAACGTAACCAGACGGATCGACGATAAAGCCCGAACCAAGAGCAATGCGCTTAGCCTGTGCACCGGGGACCTGAGGAAAGAGACGTCGCTGATCTCCAGGGCCTTGCTGTTCGAAGAAGCGACGCAGAAATTCATCAAACGGAGAGTTCGGGAAACCTGGAGGCGGGGATATGTTCGGCTCTTCCGCCATCGCGTCCGCATCGGCCTTTTGTGAGACGGATATGTTCACCACTGCCGGCGACACCTTCTTTACGAGCGGTGCAAAGCTCTGCTGTTGGATTAGCGCTACCGGAGAAGTCATTGTCTGCGGCGCCGCCGGCGAAACTTTTGCGGAATTGTCGATGATCGGCGGGTTCTCAGCCCACACGAACGGCGAAAGCGCCAACGTCGCCCCAAGACCGAACCCGATCGCCGCAGCACGCTTTCTGTTCAGCCATAGGCGTGGGTCACCGTTATTTTTAAAAACTGCCAATTGGTCCTCCTATGCGAGGGCTAGCTCAGCGTCGTCGGAATGTCGAGCTAGAGCGGATCGACCAACAAATAGTCCCGCAAGGTGACAGGCGGCTTTCACCTACATTAATTCGCTGTAACGCGGCATGGCTCGGCTTTGATGGAGGCGTGCGAACTCGATCACACCGTCACTGGTGCGACGGGCGTACCGCCACCGCGACGAGGAGGGGCTCGCCCAATACGCGCCGTCTTCGAAGAGCGGCCGCGGGTTCCGGCTAAGTGCGACCTCGTAAGGCCGAATTTACCGCCGGATCCGCGGCCACCAATGCTGCTCGTTAAGCTGCCGCTGACAATCCGCGCTCGAGCACGGTGGAGAGACGTCGAGCGAACGCCGCAGCGTCTGGAAGTTGCTCGCCTTCCATGATGCG
>Ga0182035_10000160_pt1 | contig 27603 bp, 24 predicted proteins | sample flu12Cox44000170_FD_125969 | JGI IMG/M metagenome (GOLD analysis project Ga0182035, IMG submission 125969) | Lab enrichment of tropical soil microbial communities from Luquillo Experimental Forest, Puerto Rico - flux4day.12C.oxic.44.000.170 | ecosystem: Environmental > Terrestrial > Soil >...
CGCCGGATCCGCGGCCACCAATGCTGCTCGTTAAGCTGCCGCTGACAATCCGCGCTCGAGCACGGTGGAGAGACGTCGAGCGAACGCCGCAGCGTCTGGAAGTTGCTCGCCTTCCATGATGCGTGCCTGATCGAGGAGGAGCCAGGCAAATTCTGAAAGCTCGTCCGAAGCGCCGGCCTCGCCAACCGTGGCGGCAAGCCGCTCGATCAGCTTATGGCGCGGGTTAAGCTCGAGAATGCGTTTGGACATCATGTCGAGCTGGCGGTGCTGCTTCAAAAGGCGCTCGAGATGCATATCCATGTCGCCCTCATCGGCAACGAGACAGACGGCGCTGTCGGTCAGACGGTCTGAGCTGCGGACGTCCTTGACCGCGTCACCAAGCGCGAGCTTGAAAATCGCGATCAGGCTTGCCAGGTTCGCCGGCGGCTCGGCGTGATCTCCCTCTTCGCGAGGTTTAGTCGGTGTAATTTTACCAAGGTCCACACCGCCGCGGGTCGCCGATTTGAGCGGCTTATCCTTAAAGGAGCCGATCGCCGGTACCCAGAACTCGTCGATCGGGTCGGTCATCAGCAGCACCTCGAGACCGCGGGCACGAAATCCTTCGAGCTGCGGGCTTTGCTTGACGACATCGAGGCTGTCGCCGGTGATCGTGTAGATCGCCTCCTGCCCCGGCTTCATCCCCTCGACATACTCGTCGAGCGACACTAGCCCGTCCCGAACCGTGGAGCGGAAGCGCGCCAGAGTGAGCAATTCTTCCCGATGATCGCGGTCCTCATAGAGGCCCTCCTTGAGTACCGCACCGAAATTATCCCAGAATTTAGTGTATTCCTCGGGCGCCTCTGTCGTCTTCTTGCCAAGCTCTGTCAATATTCTCTTGGTCAATTGCTGACGGATACGTGCCACCATCGGGTTCGACTGCAACATCTCGCGGCTGATGTTGAGAGGCAGATCCTCGCTATCGACGACGCCGCGCAGGAACCGAAGATACGCGGGCAAGAGATTGGTGCCCTCGTCGGTTATGAATACCCGACGTACATAGAGCTTAACCCGGCTTTTGCGCTCGGGATCAAACAGATCGAATGGTTTAGCCGATGGAACAAAGAGCAGGCTCGTGTATTCGAGAACACCTTCCGCCCTAGCATGGAGAGTCAACCAGGGATTGTCAAAGCTATGGCCCACATGATGATAGAATTCTTTGTATTGCTCCTCAGTAATTTCAGATTTCTGACGGGTCCATAAGGCCGAAGCGGTATTGATCGTCTCTTCCTTGCCGCCGTCCTTGAGCACGATCGGTAGTCCGATATGGTCGGAATAGGTATTAACGATTGTGCGCAGTCGCGCCGGTTCGAGATATTCCTGCTCATCGTCGCGCAAATGCACAACGATTGTGGCCCCCCGCACCGCCTCGGGCAGGGGCTCAATTGTAAACTCACCCTTGCCGTCGGAAATCCAACACCAACCCTCGCTCTCGCCAGCTTTGCGGCTCTTCACCTCGACCTTTTCAGCTACCATGAATGCCGAATAGAACCCGACGCCAAATTGGCCGATCAAACTCATATCCTTGCGGGCGTCGCCTGAAAGCTGGCTTACGAAAGCAGCCGTGCCCGAGCGGGCGATGGTGCCAAGATTTTCGATCAGCTCTGAGCGGTTCATGCCGATGCCATTATCGGCCACCGTCAGGGTTCGGGTCGATTTGTCGGGGATCAATACGACACGGTAGCTGGCATCCCCTTCAGCGAGACGCGGCTCGGTTAGGGCGGCATAGCGCAACCGGTCACACGCGTCCGATGCGTTCGAAATAAGCTCACGGAGAAAGATTTCTTTTTGGCTGTAAAGCGAGTGCGCGACAATGTCGAGTAGGCGGCTAACCTCCGCCTGGAAGCTTCTGGTTTCCTGGGTCATAATCTGCCATCGCCTGTGACGGAAAATGCGCCGAGGATATGTGGCTCAAAGCCCAGACGTACAAGACCAACGGCCGCAGTTCGACGGCTGTCTGCTGTCGAACAACAGGTTGAACAGATTATCCCGTTCCGTATCGCATGCCGCGGCGCCACCGCTCGACGGTCTGCTCGATCTGTGAGCCGTCGCTGTCTTTCGACCAGGCGTGCGTGAAGGATGCGGTAGCGCTTTTGGGGCGGCGATTCTCCGGCAAGGGGCTGAAGCAAATCCGCATCGGCATCGCAACGCCTTCTCCGACTGCAATAGCCTCGCCGTTGCGCAATGCCGGCAAGAAGTTCATCAGTCCGTGAGAGGCCTCCGGAACGGCGCTACGCACAATGTCTTGATCCTCGTGGCTGGTCATTCGGAAGGCGAACATCGTGTTGCACTCCGACAACAGCCCGGGCGCCAGGTCTGACGGGCGCTGACTGACCACACATAGCGAGACGCCATATTTGCGGCCCTCCTTGGCGATACGAAACAGCGCCCGCTTTGCTGCCTCGAAGCCGAGTTCCTTGTCGCGCGGTGCGTAACGATGTGCCTCTTCGCAGATTATCGTGATAGGAACCGGGGTTTGGCTCCACATCGCAAAGTCGAAAGCGAGCCGGCACAAGACGGAGACCACGACGTTCAACACCTCCGATGGAATACCAGAAAGATCAAGGATGGTTATCGGCTTACCTTTGACAGGAATTCGGAAGAGTTTAGCAAGAATATCCGATAACTCGTCACGCAGGCTGAGGCGGCCTCCGAATACAAATCCGTAGCGCGCGTCGCTCTGGAGAGTAAGGATGCGTCCCTTGATCGCTTGATAGGTGGCGACGCTGTCGGGGCGGTTCAGGCTGCCCATCGCGGCATCAAGAAAACGCAGAACGTCAGACATCCGGTATGGAGTGGGCGTGTCTATCGTACCAAACTTATCAAGGCCAGCTTTGACAAAATATGATTGCTTTCCGGCCAACACCGCTTCCCCGAGTATTTTCACCTGCTCGGGATCACGGTTTGGTCCAATCACAATCTCGACCAATTCTTCAAAGTTGAACAACCAATATGGCAAAGATAACCCATTGCATGGACTAAAATACTCTGCAATATCTTCAAATGCACTTGAATATTCGTTATGTGGATCGAGCAACATCACGTGAGCGTTCGGGTTCCGATCGATGACGGCATCCAAAATCGTCGCGACTACGCAGGACTTACCCGACCCCGTAGTACCAACGATACTGAAATGCTTGCCGAACAATTCATCGGTTAAAATGTAGGCAGGCACTATAGTGTCTTGGTGAATCGTCCCGACCCGGGCTGTCGCGGCATTAGGGCGCGCATAAACCTTGGCAAGATCGAGGCCGGAGGCGAGGTAGACGGGCTCATCTAACGCCGGATACGCCGATACCCCGCGTTGGAAAAAGTCGGTGCCCTCGATACCCTGGATCTCTCCAACTAGCCCAAGTTCGACGAGCCTCAAATCCTTCTCAGAGGGCTCGAGGCTTGGCAGCGGGACCCTAAGACCGGTGACCATGCCATAAACGGTCGAGACGCGGCTGCGTAATTTGACCAAAGTCCCCATTTCGAGGGGCGTGGCGACATCCGTTGCGCCGGTCGTATCCCGTCTTTCGAGCAACCCGATCGCTTGAGAGGGCGTTATGGCTATGACTCGCCCGATGCGCTGATCGATGCATTCAGAAGAGCTGCCGCTCATAGGCTTCGTCTCTACAGTAGGATGCGACGAGGGCCTGGGGGACCGGGACCACTCATAGGTGTATGTGTTGCAAGGTAGACGTTATAGGGTTGCGGGTACAACACCATGAATTCGCTCATGAGGCAACCGCAGGGCAACCGTCGTTCCTATGCCAAGATCGCTGCTCAAGGTTAAATTGCCACCGTGTAGCTCGATCAGCGCCCGGGCGATCGGTAGCCCCAGTCCAGTACCTTCGTTCTCTTTGGTCAAATGATCTGCGACTTGCTCAAAGGGGCTTAGCACCCGTTCTAAGTGCTCAGGTGGAATACCAATACCCGTATCTCTAATTAAAATTAACAGGTCTCCCCGGCTGTCCACACCCGAACCAATGCAGATGCGTCCTCGCGGTTCGGTAAATTTAACGCCATTAGATAGTAGGTTAAGGATAATCTGCCTGAATTTAGTTTGATCGACGCGGATGCGTGTCGATGCCTGAGGCAGCTCGCAATCGATATAGATTGATTTCCCTTCAGCAATCGGTGCTATAGTGCGAACCGCCGACTGTATCAACTCACCAACGGCGACAATCTGTTCATCGAGATCTACCCTACCGGCTTGTATCCATGCAAGATCGAGAAGCCCATTGATGATGTTGAGAAGGAGTATGCCGGCATCGTGGATGTATTCGGCGTATTGTGGATAACGCTCTTTTGCCTGAATGCCGTCTAGCTTGATAATCTCCGAAAAGCCGATGATCGCATTAAGCGGCGTGCGGAGCTCGTGGGCCATGTTGGCAAGGAAGCGTGTTTTCGCTACATCTGCGGCCTTTGCTTCCAGCATAGCATCATTCGCGTGCCTCGCGGCGGCATCCGCTACCTGTTTGGCGGCAAGCAGCGCAAGCCCGGTATATCTAGCTTCGAGCAAGGTTCCGAGCCGAGAGCAGTAGTTCTCGAGGAACGCCTCCAGCTTCCTTCGATGAGCGTCGACCATCCCGCTCGTCCATTATCGCGGCATGGCATATTTGGTCGAAGCGGCAAATAATCGGTTAACAGGCGTTGCCGAGGTCGCAGCAAGCTCTGTCTCGGCGTCGCGGTGCTCGCCAAACCATCGGTTTGCCCTTGCTCTCTCGCCGCTTCCAACCGATACCTTTCTCCCATGGCCAAGCTCAGCGCTGCTCCGCGGCTAGTCGCGGTTCTCGGGCCGACCAATACCGGCAAGACTCACCTGGCCATCGACCGAATGCTCGGCCACCGTAGCGGCATGATCGGGTTCCCGCTGCGGCTGCTCGCCCGCGAGAATTACGATCGGATCGTCAAGCTGAGAGGATCCCGCTCGGTTGCTTTGATCACTGGCGAGGAGAAAATCCTGCCGCCGAACCCGTCATATTTCGTCTGCACCGCCGAATCGATGCCGCTCGATTGCCAGGTCGATTTCCTCGCAGTCGATGAGGTCCAGCTCTGCGCCGATCCCGAGCGCGGTCACATCTTCACCGCGCGCCTTCTCCACGCCCGCGGTCTCGCCGAGACGATGTTTCTCGGTGCCGACACGATCAAGCCGTTGATGCGACGGCTTATCCGCGATGTAGAATATGTAAGCCGGCCGCGCTTTTCGACGCTCTCCTATACCGGCCACAAGAAGGTGACCCGGTTACCGCCGCGTAGCGCCGTAGTTGCCTTCACCGTTGGAGACGTATTCTCGCTCGCCGAGCTCATTCGCCGCCAGCGAGGCGGAGCAGCGGTCGTTCTCGGTGCTCTGAGCCCGCGGGCGCGCAACGCCCAAGTCGGCATGTTCCAAGCCGGCGAGGTCGAATATCTCGTCGCCACCGATGCGATCGGGATGGGGCTTAACATGGATGTCGACCACGTCGCCTTCGCCAGAATCGGCAAGTTCGACGGGCGTGGTCCGCGCCGGCTTAATGCTGCCGAGATTGCGCAAATTGCAGGTCGTGCGGGACGACACATGAGCGATGGCACCTTTGGTACCACCGCTGAACAGGGGCCGCTGGATCCGGAGATCATCGAGGCGGTCGAAGCGCACCGGTTCGATCCACTCACACGATTGAACTGGCGCAACACCCGGCTGCGCTTCGAGTCGATCGGGGCATTATTGAAAAGCCTCGATGAGCGTCCGTCCATCCCCGGTCTAGTTCAGGCCCGCGAGGCCGACGACCATCGCGCCTTACAGGCGCTCGCAGCCAATCCGGAAGTCGTCGAGCTGGCGATACATCCCGCCGCGGTGCGCCTGTTGTGGGAGGTGTGTCAGATCCCGGATTTTCGCAAGGCTCTGACCGACAGCCATGCTCGGCTGCTCATTCATTGCTTTCGTCATCTTGCCGGCTTCGAGCAAAGGCTTGCGACGGATTGGATCAGCGGACAGATGGCCAATCTCGACCGCGTCGACGGCGACATCGATACGCTGATGGCGCGCATCGCGCACATTCGTACCTGGACCTACGTCACCCATCGCGGTGACTGGGTCGACAACGCCACAGAGTGGCAAGAGCGGGCCCGCAGCATCGAGGATCGGCTCTCGGATGCATTGCATGACCGCATTACGCAACGCTTTGTCGATCGCCGGTCGGCCTTGCTGATTCGCAAGCGTATATTGGGAGGCGAGCCGCTGGCCTGGGTGTCGGACGGGGGAGAGGTCCGGGTGGAGGGAACCTACGTAGGCCGGCTCGACGGATTGCATTTCGCACCCGACGCGACCGACGGCACCGAGGCCCGTATGCTGGTAGCTGCCGCAAGCCGCGTGCTCCGGCGGGAGGTGGCCCTTCGTATCCGGCGCCTTACCGCGGATGCGGATGAAGCGTTCTCGATCGACACCAGCGGTATCCTGCATTGGCACGGGAACGGTGTCGGCCGATTGGTGGCAGGAAACGGGATGCTGGCCCCACAGGTGGAATTACTGATCGGCGAATTTGTCGACGGCGAGGGACGCGAAAGGATCAGGCAACGAATGCGCGCTTTTCTGCGTGCTGAAATCGAGCGTCGGTTGGCACCGCTCTTCACGGCACAAGCGTCACCTCTTGGAAGTGTTGGTCGGGGACTTGTCTTTCAGCTTGTCGGCAAGCTCGGATGCGTCCCGAGGGTCGATGTCTATCACCAGCTCGGGGCTCTCGAACCGCGAGACCGGATTGCGTTAGGCCGGCTTGGCGTCCGCTTCGGTACCGAGAGCATCTATTTCGAGCCGATGCAGCGCATTGACATTGCGCGCTTTTGCGCGTTGCTGTGGGCGGTGCAACGGGGCCGGCCAGCGCCGCCACTGCCATCCAAGCGTCGCCTTAGAAAGGTGATTGAAACCGATCCGGCGTTACCGACCTCGTTCTACGCAGCGATAGGACTCCGCGTGCTCAGCGGGCTCGCGCTGCGTCCTGATCGGTTGGAGCGATTCGCGGCAGCAGCGCGCCGGCTCGCTCGCTCCGGCGCTTTTTCGGCGGATGACGAACTGGCGGCAACCATAGGAGTCGAACGGTCCGCGCTGAGACGATTGCTCGGAGGCCTCGGGTACCGTGCAGTAATTCGCGCAGGCGAGGAGAGATTTGTCGGACCACGTCGTGACCCACGCGACGTTCCGAAAAACTCCCATCGGTCGCCGGCGGCGGAAGGGCATCCGTTTGCTAGGCTGCAGGAGTTGAACCTCACTTGAGCGGAAGCGGTTTGCCAGAACTGACAAGCCGACGACTCGATCAGTGGCTCTGGTTCGCCCGCTTCACGAAAACCCGCTCGCTCGCCTCCCGCCTTTGCACCAATGGAGAGATTAGCCTCAACGGAATCGCCATCAGGAAGGCCGGACATCTGATCCGGGTGGGCGATATCGTCGTCGTCTCGCGAGGCGTCCTTTGCCGCGCAGTTCGGGTAAAGGCGCTTGGATCGCGTCGAGGCTCCTCCATCGAGGCCCAGTTATTGTACGAAAAAGCCGCTGCTACGGCGGAGGGGTTGGAACCTGATTCCCCATGGAGCATTTTGCTGACGGATAACTAGCCAGCGATGTTTGCCGTCCGACCTTGAACCCATGATCATTCCAGGCGCGTGATCTCCAACCCGACTAAGGCTCGCGCGGTTTTTTCCACCACGGTTTGATTCAGCTTTAGCGGCAGATTTTTCGACATCCGACGGCAAGAATGAGCTGTCCTCCCCATTTGAGACAGAACCCTTCCTATGAATAAACCAAGGTCTGTCATTCTGGAATATTTCCTGAAGCGATAGCGTTGTCGCCCAGCTGCATACGGTAGCCTCATGTGGATCGCTGCGTGTTGTGAGGTACATACCGCGTAGTCATTGAGCGAAAAGATGAGCTTGAGTCGCGATTTGCGCCTCGGCGCTTTTGAAGGCGCTCGGGTGGTAATCACTGGCGGTCTGGGCATGATCGGCTCAGCGTTGGCCCGGCGCCTTGTGGCGCTCGATGCGGAAGTTCTCATTGTTGATAGCATGGTTCCGGAATATGGTGGCAATCTCGCTAATATCGACAGTATCCGCGATCGCGTTGTAGTCAACATTGGCGATATTCGTGGCGGCTATGTTTTGCGATATTTACTCGCTGGCCAGGATTTTCTCTTCAACCTTGCCGCTCAAACGAGCCATCTAGACTCAATGACGGCACCCGGAGAGGACCTAGCGATAAACTGCGCGGCTCAACTCCAGCTATTGGAAGCATGCCGCGCCGTCAATCCGGATATCACCATCGTTCATGCCGGGACACGCCAGATTTATGGCCGACCATACTATCTCCCGGTCGACGAACACCATCCACTGCGGCCGGTCGACGTGAACGGTGTCAATAAGATGGCGGGAGAAGCCTATCATCTGCTTTTTCACGACGTCTATGGAATCAAGAGCCGCTCTTTGCGTTTGACCAACGTTTATGGGCCGGGAATGCGTATCAAGGATGCGCGACAGACCTTTCTAGGCATTTGGCTGCGCCGGGTGATAGAGGGGGAGCCCTTCGAGGTCTGGGGCGGCGAGCAGCGTCGGGATCTCCTCTACGTCGATGATGCGGCCGAAGCGTTCCTCTATGCCGCGGTTTCTCCAGAAGCCGAGGGATTGGCACTTAATGTCGGTGGCGACGAACCCTGCAGTTTGGCAGATCTGGCCGAGGCGGTTATCGCGGCATATGGCGGCGGGAAATACGAGATCCGGGCGTTTCCGGCAGAGCGCAAGCGCATCGACATCGGAGACTTCATAACCGACGATCGCCGCTTTCGCTCGATCTCCGGTTGGCGCCCGCACGTCCGCCTCGCCGATGGGCTTCGTAGGTCGTTTGACTATTATCGTCATCGTCTAACTCGCTATCTGTGAGGGCGCGTGATCGGGAAAGCTCCGCTTGGTCCTATCCCCCAGACCGACCCCCGCGCCAGCTATATCGCGCAACAGCCCGCCATTGATCGCGCCATATCTGGCGTTTTGGAGGGAGGGAGCTATATCCTCGGTCGGGAAGTCGGATCTTTCGAGCGGGCCTTTGCCGATTTCGTCGGTGTCTCGCACGCCGTCGGCTGTGCAAGCGGGACGGATGCGATTGAGCTTGCCTTGCGTGCCTGTAACATCGGCGCTGGCGATCTTGTCTTTACAGTGTCGCATACTGCAGTCGCGACCGTCGCAGCGGTCGAGCGGGTGGGCGCGATGGCGGTGTTAGTCGATGTCGAGCCGGGGACCTATACGATGTCACCACATGAGCTTTCGCGTGCGTTGCAAAAGCCATATGCGGGTCGCCCAGCGGCGGTACTGCCTGTGCACCTCTATGGCCAACCGGCCGAACTCTCCACCCTCTGCGACCTCGCGCGTGCCAATGGTCTATACTTGATCGAGGATTGCGCGCAAAGCCACGGCGCAGTCTATCGCGGCCGGCCGACCGGATCGTTCGGTGACATCGGGTGCTTCAGCTTTTACCCGACAAAAAACCTTGGTGCATTCGGCGACGGAGGCATGGCCGTTACGAAGGACCCCGCTCTTGCCGCAGCACTGCGTGAAATTCGGGAATATGGCTGGCGCGAGCGTTACGTCAGCGCCTATGTCGGTATCAATTCGCGTCTCGATTCGATCCAGGCAGCGATCCTCGGAGTCAAGCTCGGCAGCCTTGTCGCCGACAATGCGCGGCGGCGTACAATCGCCCACCGTTACGATCTTGGCCTCTCAAAACTGCCGTTGATGCTTCCAAAGCGCCGTGCTGAAGCAACCCACGTCTTTCACCAATATGTAATCGGTCTCACCGAGCGCGACAGGTTGCGCAATTGGTTACATGCCGCAGGTATCGGCACCGGCATCCACTACCCCGTTCCGGTCCATTTGCAACCCGCGTATCGCGGCCGTCTCGCTGCTGGCCCGTCGGGCCTCGGCGTAACTGAGCGCGCAGCACGACAGATCTTAAGCCTGCCAATGTATCCACAGCTCTCCGAAGAGATGATCGATTGCATTATAACCCAAATCCATGGCTTCTTCAGTCAACGCAGCTAAGCTGGTGAAAGTTGGCGCGTTCAAGCACGCTTGGAGAGCCAATCGGGCGACCTGTGCGCAGCTGGATGTTGGGGCTCGGTGCACCGCACTTCTTTAACTACAGATTGAGGCCGATGGTTGGCGGTCAGATAAAGTCGGCCGAGGTACTCTCCGATGATCCCAAGGATCAACAGCTGCACGCCCGAGAGCAGCAACAGGGCCGCCATTAGCGATGCCCAGCCCGGCGGCGGAGATGACAAGAGCGCTTCGCCGACCGCCATCGCCACTCCGACCGCCCCGAGCGCGCTCAAGGCAAAGCCAGTTACCGTGCTGATGCGCAAGGGCATCACCGAAAAGTTGACGAACATGTTCATCCATAACCGCAATAGCCGCCGCATCGTATAATTGCTGCTTCCCGCGGCGCGCGGAAGGTGGCCGACGAGCAGTCGTTCCATGTCATGCGTCACCTGAAGGATTAATCCATCGACATACGGAAAGGGTCCCTCGTAGCGGATGATCTCCCGCACGACGAACGCAGTCAGGCAGCGGAAGCTGGACAAATACAAGCCTCGTGGCTTATCAAGAACGATATCGGCAACGCGGTTCGCGAGGCCGCTCGCCAGATTGCGCCACACTGCGTGCCGTTTGCGGTAGTAATAGGTGTAAACGACGTCCTTACCGTTGCGCTGAGCAAAGGCTAGGAGGCGCTCTACCTCCTCGGGTGGGTTCTGTAAGTCGTCGTCCATCGTGATGACGTGTGCTCCGCTCGCGTAACGCAGTCCCGCCATAACCGCATTATGCTCACCATAGTTTCGTGCCAGGCTGACGATGGTCATTGGTACGCTTGCCGTGTCAAAAAGCGCATAACAGACGGCAAGGGTATGATCCGCGCTGCCGTCATCGACGAGCACGATTTCGTGCCCACCGGCGATCGAGAGGTTCTCTAGCGCGTGAACCAAATCGGCGATGCTGCGCGCTCCGTTGTAGACCGGGATCACGATCGACAGCGCGAGGCGAGGCAGTACCGGAGGAAGATTATCAGCCACCAGCGGTGCTATTCTTAGTCGCAATCGCGATAACTGAACCACCAAATGGAAGTCTCAATCCCCTTTTCAATAAAGCGGTTTCGAACGTTGTCGCGACCCTGCACAGGGAATCGATAGCACGAGGGTATTCGGTAACATCGCTGGTCACGCCGCCACGTTTGGGAAGAACCTTGCGTATTATTATCATCAACGGAAATAACACAGTATTCCAATATGTGACGCAAACCACGCGGAAGCCACCAGCTTCTAAGAGCCGGCCCAGACCCTTCGCGGTGTAACGCCGAACATTATGCACCGCGACGTCGTGTCGCGACAACATCCAGCTGTAGGCCGGCACGTTAACGACCAGCCAGCCGTCGTCCGCCAGGCAGCCGTAGAATTGCTCGACGGCGCACCGCTCATCGACAGTGCTATGGCACAACACGTCAAGACTAAAGACAGCCGCAAATACGCCTTCGGGGAAGGGAAGCGCGTTGATCGATCCGACACTCACGGGGCGGGCGCTCTTGGCAGCAGCGCGCCGGCAGGCTAACGTATCCGCGTCTAGCCCGACCAGAGCGCGATTGGGATAGCGAGCCGCCAATTGTGCAAGGAAGCCGCCAGTCCCGCAACCTGCATCCAAGATCGGTGGTCCTTCGGCATGGAGAGACACCTCCCGCCATAGGAGTGTGAGCAGGTTCCGATGACTGGCGGCGAACCACCACATTCGGTCCTCGAGGCGGTCGAGCCTAGCGTATTCGGAACGTTCCATCCGCCGTCCCTTGGACTTGACCTTGTCGGGTCCAATCGTAGCCGCAAACACGAAACGCTAGCGCAGACGTAGTTATTCCGTTTCGCCCTGTGGAGCAAATAATAAGAAGGTCACGGGATGGCAGATCTCGAGGTTGGCCGGGACAACTCGCCCCCAAGCTGCCTGATTGTCCGCTGCTTTGCGAATGTACCGCGGCGGTCAAGTACAATTGACAGGAGAGCTCCCATGCGTTCAACCCGGTAAACGGGCAGGCCTGGCAGCGAGCGATCACAATTTTCTTTGGTAAAAGCGATAAAGAAATCGGCCTCTGCGCGTTGACGAGTGAAACGAAAGTTTGCTGGAAAATAGTAGCCTGCGGATACCGGCGGCCCGCACACGGCGACCGTGAACTCGTGGTCTTCAAAGTCCGGGCCATACGTAGGGTACAAATAATTCTCTAGACCTTGTACTGCTTCGGCGTAAGAGTTGGCCCAATAGTCTAATTTAAATTTCCGTTGCGCGCCTCCAACACCGCCGACAAAAGCATTGTAATACACGTATTGGTTTGGGTGTAACATCGCCATGATCGATATATGACCGACGCCATAAATAAAAAGCATTACACAGATCAGCCGTCGGTACGGAAGGTGCTCTAGTCGAGCGCATGCCCGGTCGGCTACAAGGGCCGCGGCGACCGCGATCAGCGGCAGCACAAAGATGAAATGGCGCATGCCATCGAATAACACAGCCTTGATTGCGATCGCGTAAGCGATCGGGAAGGCGATTCCGAACCCGACGACGAAGTGCGCCAGCGCAAGCTCGCGGCGAACATGCGGCCACTGGCACGAGATAACCGTCCCAGCAAGGACTGGAGCGCATAGCAAGAGAACTAGAACGAGTTCGGGAAGGGCAAGGGCGATATACGTAGGAAGGTAAGTCCAAGGGAGGTCAGACGCAGGGACGAACCGCCCGGCGAACAAAGTGCTGAATGGAAAGGTCTGATGCGAAAAGAAGGCAAGAGCGCGCAACGGGTTCTCGATCGGGTCGGTCTGGCCCCAGGGCCAGAATAGCAGCATAACCGGATAGGCGAAGACCACAGCCGGAAGAAGGACACGCCAAAATCCGGTCCAAACGCCTTCGATCAGCAAGAAAGCTCGCCGCGTGTCGATTGCTCTCCAGATGCCATCGACAACGAGTAACAAGCCGATGTAACAAAGTAGTATCAAGCCGCCAACCCGTACCCCCATCGTCATCCCGACAACCACGCCGAACCTGATCAACAGGCTGAGCAACGGTCGTGGCAGTCCTGGTACAATTCGAACCATGTAATAGGTTGCCCAAACGACTCCGACCGCGAACGGCACGTCCTTTGGATTATTGAACATCTGCCCGTAATAGTTTGGCGTCAAAAGGAGAAACAGAGCGGCGAAAAACCCGACACGCGCGCCGCCCATCGCACAGCCTAGTTTGCAGCAGCCGACCAGCCCAAGAATACCGACAAGGGCATTAAGAAGATGTCGGGTTTCATAAGTCCCGATCGGAGAAACTCGGTTCAGTGCCGCAGCGAAAGTATCGAACATCGCCCCATAGTTGTAGAGATCACGCCAATGAAGAGCATTACAGTCGACGAAAAAAGATAAATAATAGTTGAGAACGAAATTGCCATACCAATTATGGACATCCTCATCCCAGGTAACCCCATAATCTGTAAAAGTAAAAATCACGAGAACAAGGGCGAGTATCGTCAAGGCGAATGACAAACGCTTCCAGAATAAATCGCCGGACATACGAGACGACAACCATACGCGGGTTGTTCCAACCAAAGCTGGGCCGGCGGCGAGCCAGACTGTGAACACATGCATAGTTGAATTCGGGAGATCACTCTGAGGAAGGGATCCTGTCTCTTTCCTCAAGACCGCGAGATTTGATTTCCATCAGCGCGATCCGCGAAGTCGCGGTCCATCGCCTCAGAGCCCGACTGCCGTCAACAGCGCGCCGAGGACACGATCAGCGGAAAAATATTCCCGTGCAAGCGTTCGCGCCTCACGGCTGTGCCTAGCGTAGTCAACAGTAATCGCATCGATAGAAGCGAGCGCCTCTTCATAGGTGGTGTATTCGAAAAGGCCCCGACCCACCGGATAGAACTTGCTAAATCCCGTACGCATCGTCACCACAGGCCGACCGGCGGCGAGGTAACAAGCGCTGCGATCACTAAACCAGCCGCTGTTCGAACGCACGTAAATGTCCTTTGCAACCGTAAACTCGCCGCCTGAATGGGCAATAAAATCGTGGTAACGCGACATATCAGCCGAGATCGGACGAGGGTCGACCAAGCTCCAGCCGCGGCCATCTATCACGGCACGCATGTGCTCATCCGGCGGCAACATCGCCATGCGAAAACACGTCCTCGGTCGGCATCTCGGCAAATCGAGAAACTGCAGAAAATTTACGTGTTTTGACCAAACATATTGCAAGCCTTCGAATTCGATGTTCTTACCCCTGTTCTCCCAAGTACCGATGGTCGTAAAACATGAGGGTGCGTCGCGCGGCTCAGGCCAGAGGCGGTGATCCACCGGTGGCCGTGTCGCGCGCCACGGCACACCGCATAGTGGCACCGAGCAGTCTGGGGTCCCAAGATTCTCGCCATAGGTGAAGAAATGTGTGTGGGCGTCTAGATAGGTACGAGACGCTTGATTGCTCTTCGCGTATTTAATCTGCTCGTAGACAGGATCGGTGTCGATCATAATGCGGACAGGACAAGCGAGATGCTCCTCACGTAATCTTGTCGCACCGCAAAGGTTGATAAGGGCGGCAGCCTCGGTATAGAGCGACCGCATGCGGTCGTAGGACATCCCGTGACAAACATTTTCGATCGCATCCCAATAAGCCCACCGACCTTCAAATCCGTAATGCTCCATTATTCGTCTGAGATAGGCAACATTGTAGTCGCACCCCATTACGACACTATTCACCCGCGGATCGTAAGGATTGGCTCCATTATCTTCAATATACCAGGATTCATAGCCGAGTTGTTCGATTCCCAAAAGATAATGTAGCGCTTGACATGCGATACCCGCGAGCGGCATTTGGGCGGCGAAGTGGAGAACGACGATCTTTCCGCGCTTCCTCACGATCGGATCCGTGATTAGAGTGGGCTAGCCGGCTAACAACGGTCAAGGCAGTGACTAATTTCCATGGGCCTTTGCGAAAAGCCGAAAATCAGATGGTTAGGTTGGCTTCACGACGGATTCTGCGGCTGTGCCAGCTACATAGCTGTTAGCTTGGAACAGGAACAATTTGTACGAGTATTCAGAGAAAACCCCCAACCTGTGTGGGGTTGCCCACTGCTAAGCTTGCATGTTAGGCAAAAGGACAGTGATCGATGGTCGATGCGACCTCGGACGGCCCGGCGAGGATCAGCGGTCGGCGGGAGGAGATCGTGCTGATGTTCACACGGACACCAGCAATCGAATTTGGCGCGAGAAGCCGGTCGATGCGAAACGTTGTTGCTCCGCGACGGCACCGTGATCGCGAAATCCGGTGATAGTCTGCTGCGTTGCGTTAGCGGAGCTATCTGTGTGCCGGTTGTCGCGCGTTGCATGGCGCGCCGCGCTCTCGGGCGGGGGGTCGCCCCAACGATCTGATCTCGCCTTCCAGCGAGACGGCTTGTAAGCTCTGGAGAATAATCATCGTCATGACCTACGTCGTCACGGAAGCCTGCATCCGTTGCAAATACATGGATTGCGTGGAAGTCTGTCCTGTCGACTGCTTCTACGAAGGCGAGAACATGTTGGTAATTCATCCCGATGAATGCATCGATTGCGGGGTCTGTGAACCTGAATGCCCGGTTGAGGCTATCATTCCTGATAGCGAACCACCGGCCGAGCGGTGGCTAGAGCTCAACCGAGAGTACGCCGCCGCTTGGCCTAACATCACGCGTAAGAAGCCTTACCCGGCTGATGCTGATCAATGGAAGGATGTCGCGGACAAGTACGACAAGTATTTCAGTCCTAATCCGGGCGGGAGCTAGCCAAGCCTGGTACCGGGAGTGATGCCCGCGGGCCTGATGTCCGATCGTGGAGTTGGTATATCTGACCCGCTAGCCTCAAATAGGCTTTTCACGGTATTCTGACGTTGATGCAGTGACACGTCCTCGTTCCTCATTGAGGAGGGACGGTCGCTGTTGCCGGGTCCGGTGATCGGCTGACGCATCCGAGCAGTGCCACGCGGATCGATTGTGAGAGACGGATATGACTTCGGAAAAGGTTACATTTGCCACCGGTGATCTCGTCGTATATCCAACTCATGGAGTTGGCAAGATCATCGGAATTGAAACGCAGGAGATCGCTGGTCATACGCTCAATGTCTTCGTGGTGCACTTCGACAAAGACCGCATGACGCTGCGAGTACCACTAGCCAAGGCAAAGGTTTCCGGTCTGCGCCGGCTGTCAAGCCGCAAGGAGATGGATGAAGCCCTCGCCAAACTACGCGGGCGCTCACGTGCTAAACGCACCATGTGGAGCAGGCGGGCTCAGGAGTATCAGGCCAAGATCGCCTCCGGTGACCCCGGTTCGATTGCCGAGGTGGTGCGCGATCTCTATCGCAATGTGGGTCAGCCAGAGCAATCTTATAGCGAGCGGCAGATCTACCAAGCCGCGCTTGATCGTCTCGTGCGTGAGTTCGCCGCAGTCGAGCGAATTGATGAGACTACAGCGACCCAGAGGGTCGAACAGCTACTGACCGCCTGAGCCCTCAAGCGGAATGGGATCCACACCCGAGCGGGAGGTCAACGGCGCGCGGTTGGACAAAAAGTTTGTCCAGTTGAGGGGTGCCCGGCGGGTCTGGGCGATAGCTGCCATAAACGGCGCTGCACAACACCTTGCCCGATTGCACGATGTAATCGGCGACCGGTTCCAGGAGGGGGATCGGGTTGTCTATCTCGGTAATTATGTTGGATTTGGCGACGCTGTGCTCGCCACTATCGACGAGCTCCTCGATTTCCGCCGTCGAGTTCTCGCACGCCAGCGAGGTTTCGCTTGCGACGTAACCTACCTCCGCGGGGCGCAGGAGGAAATGTGGCAGAAATTACTGCAACTGCAATTCGCCCCCAACCCAACCGAGGTGCTTCAGTGGATTGTCAGGGCCGGTATGGAACCCACCGTGCGGGCTTATGGGGGAGATTTGCGGCAGGGGTTTGCCGCGGCTCGCGACGGCCCTCGGACCATCACGCGTTGGACTGGGGCACTACGCAGCGCGATGAACGATGCTCCCGGTCATACGACCCTGTTCTCGGCACTACGTCACGCAGCCTATACCGAGGAAGACGGTGTGCTGTTTATCCATGCTGCAATCGATCCTTCGCGCCCCCTAGCCGCTCAGGGAGACACGTTCTGGTGGGGACGCGATGATATTCTCGAACTTACCGCTTCGTTCGAGGGGTTCCGGCGCATCGTTCGAGGGATCGACCGCGAGCAGCGCGGCTTCGTAGAGCGGGATTTCGCCGTATCGCTCGACGGGGGCGCGGGGAGGTCCGGCCCGCTCATCGCTGCTTGCTTCGGTCCGAGCGGCGAGGCGCTCGAGTTAGTCGAGGCCTGAGCCTCTCCTGCGGTCCGGATCGAAATCAGGAAATCGACTCACGCTGAAGGCCGGCGGGTTCGTCGCCGGTTGAAAACTGACAGTGCCGCCGTCAATCGAGATTGTTCATGGGTCGTCCACAATTGCACTTACGTGAAGCCAGCTGCTTTGCGGATCCACGCTGTGAGCAGCTGGCAGGCTTGACCCTCCTGGACAAGATGCTGCCATGCGCTCGACGTCGAGTGCCGCGTGCATTTCGGCCATGCCTTTCGATTGTGGGCTTTCGAGAGGCGTGGTCAGCGGCAAGAGGCCGATCTCGAGGCGAGCGAACGCGTCTCGCGCGCAGCGTAGGGGGCGAACCGTTGTCGCAGCCGATCTCGAAGATGTACGAGCACGAGCGGCTGTCAGGGCGATCGACGGCGACCCGGCCATCACGCCCCCGCTCGCCGGCGGCATGGTGCTCGAGCAGCATTCGGTACGCCTTCATCACCCGATAGACCCGCTTAGCATTGACCGCCGCCCCGCCCTGTTGGGCGGATCGTCATAGGATCAGCGCGTGAGCCCGGCGATAGCTGCAAGTCGGCAGACCGGCGATGATCTTTGTGATCTCGGCGAGCTGTTCCGCATACGGTTGTAGCCGGCGACCCCGACCACCGGCGTGGTGCAGCGGCTGCTTGTGCTGCCAGGTTCGAGCATGCCACTGCGAGCGTATCGGAAACCGTCTTCTTAGCGTGTCGTCCAGCCGTTTTCGGCTGGCTAGATAGAGCACCTCGTGCAGGATTACGTTCCTCCAATGTCTTCTTGCCGAGCAGCCGCTGCTGATCGCAGACCTGGTGCTGCAGAGCCCCCGCCAGCAAACAGATGTTCGAGCATAATCCCCTGACGGCGCCACCAACAGTACCGACATCCCCGGCGCGCAGGTTTCCTGAACTATAGCCGCCTTCTCTGCCGCCGACCAGAACCGGCGCCGCTGAACCGACGTGATCACATCAAGCCGTCGATCGCCCGGTTATAAAAAGAGGCATATTCCTCTGATACTTAGCGACAGGGTATACCCTGTCCAGTCTTTTTACGGGGCCGCTTCAATGAGGCAAGCCGATTGTTCCGTTAGGGTTGGGGGCACCAGAGTACGCTGGATCAGCTAATAGGTCTTAACGACCCCACGCGCCTCTTTGGAGCTTGTCATCAAGGAATTCGCGCTTTGCGGATGAGGATCGCGGCGCTGCATCCAGCCGCCGATCTTCATTCCATTGAGCACACTGAGCGCAGCGACCAAAGTGTTGGTGCCATGGCATTTATAAGTCGTGCGTCATGGTTTGGCAGTGCCCGAGATAGATCGGCAAACCCGGCTGAGTGTCCGAGTACTTGGATCTAGCTTTTTTCATCGAGCGAAAGTACCACGGCATGGACCGGAGGATCGGCCTTAAGACCAACCACGTTGGCGCGCTTGCTGGCAAAGCTGGGATCGCGCAAGAATTTGAAGGGACGCATGCGATGGGGCTGCAATTGGTACGCCCTCCGGATACGTCGCACCGGGCGTAACGAAATGTCCGTCGTCTTGGCCAATGCACGGCCTGTCAAATGGGGGGCCTGGCCGTGCATCACCCACTTTAAACCCTCCACTGACCCAAACCGCAGTCTCCTTCTAGAAAATGACTCGCCAACGCATCCGTCGGGGCGTCTTTCCGGTCGATTATCGCGCCAACGACAATGCCAATCCCCAGCCGTTCGGCTGGACAAAATCCGCGTACGTCATGCTCGCCGAACTCGAATGCCTCCCGGTATTATCAGTTTGAGCCAGTGACTAGGCTTATTTCTGCATAAAGCATCTCCGAGCAATCGTTGAGATTGGTTACGACGAGCGCCCCTGCCGCACCAAGGTATCGAGCAAGCAATTCTCGTCACCCAGCACGGATCCATCCACCAGCTCCGACAACGGAGGCCGAGTCGATACGGATCGCGCCGGGACAGCCCCGGTCAAACTACCAGTTCAGTGCGCGGATCAATGAGGTGCATCTGGTTGAGATCGGCGACGAGCCGCATCGACTCACCGACGCGGCCTGCAGAGGCAGGGTTGACCCGGCCACAGACCTCCAAGCCATCGACGATGAAATAGACCATGGTCTCCATGCCCATCGGCTCGACAACATCGAGTCGCGCCTCGAAGGCGGCCGCGCCTGGCGGTACATCTCCCCGCCATTCGATAATGTGCTCTGGACGTAAGCCGAAGGTTAGCTCGCTACCGACTTGTGGGCGGTAGCGGTCCACGCGCGAAGGGGGCACTGGAAAAGAAAGCCAGTCCGAAAGCCGAACAGTAAGACCGTTACCGTTCTCGACTAAACGGCAAGGCAGCATGTTCATTGTCGGCGAGCCGATGAAGCCGGCAACAAATTGGGTTTTCGGCGTGTGATAGACCTCGTGCGGCGTGCCGATCTGGTCGATACGTCCAGCGTTCATGATGACTACCCGATCGGCTAGCGTCATGGCCTCGACCTGGTCGTGGGTAACATACACTGTCGTAGTCGTGACCTGCTGATGGATCTTTTTGATCTCGGTCCGCATCTGAACACGAAGTTTGGCATCGAGATTTGAGAGCGGCTCGTCAAACAAGAATACCTTGGGATTGCGCACGATCGCGCGACCCATGGCAACGCGCTGACGCTGCCCGCCCGAAAGCTGCTTTGGACGACGATCCAAGAGATCGGTGATGTCCAGAATACGGGCGGCGATCTGGACGCGCTCCTTGATCTCCGCTCTCGGAAATTTTTTTAACCGAAGGCCGAAGGACATATTTTCGAAAACTGTCATATGCGGGTATAGCGCGTAATTCTGGAACACCATAGCGATGTCCCGGTCCTTGGGCGGCACGTCGTTGACTAGCTGATCGCCTATGAAGATTTCCCCAGAGGTCGCTTCCTCGAGCCCCGCGATCATTCGCAAGGTGGTACTCTTGCCACACCCCGAGGGACCGACCAGCACTATGAACTCGCGATCAGGAATATCGAGATTGATCCCTCGCACTGCAGGTGTGCGGTCAAACGTCTTGACGATATTGCGAAGCGCTACTTGCGCCATCGGTTACCCTTTCGTCGCGCCGGCAGTTAGCCCGGCTATATAATAGTCCATCAGGAAGGCGTAGATGATCAGCGGCGGCGCAGCTCCAAGCAAGGCGCCAGTCATAATTTGTCCCCAAGCATACACGTCGCCCCTGATCAGGGTGGTCACGATCCCGACAGGCAGCGTAAGCTGATCGGCCGATGTGGTGAAGGCAAGCCCGTAGAGAAAGTTCGCCCACGATACCGTAAAGCAGAATATCGTAGCGGCGATGATCCCGGGCAGCGCAACAGGAATGAAGATCTTAATCAGCATCTGAATGTAGCCGGCGCCGTCGATCAGTGCGGCTTCGTCTAGCTCCTTGGGAATGCTCGCAAAATATCCAATCATAATCCAAGTGCAGAACGGAACCGTCAATGTCGGCAACAGTATAATAAGTACCCACCAATGATTAATCAATTCGACGCCTGTCTTCTCGTGAATAAAAGCGAAGGTTTTGAATAGCGGAATGAAGACCAGCGAGTCCGGGATGAGATACGCCAAGAACACGCCGGTTGCCAGCGTTGCCGATCCCCAAAACTTCATCCGCGCGAGCGAAAACGCCGCAAGCACGCTTATCACCATTGTGACGGACACAACGCACAGCGATACGACGGCTGAGTTTCTGAAGAAAACCAGATACGTCCTCTGGGTCAACAAATCGATGTAATTGGACAGGGTCGGGTGATACACCCACCAAGGGTTCGTTGCCGCCGAGATCTCTGCGCTCGATTTGAGCGAGGTGATGAACATGTAAACGGGTGGAGTGAGAAAGAAAATTACAAACAGAATCAGAAATAAATAGGACCAGTACAATGTCCTGCGCCGACCTCGGGAGATGCTGCCGTAGCGAACGGTTTGGTTGCGACTGACAACCGGTTCCGCGATTGTCGTGGTCGTCGTCATGCTTCGTTCCCACGCCGCCGAACGTTACGCAAGATCAAAAACGCCGCGATCGCCAGAATCGGTGCCATGAACAATGACACCGCCGCGCCGAGTGGAATATCATTACCTGAAATCGCCAAGTTAAACGCCCATGTAGCGAAGACATGCGTCTGATCGACCGGACCGCCGTTGGTTAAAATCTTGACGATGTCGAAATTGGCAAAGGTCACGATCAACGAGAACAGCGCAGTGATCTGAATGATGTTGCGCATCATCGGAAGGTTGATGTACCAGATCTTTTGCCACCAGTTCGCGCCATCGATTGCCGCTGCCTCGTGCAACTGTTCGGGTACCGATTTCAGCGCCGCGAGATACATAATCAGGAAGAACGGCGATCCGACCCAGACATTGACAAGGATCACCGCAAAGCGCGCCCAGTACGGATTGCCGAGCCAAGCTACTTGCGGCATGCCCAGATGGGCCAAGACCCAATTGAAGGCGCTATAGGACGGGTCGAACAGCCAAAACCAGGCGAGCGTACTCATCGCCGGCGGGATGACCCAGGGGATCAGCAGCATACCGCGCCACTTGCGTTGGCCCTTGGCCGGGAGGTTGTGAACAAAGTGCGCCGCAACGAACCCGATCGCCGCCTTGAAGACGACGGCAGTGACCGCGAACAACACCGTCTGCTGAACCACCATCCAAAACGTGTTACGTTTAAATAGAAATGCAAAATTGCCGAAGCCGACGAAATGCTGCATCGACTTATTCATTAGCGCCAAACTGACCGAGTAGAACGCGGGATATACAACAAGACACGCGACGATCGTGATTAGCGGCAGCGCCATGAAGAAAGCGATCGCCGACTTGCGGCGCGCAAAGTTCTGCATGGTAAGCCGCGGACGAACAGCAGGAACGCTCACACTTCGCGCCGCCACATCGGCCACTAGCTGCTCCTTGTATTCGGTGCGGCGAACCCCGCGGCGCCGTTGACAGATGCTCGCAATTCACACATTACACAACCGCGCGAAACTCACATCAATGTGAAATTGCGGAAATGTACCGCCGAGGGAATGCAGTCCGATAATTTTTGGGTCTCCTAAGCGGGTCCATCCTCTCCACCAAGCAACTGACCAAACCGCCCATCGAAGCCACATTCTATCGTAGCAATGTAAAATTGCCTCACCTATTTTGCCCTGACTCCGGGCCGCTCGGATCAGGGCTGAAAATTCCGAAATCTTCGGCCCGTGCACACATGGACGCCAGGCATAGGGTTCGCTCATCTGTCCGATAACCGGCGCCTCTCGGTGTTGTCAATGACCTGAGGCATCTCTTGCGCGGCGTCGCGAGAGCGATCAAGGGCGGTGCGCGAGTCGTCTGTCCGATAGAGAAAGGAGGTAGTCTTCGGAACGAAATCTTTCATCCTCTTTGCCGCGCGTCGACCGGCTCGCCGACTGGGTGAACGAGCACTCGTGGCGCTTTCGACCACAGGCATTGGCCTCTCAGACCGTGGTGAGTAGTGCCCCACGCCGGTCAAAGCCGACCGGGGCTGGGGTCTGCAACGCATAGGCGCCGGTGATCAGCTCGAAAGCGTAAAAGGCGTCGGTCGGCGGAGCATTTAGAGCAGCAGCGATCGCTCTCGATCGCGTCGCCAACCTTGCGTTGGCGCCAACGTTGCAGCAAGGCCGACGAGAACGCCGCCGAGGACCGGTGTTGGCAGCACCCCGGCTGAGCCGAGATCGACGTGGCCCAAAGCCCCGGCCCAGGAATCCCAAGGCGAACCACCGTACCCGACCAGGCACGGGTCGAGCCGGATCCCGCCTATACCCGCCGCCCCACCAACACCCGCAGGAACAAGTCCCTACCGCGCATCGCAACCATGTCCCGGTGCGTTGGCTTAGGGCTGAGGCGGCGTCGGCCACCCCTGGTGATATTGCTGTTACAGTGATCTAGGGGAGTCAGTCTTCTGTAGTACAGGTAGCCGGAGAGCCCCCCGAACACTCGAGGCCGGTGCAACATTGCTCTGTGGATGTACAGGTTTCACCTTCTTCGGTACATTCCGCTGCCCCGGCCCTCGAAATTAGGCGAATGTCGAGTGGGTGAACCAATTTCACCAATTGGCTTCCAAGCAGCGAACCTGCCGCATTCGGGACAGACCCAGCGTACCTCAACTCTTTTGCCGACGCAGATTGCGAGAGGGTAATGCAAACCACGACAGCAAGAGCAAGCGGCGAATTGCACATGTCAAGTTTCCATTTCGGGGTTTGACTGAAGATCGAGGGCAATCGCTGCACCACAACACCGATTTTCGTCCCTACCGCTCGGTGAGCTTCAGCTCGATGCGCCGATTGCGCCGATAGGCATCCTCTCCACCCCGCGGATCAATCGGCTGCTTGTCGGCGAACCCCGCCGCAGAAAGCCGCGCGGCTGGGATCCCTTCATCGATGGCGAAGCGCACCACCGATATCGCGCGGGCGGTCGACAATTCCCAATTCGACGGGAACTGCGGATTACTGATCGGCCGACGGTCGGTGTGACCGTCCACCCGGAGCATCCAGTTGATGTCCGGCGGGATTTTAGCGGAAACATCTTTCAGCGTAGCGATCACCGGTGCGAGCTGTTTCTTGGCGTCCTCGCTGAGCTCGGCGCTCCCCGGCGCAAACAGAACTTCCGACTGGAACACGAAACGGTCGCCGACGACGCGAATGTCCGGCCGGTCGCCGAGGATCTCGTGCAGCCGACCGAAGAACTCGGAGCGATAGCGCGCCAGCTCCTCGACCTTGCTGACGAGCGCGAGATTGAGGCGCTTGCCGAGTTCGACGATTTGGCCTTGCTGCTCCTTGACCTTCGCTTCGGAGACGTCTAAGGCCGCCCCGATGCGCGACAGCTGCTCGCGCAACGCGGCGAGCTGGGTGTTGAGTTGGTCGACACGGGCGAGGGCGTTGCGGCTGATCTCCTTCTCGGCCGCGAGGCTCTGCTCGGCTCGATCGGCGCGGCTGCCGACGTCGCGCAAGCGGATGTCGCGGGCATCAATTTCCTTCTGGGCGAGCGATGTTCTCTCCTGCTCGGCGGCAAGCCGGGCTTCGAGTTCCTTGGTACGATCGCGCAGCGCGCCCAGCTCCTTCGAAGCCTGCTGTTGTGCGAGCGCCGCGAGTTTGGCCTCGAGATCGGCCCGCACACTCTTTAGGGCGTCGACATCGCGTCGCAGGCTCTCGACCTCGCGCAGCTGCAGCTCGATCTTCTCCTTGTCGGCGCTGACGACGGTGTCGGCATCGCGCAGCTGCTCCGTAAGCCGGTCGCGTTCGGCGACAGAGCTTGCGAGCTGTGCCGACAAATCCTCCGCGCGGACACGGAGGTTCTCGCTGGCCCGCCGCTCCATGGCGAGCAGGTCGCCAAGCTCATTGACCTGTTGCTGCAACCGTTGCAGCGCTTGGTCGCGCCCGGAAAGGGCTTCCGAAAGATAGAACTGGCCTGCGGTGAACACCAGCAGGATGAAGATGATCACCATCAGGAGCTGCGCTAGGGCATCGACGAAGCCCGGCCAGATATCGATGCTCGAACGGCGGTAATTCCGCGGTGCTACGGCCATGGTCCAGGAGCGATGCGGTTAGCGCCTGCCTTCTTCGGCGAGGGCGGCGATGGTGCGTGCGAGGATGCGGATCTCCGAGCGCAGCTCTTGAACGCTCTGGGCCCGACCTTGGGCCACGTCCTCGCTCAGACGTGCGAGGTAAGCCTCGATGTTGCGCAGATGGCTGCGCAAAACGTCGTCGTGTCCAAGCGAACCCTCGGCGACATCGGCCAGGCGAGTGAGAGACGGCTTCAATTCCAACTGGTTTTCGGCAAGCCGTACCATCAGAATCTGTCCCGCCTTCATTTGCTCGCCGAGGACCCCCAATCGATCGGTCAGGCTCGTCAGCGTCGCGTTGGCGCCGATACGGCCTTCCTCGCTCCTGGCGAGAATGCGCTGCAGGTTTTCCAAGCTGTCCGCGGTCTGCTCGAGCAGCGCTTGAATGTAGGCGGGCACCGATCCGTCGCCGCCGTCGCCAAGCTGACCGCCAGAGAGCCTGGTATAGGCCGACAGCCACTCTTCGAGATCGTTATAGAAGCGGTTCTGCGCCTGACCTGCTTGCAGATCGAGAAAGCCGAGCACGAGGCTGCCGGCGAGACCGAATAACGATGAACTGAACGCGGTGCTCATGCCGGCAAGCGGCGATTCCAACCCCGATTTGAGATCGGCGAAGGCACGGGCGGCATCGCTGCCACCGACACTGAGCCCGCCGAGAACGCCCCCAACTGAACGCACCGTCTCCAAAAGCCCGTAGAACGTGCCCAAAAGACCGAGAAAGATCAGGACGCCGATAAGATAGCGCGAGGTCTCGCGCGTCTCGGCGAGGCGCGAGCCGATGCCGTCAAGCAGGGTCTGCAGCGAGGTCGCCGACAGGCTGACCCGCCTACCCTGCCGCGTCCCGAGCATGCGGGCCATCGGCGCGAGCAGCCGCGGCGCCGATGTGCTCTCCGGTGTCAGGTCATCGCCGGCCTGGTGGTAACGAAAGTTATCGATCCAGTCGATCTCCGGATCGAGCAGCAACACCTGGCGAAAAATATAAACGATGCCGGCGAGCAGAATGAGGAGAATTACGCCGTTGACCGCGGGGTTCCCCATGAAGGCCGTGACTAGCGGCCGGCCGAGGGCCACAGCGAGCGCCGCCACCAGCACGAGAAACAGTATCATCCTAATTAGAAAGCGGCGCGAGTGGTTCATGCCGCAAAGCCGATCAGGCCAGGCGGGTCACTCGCCCGCCGCGCAGCGCCTCCTTGATCAACGCGGCGAGCGGCAGGTGCAGATGATCGTTCGCGGCGAGCACGTCCCCCGTCGTCATCATGTCGTGGCCGCCCGCCATGTCGCTGACATAGCCGCCGGCTTCGCGGACGAGCAGAATGCCGGCCGCGATGTCCCATGGCGCGAGGCCAAACTCCCAGAAGCCGTCAAAGCGGCCGGCCGCGACATAGGCGAGGTCCAGAGCCGCCGAGCCCATCCGCCGCACGCCGCTTGTCGCCGCCATGATCGCCGCCAACGTATCACCATAACCCGGCTCGTCGGCACGCGCGCCAAACGGCATGCCGGTGCCGATCACGGCCTCGCCGAGCTGCCGGCGCGCCGAGACCCGAAGCCGGCGATCGTTGACATAGGCACCAAAGCCCTTCTCCGCCGCGTACATCTCGTCCCGGGTCGGCTCATAGACCACGCCAGCGACGATCTCGCCGTCGCGTTCGAGGGCGATCGAGATCGAAAAATGCGGTATGCCATGCAGAAAATTGGTCGTGCCGTCGAGCGGATCGACGATCCAGCGGTGCCGCTGGTCCGCTCCCGCGGTCGCCCCGCCCTCCTCGAAGAGCAGCGCATAGCCGGGGCGCGCCCGGGTCAGCTCGGCGCGGAGTGTCCGCTCGGCTCTGAGGTCGGCGGTCGAGACGAATTCGCCCGGGCCCTTGATCGAGACCTGCAGCTGCTCGACCTCGCCGAAGTCGCGGATCAAGCCGCGCGCAGCCTTCAGCGCGGCATTGGCCATGACGTTCAGTATCGCCGAGCGCATGACCACGAGCGAGGATCCTCGACTTTGTGTAATTAGTCCTTGGCGCGCTCGAGGTAGCTGCCATCGGAGGTGCTGACGACGATGCGGGTGCCTGCCTCGATATGCGGCGGGATCATCACGCGGCGCCCGTTTTCGAGCTTGCCCGGCTTGTAGGAAGACGACGCCGTCTGCCCGCGCACCACAGGATCAGCCTCGACAACCGTCATGGTAACGTTTGGCGGAAGTTCTACGGAAAGTGCCGTACCTTCGTGGAGCATGACGTTGCACACCATGCCGTCGCGCAAAAAATCGGCGGGATCGCCGATCGTCTCGCGCGGGATCGCGATCTGTTCGTAGGTGTCGTTGTCCATAAAGGTGGCTTGACCGCTCTCCATGAACAGAAACTGCATTTCCTTTTCGTCGAGGCGGACTCGCTCGACCGTTTCCTGGGTGCGGAAGCGCTCGTTGAGCTTTGTGCCGCCGCGCAGGTCGCGCAATTCGACCTGGGCAAAGGCGCCGCCCTTGCCGGGCTGGACCAGTTCGCGCTTGAGCACGAGCCAGAGCTTGTTCTGGTGTTCGAGCACGTTGCCCGGCTTGAGGTCGATGGCGTTGATCTTCATGGAAGGGGTCCCGGCGAGAGGGCTCAATAGAAACTAAC
>Ga0182035_10000161_pt1 | contig 27564 bp, 23 predicted proteins | sample flu12Cox44000170_FD_125969 | JGI IMG/M metagenome (GOLD analysis project Ga0182035, IMG submission 125969) | Lab enrichment of tropical soil microbial communities from Luquillo Experimental Forest, Puerto Rico - flux4day.12C.oxic.44.000.170 | ecosystem: Environmental > Terrestrial > Soil >...
CTTTATGGCACCGACGGTATCGAAGCCATGCGGGCCGTCAAGCGGGCGCTGGACCCCGACTCCAAGCTCGCCCCCGGCGTGATATTTCGAGCGGCAAACGGCGGATGATGAGCCGCCAGCCCACACCGCGAGCTACGACAGAATCAGTGACATCCCGACCAGGGCCAGGCCCGCGACGATTAGCCACGGGGCCACGTCACTCGTCCGGGGAAAGTGCGCGGCAGCCCCTAATGCGTCGAAATCCTCCGCCGATTCTCCTGGCAGCACAGGGCCCTGCAGTGAACGTTGCAACGCGCGCGCGACCGCCGACTGCGCGGCGAACGACTGTGCGATCGCGCCCAACAGAAGCGCCCATCCTCCAGCGAGCATCAGCTTGGTCCCCCACCAACTTCCGGCGCTCATGAAGCGGGGGGCGAACAGCAGCGTGCCAAGAAAACTCGCGGCCGCGAGCCCGGTCACGAGCCGCAGCCGCCCGATCTCGCGATCGCCGGCCTGACGCAACAGCTCGAGCTGCAGCGCGCGCTCCATGCGGCGCCGCTCCGCCTCGATCTGCTGGCGCTCGAGCTCCAGGCGCCTCGTATCGCGAGCGAATGCCTCCTTCAGCGAAGCGACGATCACTCCCGCGAGACGGGCCTCGAGGCCGCCGACCGCCCCGCTTTCGCGGGCGAGCGACTGCGACTCAAGGCCGCCTGCGGCAACCGCCGGGTCCCTCCGGACTCGAACGAGATCGTGAATGCCGAGAGCCGCGTCGAGGATGCGGAGCCACGGAATCGCCATAGACCTAATTATCGAGCAACGAGCGCCACGCGCGACTTCAGCCAGCGATCGCGGAACCCTCGCTGCTCCGCCGTGAGGCCACCCGCCGCCTCCGCGGGCACGACCTCGACATGCGGATTGCTCGCCAGCGTGATCGATGCCGTTTTCGCGCTCCCGCTCCGATCGACGAACGCAATCGTCACGGAGTCTCCTGGTTTGTGTCGGGCGAGCACGGCAGCGACATCCGTGTCAGCATGGATCTGCTGCCCATCGATCCGGTCGAGCTGATCATCCTGTTCGAGGCCCGATGCATAGAGGGGCCAGGTAGGCGACACGAGCGATACTATCCGGGCGCGTTGGCCGGAGGAGGCCCCGGCACTGCCGCCCCTCGTCCCTGGAGCGTTCGTGCCGTCACGAAAATCGAGTCGCACATCCCCGAGCCATGCGCGACCCTGGTTTGGCCGGCGGATCGCGAACCCCGCACGCGCGAGGAGCCGCGCATAATCAGCCACCTCGTGCCCCTGGATGTACCTGGCGAAGAAATCGCGAGCAAACGCCCGGTCGCCGCTTACTTCGGCCAGCGTCGTCTCGGCGTCCTCGATGGTGTACGGCCGATCGACGTAGCCTTCGCGGCTGCCGCCGGGCCGTCCGTACTTGCGCCACATTGCCCGCATGAAGTCATCGAGCGACACGCTCCCGTTCCCGCGCTCGCGCAGCGAGAGATCCATCGCGAGCGCGATCGCGGCACCAAACGGGTAGTACGAGATAACCGTATTCGACCAATTCGTGCGGTCCACGGGGCGCCCGCCGTCGATGAACGGCGCCATCTGACTCATTTCTTTCGCCGATCTGAACGACCGCCCTGCGTCGAGCGTCACGCCGTCGACCAGGCTATTGAGCACGTTCGTCGTCGCCGGCAGGTCGGCGAAACCGGCTCGCTGGAGCACAAGCGGACCGTAGTACTGCGTGAACCCCTCCGCCAGCCACAGCTCGCCCGACAGGTTCGCGCGATCGAAATCGAACGGTTCAAGGCCCTTCGGGCGTATCCGCTCGACATTCCAGCAATGGAAGAATTCGTGCGCCACGGTGTCCAGCACGTCGCGGCTGTCGCGCGCGAGCGATGAGCGCCCGGTGATCACGGTGCTGTTGCGATGTTCCATCCCGTCGAACTCCGCCCACGGCACATAGTCGGCGAGAAAGGTGTACGCTCCTGGCTCGTATTCCGGGAACTCTCCATAAATCGTTTCTTCTTCGCGAACGATCCGCTCCACGTCTTTCACAAAGCGGTCCAGATCGGCGTCGGTGCCCGTGTGGTGCAGGGCGACCCGGAAGCGCCGCCCGTCGGCGGTGAACTCCCGCAGCGCAATCTGACCGAACTCAACGGGGCTGTCCATGAAGTACTGAAGGTTGGCAGCGGTGAACTCGAGCGGCGAGGCTCCGGCATGGAGCTGCGTCGCGACTCGCCACGTCAACCCGTCAGGCTGATCGAAGGCAATCGTGATGGGACGATCGTCGAAACCATGCGCCCACATCATCGCCGCGGGAATGTTGATGTGCGCGTGGGTCGAATCGACCGCCAGGTATGTGCCGTCCACACGATCACCGTAAATCTTGTACTTGACCGTCACTCTGCCGCCGTGGGCGCGGACGTTCCACCCGGATGGGTCCGGCCGCGTCGCCGGCAGCTCGCGCAGATCCGACCCAAAAACATGCACGTCGTACACATTCTTCGCAAAGTCGTGCAGCGAGTAGCGCCCCGGCGACGAGCGGCTCATCCGCAGCTCGAGCGTCTCGGTCTCCACATCCGGGAACGTCGCTTCGATTTGCATCCATCGGTGTTGCGGCTCGGGAAAGCTCACGCGATACCGGACCGGTGACGCCGCAAGCAGGCTCGCGACGGGCGCCCCACGAGTAATGATCCGGGGGAGGGTCGCCGCAGCAACGAACGGTCCCAGAATCGCGAGAAACAGTAGGCCAATCGTCAATCGCTTCATGCGAATCCCTAATTCCGAATCACGTCCTGGCAGCTCCACCAGCCATCACGCACAGCAGCTCGAACATGATGTTCGCGGCCAGGAGCGCGGTGATCTGACCCGGCCCGTCGAACGGCGGCGCGACCTCGACGATATCGCCGCCCACGAGCGAGAGACCCGCCAGGCCGCGCACCAGGCGCTGAGCCTCGTGGCTCGAGAGACCGCCCACTTCCGGCGTTCCCGTGCCGGGCGCAAACGCGGGATCGACGGCGTCGATGTCGAAAGTGACGTAAGCCGGCCCCGACGCGACCGCGTGGATGCGGTCGACCGTCCACGCGACGCCCTTGTCCTTCACTTGATCGATATCGACCACCGTGATGCCATGCTGCCGGTGGAAGTCGAAGTCATCCTCCCCGTACATCGGCCCGCGAATGCCAACCTGAACGAACCGCTTGCCGTCCACGAGCCCTTCCTCGATCGCGCGTCGGAAAGGCGTGCCGTGAAAATACTTACTGCCAAAATACTCGTCCCATGTGTCGATGTGCGCGTCGAACTGCACGAGCGCGAGCGGGCCGTGACGCCCCGCCAGCGCGCGAAGAATCGGCAGTGAAACGGAGTGATCGCCGCCGATCACGATCGGGCGCGCCCCGGCTTCTGCGATGGCGCCCACCTGTGACTTCACGACATCGAAGCATTTCTCGATATTAATTGGCGGCGCGTCGATGTCTCCCACGTCGGCCACGTTCAACCGATCGAAGGGCGCAACGCCTTGAAAGTAGTTGTACTGACGGATGAGCGACGACTGGGTGCGGATCTCGCGAGGCCCGAGCCGGGCGCCCGGCCGATACGACGTGCCGCCGTCGAACGGGACGCCGACGATGGCGACGTCGAGGCCGCGCGGATCTTCGACATGAGGCAGCCGCATGAAGGTCGCTGGTTGCGCGAAGCGGGGCGATTTGAAAGAGGCGCGCGGTTGGTGCGGCATCCCGAAATTGTAGTCCTGGCGCTCCGGGCCGTTGGGCCCCGGAGTTGGGGCCCCCGAGTAATACACGTATAGTTTCCCCGCCCATGACGCGTCTTCAGTCTCGGCGCCCGCAAGACGGCTTCACTGGTTCTGGCAACTTCGGCCGCCTTCATCGCGGCCTCAGCTCCCTCGAGTACTTCACGTTTGGCTTCGGGACCATGATCGGCGTCGGCTGGCTCGTCCTGATGGACGACTGGCTCACGCGCGGCGGCCCGGCGGGCGGCATGCTCGGGTTCCTCCTCGGCGGCCTCCTCTTGTTCCCGATTGCGCGCACCTACGGCCGGTTGGTCCAGCAGATCCCGGACGCAGGGGCCGAGATTGCGTACACCGAAGGCGTGATGCCGCCGTTTGTCAGCTTCGCGGCCGGTTGGACCATGGTCCTGTCATACGCCATCGTGTGCCCGTGGGAAGCGGTCGCGACGGGAAATCTGCTCGCGCGCGTCATTCCGGCTCTTAACACGCACGAGCTGTACGCGATTGGCGGAACGCCGATCTTCGCGCCACGTGTCGCCGTCGGTGTCGGGCTCACGGCCGTCGTCGCGATCGTCAACTACCGCGGCATCAAACCGAGCGGCATTTTTCAGAACGTGATGACGTTCGGCCTGCTGTTCACATTTGCCATCTTCACGCTCCTCGGCTTTGCCCGCGGGTCTCCATCAAATCTGCAGCCGCTCTTCTCGCATGCGGGAGCTGCGGGCGCCTGGCTTTCGATTTTTCTCGTCCTTCAGATCGTCCCGTATTTCATGACGGGCTTCGAATCGGTCGCGAAAGGCTCCGAGGAGGCGCATGAAGGATTCGATCCGCGCAACTTCGCGAAGGCCATCTACGCGGCTCTCGTCGCCGGGTTTCTTTTCTACGTGATCGTCATCGCGGTCGTCACCTGGGTGTATCCCTGGCAGGAAATTGTCTCCGGCCACGTGCGCACCGAGGTCGCCTTCGAGCGGACGTTCGGGTCGCATGCCATCGCTCAGTTGATCCTCTTCGGCGCGTTTCTCTCGTTGCTCAAGATCTTCAACGGCAATTTTGTCGCTGGCACGCGAATGATGTACGCCATGGGAAAACGCGGCGTGGTTCACCGCTCGCTTGGCTTCGTCCACCCCACCTATGGAACCCCAGCCGTCGCCATCTCGCTCCTCGCCGCGCTCACAATTGCTTGCGCCATGATGGGCGACGCGATTCTGGTGCCGATCACCGAAGTCGGGTCGCTGACGGCTGGCATTGGCTGGCTTTCAGCATGTGCCGCGTTCATCCTGCGGGCGCGCGTCCACGCGGCCGGCACTGACATGTCCCACGCATCTCACGCGACCCACCTGACCCACCCGACCTATGCGGCGTGGCTCGGCGGCGCCGTCAGCCTCGCAATCGTCCTGATGAAAGTCATTCCGGACATTCCCGGTAGCTTTACGCGGGCTGAGTGGATGGCGTTCGCCGCATGGAGCGGCGCTGGCTTCGTGTTCTGGCGGCTGAGACCCTCACTGGCGCGGTGAGCTGAGTGCCTGTTCGATGAAGGCCGCCTCGGGGAGCGCGCCAAGGATCTCGACCTCCTCGTTCACCACGGTCTTCGGCACGCCGCTCACCTGATACTTCCGCGCGAGGTCGGGGAACTCCGTCGCTTCTACTGCGGTCGCGGTGATGTGAGGACTTGCAAACGCCATCTCGTGCGCGAGGCTGACCGCCCGCGGACAGTGCGGTCAAGTCGGTGTGGTAAACACCTGCATCGTAATCGGCCTGTCGACCGCCCGCAGCCGATCGAGGCTCGCGGCCGAAAGCGCGGACTCCCGTCCGCCCGCAAGCAGGACCGCCTGCACGAGCGAGACGAACTCCCAACCGGATGGAGCGCCCAGGAACCTGATCCGCGAATCCTTCATCGTGTCCGACATCCGGCCGTCACCTGTCGAGCTCGCTTCACTCGACCCACCCGACCCACTCGACTCACCCGACCTACCCGACTCACCCGACCCACCCGGCTCACTCGACCCACTCTCGTACGCGATCGCGATGGCTGGCGCTCGGTCGACGCCGTACTGCTTTGCCTTGTCCCCCTCGAGCACGAGGTTGATCTCCTCTACGGAAATCCTGTCGGAAAGACCGCGGAGCTCGTCGAGAATCTGTCGCGTCTCGCCGCACGTTTCGCACCCGATCGCCTGGGAAAAGAACAGCAGACGGACCGAACGGGTCATCCGATCGAATGCTTCGCGAAGTTTCTGCTGGTCGGCCGCCGAGAGCAAGGACATGTGGCAATTATGTCACGCGGTGGCCCGCGGGGGATTGACGCGCGCCTGCGTGATGCGCACGAGCGGCGAGCCACGAGCCGCGAGCTACTTGAACAGATCGTCGAACGCTTTCCGCGCGTCACTCGACGACGGATCTGCCGTGCCGCTCGTCGATCCCGACGACGAGGGTGCCGTGCTGGTCTGCCGCTCGACGGTCGTCCGCGGCGTCATCGCCGCACAGGCATTGCGCGCGTCTTTCGGCGACACGCGCGCGGAGATCTTGTCGCTCTGCGCGCACTCCCACCGCGCGCTCGTATCGAACGACACGCATTGGATGCAGCTGTGCAAATCGACGCCGCACCGCCCGCACGTGTCCAGCAGCCCGACGGGGACCGACAACAGGTTGCCGCACCGCGCGCACCGGAACACTTCGTGGGCGGCCATCAGATTCGGCGTTTTCGGACCTCTCTCGTCCTGCAAGACACGCCCGGGCGCCCGCTCTTTGGGTGGCGCGGGGTGGCCGCGCGGTTGCCGCTCGCGAGGGTCGTCCTGATACCCGCGCTGCCGATATTTCCGATCGCTCATGATGCTGGCAGACCCCTCATCCTCACATGAATCCTGGCCGACGAGCCCCCGAGTCTCGAGCGGCGCGGCTGACAAGGGTAATATCGTTTGTATGCGGCCTTTTCGCAACGCCCAGTCGCCGGCCCGCGCATGGCGGCATGCTTCGACGATCGTCATTTTGGCAGCGACCGCAGGCGCGTGGGGGCTCGAGCCAGCCGCGAGGCTTCGAGCCTCCCCGGCAACCCTCTTGGCACAAGGCCAATCGCGGCGCGCGATGTCTCTCATGGACATCGCGGAACTCCCGCGTGCCCTCGACCCCCAGCTTTCTCCTGACGGCCGCTACGTCCTGTACGCCCTCAGCCACGCTGACTGGAAGGCCGGCCGGCCGGTTTGGCAGATCTGGCGCCAGGAGATTGGCGGCGGCGGGCCCCTGCAGCTGACGTTTGGTGACAACGGCGTCGTCCCTGGGTTCACACGCTGGTCGCCCGACGGAAGGACAATCCTGTTCGCCCGCGACGGTCAGCTCTCCCTTATGTCCGCAGGCGGGGGGGAGCCGACGCCGCTCACGAGGCATGCGACGAGCGCGTCGGCTCCAACCTGGTCGGCAGACGGGAGCGCCGTCTACTTCCTTGCCGCCGATGCCCGGACGGGCGAAGAACGCGAGCGCGCCCGGGTGCGGGACGATCTCTACTCCTACGAGGAGGACTTCAAGCAGCGCCATCTCTGGAAGGTGACGGTTCCAACCGGCGCTGGCGGCGCCGGGGGCCCCCGAACGGCCGGAGCCTTCGGGTGTTGTGGCGGCGAGCAGGCGATCACGTCCGGTGACTTCTCCATCGCGTCCTATCGCCTGTCCCGCGACGGCCAACACATCGCCTTCACACGCGTGCCAAGCCCCCTTCCTGGCGACGAAGACAAGAGCGAGATCTGGACGATGGATGCCAACGGCCAGAACGCTCGTGCGCTGGTGACGAACGCTATCGTGAAGCTGGAGCCGGAGCTTTCGCCGGATAACCGGCAAGTGCTCTTTCTCGCTTCCGCGAACGCCCGCCTCGAACCCTACTACAGTCAAAACCTCTTCGTTGTCCCGGCTACTGGCGGTACGCCGGTCCCGGTGGTGCTCGATATCCCGTACGAGTTCGACCGCGCGACGTGGGCGCCCGACGGCCGCTCGATTCTGGGCGTCGTCAATATGGGCCTGCATAGCGAAGTCTTTCGCATCAACGTCGCGGCGCGAACGTTCACGCCGTTGACCGATGGCCGGCATTCCATTCCCTCGGCACCGGCGCCAGCCTGGAATCTCGAGCCGCGCGCCGGCAAGCTGGTGTTTCTGCTCGACGAGCCGACTCGCTTCGGCGACGCCTGGACGCTTCCGGTTGCGGCGACCGATCTCGGGCGCGTCACCCGCGTGACGGGCGTCTATGACACGCTCGAGACGACATTCGCGCTTCCCAGGCAGGAGCGATTCGAGTGGAAGGGGGCCGACGGCGCGACAGTCGACGGCATCCTGTTCTACCCGTCAGATTATCGACCCGGCGTGCGGTACCCGCTCGTCGTGCAGATGCATGGCGGGCCCGCCGAATCCGACAAGTTCGGCAGCGGCCCCGGGTTGCTCTTGAACTATGTACCTGTCCTGACCGGGAGGGGCTACGTCGTTTTGCGGCCGAACTACCGCGGCAGTGCTGGGTACGGCAACGCGTTCTATCGCGATGTGGTCGGCCACTACTTCAACAACATGGCGCCGGACGTGCTGGCCGGCGTCGACGCGCTCGTCGAGAAGGGGATTGCGGATCCGGACCGGATGGTGCTCATGGGGTGGAGCGCCGGCGCGCATCTGGTGAACAAGCTGATCACGATGACCGATCGGTTCAAGGCCGCTTCAGCCGGCGCCAGCGCGGCCAACTTCATCTCTTTTTACGCTCAGAGCGATGTGCGCTACATCCGGACGCCATGGTTTGGCGGCACTCCGTGGCAGAAGGACGCCCCAACCGATCTCTATTGGACTCAGTCCCCGCTGAAGGACGTTGCGAAGGTGAAGACGCCGACGCTCTTCTTCGTCGGTGAGAACGACGCGCGGGTCCCGCTCGCGCAGTCGATCGAAATATGGCGCGCGCTCAGAACAAACGGGGTGTCGACCCGTCTCTATGTCGCGCCGCGCGAGGGTCATCAGTGGGGCGAATTGCGCCATCAGATCGCCAAAGCGAACGCCGAGCTTGAATGGTTCGAGCGGTACGCTCGTGGGCGGCCGTACACGGCCGAAAAGGCGCCCTGAGGCCCTAAGCCCAGCCTTCGATTTCCACCCCGGCTTTTTTTGACAATACGTGAAAAGTTTCACAAAATGACCCCGGGCAACGTCGCCCCGGTTCGCTCGTCGAAAAGGGAGTAAGCTCGGATTCACCCTCCACCTGGTCGTAATCGCAATACCCGATGGCGCAGATCTTTCAACGCTCTACGAACACGATTGCTCGGGTCAGCATCTTCGGTGCGGTTTTCTTCGTCGCCGGCCTTCTGTATCTCTTCGATCAGATCAATCGATCGTCCTGGGTGACCGAGGTCCACGTCGCCCGAGAGCAGCCAATCCAGTTCAGCCACGAGCGGCACGTCGCCGGCAACGGCATCGACTGCCGCTACTGCCACGCTTCCGTTGAAGACAGCGCGTTCGCCGGAATTCCGCCAACCAGGACGTGCATGAACTGCCACTCGCAGATCTTCGCCAACAGCCCGTACCTCGCGCCCGTTCGCGACAGTTTCCGTACAGGCACGTCGCTCCAGTGGACGCGCGTGCACGACTTGCCTGACTTCGTGTACTTCGACCACAGCATTCACGTGAACAAAGGCGTCGGGTGCACGACCTGTCACGGCCAAGTCGATCGCATGCCGCTCATGTGGCGCGAGAAATCGCTGCAGATGGAATGGTGCCTCGACTGCCACCGGCAGCCCGAGCGCTACGTGCGGCCGCGCGAAGCCGTGTTCCGGGTGGACTACGAGCCACCCCCGGATCAGCTGGAGTTGGGCCGACGCCTGGTGGAGGAGTATCAAATTCAGCGACTCACAAGCTGCTCGACATGTCATCGTTGAAACACAGCGTGATGCGGGATGCGGGATGCGGGATTCGTCATGCAATGGATTGCGTGTCCCACGAATCCCACATCCCGAATCCCGCATCACTCCCCTTCTGGCGAACGCTCGAAGAACGCGCAAACGATCCGGCCTTCCAGGAGCGCCTCTTTAACGAGTTCCCCTCGGAGATCGAAGCGATTACGGACCCGATCCAGCGCCGGACTTTTCTGAAGCTGATGTCCGCGTCAATGGCCCTGGCGGGCGTCACCGCCTGCACCCGTCAGCCTGTCGAAAAGATCGTTCCTTACGTCCGCCAGCCCGAAGAGCTGATTCCAGGACGTCCGCTGTACTTCGCCACAGCGATGGCCGTGGGCGGCGTCGCCACAGGACTGGTCGTCGAAAGCCACGAAGGCCGGCCGACAAAGATCGAAGGCAACGCCCTCCACCCAGGCAGCCTCGGCGCGGCTGACGTCTTCTCCCAAGCCGCGATCCTCGGTCTCTATGACCCCGATCGGTCGATGACGCTCACCAATCTTGGCGAGATTCGGCCCTGGTCGGTATTCCTCGGCGCGATTCGCGCTGCCCTCACCGTGCAGCAAGCGCTGAAAGGCGCCGGCCTCCGCATCCTCACGGAATCCGTGAGCTCGCCAACACTCGCCGCCCAAATCCGCGACATCCTCTCGCGCTACCCGGAAGCGAAATGGCACCAATGGGATCCCGCCAGCCGCGACAACGCTCGCGCCGGCTCGCAACTGGCCTTCGGCCAATACGTCGACGCCCAATACAAGCTGGAGAACGCTGACGTCATTCTGGCGCTCGACGCAGACTTCCTTTCCTGCGGGCCAGGCAGCCTCCGCTACGCCCGCGACTTCGCCGCACGTCGTCGTCCCGAAAACGCCGCGCGCATGAATCGACTCTACACCGTGGAGACGATGCCGACGTCGACCGGCTCGCGCGCCGATCACAGATTACCGCTCAAGCCAAGTCTTGTCGGCGCCGTCGCTCGGCAAATCGCGGCAGCCGTCGCGCCAGGCGTCGAGCACCGTGGCGGAGCAGGGGCAGGCGGCCGTGCGGCCCCACAGGATCCACGCGCCGGCATCAGGGTGAGCGCGGCCGCACAGAAGTTTGTCGACACCGTCTCGAAAGATCTTCTGGCCCACCGCGGCCGGAGCCTCGTGATCGCGGGGGACACCCAGCCGGCGTACGTCCACGCTCTCGCGCACGCCATGAACCAGACCCTCGCCAACGTAGGCCAAACAGTCATCTTTACCCAGACGGTAGAAGCCGAACCGATCGATCAGATCGCGTCTCTCCGTGACCTTGTCACCGAGATGAGCGGAGGCAAGGTCGATCTGCTGGTCATTCTGTCGGGGAACCCTGTCTATACCGCGCCCGCAGATCTCCGATTCGATGAAGCCCTTTCAAAGGTCCCGTTGAGAGTGCGGCTCGGTCTCTACGAGGACGAGACGTCGGCGCTCTGCCACTGGCAGATCCCGGAAGCGCACTTCCTCGAGGCATGGAGCGACGCCCGCGGATTCGACGGAACGGCGTCCATCGTCCAGCCGCTCATCGCCCCGCTCTACAACGGCAAGTCGGCGCACGAGGTGCTCGCCGCCATGACCGACCGCCCCGAGCGGTCCGCCTACGACATCATCCGCGAGCAGTGGAAGATCCGGGGGGGAGGGGCGCCCGGAACGGACAATCCCCCCGGCGGCGACGACGACTGGCAACGATGGCTCCACGACGGCGTGATTCCGAACACCGCCTTCACGCCAAAAGCCGTCACGATCGCATCCACCCTCGAATCCGGAATCGAATCCGCGGTCCAATCCGCAGTCCGCGATCCGCAATCCGGGATCCCCAATCCGCAATCCGGAATCGAGGTGTCTTTCCACCTCGACCCCTCCGTGCTCGACGGCCGATTCGCCAACAACGGCTGGCTGCAGGAGCTGCCCAAGCCGGTCACCAAGCTGACGTGGGACAACGCGATCTTCGTCAGCCCTGCCACCGCGGCGCGCCTCAGCGCCACGAACACGCCAGCCTATCGCGGCGGAGAGCACGGCACGATCATGAGCGACGTCTTCGAGCTTCGATCGGCGGGACGCGCTGTTCGTGGCCCGATGTTCGCGGTTGCAGGCCACCCCGACGAGTGCGCCACGGTGCATCTCGGCTACGGGCGCGCCCGTGGCGGCCATGCGGCGAAAGGCGCTGGATTCGACGCCACCGCCATTCGCCGTTCTGACGCGTTTTGGTTCGCGCCCGCCGAACTGGTCAAAACGCGCGACACCTATCCGCTCGCATGCACGCAGTATCACCATCTCATGGAAGGCCGCGACATCATCCGCGCGGTCACGCGCGACGAATATCTACGGAACCCGAAGAGCATGAGCGAGGGACCCGGCAAAGAGGAACCACCGTCGCGGGCGATCACTCTCTATCCCGAACACGAGTACACAGGTTACAAGTGGGGCATGGCTATCGATGTCAACGCCTGCATCGGCTGCAACGCCTGCGTTGTCGGCTGCCAGGCCGAGAACAACATCGCGATTGTCGGCAAGGATCAAGTCCTTCGCGGGCGAGAAATGCACTGGATCCGCATCGATACGTACTATCGCGGCAATGTCGAGGAGCCGGAGACCTACTTCCAACCCGTGCCGTGCATGCAGTGCGAGAACGCCCCGTGCGAGCCCGTCTGCCCCGTAGGCGCGACCGTGCATAGTGACGAGGGGCTGAACGACATGGTGTACAACCGCTGCGTCGGCACGCGGTACTGCTCGAACAACTGCCCCTACAAGGTCCGCCGCTTCAACTATTTCTTGTACCAGGACTGGAACACGCCCAGCCTCAAGCTGCAGCGCAACCCGGACGTCAGCGTCCGCAGCCGAGGAGTGATGGAGAAGTGCACGTACTGCGTTCAGCGCATCAACGAAGCGAAGATTCGGGCTGAGAAGGAAGGCCGCAAGGTCCGGGACGGCGATATCCAGACCGCCTGCCAGCAGACCTGTCCCGCTCAGGCCATCTTTTTTGGCGATCTCAACGACCCGGCGAGCCGCGTCGCGAAGCTGCGGGCGGAGGAGCGGACCTATTCCCTGCTTGCTGATCAGAACACGCGCCCGCGGACAACCTACCTCGGTGCGGTTCGCAATCTGAACCCGGAGCTGGGGGAATAATGGCAGCCGCACCTGCGCTGGGAGGGGAGAGCGGCAGGCGCTCTGGAATGGAATCGACAGTGCCTGCCTCTCCGGTCATCGCGCCCGGTCACACCTTCGCGACGGTCACCGACAAGATCAGTGCGATCGTGCTGACCCGCAAGACGCCGCTCGGCTGGTGGGCGGGGTTCGGCATCGTTTTTTCGCTCGCGGGTCTGCTCCTTCTCTCGCTGTCGTACCTGGTGCTGAAAGGCATCGGCATCTGGGGAAACAACATTCCAGTCGGGTGGGCGTTCGATATCACCAACCTCGTGTGGTGGATCGGCATCGGGCACGCCGGCACGCTCATCTCGGCCATTCTGCTCCTGCTCCGCCAGACGTGGCGCACCTCAATCAACAGATTTGCCGAAGCGATGACGCTCTTCGCGGTCGCCTGCGCGGGCATCTTCCCGTTGTTTCATACAGGGCGCCCCTGGCTGGCGTACTGGCTGTTCCCCTACCCGAACACGATGGGCGTCTGGCCGCAGTTCCGCAGCCCCTTGATGTGGGACGTCTTCGCGATCTCGACCTACGCGACGGTGTCGTTCGTGTTCTGGTTCATCGGGCTCATTCCCGATCTCGCGACCTTGCGCGACCGGTCGCAGTCTCGGGCGGCACGCATCATTTACGGCGTCCTCGCGATGGGCTGGCGCGGCTCGGCGCAACATTGGCATCGCTACGAGACGGCGTACCTCCTGCTGGCGGGCCTCGCCACGCCGCTCGTGGTTTCGGTGCACACCGTGATCAGCTTCGACTTCTCGATCGGCATCGTCCCCGGCTGGCATACGACGATCTTTCCGCCGTATTTCGTCGCGGGCGCCATCTATTCCGGCTTCGCGATGGTCCTCTCGCTGGCGATCCCGATCCGCGCTGTGTACGGGCTCGAGGACTTCATCACGATGCACCATTTGCAGAACATGGCGAAGGTGATGCTCGTGACCGGCCTGATCGTCGCCTACGGGTACGGAACCGAAGCGTTCATCGCGTGGTACAGCGCGGACAAGTTCGAGATGTTCGCGGCGCTCAACCGGTTCACCGGGCCCTACTGGTGGACCTACTGGTTGCTGATCCTCTGCAACGTCCTCGCGCCGCAGGTGCTCTGGTTGAAGCGCGCCCGCACCAGCGTCATGCTGCTGTTCGTGTTGTCGCTCATCGTGAACGTCGGCATGTGGCTCGAGCGCTTCGTGATCATCGTCACCAGCCTCCACCGAGACTTCCTGCCGTCGTCGTGGGGCATGTTCAGCCCGACGTTTTGGGACTGGTCGACCTTCATCGGCACCATCGGTCTGTTCCTCACGCTGTTGTTCCTCTTCCTCCGCTTCCTTCCGATGATCTCCATTTTCGAGATGCGCGCGATTCTTCCGGGCGCAAAGGTCGACGAAGACCTGGAGACGGCCTGACATGGCGCAGCACACCGCATCAGCGTCGCTATACGGGCTGCTGGCCGAATTCGACGATCCAGGCTCCCTCGTCGCCGCCGCGCACCAGGCGTACGAGCACGGCTATCGAACCATGGACGCCTACTCCCCGTTTCCCATCGAGGAGCTCCATGAGGCGCTGGGCGCGAGCCACACGCGGCTCCCCCTCGTCGTGCTCATTGGCGGCCTCGTAGGAGGCCTCGGCGGCTACGCGCTGCAGTATTGGGCCGCGGCGGTGACCTATCCTCTGAACATCGGCGGCAAGCCGCTCAACAGCTGGCCCGCATTCATCCCCATCACGTTCGAGTGCACGATTCTCGTCGCCGCGCTCTCCGCGGTCCTGGGAATGCTCGCGCTGAACGGGCTGCCGCAGCCGTTTCATCCGGTGTTCAACGTCCCGCGGTTTGCGCTGGCCAGCCGCAACCGGTTCTTCCTGTGCATCGAGTCGTGCGACCCGCAGTTCCACCTCGAAGACACCCGACGGTTTCTCGAAACGCTCAACCCGCTCGAGGTCACCACCGTTGCAGCCGATTGAGCACCTGACCGGCCGGGGCGGCGGCCGCCCACGCCAGATCGTGTCGGCCCTGGCGGCCGCCTCCTTCCTGGTTCTGGCTGCCGCCTGCAGGCAGGACATGCACGATCAACCGAAGTATGTGCCGCTCCGCCAGTCGTCATTTTTCGGCGACGAGCGCTCAGCGCGTCCACTCGTGCCCGGAACAGTCGCTCGCGGCCACCTCCGCGATGACACGCTGTTGTATACGGGCAAGATCAACGGCGCGGATGCGACGGTCTTCCCGCTCGTTGCCGACGCGCGCGTGATGGCGCGTGGACAGGAGCGATTCGATATCTACTGCTCTCCCTGCCATGGACGCACTGGACAAGGAGACGGCATGGTCGTCCGCCGAGGGTTCCGCCGTCCGCCCTCGTTCCACGAGGATCGCCTCCGCAACGCCCCCATTGGCCATCTGTTCGACGTCATCACCAACGGCTTCGGCGCCATGCCCGATTACGCCACGCAGATTCGCGCAGAAGATCGGTGGGCGATCGTCGCTTACGTGCGCGCGCTGCAGTTGAGCGAGCATGCAACGCTCGCCGACGTGCCGGCGGACAAGCGCAGCGAGCTGGAGAAGCATTAGTCCGGTCACGCGACTATGCCACCGTACCAGGAGACCGCCGGCGTCGCGATTCCCGAGCTCCGCAGCCTCGAGCGGCGCGCCTTCGTCGCCGCCGCTGCAACAGGGGCCATTTCCCTGTGGGGCCTGTTCCTCAACCCGACCCAGTTTCTCCAGTCTTATGTGATGGCGTATATGTGGTGCCTTGGCGCAACGCTGGGCTGCCTCGCGCTGGGCATGATGCACCAGCTGACCGGCGGCGGCTGGGGCGTGCTGATTCGCCGCCCGATCGGCGCCGCGTCCCGCGTGCTGCCCGTTCTGACGGTTTTTTTTCTTCCCATTGCCCTGGGCGTGCACCGGCTGTACACCTGGGCCGATCCAGGCATTGTCGCCCGGGATGAAGTCCTTCGACACAAAGCCATCTATCTGAACGTCCCGTTCTTCCTCACCCGCGCCGCACTCTATTTTCTCGTCTGGAACGCGCTCGTCTTCTTCCTGAACCGCTGGTCGCTCGAGCAGGACGTGACCGGTGACCCGAACCTCGCGCGCCGGATGCAGAAGCTGAGTGCCGCCGGCCTCCTTGCGTACGGCGTGACGATCACGTTCGCGTCGTTCGACTGGCTGATGTCGCTCGATCCGCACTGGTACTCGACGATCTACGGTGTCCTCATCATGGGCGGCCAGGGGCTCACCGCCCTCGCCGTTCTGACGATCGTCCTCGTGTGGCTCAGCCGCCGCCCGCCGCTCCAGGGCGTCGTCGTGCCGGCATATTTTCACGACCTCGGCAACCTGATGCTCGCGTTCACGATGCTGTGGGCGTACTTCGCTTTCTCGCAGTACCTCATCATCTGGTCCGGCAACCTGCCGCACGAGATCGAGTGGTATCTGCACCGCTCGTATACGAGCTGGCGCTTCGCCGCGCTCGCGCTCGTGGCCTTTCATTTTGCCATTCCGTTCGCGCTCCTCTTGTCACGTCGCGTGAAACGGCACGCCCAGTCCATTCTCCAGGTCGCGATCTGGATCCTGGGCGCGAGGCTCGTCGATCTGTTGTGGCTGATCGCGCCGGAATTCCACCACGAAGGCCTGTCGATCAGCTGGCTGGACGTGATCTTGCCGGTGGCGCTTGGGAGCCTCTGGCTCGGTACATTCATCTGGCAACTGCGCGGGCGCGCCATCCTGCCGGTCCATGATCCGCAGTTCGATGAGACGCTGGGGCGAATCATCCAGCGAAGTACCGGGGGACCAACCCACCCAAGGACGGCCCATTAGCCATGGTTCACCACGAGGAAAGCGACGTTAACATCCGCGGTATCCTGGTCTTTGCCGCCGCGCTCCTCGTCACCGCCGTTGGGATCGCGTTCATCGTCTGGCTGCTCTTCAACTACTTCAACGCGCGCGAGGCGCGGCAGGGCGCGCCGGAGTTTCCGCTGGCCGCCGCCGAGGAACACCGCCTGCCGCCAGAACCGCGGCTGCAGACCAATCCACGCGAGGATCTTCGCGAGCTGATGGACGCTGAACAACGGACGCTCACCACGTATGGCTGGGTGGATCGAAACGCGGGCATTGTGCGCATCCCGATCGACGAGGCGATGAGGTTGACGATCCAAAGGGGGTTACCGGCGCGGGAGGCAGCGAAATGAAGCCCCGTTCAAGGACGCTCATCGGCGCCGCGCTCGGCGCGACGATCCTGCTGATCGCCGCGTCACCCATGGCCGCCCAGAAGATGACCGGTTCACCTGCCGCAACCGGCTACCGACAGGAGCCGGGCCAGCCTTCGTCGACGCTGCCTGCGGCGCTTCGCGAGATCGGCTTCGACCAGAATCTCAATAAGCGCGTGCCCCTCGACGCGACCTTCACCGACGAGATGGGGCGGACCATTCCTCTTGGCGACTACTTCGGCCGCAGGCCGGTCGTGATGCTGTTCGCGTATTACCAGTGCCCTATGCTCTGCCCGCAGGTCATCAATGGGCTCGCCAGCGCGCTGAACGTGCTCTCGCTCGAGCCGGGCGCCGACTTCGAGATCGTGACGGTGAGCTTCGACCCGCGCGACACGCCGGCAACAGCCTCCGCCCAGAAGGCGCACTCCATTGAGCGCTACAAGCGGCAGGGCGCGGCCGAAAGCTGGCACTTTCTCACAGGCGCGCAGGCGTCCATCGATCGGCTCACCAAAGCCGCCGGATTCCGCTACGTCTGGGACCCGCCCACCAATCAGTTCGCGCACCCGAGCGGCGTGATTGTGCTGACGCCGGACGGTCGATTGGCCCGCTATCTCTTCGGTATCGAATACGGCCCGCGCGATCTGCGACTCGCGATCGTGGAAGCGTCGAGCGGCCTGGTCGGCAACGCTGCGGACGCCGTGCTCCTGTATTGTTACCACTACGATCCGATGACCGGCCGCTACGGCTTCGTCATCATGCGCGCGATGCGGCTGGCGGGCGTCGGAACCGTCCTGGCCCTCGCCGCGTTCATCGTCATCATGCTGCGCAGGGAAAGATCCGCAATCCCGAATCACGCTGAAAACGCATAGGTATGTGGACCGGCATTCCCCTCTTTCCCGAAACCGCGTCGACGATGGCGTCGCGCGTGGATGCTCTGTACCTGTTCCTCCTGGGAGTCGCCGGCTTCTTCTCGCTCCTCATCGCCGGCCTCATCGTCTTCTACGCCGTGCGATACAGGCGGCAGTCGCCGCGCAGCGTCGGCGCCACGATCCACGGGAGCGTGACGCTCGAGCTGACGTGGACGATCATTCCGTTTCTCATCACGATGGTCATCTTCATCTGGGGCGCCAGCGTCTTCTTCGCAATGGCGCGGCCGCCGGACGACACGCTCGATATCTACGTGGTCGGCAAGCAGTGGATGTGGAAATTCCAGCACCTCGACGGGCAGCGTGAAATCAACGAGCTGCACGTCCCGCTCGGGCGGCCAACCAAGTTGATCATGACCTCGGAGGACGTGATCCACGACGTGTTCGTCCCGGCCTTTCGTGTCAAGGCGGACGTGCTCCCTGGACGCTACACGAACATCTGGTTTCAACCGACCAAGGCGGGGCGGTACCACTTGTTCTGCGCGGAGTACTGCGGAACCAGGCACTCCGGGATGATCGGCGAGGTCGTCGTCATGGAACCGACCGAGTACCAGGCGTGGCTGAGCGGCGGACCCGAGGGGTCGCTCGCTGAAAACGGCGCGAAGCTCTTCGAGAGCCTGGCCTGCAACACCTGCCACCGCCCGGACGCGCAGGGCCGCGGGCCGACGCTCGACGGTCTGTTCGGCAAGATGGTCAAACTCCAGAGCGGTGAAACGATCACCGCCGACGAGGCGTATGTGCGCGAATCGATTCTGAACCCGTCTGCCAAGATCACCGCCGGCTACCAGCCCATCATGCCGACGTTTCAGGGCCTGGTGACCGAGGAGCAGCTCCTGGAGCTGATCGAATACGTCAAGTCCCTGCAGGCGACCCCAGTGGCCGCACGATGAGCTCGGAAATCCCCACTCACGAGTAACGAGATGTCGAGCACTGTCCTTTCCCCGCCCCGCCACTACCTGAACGACGGCTACGGCGTCAAGTCATGGCTGTTGACCCGCGACCACAAGCGCATCGCTCTGCTCTATCTCGCGGGCGTCACGTTCTTTTTCTTCGTCGGGGGCGCCATGGCCGTGCTCATCCGCCTGGAGCTCGCAACACCCCCCGGCGACCTGGTGTCCGACGAGACCTATAACAAGCTGTTCACGATGCACGGGGTGATGATGGTGTTCTTCTTCCTCATCCCGGCCATCCCCGCCGTCATCGGTAATTTCCTCGTGCCGATCATGATCGGCGCAAAAGACCTCGCCCTCCCGAAAATCAACCTCCTGAGCTGGTACATCTACATGGTGGGCGGGCTCTTCACGCTTTACGCGCTCATTGCCGGAGGCGTGGACACCGGCTGGACGTTCTACGCTCCGTTCAGCACAGCGTCGTCCACGACCAACGTCATTCCGACCGCGCTCGGAATTTTCATCACCGGGTTCTCTTCCATCCTCACCGGGCTCAACTTCATCGTGACCATCCACCGGATGCGCGCGCCGGGCATGACCTGGTTTCGCATGCCGCTGTTCCTCTGGTCGATCTACGCGACGAGCTTGATCAACGTTCTCGGCACGCCGGTCATTGCCATCACGATCCTGCTCGTCGCCGCCGAACGATTGTTCCATTTCGGGTTCTTCAACCCGGCCCTCGGCGGCGACCCCGTGCTCTTTCAGCACCTCTTCTGGTTCTATTCGCATCCAGCGGTCTACATCATGGTGCTGCCGGCGATGGGCGTCATCAGCGAGCTCGTCGCCGCCGGCTGCCGCAAGCCGGTCTTCGGCTATACCTTCGTCGCCTTCGCCAGCCTCGCGATCGCGGTGGTTGGATTCCTTGTGTGGGGCCACCACATGTTCGTCGCCGGCGAATCAGTCTACGCCGCCCTGATCTTCTCGATCCTGAGCTTCATCGTCGCCGTCCCGTCGGCCGTCAAGGTCTTCAACTGGACCGCCACGATGTATCAAGGCGCCGTTTCGTGGGAAACGCCGATGCTCTACGCCTACGGGTTCATCGGGCTGTTCACGATTGGCGGGCTGACGGGACTGTTCCTCGCGGCCATCGGCATCGATGTGCACGTGACCGACACCTACTTCGTCATCGCGCACTTCCATTACATCATGGTCGGCGGGACCATCATGGGCTACCTCGGAGGGCTCCACTTCTGGTGGCCGAAGATGACCGGTCGACTCTACAACGAGGGCATGGCGAAGGTGAGCGCCGTAATTATCTTCGTCGGATTCAACCTGACGTTCTTTCCGCAGTTCATCCTTGGCTACCTGGGCATGCCGCGGCGGTACCATGCGTACCCGCCGGAGTTTCAGGTGCTCAACGTGCTGTCCTCCGCCGGCGCGTCGATATTGGGGATCGGCTACCTGATTCCCATGATCTATCTCATGTGGTCGTTGCGATATGGTCGGCTCGCCGGTTCGAATCCCTGGGGCGCGGTCGGATTGGAGTGGACCACGACGTCGCCGCCGCCGACGGAGAATTTCGAAACCACGCCCGTCGTGACTTGGGAAGCGTACGACTACGGATCGACGGTGGAGGGGCACGTTGCCTGACGCCGCGCCTCACGCCTTGCCCGATGCCGCTCACCATACGCTGTCTCAGCCGACGCAAGCCGAGGTTGCCCTCGCTCACCAGTTCGACAGTCTGGAGCAGCAGCGCGATGCGACCACGCTCGGCATGTGGGTATTCCTGGTCACCGAAGTCCTGTTCTTCGGGGGGCTGTTCACCGTGTACTCCGTTTACCGAAGCTCGTATCCGGAGGCCTTCGCGGCGGCCAGCCACGAGCTCGACATCCTCCTGGGCACGATCAACACGGTCGTCTTGATTACCAGCAGCCTCACGATGGCGTTGGCAGTGCACGCTGCCCAAGTGGGCCAGCGCAAGGCGCTCATCGCGTTCCTCGTCGTGACGATGCTGCTGGGGGCCGCGTTTCTCGGGATCAAAAGCGTGGAGTACTACCACAAATTCGTCGAGCACCACGTCCCTGGTCCGGGCTTTCAGTTCGAGCAGGAGTACTTCCGGCACGCGCAGCTGTTCTTCTCGCTCTATTTCATGATGACCGGCCTGCACGCGCTCCACATGGTCATCGGCGTCGGCATCATGTTGTGGATGGTGGCCTGGGCCTGGCGCGGCACGATCACCGCGGAGTACTACAGCCCCATCGAGATCAGCGGCCTCTACTGGCACTTCGTTGATATCGTCTGGATCTTCCTGTTTCCATTGCTCTACCTGCTGGGACGACATGCGCACTGACTCGGCTCACCACATCATTCCGACACGGGTCTACTACACCATCTTCGGGCTGCTGATCTTCTGCACGTTTCTGACCGTGCAGATTTCGTTTCTGGATCTCGGCCCCCTCAACGCCGTTGCGGCGCTCGGCATCGCCGTGTTCAAGGCGACACTCGTCGTCTTGTTCTTCATGCACGCCTGGTACAGCCCCAGGCTCACCTGGGTGGTCGTGCTCGGCAGCGTGTTCTGGTTGGGCATCCTCCTTGCGATGACGATGACCGATTACGTGACGCGAGTGTGGAGAACATACGGGTGACGCGGGACTAGTGTCATACTCTCGGCCGGACTACCTGTGGATCGGCTGTCCCCCAACGAAACGATCGCGCTCCTCGAAGCAATGCTCAACGCGGTGCAAGATGCCGTCGTCGCGATTGATCTCGAGCGACGCGCCGTCGCTCACAATCAGCGCTACCGCACATTGTTCGTCCAAATAGCCGACCCTGGTCCCGCTCAGGCCCCCTACGATCCCCTCCGGGCCGCGGAGATCCTCGGCGTTGCCCGTGCGGCGTGGCCATACATCGAAAACCTCGACGAGCTCCGCCGGACATCCGACGCCATCTGGTCTACTCTGCCTGATGAATTCGACAGCTTCGTTGACGCGGTCCGGTTCAAGGATGGCCGGGTCTGCGAGCGGCTCGTCTCCCCCTACCGGATCGGAGGCAGGGTCGCAGGAGTCATCGCCAGCTTTCGCGAGGCTGGCCGCCGCGGTTTGTCCGACGACCAACTGTGGCAGTCGCAGAAGATCGAAGCCATCGGGCGCCTCGCCGGCGGCATTGCTCACGACCTGAACAATGCCTTGACCACGATTGCGGGCTACTCCGATCTGGCCCTTGGTCAGCTGGAGCCGTCCAGTCCGGTCAGGTCCGATATTGAGGAAATCCGCCGGGGCGCCGAACGCGCGGGATCGGTGACCCGCCAGCTGCTCGCCTTCAGCCGGAAGGAACGGCTCGAGCCTCGGCTGTTCGACCTCAATCAGACAATCCAGATGCTCGGCCGGCTGCTCTCGCGCCTCCTCGGCTCCGACATCACGGTGGTCACGGAGCTGGCGCCGGCCGTGCCGGCAATCCTCGGTGATCCCGGGCAGATCGAGCAGGCGATCATCAACCTGGCTGTCAACGCCCGCGACGCGATGCCCGGCGGCGGCCGCCTGATCCTGTCGACCTCGGTCGAAGATCTCGACGAAGGCGCGGCGCGCGTGAACGTGCCGATGAGCCCCGGGCGGTACCTCGTGCTGCGCGTGAGCGACACCGGACACGGCATGACGGGCGAAACGCTGGCGCACATCTTCGAGCCGTTCTTCACCACGAAGGCGCCCGGCAAGGGAACGGGGCTCGGCCTCTCGATGGTCTACGGCACGTTGAAACAGATTGGCGGGTTCATCTTCGCCGACAGCGAAGCCGGGCGAGGCACGACGTTCCGTCTGTACTTCCGCCCTACGCCTCGCCACGAGGAGCTGCACACAGCGTCGGCAATCGGCACGGCTCCGGCGGCGCCGTCCCGCCGCGACCAGCCTACGCTGCTGGTCGTCGAAGACGAAGCGGCGGTGCGCGATCTTGTCGCCGGCGCGCTCGGGCACGACGGATATCGGTTGCTGTTTGCCAAGTCGGCGGAGGAAGCGCTGGAGCTCGAAGCGACGCACAGTGGACCGATTGACCTCCTCCTCACCGACGCGATCATGCCTGGCAAGACAGGAATGGAGCTCGCCAGAACTTTACGGGCCACACGCCCGAACCTGCGGGTCATCGTGATGTCGGGTTACGCGGAGGACGCGCTGAGCGGACTCGATCAGACCCTGGATGTACTGAGGAAGCCCTTCTCTCCGGGCGAGTTGAGACTGCGAATCCGTGAGGCGACCGACCAGATCCGCGATATGTCGCCTCCACCATCAGGCCCTTACGCTGGAGAACCGGGCCGGGGCGGAGACAGCTCGCGGTAGATCGCCATGGCCCGCCGGCCAATCGCATCCCAACTGCAGTGCGCTTCGAAGAACGCCTGCCCGGTTGCGCGCTGTTCTTCCAAACACGTCGACGCCATGCGATCGAGCGCGGCGGCGAGCGACGCGGGGTCGCCGGCCCGCCACAGCGCGCCGACGCGCCCGTCGGCAATCAGCCAGCGAAACGACGGAATATCGGTCAAAACAGGAACCACACCGCACGCCAGCGCTTCGAGCGCCGCATACCCGCTGCCCTCCCAATGGCTTCCGAGCACGAAGAGATCGGCGCCGCCGTACACTGCCGGCAGCCGCTCGTGCGGCACTTCACCGAGCAGGGTGACGCGCGTCCGAAGCCATTCGTCACGCTCCACCGCCGTCCTCAGCTCCTGCTCGAGATCCGCGACGTGGTAGACAAACGTCAGCGTCGCGTCCGGGCGACGTCGCGAGAACATCGCAAACCCTTCGAGCACGGTCACCGGATCCTTGTTCGCATTGAGCCGGCCCACGAAGAGAATCGCAAGGCCGTGTCGTTGAGGCGAGCGCCCGCCGGGCGCCCGCCACGTCGTGCTGCCTTCCATCACGTCGCGCACGGCGAGCCCGCCCGGTGCCAATCCGCTTGTCCGGAAGACGTCCCCCTGCGGCGGCGTCGCGACGAGAACGCCGTCGGCTGCACGCAGTCCGTAACGCATCCAGGCTTTTCGTAACGGGGAGAGCCGCTCGGGGTCGAACCCTCCATGGTCCTGAACCACGATCGCGCATCGGCTCGCGCTCGCCCGGCGAAGACGGCGTGTCAGCAGCGGGTACTCGAGCCCGTTGACGTGAACGACATCTGGAGAAAACGCAGTGACGGCGGCGCAGAGCCGTCCGCCCGAATACCAGACGGGCGGCCGCGCCGGTCCGCGATCTTCGACAAAGCAATAGTCAACGTCCTCTCGCGATATCAAACCGGGCCGGTGAAAGCGCTGGAAGCTCACGACCTTGGTCGCGCCGGCGGCCGCGAGAGCGTCGGCCCACCCGGTCAGCGTACTGAACCGATCGAGCGTCGATTCGCGCGTCGGCACCGATGGGTCCCACGCGGCGTTGACAATTGCGATCCGCATCTCGTCCCGCGCCGCCACGGGCAACCGCTCATGGCAACGTGCCTCAGCGGTCAGACCGCGCGTTCGGCGGCCCCCTCGGGGCGCTCCATCGCGCTTGCCGGCGGTGGCACCCATTCGCCGGCGCGCATGAGCGGCTCGGCGGTGCCGTCCTGTGCCACCGCGTCGATGTCGAGCTCCCCCGATCCGATCATGAAATCGACATGCGTCGCGCTCCGGTTCCCGCCGGCTCGCTCGAACGCGTCGTCGTTCATGGTCTCGCCGCCGCTCAATGTGAACTTGTACGCCGAGCCGAGCGCGACGTGGCTCGCGGCGTTCTCGTCGAAGAGCGTGTTGTAGAACAACAGACGCGCTTGCGAGATCGGCGAGCTGTGCGGCACGAGCGCGACTTCCCCGAGGCGCGCAGCGCCCGCGTCGGTCTCAATCAGCTGCCGCAGTACTTCGATGCCGCGCTCTGCCCGGACATCGACGACGCGCCCCTGCTCGAAGCGAAGCGAGAAATTCTCGATCAGCTGGCCGCCATAGCTGAGCGGCTTGGTCGAACGCACGACGCCTTCGACCCGCTCCTTGTGCGGGAGGGTGAAAACTTCCTCGGTCGGAATGTTCGCGGTAAACGTGATGCCGTTCCGGCTTCGGCTCTGCGCGCTGATCCAGATGTGGTTGGCCGGCAGCCCGATTGTGAGCGCCGTCCCAGGCCCTGAGTACCGAAGCGCCGCGTACTGCTTCCGGTTGAGGAGACTCGCCCGCGCCGCCAGCGTGGCGATGTGCGCGCGCCATTCAGTGACCGGATCCGCGGCGTCGAGCCGGCACAGCCGGCTGATCATCTCCCAGAGCTGCGTCCACTGCTCGTTCGGCGATAGATGCGGAAACACCTTTGCGGCCCACTTCGGGCTCACGGCCGCAGCGACTGACCAGTTCGTGAGGTTGCGCGAGATCTGCTCGCGGAACGGACTCAATGCGAGCGAGGAGCTGCGCTGCATGCCGCTCACCCGCTCCATAGGCTGCCCCGCCAACAGATCCGGGTCGTTCGCGTAAATCGACAGCGTGGCATCGCCCGCCTCGACGTGCTCCACGAGAGCCTTCGGCAGCCACCGCGAGAACTGGTCGAACGACGACTGCGGCGCATGCGCGAAGCGCAGAAGCGTCAGGGCCTCATCCCCCCAGATCGACTCGACGTACGGCGACCCTGCTTTATACGCTGCCTCGGTGACATGTCGCACCAGCGGCGCGGCATCGATCGATAACCCGCCGTATGCGAGCGGGCCGATGATGATGAGCCGTTGGCCCGGCTGCAGATTAAGCGCGACCCGGACGATGAGCTCTGAATATGGGGGAAGCAGGCGGTCGAGATCGACGGGCATCGTGATCGACTATTATCCGACACCCGCTCGTCCAGGGCATGAGTCAGCTCAGCTTGTGCCTACTCGCGGACGGCTGGACGCCGACCGCTGATGGCCGGCCGCCCGATGCCTCGCTCATGATCGCGATGAGACCGGGGAGACCGGCGCTGCCGTCGTAGTCGCCCGCGACGGAATCCACCGTGTGAATCCCAAGCGTGCGGTAGCTCTCGAACTGCGACTCGCCGAACCATTGATTGACGGTTGACTCGTGCGGAAAGTCCGGATGGGCCGCGCCGTAGTTTCTGACGTCAATCGATTCGTCGCCGGACAATGTTGCCTTCAGGTAGACCAGCGCACCGTCCTCGACCGCGCCGTCGATCGCCGAATACCTGATGATGCCGACGGCGCCGTGGTGGTTCCCCTTGCCCGCGTGCTCGGCGTCGATCGGAACGCCCTGTGGAAAGTCAATGACGATGCCGAGATCGATGCGGATCTTGCGAATGGCGTTTCCGAGATCTTCGAACGTGTACTGCGAGTCGCAGCCGGCGTCGCTGACGACAATGAACGCGGCGCGACGGGCGACCATCTCGTAGAGGCCGAGGTTCTCGAAGTGGCCGCCGTCCGACAGGTAAACGTAGGGATTCGCGTCGGTCGTGCGCCCGAACATTTCCCTCAAGAGAGGGCCCGCGCCAATGACCGGATCGCTCCGCCGCCACGTGAACCGCCCCGCCTCGCTGGGGTTCCCGAGCCAGGCTCCCAGCCGCGCATTGAACAGCGTCAGCAGGAACGTCACGGCCGGCGAGGAGTGGTAACCCATGTTCGGGCTGGCCGCTGCGCCCGAAAGGCTGATAGCCGTCCCGAGCGACATCCCGTCCGGTCCGCCGTATTCCTTGATGCAGCGGTACCCCAGGGTCCGCGTGCCCGCCGCCAGCGGGCTCACGGTAAAGGATTCGGCTTTGCGCTCCTGCCAGGCGAGCCGATTGTCCGCTACCAGATTCAACGCCATGTTGATCACGTGCAGCGGACGACGCGTGACGGTCAGCTCCTTCAAGAAGATGTTGTCTTTCGGATCGAACCCGGTGAAGCGATTGGGCTGCCGGGCCGCCGCGGGGCGCGACGCGCCCAGAAACGCGCGGATCAGTCGATTGCGATACATCCCTTGCAATGAGAACTTGTTCACGGCAACCACCAACCCCATCAAGGCGCCGCCGGCCAAGAGCGAGACGAGCAGGAGCAGAATCTCGGGCAGGCCCGCGCCATCGGGATGTTCGTACGCAGGCAGGATGCCCAGCCCGTCCAACCAGCGGAGGAGCCACACGTTCGCCGATGCCACGCCCACCAGCAGCAGCACGACGAAAGCGGGCGCCGCAAGCGCGAACACCACGCGACGCCACCGTCCGCCGTTTGCATGACCGTTTCGCGCATCGCGCCCCGTGCGGGCCGCGACGCCGCCCGTCAGCGCGGTGACTGCTCCGACGATGAGCTTCCCGAGCGCCGGACTCGACAGCTTCTCGCCCAGCCAGGTCACACCCTTCTCGAGCCCGACAGGACCCACGAACACGACGATGCTCGTGGCAAGCCAGGCGAAGATCGTGATCAGGAGCCAGGCACCAAAACGGCTCCACCACTCCCGGTCATCGTCCGTGGACTCTCCGCTGGCAACCCCAACGAACAAGGACCCGGCCCCTCCGAGGATGGCAAGAATCAACGGCACGCCGACACCCGCAAATAGCTCGCCGCGCTGCAGAGGGTGCGCAAACGGGTGCGCCGCGAACCACCACACGCCGGCTCCGCTCACCACACCCGCCAGGGCGGCCGCGATCCAGGTCAGCGGCCGAATTTTTCGCGCGCTCATCAAGCCGAAGACGAACCAGATGGCGACATGGGCGCTCGCGCTGATGCCGACCAGCCAGGCCAAAGAGACAGGTCCCGCGGTCAACGCGCGAGACCACGCCCAGTACAGTGTGAACGCTCCGGTCGCGACCACGAGCGGGAGAAAGCAGAAGCCGATGAACGCGGTCTGACC
>Ga0182035_10000166_pt1 | contig 27246 bp, 27 predicted proteins | sample flu12Cox44000170_FD_125969 | JGI IMG/M metagenome (GOLD analysis project Ga0182035, IMG submission 125969) | Lab enrichment of tropical soil microbial communities from Luquillo Experimental Forest, Puerto Rico - flux4day.12C.oxic.44.000.170 | ecosystem: Environmental > Terrestrial > Soil >...
AGAATAACCGCCAAGCCGGGACGAACGCCAGACCCGGCAAGGGACTTCACTTCAGTTGCAACTTCGGCACGAATTCCTGCGGCGATCTTGGTGCCGTCCAGAACGGTGGCGGCCATCCGGGTCCTTTCGAGCAAAGCAGGCTGCAGTTGATTTTAAACCGCAGCGTGGAGTTGCAGCGAGGCGGTGCTCTCCGCACAGCGCTCTGCTGAGCGGAAGAGCAAGTGGGAGGATTCGAGAATGGGGCAGAGACACGATCTAATAAGTTGGCTTTGAAAGCTTTGCAGCGGCCGAGAAATAAGCAAAACGATCGACATGCCACTGAGCGAGAGCCGCAGATGAACCGCCTTTCAGGAACTTGAGCTTATCTTTCTGATCGGGACTGATCAGAAACAGAAAGCATGGGAGACCCGAAACGAGTCTCCCGGTGACGCCTTCGATGGGAGGGCATCAACGGGGCGTCGGAGAGAGATCGGAATTGGCGCCGGCAGTCGCCTTTTCAGGCGTTTCGAGTTGGAACAAGCGCTGGACTGCAACTGTCGTCCGCGCTTGCTCACTCTTTTCTGGAAGGTCCTTGAGTTCACGGGGAGTTCACGGGCCAGCGAACCAGAAATTTTACGAGTAATGCGACCTGTCACATCGGACAGCAATGCGTCCTCATCTTTCGAGAACGGCCCGCACTCTTCTTTAAAGGACTCCAGTTCCTGCCGGCAAATCTCGTCAAGGCGACTGCGCAGGGCAACGATTGTAGGCACGATCCGTTCGGCCAGCAACCGGCAGCGAAAGCCGCTGGCTTCCTCCTCCACGAGCCTGCGCCCCACGATCGCAGCCGCTTCCCTCTTTCCGGAACTGTGCTGAACGACCTTCTCGAGGTTGTCGAGGTAGTAGAGAAAAATCCCCGGGATGTCGCGCACCGCCGGGTCGATATTGCGCGGCATCGCGATATCAACGATCACAAGTGGTCGCGAGGGCCGTTGCTTCATGATCAGCCCGGCGTCTTTCGCATTCAGGATTGTGTATGGACACGTCGCTGAACTGATGATGAGATCCGCTCCGGACATTTTCTGGAAACGATCTTCGAAACGAGCCACCGTACCGCCGAGACTTGCGGCCAGTTCGAGGGCGTGTTCGTAGGTGCGATTGACCACACAAATCGACTTGGTGCCCTGCGACGCCAGATAGTGCGCCGACAGCTCGCTCATTTTGCCCGCCCCCAGCACGAGCACGTTCTTGTCGGGCAGGGTGCCGAGAGCTTGGCGCGCTAGCTCCACAGCCGCGGTGGGTACGCTGACCGCGCCATTACCGATCTCGGTCTCGCTGTGAGCGCGCTTAGAAAGGGTGAGAGCTTTTTGCATCACCGCGTCGAGAAAACGTCCCGTGCTGCCGGCATCCTGGGCCAGTTGCCAGGCAGCCTTCATTTGCGCGACGATCTGAGGCTCTCCCACGACCCACGAATCCAGGCCGGAGGCGACACGGAAAATATGGATCAAAGCCGCGTCATCGAGCAGGCGATAGAAATGTCTCCACTCACCAAGCTTCAATCCGTAATCGGCTGATAGGAATCGCAGCACGGAGTTTGCGGCCAAGCTCGCATCGTTCGCCCAGACCAGGAACTCGGTCCGATTGCAGGTGGCGAGCACAAGGATTTCTTCGACGTCTTCGGCGAGGATGAGCCGGGAGAGGGCTTTACTGCGGCGGTTTTCGCTAATCCAGAAGCGCTCTCGGACAGCCACCGGAGCGGTCCGGTGATTCAAGCCGATGACCATCAACGTCGGTTCCAAAAGCGGCGACTCCAAAGCGCTTGGCTCTGGAATCGCAGCCAAGGTGCCAAAACCGTCAGGTTCGGGGCAGGGTCTCAGCACAATTCGTTTTCAAAGACTTAGCGGCATCTTCCGAAAAACAGTGCGATCCGTCTTCGGCACCGAATTTGTGGGTTCTCACCCGCGGCTCGCGTTTTTTGACCCGACCCCTGGAAGATCGTCCGCTTGCCGACTGTGAGGTATTTCCTTACACTTCAAGCGCATAGGGTGAGGGATGGATATGGTCAATGGTGTGCGAAGAAGTGCCAGGGAGGGTGTGTTCTGTGCCCTCTTCAATGGATCAGGAGACGAAAGCATGAAGAGCATCTTCCGGACCTGTATTGTTGTGCTGGCGGTAGCGTTCGCATGTTCCACCTGGACGTTTGCGGCTGATGCGGCTGCGGACTACAAGGCGAAGTGTGCCTCCTGCCATGGGGCTGACGGCAAGGGCAACACTGGACCCGGCAAAGCCATGAAGGTGAAGGATCTTGCTTCCGACGAAGTGCAAAAGCTGTCGGATGCCGACCTCACAGGCGCGATTGAAAAGGGCAAAAAGCCGATGCCCGGCTATGAAGGCAAGCTGAGCAAGGAGCAGATCGATGCCCTGGTGAAGTACATTCGCGGGATGAAGAAATAGGAACGGTCTGCAAGGTGAAGTGATTGCCGGTGCCCGGGTGGGCGCCGGCTTTCTTTTGGTGCGCTGCTTCGTCGATCCAGACGGGCGCACGATCGGTCGCAAAAGTTGTATACTCCGAACCCTGCGGTATTTCTCCCGTTCAAACCTGTAGACGCGGCGTAAACCTCTTTCCAAAGCCTCCCTCGAAACGAGATGGCAGGCCCAACCCGGTGGTGGCGGCCGGTGCCTTCCCGTCACTCGGAGGACAGGGATGCACGACGAAGAATCTCGCCGAAAGAATCCCCCAGACAAGAATGAGACCGACAGCGGAGTTTCGCGCCGTGAGTTCCTGAAGATCTCAACGATCGCCGCGGCGGTTCCGGTGATAACCGCTCCGAATGTTGTGATGGCAGGGGGCGCAGACGTGCCGGTGCACGGCCCGGGCAAAGTTCCCTTGCAACTCAACGTGAACGGCAAGGTGCTCAAGGCCAGCCTCGAGCCGCGAGTAACACTGCTCGATGCGCTGCGCGACAACTTCGACATCACGGGCGCGAAGCGGGTTTGCGATCGTGCGGAGTGCGGGGCCTGCACCGTGCTAGTCGACGACCGCGCCGTCTATGCTTGCTCCGTTCTGGCAATCGAGGCACAAGGAAAGAAGATCACGACGGTCGAAGCTCTGATGGATCAAGGCAAGCTGCATCCGATTCAGCAGGCATTTGTGGACAACGACGCTTCGCAATGCGGGTTCTGCACCCCGGGCTTTGTCGTGGCTTGCAAGGCCATGCTCGACAGGCATCCCGATCCGACTCCGGAAGACATTCTGCACGAACTGAGCGGGAACCTGTGCCGCTGCGGTACCTATGCGGGAATTCGCGGCGCGGTCGCGCAAGTCGCGCGGAAGGGAGCGTAAAGCGATGCCTGACTATAAATGGCCCGATGCCGAGCACCGCACGCTGATCGGAAAGCGGACTCTACGCGTGGACTCACCGGACAAAGTCTCGGGGCAGGCACGCTACACCTACGACGTAAAGCGTCCGGGACTGCTGTTCGGAAAAATGCTGCGTGCCCCCTATGCGCATTGCAAAGTCGTCAGTATTGACATCAGTGCGGCCGAAAAGATGCCGGGTGTTAAGAGTATCCAGATCGTGCAGAAAGCCGGTTCGACCATTCACTGGGCGGGGGACGAAGTGGTCGCAGTAGCGGCGGTGGATGAGGCAACGGCCGAAGATGCGGCCCGCGCCATTCAGGTGCAGTACGAGAAGCTTCCGCATCTGGTCAGCGACGCCGAACCGCCAGCCGGCGCCGGCGAAAGCCAGGGCCCGCTCAGCATCGATGACCTCGGCGACATGCTCGACAACCAGGTCCCCGAGCGCCAGATCATCTCTATGATCCAGGAATACGGCATCAGCTTTACACCCACCGACCAGGACGTTAAGGAGGCCAAGGAAGAAGGGGTCCCCGCCAGCATCATCGAAGCGGTACAGAAGGCCACCGTGCATCCCGAAGCCGCTGGCAAGACCACTAAGTCCAATTACGTGAAAGCGGCCAGCCAGACGCAGGCTGATGGCGAAAAGGCGTTTGCGGAATGCGACGCAGTCGCCGAGGGGCTTTACGGCGCTCCCGTCATCACCCACTGCTGCATGGAGGCCCATGGTTCGACTTCAGAGTGGACCGATGCCGACCACCTCTTCGTGCACATGTCGACACAAAACGTGTCGGGCATTGCCGGGCAGATGGCGGAGCCGCTGAAAGTTCCTGCGGCGAACATCCGCGTGCACCAGGACCACGTAGGCGGTGGATTCGGCAGCAAGTTTGGGCCGGATCGCTGGGGGATCGTCACGGCCGAGCTCTCGAAGAAGGCCGACGGCAAGCCGGTGCGGATGATGCTGGAGCGTGACTCGGAACTCAAGGTTGCGGGAGCGCGGCCGTCCGCGTATGCACGTGTGAAAGTCGGCGCGAAGAAAGACGGTACGCTGGTCGTCTGGCAATCGCAATCCTGGGGAACGGGCGGTCCAGGTGGCGGAGGCATGCCGCCGATTCCGTATTGCTTCTCAATCCCAAACCAGCGGAAGGAGCACACGGCCATTCGCAACAACATCGGACCGGCGCGGGCCTGGCGGGCGCCGAATCATCCGCAAGCGGCGGTGCTCACGATGTGTGCCCTGGATGATCTGGCCGCCCAGCTCAAGATGGATCCGTATGAGTTCTTCCTGAAAAACATCGAGCTTACGCGGCTGCCCCAGGTCTATAAGGACGAGTTCCCAATCGCGGCTGAGCTCATAGGCTGGAAGGAAAAGTGGCGTCCGCGCGGCATGAACCTTTCCGGCAACATTGCTCGAGGCGTCGGCCTCTCATTGCACACGTGGGGCGGACGCGGCCACGCCAGCGATTGCGATCTCTCGATCCATCCGGACGGGTCGGTCGATATCAAGATGGGCACCCAGGACATCGGCACGGGCACGCGGACTTGCATTGCCGTGGTGGCGGCTGATGCTCTCGGGCTGCGCGCCGAGGACATCAAGCTGTACATCGGCGACACGCTGTATCCGCCTTCGGGAGGATCGGGAGGTTCGACAACTCCGGGTGGCGTGAGTTCGTCCACTCGCCGCGCGGTGGTGGATGCGCGTGATGCGCTTTTGGCGAAGGTGGCGCCGGCGTTGAACGCGCAAGCCGAAGACCTCGAAGCCAGGGACGGCAGGGTGCAGGTGAAATCCGATCCGAGTCGGTCACTGACCTGGAAGGAAGCTTGTTCGAAGATCGGGGCGACTCCCATCACGGCCCACGGTCATAACGATCAGGCGGCCGCGAAGAACAAGCCGGACCTGACCAACAGCGGTGTGGGCGGAGTACAGATGGCCGAGGTCGAAGTTGACATCGAGACCGGCATCGTCAAGGTCACGAAGATGGTCGCGGTGCAGGACTGCGGCCTGATCATCGACGTACGTCTTGCGGAAAGCAGCGTGATGGGCGCGATGATCATGGGCATCAGCTACTCGCTATTCGAAGAGAAGGTGATGGATCCCGCCACCGGCCGGATGCTGAACGCAGACATGGAGTTCTACCGCCTGGCCGGATTGAATGACATTCCCGAATTGAAAGTCCACATGATGACCGGCCAGGGCTACGACGAGCGCGGTGTGATTGGCCTGGGCGAGCCGCCGGCGGTCTCACCGGGTGCCGCGATTTCGAACGCGGTGGCCAACGCCATTGGCGTGAGGGTCGGAGTCCTCCCCATCACTCCGGACAAAGTTCTGGCCGCGATGAATTCCGCTCAGAAGGCAGGTGCATGATGCGAGCTTTCGAATATGTCAGCGCCACGAACACGAGGCAGGCAACCAGCCTGCTGAGCGCCAGCTGGGGCCAGACTGAAGTCCTCGCTGGCGGAACTGATCTTCTGGCTCTGATGAAAGAGGATGTGGTCACGCCCAAGCGTCTGGTCAATATCAAGGAGATCAAGGAACTTGTGGGTATTGAGGTTGGCGCGTCAGGACTTCGGATTGGTGCTCTGACCCGCTTGGTGGAGATTGCCGAAGATGCAGGAGTGAAAGACAAATACCCGGCGCTTGCGGAGGCGGTCCGCGATGCGGCCAGCCCCCAGATCCGCAACATGGCGACGCTGGGAGGAAACCTCTGCCAGCGGCCGCGTTGCTGGTATTTTCGCAATGGCCTTGGGCTTCTGCCCAAGGACCAGTCCGGCATGGACCTCGTCGATGCTGGTGATAACCGCTATCACGCGATTCTGGGTAACTCGGGCCCGACAAAGTTCGTGAGCCCGTCCACCATTGTTCCGGTGCTCATCGCCTACGGAGCCACCGTCCGCCTCGAAAGTCCCAAAGGACGCCGCGAAATCCCTTTGCTGAAGTTCTACGTGATCCCCAAGAACGACAGGGAACGCGAACACGATCTCCAACCCAACGAACTCGTGACCGAGGTCGTGCTGCCATCGGCCGAGGGTTGGAAAGTCGCCCACTACGAGATCCGCCAGAAAGCTGCCTTCGACTGGCCGCTGGCCGTTGCCGCTGTAGCCCTGCAAGGCGATCCTTCCAACGTGCAGTCGGCTCGCGTTGTCCTCGGACATGTTGCCCCCACGCCCTGGCCTTCGACCGAAGCCGAAGCCGTGCTCAAGGGACAGAAGATCACCGAGGATACCGCCAAGAAAGCCGCGGACGCTGCCCTGAGCACCGCAAAGCCCCTCACGCACAACGGCTACAAAGTCCAATTGGCACGGGTCTCGGTGAAGCGAGCCATCCTGAAAGCTGCCGGAGGTGCTGCATGATCCGGAAACGCGAGCGCTTCGATACGAACAGCCCGAACCTGTGTTCGTCGTTGCGGTGGAAGGGACAGTTCATCGCTTCTGAGCCGGATACCAACGTGCAGCCCTGTAACGACGGCCTGTTCTGGTGCATGCACACGCAGACCTGTATTGGGCCCGATGGAGAACTGGCCGAGCCTGGCAACTGTTCCTCCAAGCACCGCTCGTGCCACGGCACCAGGGAGTGCGAGTAGATCTCGATGGCATCGACTACCACCCATTGGACAGCGTCCCACTACAGGGTCGCCGAATCGGCGGTCGGGATCGAAGGAATGCGTCCTGTCGCGCGAGCAAATTAACTGCGTCAGTGGCCGAGTCGCTTTCGCAGTGTCCTTGATTTGCTGACGGTAGTCAGTGGTTATTTTCAACCCCCACAGATAGATGAGGGGGCGGCCGCGCACATTCTCCAGATCGCGGTGGGAGCTTTTGTTTTGGTGCTTCCGATCTATGTGAGCACCGCGAACTGGCATCGCCCTTTGCGCAGCGCACGACCGGTCATGATGTCTGGGGCAGCTCTAACCCTCGCGTTTGGTGCCCTTTATTACCTAGAGCACTACCGTCAGCGTGATCCTGCTCTCTCCGCTTAGAAAGGCGCCTTCAACCCTTCTGGCCTTGGATGTTAGATAATAGGGGCGGTCCGTGGTCGCCTCTGACTCGCGGTTCTGTTCACTTCGGGGTTTTCGACATGAAGCGTTATGTGTTCCTTTCCTGCCAGCCGATCGTCTCCGCTATCTTTGTTCTGACTGTCGCTCTGAGTCTGCCACTGGCGGCGCAGGACTATAAATTCACAATTTCCACGAGTCAGTCGTGGACGGACACCGGGGTTGAGCTTCGGAGCGGAGACTGGGTTGGGATCACGGCTACGGCCGGAAGCGGAGGGTGTGATCCGGCGGGCGTCTCCATGGGAGCTTCCGCGCCAAACCTTCCGCTGTCCACCGCGCTCGCTGGTGCCCTGATTGCGCGCCTGCAAGAAGCGGGCAGTCCCACCCTGGTGGGAAACACCCAGCGTCTGCACGTGCCTCAAGATGGCCACCTGTTCCTCGGAGTCAACGCCAGCGGCGCTCCCCCTTGCCAGGGCAGCTACGTGGTTAAGGTTCACATCACGCCTCAGGATACAACCCAAACTCCATCCGGCAGCGCGGAGGCCGCGGCAGCCGAATCTCTGGTGGGTTCCTCTGCGAAGGCGTCGAGCACGGCTCAGGGTTCTACGACTACGGCCAGCCCCGGCGGTGAGAAAGAGGTAAAGGACATCAAGGGCGCGCTGACCACGGCCGCGCAAACGTGGCTGTCAGGCCAGTTTGGCAAAGGGACTCCCTCGAGCGGCCAGCCGACCTCATCCGCTGCCACCTCCGGTGGCACGACCAGCGGTTCCGGAGGCAGCACAACTACCACCGCTGCCGTTGCTGCGCTGAAGCTCTCAAATTCTCCCCTGGACTCGCAACTGCGTCAGCACCTCGACAGCTTGCCGCGCCGGGTGAATGATCAATTCCAGCATCAGGGCGACATGGTGAACTTCGTGATCATCGGTGGCCTCGAGAAAGTGCAGGATGCCCTGACCGCGGCGGACTGGCACCTTGCCGACGTAGACGTAAGGCAGTCCGTCCTGAAGGCCGCCCTGGAGACTTATGAGAAGAAGGCTTATCTCAGCATGCCCATGAGCCAGCTTTATCTGTTCGGGCGGATTCAGGACTACGGCTATGAGCAGGCTGAGCCTTACGCTGTCGTCGCCAGCCGTCATCACTTCCGCATCTGGAAAGCTCCGTTCCAATGGAACGGTCAGGACGTGTGGGCGGGCGCCGGGACGCACGATATCGGATTCGAGAAAGACCAGCGAAACGGAAGCGTAACCCACAAGATCGATCCCGCCGTTGACGGCGAACGCGACAATATCGGCGGAACATTACAGAAGACCGATAAAATCAAGAGCCTGACCTACTATCTGCCGCCTGATCCCGTGCAGGACGCACGCAACGCAACCGGCGGCGGGTACCATTCCGACGGACGAATTCTCGTGATCCAGTTGCAGTAGAGGTTGAGGACGCCGCGGAAGCCATCGATACTGCTCGCTTGCAAAAGCACAAGACGAGCGCGTTTGTGGAATCCCATCCTGACGCCGCACAAAACACGGCGTTAGGACCAGGCCGCCGGCTCAGCCCGCGCTACTGAAGCTTGGCGTATTCCTGTCGGGCTTTTTTCAGCAGCGGGACGTCCGGATCGGCGTCCTTCCAAAGGGCAAGAAAGTCCTGATAAGCCATGCGGCTTTTCTGCTTGTCGCCCTGGAGCGCATAGGCCCGACCTAAACCCAGTCTTGCGAGGGAAGAGAGAGGGTCGCCGAATACGCTGCGGGAGTCGATGACCCGTTGAAACTCCTGCGCGGCCTGCGTGCCCTGTTTCGCCTGAAGGTAGACCAGACCTCGCGCGTACAACACCCCTTCGTTCGATCGCGCATACACCATCGCTCCATCCAGAAGATCGATGGCCTTGGTTGGCTGTCCGGCATTCATGGCGACAATTGATTTAATTAGCGGAATGGTGACGAACTGCATCAGCGTGTCGTAGGGCCGCTGGAGGGAGGCGTCATTGGCGATTTCGAGAGCGCGCTTGTCTGCTTGCAGCAGGCTGAGGGTGATGGCGGAGTTCAACGCAACATTGGCAGAGGGGGTACCGTTCAGTGCCCGGTCGGCGGCTTGCTGCGCGAAAGATCGGAATCCGACCAGCGCCTCCCAGGCCGAGCGCTGCGCATCACCGCCGGCGGCCGCCTCCGGAAGGTTGTTCGAGTTGGCTGTGTCCTCCATCTGGTCCATGAGGGATCGCATCTGCTGGAACTCGCCATGGCCTGCCGCTAACGCGGCTCGCGTACCCAGGGCCAGCAGCTTGCCGCCTGCGCCGGAGTTTTCCGTCGTTTTGAGCTCGCTCTCCAGGGCTGTGGTGTCGTTCTGGTTCCAGGCAATGCCCGCGAGCATCCAGTGCAATTCACCGTTGCTAGGGACCCGCTTGAGGCCAGCTTGCGCCGTGGCCTTGGCCTCATCCATGCGATTCAAGCCCGCGTAGGCGAGGGCAAGGTTGAAGTAGCCGCTGACGGAGTCAGGCTCCAGCTCCACGGCTTTGCGGGCTTTGTCCAGAGCGTTCTCGTACTGCCCGAGCTGATTGTAGATATTGGAAAGGTTGTTGGCCGGGGTCGAGTCGCGCGGGTAAGTCTGCTCATAGAGCTCAAGAGCGGTGATGCCTTTGTCATACTGACCGCTGTCGGCGTAGTAGTGCGACATGATGTAAAGCTTCTCGCGCTCGCTGGCGCGGTCGCGCAACTCGAAAGCCTTCTTGCGGTTCTGTTCCGAGAGCTGGGATTGGCCCAGGTTGTTATACGCCGTTCCCATGCGGGCATAGGCCGTCGCGAAATTTGGATCCAGCTCAACGGCGCGCTGGTACAGGGCAATGGCAGCCATCTCGTCGCCGGCTGCGTGTTTTGAGTCCCCCAGGGTAAAAGCATGGAGCGCTTCCAGCGAGGGCGTGGTCACGTCGGAAAGCATCTTGTCGTAGCGCTGGACAGACGCCAGCGATTCCCCAAGTTTGCCGCGCAGCTCCGAATCGGCCTTGTGCAGCGCGTTCAACACCTCGCCTTCGCTGCCAGCGCTAGTCTCAGCCCGTGCGAGCACCTCACCCGTGGCTGCGTTCAGGGCCTGCATACTGAGCACGTACTGATTCCCGAGGTTGGCGATGGTGCCAGTAAGCATAGCCTTCACACCGGCGCGCTGGCAGATCTCGCGGCCCGTTTCGAGGCTGATGCGCTCGTCGGGCGCCCGGCCCATGAAGCGCAAGGTTTGCCGGGCCTTCGCCTCGGGAAAGACGTTGAGGTACGGCGACTGCTCCAGGTCGACGGTGACGGCTTTTTTCAGCGTCGTGTCCCAGACGGGGTCCGCCGTCGTGTTCACGAAGTCCGTCAGCAGAATCGCATCTTTTTCGCTGAGCGCTCTTTCGCGCTTCATGTAAAGGAAGGAAACGGCTGCGAGGACCGCCGCCAGGAGCCCCAGCGCGGAAAGATAGCGGGCAAGCCTTGCAGTCCGAGCCCGGGCAATGGCCGGCGCCGGCGTCACGCCCGGGACCACGACCGCAGATCCAGAATTCAATTCCTGCTGAATCGACCTCAGGTCAGCGAGGACGTCTTTCGCGTGCTGATAGCGGAGATCCCGCTTCTTTTCGAGAAGCTTCGTGATGACCGATTGCAGCTTCAAGGGGACCCGCGGGTTGAGGCGCGCTGGGGCGACCGGGGCCCGATTGAACAGCGCCTCGAATACCAGGGCGGGAGTTTCCCCGCGAAAGGGGACATTCCCGGTAGTCATCGCGTAGAGAATGGAGCCGAATGAGAACAAGTCCGAGCGTTCGTCGAGGGGTCTACCGCGAGCTTGTTCGGGCGAGATACAGGACAGCTCCGATACGGCAGATTCCTGGCTGCCGCGAGATGCGGTCGCCGTGATTCCCCGGGTGGTGTCTTCCAGAGAACCTTTGTTTTCCTGGGTGGAGGTGGCGATGCCGAAATTCAGCAGCTTCACCGCTCCCGAGTTAGTGATGAAAATGTTGGCCGCGCGCAGATCGCGGTGAACGATTCCCTGAGCATGGGCGGCGCGAAGCGCGTCGGCCACCTGAATCGCGATCTCGAGCACTTCACTGATCTGGCGAGGAGCGGCGGTCAGTGTCCGCTTTAGCGTCGCGCCTTCGAGCAACTCCAGGGCGACGAAATGGCGGTCCTCGGCCTCGCCGATTTCGCGGACTGCGCAAATGTTTGGGTGATCGAGGGCCGAAAGCGCAGCAACCACGCGCTCAAATTCGGCGAGCGCAGCGGGGTCTTCCAAGGCCTTGGGAAGAAAACGGATGGCCACGCGCCGCCCGAGTTTGGGATCCTCGGCAGCAAAAACAGCGTTTCCTCCCGATCCTCCCAGCTGAGAGAGGACACGGTAATGCGCGATGGTCTCAGCAATCATGAAACAGAGTTTTTTTCGTGCGGGTTAAATTGATGGTAGGCCCGTACTCGCGAGCAAGTCAACGCGCGACCGGGGACAGCTATATAGAGGGCGGGAAAATTCCTACACCCCCATTTCGCGCGACGGAAGCGGGGATCGAACACGTACGCGGTTTCGGACACAGGAAAGAGTGGGGGGTTTTCGGAAACGGGAACGAACCCGAACACGGGATCGGTCGGGAATCGGGGGTGCCAAGAATGCGGGGTTAACGTTTGGGTAAACGGGGCCGGCGTGAGGATGGAGAGCCCAAGGGCGAGGAGGCTGCGTCGATTCGGTGCTCAGGCACACGGGGCCAGATCTCATTGACGGATACTTCCCTCGAACCGAGCATCTCGAGAAATCAACCGACCACTAGCAGAGGGAACTCTGGGGATGGAAGGCTCTTCCTCAGCGATGCTCAAGATGCTGGTCGCGGCAACTGTTTAGGGTCGAAACGCACTCCTTTCTTGCACCTGGTTAGAGTGATGGCGGCAATCTTCTGTGCCAGGGCGAGACGCGCCATGCTGGACCGCATTCCTTTCTCTACCAGGGCCGCATAAAATTCCTGCAGCAGCCCAGGGCGTTCGATGGCCGAGATGGCTGCCCCTTTTAAGGCGCGGGTTTCCATGCTTCCCGTGGTACACCCCATGGATTTGGTTGCTGCCTAGTAGCTCCGCCAAATTGCGTGCATCTGACCGATCGTTCTGGTTGCCATCCCTCATCAGCGCGTTCTTGCAAGGATCGCAGACCACCAGCCGGCTGACATGCGGCGGTGTTGGCATCATCGGTGACCACGAGCCAGACCCCCGAAACAGAGAATCAATAGAACCGATCTGCAGAACCTAAGGATCTCGGTGATCCACTGATTCTTCGCCACAAGCCTCTCCATGACTAGGTTGTTGGGGGCCTGGAGCCGTTACTTGCCAGTTCCTGATCTACCGCGGTACAAGAAGGGGGATGTCGCGGGCTTCAGTGTTTAGCCGCCCGCCTTTTTCCGACACTGCTGGTGGCAAGGACTCCCTGATTTCCGCCTGCACTGATCACTACCGTGTCGATTTCCGCTCCACCGTTTACCACAACGAAATTCACGACCACAGTCGGGCGGCCGTCGGCGAAATTGATGGTGAAGGTACCCGTACAGTCGGAGTTCACCGTGTAAGTTCCAGTGGCGCGCTGGTGGCTGAAATCGGACACCACGTGGCCGCCGATCGTGATGGTGTCGACCTGAGTGAACCCGCCGTTCCCATCAAATTCGGTCATCGCCACCCCGACCTGCGGACCGACCGGACCGAGGCCTCCGAGTTTGTTGCCCTGGACAGCGAAGCCATAGGTTCCGGCAATCAGCTGGTTGTTGCAGTACTCCGAGTCACCCTGCGCGTAACCCGACTTCACAGCAGCGAGTGTCAGCAGAAGCAGTGCGGACGCATTGACGATCAGTTTCTTGTTCATAGAATCCTCCTCTCTGATTTGCTGATTTCTTGAGTGCGGCCCCCAGATTTCAGAAGCAGCCCCAGAATTGGGCGTCTTCATAACCCACAGCAGAACGGTGATCAATCGATCGGGGATAAAACTTTGCTGACTTGCTAAACAAAGGTGCAGAAAGGGGTTGCTCGGTTTGCTGAACAGAAATTGGGATAGAATCGAGTTCCGTTTGGGGTGGAGTTATGGGTGTGCCGGCCAGTTCCAGCCGCCGAATTCGGACGGGATTGTTTGAGATCGACCTTGTCTCGGGCGAAGTTTACAAGGACGGTCGCAAAGTGTCCCTCCAGGAACAGCCCTTTCGGGTCCTGGCGGTCTTGCTTGAAAGTCCCGGAGAAACCGTTACCCGGGAGGAGTTGCAGTCGCGGCTGTGGCCGGCAGATACCTATGTAGGCTTCGATGAAGGACTGAACACTGCGATTCGGAAGCTGCGGGTGGCTTTCGGAGATTCGGCAGAAAACCCAAGATTCTTTCAGACAATCCCGCGGCGTGGGTACCGCTTTATCGCACCTCTCCACGAGGTCCCTGGCTCCCTGCAGACCGAAGAGACCGTTGATGACTTGACCGCCAGCTCATCCCGGCCTCCCTCTCCGAGTTTCAAGACGCCAGTGATTCTGATCTCAGCCGCGATCCTGCTTCTCCTTCTATGTATGGCCGGATTTTTGGCATATCGACGCTCGTCTCGGAGCCCAGTCTCTATGAAACGAGTCATGCTAGCGATCCTGCCATTCCAGAATCTGAGCAACGATCCACTGCAGGAATACTTCAGCGACGGCCTTACCGAAGAAACGATCACGGATCTGGGCCAAGTAAGTCCGGAGCATCTGGGCGTGATCGCACGCACCTCTGCGATGGCATATAAGCATACCAGTAAAACTGTCGACCGGATCGGCAAGGAATTGGGGGTCGACTACGTGCTTGAAGGGAGTGTGCGCCGTGAAGGAGGAAAGGCGCGTGTCAGCGTCCAGCTCATTCGAGTCAGCGATCAAACCCACCTTTGGGCGCGAAACTATGACCTAGAGCTGCACGATGTGCTGGAGATCGAGAGTCAATTGGGTAATGACATTGCTCAACGAGTGCAGGTGAACCTCGCGCCGCGAGCGCAAAATCAGTTGTCGAAAATGCGTTCCGTGGATCCTGAGGCTTACGATCTTTATTTGAAGGGACGTTTCTACTGGAACCAGAGAAACCCTGCAGCGATAAAGGAGAGCATTGGGTATCTCCTGCAAGCGACGAACAAGGATCCCAATTTCGCGCTAGCCTATGCGGCACTTGCCGATGCCTACAATTTCACCAACATCGTGGGTCTTTACTCCCCGAAGGAAAGCTTCCCTGAAGCCAAAGCTGCAGCGACCAAAGCCATATCGCTCGACCCCATGCTTGCCGAAGCACATGCGGCTTTGGGCATGGAGAAATCTCATTTCGAGTTCGATTTTCCGGGAGCTGAGCGGGAGTTTTTGAAGGCAATCGAGCTGAATCCTAGTTCTGCTTATGCTCACCTTTTTTATTCGAATTGCTATCTCTCTCCCATGGGTCGAACTTCCGAGGCCATTGTTGAAAATAAAAGGGCGCTTGAACTTGATCCCCTTTCACTACCCATTAACAACTTCATGGCAATCACCTACGTGTTTGCCGGGGACTATGAACATGCGTATCGGCAGTTTCAGGCAACCATCGCGATGGATCCGACGTTCGGCCTGGCGCACGAGTCCTTTGCGTCTTATCTAACCGAGACCGGAAAATTCGAGGAAGCGATCCAGGAATACGAAAAGGCCAAAGTCGTGGCAGGGGCTAATCCCGAGCAGGCTACGGCTGAGGCGGCCACGATGCGTGCGGCTTTCAAAGCAGGAGGAGCCAAACTCTTTTGGCAAAGGAGTCTCGAGCTCATCCTGCAGTCGATGCAACGTCCAGAGCAGGGATTTGTGGCGGCCGACATCGTGGCTGGCGCCTACGCTCGCGTCGGCGCCAGAGACAAGGCGTTCGAATGGCTGGACAAGGCTTACGAAGAGCGCGACGGTGCGGATCTGGCCCTCTTGAAAGTCGACCCCGCTTGGAACAATATTCGGAGCGATCCTCGATTTGCCGATCTGCTCCAACGCCTGGGCCTGCCGAAATAGGTGGGCGGCCAAAAGCGGGACATACTTCCCCTCCCCAGTTCGAGCGCGAATAATATGCCCTGAAGCTCGATGTAGGGATCCCCGCTTCCACTCCCCACTCGCCCCCAATCCCTAGCCCCCGCTCCCCCCAACCCGTGCTCGCGATCGGCTCCGATCCCGTGTACGCACTCGATCCCGTTTCCGTCGCGCGAAACGAGGGTGTAGGAATTTTCCCGTCCTCTATAGCTATCCCCGTCAACGCGCGACCTCCTGGCAAAAATCGCCCCCCAGAGCTGGTTCCGCGATTTCAGCTTTTCTTTCGCTGCATCCTGGCCGAAAATATAGACATCGAATTTTGGGTGAGGTGTTCCATGCGTTTTGCCCTGCCTGCTCTGCTCACAGTTGCGATCTTACTTCTTTCCAGCGGCCTTGCTGCCCAGCAGATTCGCGGCGACTACATTGAAACCCGCAGCGCCGACGTATACACCGGCCAGTGCTTCGCCAATGGCGAAGTCAACCTCGCGGGCAAGGAGGCGATTCTTGCCTGGCACGTGCAAAGTGGAAGCTGGGACGGCGTCCCGCTTGACGGCCTGACGGTGGCCGCGGCTGTGCGTGCGCGGGCAACGTTGGGGGATCCCTACGGAAACCCGTATCCCGCGCAAGCAGTGTTGCTGATAGATGATCGGGCCACTCCACAGCAGAGTGCGGCGCTGGCGAGTTTTGCCCGTCGCATGGGGGGCGAACTGCTAACGAATGTCGATCAGACTCTCTCGGCGCCCATGGAAATGGTCGTCAACCACGAGCACCATGGCGTGGCCCTACTGCGGGCCGGGCAATTTGCCACCGTGCAAACCCGCTCGCTGGGCGACAAGGACCACGTGTGCGGGAACGAAGTGACGTTTTACCCGCCACTCACGCCCGTGGCCCACTCCATGCCGGCGGTTGCGGTGACGGACGCGTATCGCGGTCCCGGACTGGGAGAGTCGTGGGACAGCCACGGCCGACGCAGCGCTTTTGTGGGTACGTTCGTGCGCTAGAATCCGGACGTGACGTCGTACAAAGATTTCTGTAGTGGAATTGCATCGCGGCGGTCGCGAGCTTCGACGATCGCCGCGTTCGTGTTTTCGGGATGCGTTCTGCTTTCGGGCTTGACCTTCGCCATGGCTCAAGCTGAGTTGGGAAAAGTAGAAGAACTCGGGCCTCCACCCGAAGGCCAAGTGCCTGGACCACTTCTTCGGAACCTGTCGCAAAAGGGATATCGAGTCACACTCGCAACCGGCGGCTCGGCGATCGAAATCTGGTACTGCAAGGCAGTGGCAGTGCAGCCAAAGGGCGCAGGTTCCGACGCAACTTACGACCGGATTCCCGAGTCGACCCTTTTAGGCATCCTGCATTTTACGAAGAATGGCAACGACTATCGCGGACAATCCATTGCGACCGGATACTACACGCTGCGCTATGCGCTCATGCCAAACGACGGGAATCACCTGGGGGTTGCGCCGGGACGGGACTTTCTGCTACTGATCCCCGCCAGTGCTGATCCCGGTCCGCAAACGCCTCCCACTCTGCCCGAGTTAATTGCACGCAGCAGCCGTGGGGCGGGAACCAAACATCCGGCTCCTATGAGCCTGGTGCCCGCTGGGAGCGAAGGGCCTTGGCCAGTGCTCACGAAAGACGAGCAGGGCGATGTTGTATTCACCACCACCGTACATCTTGTTAGTGGGGAAGAGCTACCGGTTGCCTTGGTTGTGAAAGGTTCGGCGCCGCAATAATCCGGCTGCATTTTTCAGAGCGGAGATCCTCGCGTTCGATTCCACGTTGCCGATCGCAACTTTCGCTGTTGTTTTTCACATCGCGCAAGCACCTCCCCACACAAGGCGCTGATTCCAAGAGAGACCGATAGTACGCGCGACCCAAGTGGCTGACAATCAGCGCGGCGCGGGTTGCGATTCGCATCTGGGGGCTGTTGCAGCACTCCGCAACCGCTCGGTTGCGGTTTGTATTAGCCCATTCGCAAGCACCTGATTCCAGAGGTTCATCGCCGTTGGCATGGATCCATCGCGAAACGACAGAAGTTTGGCGTGACGATTGCCTTTGACGATAAGCGGCGAGTGGCCCGGAAACGAAAAAGACCGGAAACGATGGCCCTTCCAGAGAGGTGATGTATGACAGTGCTACTGGTTCTGACCTTCGTAACGTTCTTGCTGATCGACCACTTTCACAGCCGCAAGCAGGTGGTGTTGCCACCTGCAGTGCAGCCGGTGAAGCGCGAGGCTCTGCCCCGGCTGGCGCCCAGCCTGGTGGGTGGCTTCCATGTTCCCGAGAAACTCCGCTTTCATCCCGGCCACACCTGGGCGCTGAGCGAGAGTCCAAGCTTGGTGCGCATCGGTCTCGACGAGTTTGCGTCCAAGCTCACGGCAAGCTCGAGCGCATCTCGCTGCCGCGGCGCGGTCAATGGATCCGGCAAGGGCAGAAGGTGTGGACGCTGCATCGGGACGGCACGTCGGTCGACATGGTCTCTCCGATTGAGGGCAGCGTGGCCGACATCAACGAAGCGGTGGTGCACAATCCAGAACTGGCGCTGACGGATCCCTATGGCGAAGGCTGGCTGGTGACGGTGCAGTCGCCCGATGCCAAGACCAACTTCCGCAATCTGCTCGGTGGGGCGCTGGCGCGCTGGTGGACGGAAGAGTCAGCCGGCCGGTTGCAACGTCTGCTGCCGGCGACCTTGGGAGCGCTGGCGCAGGACGGCGGCGTCGCGGTCGACAATCTCGCCCCTCAGATTCCTGACGAAGATTGGGCCACGTTGGCCAAAGAGTTCTTCCTGTCGTAACGGGCCACAGCAAGGAAGGGCCGCTCGCCACCTCCGGATTGAGGTCAAGATCGGCCGCAGCGAGACTCGGATGCAAGGCAAACCAGTCCAGACTCCGAGAGCGCCGCGGCCGAAACTTTTGCTGAACGGGGGGAGAGAGGCCAGCGACGCCATGCTCGCATGGAGGCTCCGCCTTTAAGACCGGTTCGTATTCGGGAGTAATTCCACCGGCTTGCCGTGAGGCGTGTGGCGATAGGCATTGGCCCAAGCTTCCTTGCGTGCGAGAAGCGCTGCGGTACTGGAGAGTCCCTTTGCAGCCACGAGACGCTCAAGGGCGGCCAGCCAATGCTCGTAGTAGTGGGAGCCATCATCTGGCTCACCACGGGCGGCCGCAGATTTTAGCTCCGCGGCGAGCGCCGCTGCCCATTCCTTCCATGTGAAGTGCCCTTGCTCGGAAAGCTTCACCGCCAAAGCAAAGGCCTGCGCCTGCCAGGGTTCGGCAAAAACCGGTCCGCCCTCATCGCGAGGCAAAGCCGGCAACGCGGCAAGTTTTTGGGACGTCGAATCAGGCTGGCTCAAGGTAGTCATCCCAAAGGTCCACGTAAACGGAGTCTTGCGCCGCGGCCTGCTCGCCCCACAATTCGCGCGCCGAAAAGCGAACCGAGTACACATGCTGCGGCTTTTCTCCGAGAAAGTGTGCGTTGGTGTCTGGAAAAACGAAGACGCCGTGGTCCCGGTCGATCGTCCCTCGCTTCCCTCGTGTGTAACGCGGCAGACGAGTGTGACCGGCGGGGTGCATATTGCGGGCGCGCACTTGCTGTCCGACCACAAAGCGCGCGGACACGGGAAGGTCACGGCTGGTCGGTATCCCCTTGGCAACCAGCTGTGCGGCGTTGTCTGCGGTCAGGGCTGGAGTAGCCGTGGGCTGCTTGGGATCGGGTGTGGCGTTCTCGATTTCGGCCTTCGAGACCAAACCACTCTTTGGCAGCATTTCGAGAAAGGCGACGAATTGCCGGGCGTAATAGCTCAACTCGAGATAGTCCGCGGGGGGGACCATCTCGACCTGATAGCGTGTAGCATCGATATTCCACTTGCGCCAAGCTCCCATGGCGCGCCTTAGAGCAAAGAGTCGGGCCTCCCAGGCTGCGTGAAATACGGGCTCATCTTTTTCGTACTCGATGGGCCCCATGTCATGCATACCGCCCATGTCATGTACGCCGTTCATGCCCGACCTCCTTCGTGCGGCAGCGTCACTTTAGCCACGCCCACCATGGAGTCGCGCGTAATCAGGGGGGCCAGCTCATCTTCACTCATCTTCTCGGTTCCGCGCGGGCGCTCCGGAAGCACGAGATAGCGTACCTCGGCAGTACTGTCCCAAACTCTTACCTCAACGTCGTCCGGAAGGTTCAGGCCGAATTCGCGCAGGACCCCGCGCGGATCCAGGACAGCGCGTGAGCGATAGGGCGCAGATTTGTACCATACCGGCGGCAACCCAAGGACCGGCCAGGGATAGCACGAGCACAATGTGCAGACGACCATGTTGTGGATCTTGGGCGTGTTTTCGACCACGACCATATGTTCGCCTTGCATGCCTCCGTAGCCAAGTTCAGCGATGGCGGCGTCCGCGGAAGTCAGCAGCCGTTGCTTGTAAGCAGCGTCGGTCCATGCCCGCGCGACAACGCGCGCCCCATTCCGAGGCCCAATCTTGTGTTCGTAGGCATCCACCAGAGCGTCCAGAGCAGCACGATCCACCAGTCCTTTCTCGACCAGAAGTGACTCCAGCGACTTCACCCGTAGGGCAAAGTCGGAGGGAACGGTTTGATGTTCGTGGTTGTGGGAATGTGAGTGCTCGTGATCGCCCGTCATCGCTGCTCCCGCGGCACTTGCCGCCGTGGTCAAAAAATCGCGCCGAGTTGTGGTCACTTTCCCCCTCCGGTCTTGGCGCTTCCGTTGGGTCGCTTTCGCTTCGGAATCCCGCGATTCTCGATGACCCGAAGCTGTGCTGTCAAGCAAGGCGGAGTGCGCCGCGGCCGGATCCGAGCCGAGCGTCCTCGGAGTCAAACAACCAACCGCATGGTGGGCCAAGTGCTTGTCTTTCAGTGGAAATGCGTGTGACTCCGGTCACAATTCGATGTGCGGAGGGTCACGGCTGGGCCCTCTGTAACCGGCAGAAACTGACTTCGGAGGGTAAGGGAGGATCCGGTCATGATGCTTGCCTACCGACTCGTCCGCCTGATCGAGACTCACTCCGATGGGCTCGCCGCCAGCCTGCTTAAGCGAGTGCAGAACTCGGAGTTCACCCGCGATTACCGCAATGTTCCGCAAGCAGACCTCGAAGAACGAGTACACGAAGTTTATCGCCACCTGGGCGACTGGCTGCTGGGCAAGAGCGAGTTCGACATCAAGGAGCGTTATCAGGAGATCGGTGCTCGCCGGTACACCCAGCACGTGCCGTTGAACCAGCTCGTCTGGGTGATCGTGCTGACCAAGGAAAATCTCTGGGAGTATCTGAAGAACGAAGCCGGCATGGAGCGCCCGACCGAGGTCTTCGGCGAGCTGGAGATGCTGCAGCTCCTCGACCAGTTCTTCGATCGCGCGATTTTTTACGCCACGCTTGGCTATGAGGAAGCGTGCGTGCACACGGAAGGGAACAGCGTACACGCGCCTGTTTGAACGTTAGAGGAGAAAGCCACGATGTCTTGGGAGATCGAGTACCAGAAGAAGCTGAGGACCCCGGAGGAAGCGCTACGGTGCGTGCAGGCTGGCATGCGGGTCTACATCCAGCCAGGCTGCGCCGAGCCGGAAACACTGGTTGAGGCCTTGATGCAGCGTGGACCCCAGGTGCAGGAGGTTGAGATCGTGCACATGATGACCATGGGCACCGCGCCCTACGTCGCTCCGGAGATGGCCGGACACTTCCGCCACAACGCAGTGTTCATCGGCGCCAACGTGCGCGAGGCCATCAATGAAGGCCGCGCCGATTACACGCCCATGTATCTCAGCGAGATCGAAGATCTGTTCGAGAGCGGGGCCATGCCGCTCGACGTGGCCTTGATCCAGGTTTCCCCGCCAGACTCTCATGGTTTTTGCAGCTTCGGAGTTGGCGTCGATACCACGCTTACCGCGGCGCGACTGGCGAGCTATGTCGTGGCCCAGGTGAATGACCAGATGCCGCGCACTTACGGCGATAGCTTTGTCCACGTGAGCAAGATCGACGCGGTGGTGGAGTCTTCGCGGCCGCTGTGCGCGATGCAGCGGGTCGAGGCCACCGACATGCAGGAGGCTATTGCCCGCAATGTAGCCGGACTGATCGACGACGGCGCTGTTCTGCAGACCGGCATCGGTGGGATCCCGGACGCGGTGCTCCCGCTGCTCATGGACCGCAAAGATCTCGGGGTGCACAGCGAGCTTGTCTCAGATGGGGTGATTCCGCTCATTGACGCGGGCGTCATTACCGGGGCCCGCAAGAACTTCAAGCCGAGGAAGATCATCCTCGGCTTTGTTTTGGGCACCCAGAGGCTGTTCGACTACGTGGACGACAACCCGATTTTCGAATTCCACCCGACCGCCTACACGAATGATCCGGCATTGATTGCCCGCAACGACCACATGGTGGCGATCAACTCGGCCCTGCAGGTCGATCTGACCGGGCAAGTATGCAGTGACTCAATCGGCACCTACTTCTACAGCGGAATCGGCGGGCAAGTGGACTTTCTGCGGGGAGCTTCGCGCTCCAAGGGCGGCAAGCCGATCATTGCGCTCCCCTCGACCGCCAAGAACGGAACCATTTCGCGCATCACCCCCATGCTCGCGCCGGGTGCGGGTGTGGTTACTTCGCGCGGTCTGATCCGCTATGTCGTGACCGAGTATGGAGTGGCATACCTACACGGGAAATCCATCCGCCAACGCGCGCAGGCTTTGATCGAGATCGCGCATCCCAAGTTTCGCGACGAGTTGTACGAGTACTGCGAGCGTACCAAGTGGTTGCAGCGTCCGCAGGCAAAGGAACCGGCGACTTCGAGGTGACTATGGCAACGGTGGCACGGGGCAAGGTTGCTGTAAACGATCAGGAGTGCAAAGGCTGCGGGCTCTGCGTGGAGTCGTGCCCGCCGAAATGCCTGGAACTGGCGGCCGGTCTAAGTGCTTACGGCGTCCATCCCGCGCGCTACAAGCAGGAAAGCTGCACGGGATGCGGAATTTGCTTCTACTGCTGTCCGGAGCCGGGCGCGATCACCGTGTTCCGGCTCGCGCCGCCTGCCAAAGCCGTAGTTGCGCAACCAGGAGACGGCCATGCGGCAACTGTGTAAAGGCAATGTCGCCATCGTGAAGGGGGCGATCCTGGCCGGATGCCGCTCCTTCTACGGATATCCGATTACTCCAGCCAGCGAAATCGCCGAGGCTGCTGCTCTTTATATTCCGCAGGTAGGAGGCACGTTCCTGCAGGCGGAGAGCGAAGTCGCCGCCATCAACATGGTGTACGGCGCGGCTGCATCTGGGGCCCGCGTCATGACCGCATCCTCCGGCCCCGGACTCAGCTTGATGCAGGAGGGTATCTCCTACATCGCCGGCGCCGAACTGCCGTGTGTCATCGTGGACGTGGTGCGCGGTGGTCCGGGTCTCGGCAACATTGCTCCCGAGCAGAGCGATTACTTCGCCATGGTGAAGGGCGGAGGGCATGGGAACTACCGCAATATCGTACTCGCTCCCGCCTCGGTGCAGGAGATGGCGGACCTAACCATCCTGGCATTTGAGCTGGCCGACAAGTATCAGAACCCGGCGGTCGTTCTGGCTGACGGCTTCATCGGCCAGATGATGGAGCCGCTGGAGTTGGAGTATCGGGAGATCGCGGCTCCCGAAAAACCGTGGGCAGTGAAAGGCACTGTGGACACGCGCAAGAACCTCGTGAGCTCGATCTTCCTCGAGCCAGACCATCTGGAAGACCACGTGCGCAAAATGGAAGCCAAATACAGGCGCGCACAACCGGAAGAGGCACGCTGGGAACTCTATGACACCGACGATGCCGAAGTTCTGCTGCTGGGCTACGGCATCACCTCACGCGTTCTCCGCTCGGCGGTCGAGACGGCGCGCTCTCAAGGCCAGCGGGTAGGACTGTTCCGTCCGATCACGTTGTGGCCATTTCCGTCTGAGGCCCTGGCAAAGGCCGCGTCCGGTGTGCGCCAGGTGCTGGTCGTCGAGCTCAGCAACGGGCAAATGGTCGAGGACGTGCGCTTGAGCCTGAACGGCAAGGTGCCCGTGGATTTCTACGGCCGCTGCGGGGGTAACGTTCCCTCCGTGGAAGAGATTCACACAGAAGTCCTGGTGCGCATGAATTCCATCGTTGAAACAGATTTGGCGGGACGATTGACACACGCGCGGTAAACGAGGCAGCCATGGCAGACGAAATAAAGACGCTGCTCCCAGAGCACGAACTGACAAACAACGGCTACGAGGTCATCCACGAGAAGTCGCCGCTGTTTTATGACCGCTACGAGCGCAAGAGCGACCTGCAAGGGCAGACGCACTATTGTCCCGGCTGCGGCCACGGCGTCGCGCACAAGCTGATCGCCGAGACTTTGGAAGAGCTGGGGTTGCAGGACCGCACCATCTTCGTAAGCCCGGTCGGCTGCTCGGTGTTTGCCTATTACTACTTCGATGTGGGCAACGTGCAGGCAGCCCATGGCCGTGCCCCGGCCTGCGCCACGGCGATCAAGCGCACCTGCCCCGACAAGATCGTCATCTCTTACCAGGGTGATGGCGACCTGGCCGCCATCGGCACTGCGGAAATTGTGCACGCCGCCAACCGGGGGGAGAAGATCACCGTCTTCTTCGTGAACAACGCCATCTACGGCATGACGGGTGGCCAGATGGCGCCGACAACGCTGGTCGGCCAGAAGAGCACGACATCGCCTTGGGGACGACGGCCCACGAACGAGGGTTATCCGCTGCACATGTCGGAACTGCTGTCGACCCTGGAAGCACCCGTATACGTCGAGCGTGTGGCGCTGTGCGACAACAAGAACATCATGAAGGCGCGGCGCGCCGTGCGCAAAGCGCTCGAGTTGCAGAAAGACGGCGTCGGCTTCTCTTTCGTCGAGATCCTCTCCCCCTGCCCGACCATCTGGGGCAAAGATCCGATCGAAGCTCGGCGCTGGGTCGCGGAGAAGCTTGTGCCCACGTTCCCCCTGAATGTCTTCCGCGACCGGAGACCCGGGGAGGTCACGGGCAATACACCTCCTCAAAGGACCGTGTCCGACGTTCTCGAGATCAGCGCGCAGCAGCGGGCCGCGGCCAAATCCCGGCCAGAGCATCCGCACCACTTCCGCGATTACACGATCAAGGTCGCCGGCTTCGGCGGACAAGGCGTGCTGTTGCTCGGCCAATTGCTCACCGAGATGGGCATGCGCGAAGGCCTGGAGGTGAGCTGGCTTCCATCTTATGGGCCGGAGATGCGTTCGGGCAGCGCTCACTGTCATGTGTGCTTATCGAACGAGCGGATCGGTTCACCCCTGATCTCGCACCCCAATGTTCTCCTCGCTATGAACGAGATCTCGTTGCGAAAGTTCGCGAGCCAGGTTGCATCCGGGGGAGTCATTCTGTACAACCGCGACCGCTGGCCCACCGATTTCGCGTTGCCGCAGGCCCGCGTGATCTGCATTCCCGCGTCTGAGCTGGCCGACCGGCTGGGTTCGACGAAGGTCACAAACATCGTGATGATGGGCGCATTGCTGGAAGAAACCGAGTGCTTGGCGCCTTCCACGGCAATAGGCGTGCTCGAGGACAAGATCAAAAACCTAACCCTGCTGGAGATCGATCGCCAGGCTTTGGCCGCCGGCCGCACCTTCATCGACAGCCAGGTGAGGGTGGGTGCCGTGAGTCAGCCGGACGGTTTTGCCTACTAGAAATAGCAGAAACTCAGAAGAAGAAATCCGCCTTTCCATACCGTGAAAAATCGCCTTTTCTTCTCTAAAAGATGCCGACCAGTCGATCGGTAAACCCCCTTCCAAATTGCACATAAACAGCTACGTTTTCTTGTGTGTCCATGTTGCGTAAGTTCTCGAAAATAAACACTGTTCTGTGCTCACCGTTCGTGAGCGCCATCGTCTAAAGACACAATTCAGGCAAGCGATTCGCTGGCAGCGAGCTGTTGAGTTGCAGCAGGCGGGTCGAAGAACTGACGGGCTGTTCATAACCTAACCAGCTAGCAGGGGACGTGCGCGCTTTCCGTCTCGGGTTTCTCCCCACGGCGGGATGCGAAGCACGGGAGGGTGGTGTTTCATGGAAGTCGGTCGCACTGAGTTCACCAACGGGAACAAAGGCATGCCGGGTACTAACGATCCGCATGTGTTGGAAGTGGTTCGCCAGGCTCATGAAGAACTGCGGCAACTGATGCGCCAGCGGGCCGATGTGATGAAGAGAATTGGCACGGTGAAACAGACAATCGTGGGGTTGGCCAACCTCTTCGGAGATGAAGTACTCAGCGAGGAACTGCTCGAGCTCGTTGACCGCAAATCCAACGGGCGACAGCCCGGGTTTACCAAGGCTTGTCGCATGGTGCTGATGGAAGCCAACCGCGCCTTGGGTGCTCGCGAAGTGTGCGAACTGATCCAGCAGAAGGTGCCGCCGATCCTCGCGCGCCACAAGGATCCGCTCGCGTCGGTCACGACAGTGCTCAACCGGTTGGTCGAGTACGGTGAGGCCCGCTCGCTGGTGCGCGAGAATGGACGCCGTGCCTGGCAGTGGGTTGCCGATCCCGACAACCCCGCGAACAGCCAGCTGCCTCGCGCCTGAGCGAGGTCATGGTCGGGTTGGCTAGGCTCCGGAGTTTGTTAGTCTGGAGCGCGTGACCGGTCGCGACAAATCTCAACCGTGGCCCCTATACCAGAACCGGTGGGCCGCGGCCATCCCCGTCAGCCTCGGACTCGCAATCTGCTGTCTGATCTTCTTCGCATGGCTCTCCGAGCAGGTGCTGAAGCAAGGCACCGATCAGTTCGACGCCGTCATTCGTTCCGCCGTACAACAGCACGCTTCACCTTTTCTCACCACTGTCATGTCCGTGATCACCCAACTAGGAAACTGGCAAGTGATGATGGCGGGGACGGTCTACCTCCTGCTGGTTTGCTGGTACCGTCAAGAGCGGGGCCTGCTGCTGTTGGTGTTGGTCACCATGGCGGGAGTCGGAATTCTCGACGGTACTCTGAAGCTCGTGTTCCACCGCATGCGCCCCGATCCCTTCATCGGAAGTAAACCCAGTACGTACTCCTTTCCCAGCGGCCACGCCCTGGTTTCGTTGTGCTTCTACACGCTGGTTGCGGGGATTCTCAGCTTGCGCTCGGACCGGCACTGGAACCGTGTGCTGATTTGGACGGTTGCGAGCCTGTTGAGCGCGTTAGTCGGCTTGTCGCGCATCTATCTCGGCGTGCACTGGCCGAGCGATGTTGTTGCCGGCTACGCGGCGGGATTGATCTGCATGGGTTCGGTTCGCGTCCTGGCCAGCCTCGCGACGCCAACCAAGCACACAACACCTGCGTAGTTCGAAAGCGCATTCCGCCGGCCTTCGCTACACTGCGAGCATTTTTATGAAGGAAACCGCACCGGGCGCGCTAGTGCGGCGTCCCGATGCGGCCTGGCAGAAACTGGATACCAGTACCGCCCTTACTGCATGGAGCTGGCAGCTTGTGAGAAAACACCGTTGGCGTTGGAACCGATCAGGCGGACGGTGCCCACGACGAGCACGAGGATAACCGCGAGCATGACGGCGTATTCAGCGATGTCTTGCCCCTGGTCTTCGGACCAGAGACGGGACAACAGGGGGAGGACTGACATAGTTCGCACCTTCCGGTTGAAGAAGTTGAGGATGCGATTATCACCCAGTAACGCACCGAAAGCACATAACTAAAGTGAGTGAACCTGTGGAAATGCCGTGGAAAGTAGTAGATAACCCTACTACTTTTCCACAGAGCGGGACCGGGCTTGTGGAGACGGCTTGCGCCGACGGGTTCCAGCATGGCGAGCGGTTTGCTTTAGGCGCGCGAGGTGAGTGTCACTCCTATGCGCCCTGCTCGATTAGGGTCTAGGGGATTGCTGGAAACGAACTAACCGAGCCGCGTCCCGGTCGATTCCCGAACCACGAGTTCGGGCTCG
>Ga0182035_10000168_pt1 | contig 26852 bp, 19 predicted proteins | sample flu12Cox44000170_FD_125969 | JGI IMG/M metagenome (GOLD analysis project Ga0182035, IMG submission 125969) | Lab enrichment of tropical soil microbial communities from Luquillo Experimental Forest, Puerto Rico - flux4day.12C.oxic.44.000.170 | ecosystem: Environmental > Terrestrial > Soil >...
CGGCCCACTGGACCGTATTGAGGAGGTTGAGGGCGTTCACCTGGAGCGTGAGCGCGCGGCTGAGGCCAAGGCGGATGTCGCGTTGGAACAGACCGTTCAGTTGATGCGCGCCCGGACCCGTGATGATGCTTCTGGTGGAGTTGCCGTACTCGCCCGGCAGAGGGACGGAAAAGGCGGTGGTGTTGAAGTACTCGTCCACGGTCGGATCGGTCAGCGCAATCGGTGCGCCATCGTAGTCCGCGCGCAACGAGCCGTTGACGCCGCGCAGCAGGTCGCTTGCCGCCCCCAGGACGCGCGCCGTCAGCGGTACGCCTGATTGGAGCGTGAGCGTGAACTGCGCGGACCATTCGCCGAAGAGGGCTGCGGCGAGACCGCCGTTTTTCAACCATCGGCGATTGGGGCCCCAAGGCAGCTCGACATACACGTTCCCGGAGATCTGGTGGCGGCGATCGAAGTTCGACCGCGCGTATTCCGCGTCGAGATTCTTGTCGTTCTGGGCGACCACAGGTCCCCCGGCTCCGAGCGACGAGGCGTTGTCCATCGCTCGCGCGAGTGTGTACGAGATCGCGCCGCTGAAGCCGTTCGCCAGCCGGCGCTGGAGCTGGAGGCTGCCGGCGTTCATGAGTGAATGGCCGCCCGACGACTCCCAGATGAACGGTTGTGCACTCGAAATCGGGACGCCGCCGGGGCCGAGATCCGGCGCGCGAAGGATGTCCAGATCGGTGCCCTTGATCCCCGTGTAACCGGCCTGGACCACCCAATTCTGGGTGAAGTTATGGGTGAGCGTGGCGTTCCACGTCTGGATCATGCCGAGCGCGTAATCCTTGTCCACGCCCCAATTGTTCGTCGTGGCCGGCGTGGGTGCGAGCAGACCTTCGGCGAGGGTGAGCGGCGCGCTTTCGATGCCCGTGACCGTCGTGGTGTCGGCCCACGGTGGCTGACCGGCAAGCTGCCTCGCGATCGAGGCGTACGAGCCGCTGTTGTAGGTGATGCTGTATCCGCCGCGAAGAATGGTCGTGGGCTGCAGGCGATACGCGACGCCGAGCCGCGGGCCGAGGTTGTTCGCGTCCGTATTCAAGAGCCCCGCGGGGAACGCGCCGGTGTAGGGGCCGATCCCGCCGGGAAGCACGGGCGTCACCGCTGTGAGATCGGAGTTGACGTCGAGGTTGGCCAAATGTCCGTCGACCTCGACGTACGGTTTGGCCAGCTCGTACCTGAGCCCGAGATTGAACGTCAGCTTCGCGCTTTTCTGCCAGTTGTCCTCGATGTACGCGTCAAAGGCGCGTTGGCGCAGATGGGTCACGCCTCCCACTTGCAGCGACGCCTGCTGTGGCAATCCCAGCAGGAAGTCGGCGAAGTCGGCCCCCGTCGCGCCGAGCCGCGTGTTGCCGCCCGACGAGTAGTACCCGGTGAACGTGAACGTGCCGCGGGCGTTGGAGTTGATTTGGCTGTCAACGGAGTCGACTCGGAAATCACCGCCGAGTCTGAGTCGATGGTGCGCGGTTGGATGCAGCCATGTATAGCTCGTTGTGAGACGGTTGTCGCTTCGCTCCGTGGCCGACGCGCCTCGCACCCCGGTGAATCCGGAGAAGGAGAGGTTGGGAACGCCCCAATTGAACGGATCGGTCGACGCTGCGCTCGGGTACTGGATGCCGGCCAGGCCCGCGACATTCTGCGTGTTCGTGAACGCGTTGGTGGTGCCGACGCTGGAGTGCGCGGCGTTGACATTGAACAGGTGAATCGAGCGGCCCCGGATGATGTTGAGAGAGATGGGCGCCCCGATGCTCGTGTTCACCGTGTTGCCGCCCAGGTCCGGGAACACATTGAGCGACTGGCTCTCGGTTCGCCGGTACTGGAGCTGACCTGACAACACGATGTTCGTCCCCCGTCCGCCGCCAGGACCGCCGAAGCGGCCGCCACCGGGACCTTGACCTCCGAAACCGCCGCCAAAGCCTCCGCCGGGACCGCGGCCTCCCGCCCCGCCGCCGGAACCTCGTCCGCCTTCGCCGGGGGGTGAGACCGTCGGAGACAGATTCTGGATCACCCGCAGGCTGATGGCCTCGGACGACGTGTGCGCGGTCGTCGACGTGTGGTAGTTCTGCTGCGTCCCAGGGAGGTTGGGGGAGGGAATGTACGGCAAGAGCGCCGCCGCACTTGGATCAATCCGGCTCGCAGGGATCTGGTTGCCGGTGAACGGTTGCTTGGTGGACGGATCGATCAGTTGGATAGGGCTGGCCGAAAAATCGCCGGACCGCATGGCGTCGGTCGGCACGGTTGCGTACTGATCGAAAAGGGTGTTCGATTCGGTGCCGGTGTAATTGACTTGGAACGTCGTGCGGCGGTTCGCGTTCTCATAGAGTCCCGGAATCTTCACGGGCCCGCCGAAGGTCGCGCCGAAGTTGTTCTGCGCATACTGGGGTTGGCCTGTCGGCGCATTCGCGTTCAGTTGGTACGGCGGGCTGTTCAGCGCGGAGCCGCCGAAGGTATACGTGGCTGAACCCTGATACGGCCGCTGCCCGCGTCCCCCGCGTCCGCCGAGGATGAAAACACCGCGCCCGTCGGGACCTCCTGGTCCGAAGGGCCCGCCCGGACCCTGCGAACCCACTCCACCGCGGCCGCCGAAACCGCCGCCCCCGCCCCCGTCCCCGCCAAACCCGGGGCCGAATCCCGGCGCGAACTGACCGGTCGCAGGATCGAATTGACCGGCGCTGATGGCCTGGAGGCGGCCGTTCATCATGCCGCGATCGACACTGGTTGCATCGCCGCTCGCCGTGATCGCGATCGCCTCGGACTGGGCGTTCTGGACCGAAAAACCCGCCGGCAGGAGTCGTGCGACATCATCATTCTCGGGCGTGGGCGAGGCGTCGAGCGCAGCAGCTGCGCCAGCGTCCGCTTGGACGGCGAGGCGCTGGAATCGTTGACCGGGCTGGCCCGTCTGCCCGCCCGGTCCGCTCTGGCTCCGGCCGCGGCCGGCCCCTGACGCGCGCGTCGAACCGGCGGTCTCAGGTGCCGAGGGCGCAGACGCGGCGGGCGTTTCGGAGCCGGGCGCGCGCTTCTCTGCGCGGGGCGCGCGCGCAGTTTCGCCGCCGGGTATCGCAGCCGCCAATGCTTGTCGCGATGCCAGCGTCAACTGGAAGTCGGCAGTCTGGTCGCATGGCGGCGTGCCCAGGGCGAGATCGCGGCCGGCGCCAACAAATCCTGTGAGGTCGGCGGACAGATGATAGGTTCCGCTCTGGGCAAAGAGGATCACGAACGTGCCGTCGACGTCGGTCGAGGTCGACGCCCTGATCGCCTCGCCTGTTCGGACGACGATAGAAACGCCGGGCAGCGGCATATTGCCGCTCGTGACGCGCCCCGTTATCCGACATCGATCTGCCGGTTGAGTGGAAGATGGCAGCGACACTTGCGCGGCCGCGACGGCCGCAAAAACCGATGTCGCCACGCATCCCCCGACGAACGCGGCGCGTGTCATGTCGATCTAAAGGATTCCATCGATGGCATGGGAGATCTACAGTTCCCGACGGCTTTCACGATTGTTTCACCCCGGCATCACAGTTCCGCCGCGATTTCTCAATCCGTCGTGCGGACGCGGGTCCACGCGAGTCATGCCTATGAGACGGCGGAGCAGGCCACGCGGGTTGGGAACGCCGTTTCTAGCGTACAATCTTCCCTGGACGCGCAGCTCGTGCGTCGCGGACGTATCGGGGGGACGGAGGTATTGGATGCGACTGGAACACTCACTCAGCTGGAAGATTACGGTTGGCCTGGCGCTCGCTCTGCCAGTTGCCGTCGGGATCGTGTCTCCAACGTCGACCATCGCCGACCCGGCCGCGCCGTCTTCCATGGACGTGACGTTTTCCAAGGACATCGCACCGATCCTGCAGCGGAGCTGCCAGAACTGTCACCGGCCCGACGGCGTGGCGCCGATGGCCCTGGTTACCTACGAGGATGTCCGCCCCTGGGCGCGCGCGATCAAGCAGCGCACCGGCCTCGGTCCGCGCGCCGGCGTGATGCCCCCGTGGTATGTCGAGAAGAACATCGGGATCCAGCAGTTTCAAAACGATCCCTCGTTGAGCGACGAGGAAATTGCCAAGATCGCGCAATGGGTCGAGCAGGGCGCGCCGCGCGGCAACCCAGCCGACCTGCCGCCCCCCCGGCAGTGGGCCGATCGGTCGGTCTGGGCTATCGGCACGCCGGACTTGATCGTCAAGACCAAAGAGGTTCTCGTCAAGGGAGACGCGCCCGACTGGTGGGGCGAGATTCCGAGCATTCCGACGGGCTTGACCGAAGACCGCTATGTCGCGGCGCTCGAGATCAAGGAAGTCAACGACGTCGACGCGCAAGCCGGCAGCGGCCGCGCCACGGTGGGCGGCCGGTTCGTGTTCCACCACATGATCTGGCGAACCCAGGTGCTCGATCCGACGAAGAGCGACCAGACGCCGGATCCGCTCGCGATTTTTACGGACGAAGAGGCGGTGAACTGGCCCGTCCACGAGGTGGGCCGGAACCCCGATTTCTTCGATCCCAAGTCGGCGCGTCTCCTGAAAGCCGGCTCGAGCATCGTGTCCGATTCGGTGCACCTGCACTCGAACGGGCGCGATACGCGGGCCCACCTCGAGATTGGCTTCAAGCTCCAACCGAAAGGGTATCAACCGACCTACAAGCGCGCGGTGTTCGGGCTGGGCAATGGCGTCGACATCGACATCCGCGCGATGGAGGCCAATCAGCAGCTCCATGCGTACACGGTGCTGCAGCAGCACACGAAGATCATCTCGTTCGAGCCGCACCTGCATGCGCCCGGCGCCCGCATGTGCCTGGAAGCGATCTGGGGATACACCATCCAGACGCTCAACTGCGTGGGCTACGACCACAACTGGGTGCGGGGGTACGACTACGCCGACGACTCGGCGCCGCTCCTGCCGAAGGGGACCATCCTCCATATCGTCGGCTTCATGGACAACTCGCCGTCGAACAAGAACGTGCCCGACCCGCGCAATTGGCAGGGGTCGGGGAATCGCTCGGTCGCGAACATGTTCATCGACCTGGGCATGCGGGTCGCGTTGACCGATGAGCAGTTTCAAGAGGAGATGGCCCGGCGGCGCGAGCGGCTCCATTTGACCAAAAACGACGTCGTCATCGGGTGCCCGCTCTGCTTGGTGATCCCGGCGGCACCGGCCGCGAAGCCCTCAGGGCCCCCGCAGTGACCTCGGTGCCCGCCGCCGCGTTCATGGCGGCGTTCCTGGCCTTGTTCGTCGCCCCGGCGTTCACCGCCGCTCAGTCGCTGACGTACACGAAGGGGCAGAATGTCGCGCCCGCCTACGAAGGCTGGGAACAGGCGGCGGACGGCACGAGATACTTCCTGTTCGGCTACATGAATCGCAACTGGGAAGAGGAGCTCGACGTCCCGATCGGCCCGGACAACGCGTTCACCGTGGGCGGCGCCGGGTCGATCGATCAGGATCAGGGACAGCCGACCCATTTCCTGCCGCGTCGCAACCGCTTCGTGTTCCGCGTCAAGGTCCCGGCCGGGTTCACCCAGAAAGACGAGCTCGTCTGGACGCTCACGACGCACGGCAAAACCGAGAAGGCCTACGCTTCGCTCCGGCCAGACTACATCGTCGACGACGTCGTCAAGGCATCGGAGACGGGCGCGCTTGGCGCCGGCACGAGCAGTCCCGAGGTGCGCGCCAACAAGCCGCCGACGCTTCGCATCGACGAGCTCAAGAGCAAGACCGTCAAGATCGGGCAACCGGTCACGCTCGGTGTCGAAGTCAAGGACGACGGCATTCCGAAGCCGCGAGATCCGGCTCGTGTCGCGGCCGCGCTGGCGCGGGCGGCGGCGCAAAGTACCGGGCCGGCCGCGCCTCCGCGGAACCCCGCGATGTCGCCGCCGACGCGGGTCACTGTAGGGAAAAATCTCGGCCTGCACGTGTCGTGGTTCGTCTACCGTGGGGCAGGCAAGGTGGCTTTTGACCCTCCCCAGGTAAAGGCGTGGGAGGACACTCGAACCGGCGCGAATTCTCCTTGGGCCCCGCTCTGGACGGCTCCGCCGCTGCCCGCTGACGGCATGACCTGGGTCAACGTCACCTTCGAGGAACCGGGAACTTACGTCTTGCGCTGCCGCGCCGACGATGGCGCGCTCGTCGCCGACGAAGACGTCACGATCGTCGTCACGCGCTGACGAGAACCTCGCCTGCTCCGCTCTGCCCCCCGCCGGTTGAACGCTGGCGCTCGCTACGCGGCTCGCTCGCCCGACGTGCGATGAGGAGCTCCGGGAGTGTCGGGCTGTGAGGGAGGGGCGCTCGGATTGTCGATCACCAGGCGAGCCGTTTCGTACGCGCGCTGATCGACCGTGAAGCCGCCCTCGTAGATCGAGTGCACGCGCTCGATCAACTGATCCCGGCGCTGCAGCAGGACATGAGGATCAATCAGGCCGTCGTTGGATTCGGCGAGAAGCGATCGGTATTTTTCCGAGACCAGCCACAGCTCGTGGGCGAACGCGCGATGGGCGATGACACGACCTTCGAGGCCGACGACTGAGTAGAGGGCGAATCCGAGTGCCGCGGCGGACGTCGCGATGGCCGCCGTGATCTGGTAGACGCGCCCGGTGAGCAGCAGATCCAGGATACAGGCTGCCGTTGCGACGGCGAGCAGGAGCGCCATCACCATCCGGACACCAAACGCCAGGCGGGCAAACCGGTCGGCTGCTCGCGCGTGAATCGTGTAATTCTGCGCCACATGTTCGGAATCGAGACGGACGTGGTCGATGACCGTCAACGAGAACATGCCGATCCTCCTGGTGAATAGCGGGTACGCCTCCACGCAGTGCAAACCAGGCGCCATGCATCCCAATGGCCGAAGCCGTCCTCACCCGCGTCGCGGTCGCCTGCAAGCACCCGACGCGCCGGCAGGCTGAGTGCGCGCTGCCTCGCGAGATAGGTCGCCACGTTGACGCGAAAACCTGCGGAGCGCCTTGACAGCTCAGTTCACGGTACGATATAGCATTTCACCCAATGAAACGGCCCTCCACGGTCGTCTCGACCGCGCGGTACACGGTCGATGCCGCGGCGCGCGCTCTGGAGCTACTGAGCGCGTTCTCCTTCCGCGAGCCCCGCATGTCGCTGGCGGAGCTCGCCGCCCGGACAGGCATCCCGCGTGCGACGGCGTTCCGGCTTCTGTCGACGCTTGAGCAGTCCGGGTTCGTGGCAAAGGTTCACGGCGAATACCAACCCGGCATCAAGTGCTTCGTGCTCGGCAACATCGTGGCCGGCGGTCTCGATCTGCGGGAAACTGCGCATCCGCACCTGATAGCGCTCCGCGACAGCACCCGCGAGACGACGCAAATCGCGATTCTCGATCACTGGCAGGTCGTTTACCTCGAGCGCATCCTGTCGCCGGAGGCGGTTGGCTTCATGCGCTCGCGCGCCGGCGCGATCCTCCCGGCGTACTGCACTGGCCTCGGCAAGACGCTCCTGGCGTACCGGCCGGAAGCGGAGGTCGAGGCGTGGGCAGCCAGGCAGAAATTTCCGGCCTTGACGCCGCACACCATTACATCCGCGAAGCGCCTGCTGAGAGAGCTCCGCGTCATCCGCCAGCGCGGCTACGGTCTCGACGAGGAGGAGCGCGAGAAAGGCGTGTGCTGTATCGCCGCGCCCATCAGCAATCACAGAGGCGAGATCGTCGCGGCGATCAGCGTCGCCGGACCTTGCCAACGCATGCCGCGAGATCTTGCCGGGAGCGAGATGGCGAACGCGGTGGTCGCGGCGGCGCGCGCCATCTCGATCGATCTCGGAGCCGTTGAGGGCGCGATCCAGGGGGCGGGGGCCGCCGGCGGTAACCTCCGCGGGTAGAGGGCCCCCAATAGAGCAGAGGGCGCCGAACAGAGGCGAATCGACAAGCACTGCAGCGCCGGCATCCCGGCGCAGGGAGGGCAGAGGTGAAGAGAGTCGCACTGGGTTTCCTGATCGCGGCGAGCTTCTTTCCGCGCTTGCTCGCGGCTCAGGCCGTGACGGGCACCATCCTCGGGACGATTACCGACTCAAGCGGAGCTGTGATGCCGGGCACCACCGTGACGCTGCGCAACACCGGGACTGGCTTGACGCGCACGGTCACGACCGATGCGGCGGGCGAGTACACGGTCCCCTCCTTGCCGACCGGCAAATACACTGTCACCGCGGAGCTGTCCGGGTTCAAAACGGTCTCGGTCCCGAACGTCGACCTGGGCGTCGATCAGCACGTGCGCATCAACGTGCGCCTCGAGGTCGGCGCGGTCGAGGAGTCGGTGACGGTCACGGGCGTCTCGCCGCTCGTGCAGACCTCGACCTCGGAGCTCGGCACCACCGTCGGAGGAGAACAGATCCAGACGCTCCCCTTGAACGGCCGAAATTTCGTCAACCTCACCCGCACGGTCCCTGGTGTGGCGCGCGGCATCCCGGGCGCCAATATCGACGGCGCGGGGAGTCTTGCCTGGCGCGCGTCGGCTTCGTTCTCCGCGAACGGCCAGCGGCCTCGCGACAACAACTACATGCTCGACGGCGTCGACAACAACGAAACCTGGCTCCAGACGGTCGTGCTGTTTCCGAGCGTGGACGCCCTCGACGAGTTCAAGCTCCAGACGAGCACCTACTCGGCGGAGTTCGGCCACTCGCTCGGCGGCGTCGTCAACCTGCAGATCAAGTCCGGGGCCAACGCGCTGCACGGCAGCGGGTTCGAATTCCTGCGCAACAGTGCGTTCGATGCCAACAACTTCTTCAACAATCGGGCCGGCCGCGCCAAGCCGGATTTCAGCCAGCACCAGTTCGGCGGAACGATCGGCGGGCCAGTCGTCAAGGACAAGACGTTCTACTTCTTCGACTACCAGGGGTACCGCGTCAGCCAGGGCCAGACGTACCTCTCGACGGTGCCATCGGAGAAGATGCGGAACGGCGACTTCTCGGAGATCAACCGCGTCATCTACGATCCAACCACGGGCAAGCCGTTCCAGAATAACTACATATCGCCGCAGCGATTCGACCCGGCCGCGAAGAACATCCTCGACATGCTCATCCCCGCGCCCAATACCGCGGGCACGGTCGGCGCCACCGGTCAGACGATCAACAACTACCTGATCAACCCGACCCTCCAGCGGCAGGACAATCAGTTCGACGTCAAGGTCGATCACAACCTGGCGACGAACAACCGCTTCTTCGCGCGGTACAGCTACGAGAAAACACACAGGACGCTGCCGGCCACGCTGCCGCACGGCGACGCGGGGTTCACGTTCGGCGCGGGAGACGGCAACATCAAGGCCCAGGGCCTTGCCTTCAACGACACGCACACCTTTAGCAGCAATTGGCTGAACGAGTTTCGGGCGGGGTGGAGCTCGGTCAAGTTCTTCATGACGCCTATCGACTATCTCCAGAATCCGGCGAAGGCGGTCGGCATCCCCGGGATCAACCTGAATGACGCGACCTCGGCCATGAGCCAGATCATCTTCACGACCACGACGGGCGGCGGGAGCGGCTCGCGCAACCTGGGGTCGAACGGCAACCAACCGCTCATCACCAACCAGAACGACTTTCAGTTCTTCGACAACGTGACCCACGTGGTCGGGCGTCAGACGATGAAGGCCGGGGCGTCCATCACGCACCGCTCCCGCGAGATTCTCAATGCGGACTCCATCGTCGGGCAGTTCTTCTTCAATGCGAACCAGACGTCTATCTGCGCGAACGCCACGACCAGCTGCAGTCCCGGCAACACGGGATTCGACGTCGCCAGTTTCGTGCTCGGCACCGCGACCCAGGCCAGCCGGGCGCTGTTCGACGCGAACACGTACACGGAGATCAGGCCCGAGGCCGCGGCCTACTTCCAGGACGACATCCGGCTGACCAACAAGCTGACCGTCAATGCCGGCCTCCGCTGGGATCTCTTCGTGCCGTGGGTCGAGGTCAACAACCGCCAGTCGAACTTCGATCCCTCGACCGGCAGGTTCGTCGTGGCGTCGGATAACGCCGTCATCAACGGCGTGAACGTCGGGCGCTACCTTCAAACCTTCTCGAAGACCGACTTCGGCCCTCGCATCGGGTTCGCCTACGATCTCACCGGCGACGGCAGGACGATCTTGCGCGGAGGCTACGGCCTTTTCTGGAACTTCACCCCCGGCGGCACGTCTTCATCGAAGGCGCAGAACCAGCCGTTCCTGCAGGCGCAATCGTCCACGACGACGTATGGGACCAACATCCTCCTCTCTAGCGGCCTCCCGCTTCCCCCTGGCGTACACCCCGAAGCAGCCCCGATTGGCTCAACGCGCTCGGCCTTCGACATCAACTTTCGCGATGGGCACGCGCATAACTTCAACGTCAACGTCCAACGGCAGTTCAGCGTGAACTACATGGTCGAAGTGGCTTACTCCGGATCGCGGTCCTACAACATGGCGATCAAGACCGACCAGAACCAGGCGCCGCCCATCGTGGGCGTGGCCGATCCGAACGTCAATCGTCCGTACGCCGTGGTCGATCCGGGCCTGCGAACGGTCGGCACCCTGTCGTCGACCGGTTACCTGGAGTACAACGGGCTGCTCATCAAGTTCCAACGGCGCTCGGCCAACCACTTTTCGTTCCTCAATTCGTACACGTTCGGGCGCGGCATCGACCTCGCATCCGACAACGACGGTACGGTAACGCTGACCAACATCTTCAACCCCGCGTACAACCGCGGCCCCACGGACTACGACGTGACCCACGCGTTCAGCTCGAGCTGGATCTACGAGCTGCCCTGGGCCGCCCAGCGCGCCTACGGTGGATGGCAGATCAACGGCATTCTTTCTGCGAGATCCGGTCTCCCGCTCACCATTACCCAGACCACGCCCATGTCATCCACGGGCATCGGGAACAACCGGCCGAACACCGTTTGCGATCCGACCTTGAGCAATCCGACAATCAACCAGTGGTTCAACACCTCCTGCTTCCACGCGACGCCGGACGCGACGGGCACGTTCGGCAACACGGCGCGGAACAGCGTACGAGGCCCCGGCGCGTTCAACATCGACGTGTCCGCAATCAAGAACACGAGAATTGGCAACATCGATACGGAGGTGCGCCTCGAGGTCTTCAACGTGCTGAACCATCCGCAGTTCGGCCAACCCAACGGCGTATTGGGAAACGCGCAGTTCGGCACCATATCGAGCATGCTGGCCAGCCCCTCGTGCGCGACCTGTGGCACGACGGAGCGCCAAATCCAGCTCGCGTTCAAAGCCAGGTTCTAAGCGGGTAGTGAGGAGCCGGGAGGGGCTAACGAGCTACCAGCAACGACCATTGAAGTGGGGTGTGATCGGGGCGGGCGACATCGTGAGGAGGCGAATCGCCCCCGCCTTGCGCGAATCGCCTGCGTGCGAGTTCGTCGCGATCAGCCGCGCGCGGGCCGATCGCGCGGACGAGGCCACGGCGCTCGGTGCGAGCCGCTGGTTTCCTCGGTGGCGCGACCTCGTTGCCGATCCGGACGTCCAGAGCGTATACGTCGCGACACCCGTGCACCTGCACGCGAAGCAGACGATCGCCGCGGCGAATGCCGGCAAACATGTGCTCTGCGAGAAACCGATGGCGATGAATGCCGCGGAGTGCGATCGGATGATCGCCGCGTGCCGCGCCAACCGGGTCAAGCTGGGCATTGCCTACTACCGGCATTTCTACCCCGCGGTCATGCGCATCAAAGCGCTCATGGCGTCCGGCGAAATCGGCCAGCCGGTGCTGGCGCAGATGAACGCCTTCGAGTGGTTCGACCCGGGCCCCGATCATCCTCGCCGGTGGCTGCTCAAGCCAGCCCTCGCCGGCGGCGGACCGATGATCGACTTCGGCTGTCACCGGCTCGAGGTGCTCGTACACCTGTTCGGGCCTGTGGATCAGACGGCCGCCGTCACCGCGAACGTCTACTTCCAGCGCGAGGTCGAGGACACCGCGGCGGTCCTGCTGCATTTCGTCAAGGGCCCGTGCGCATCGGTGACTGTTACGCATGCGGTACGGGGGACGGAGGACACGCTGACCGTGCTCGGCACTCGAGGCTCGATTCGCGCGGCGAGCCTCAATTCAGGCACACTGGTGGTGGCCATTGGCGACGCCGGGAGCGAGCGCACCGAGTCGCACCCGGCCGCGTCCAACGTCCATCGCCCGCTCATCGATGATTTCGTGACCGCAGTCGAGGAGGATCGCGAGCCGCTTGTCAACGGCGCGATGGGACGTGCCGTGTCAGCGATCGTGGACGACATTTATGCTGTCGCGCCGTCAACTCGTTAAGGCCATGGGCGCCGCCAGCGGCATCATGGCAGCCCGATCTGCCGGCCTGGCACAGGCACCTCTGCCACAGGGTCCGCCGAGCGTCGTGACGACGCCGCCAAGAGATTTCGGGCCGAACGCGCCCCCAACCACCTACTTCACCGATCCGGATGTCATCGCAGTCGATCCATCGTTCAATGCGGTCGTCCAGGCGAACAGCGCCATCAAGCGACTGTGGACCGGGGCGCTCTGGGCCGAAGGACCGGCCTGGTGCGGCGGCGGTCGCTATCTGATCTGGAGCGACATTCCCAACGACCGACACCTGCGGTTGTTGGAAGAAGACGAGCGCGTCACCGTGTTCCGGAGCCCTTCGAACAATTCGAATGGCAACACGTTCGATTTCCAAGGGCGACAGGTGTCGTGTGAGCACTTCACGCGGCGAGTGGTGAGGTACGAGCACGACGGCTCGATGACGGTCGTCGCGGACGCGTACGAAGGCAAATCGCTCAATTCACCAAACGACGTTGTTGCGCACCCGGACGGCAGCTACTGGTTCACCGACCCGCCATACGGCAGGAGTTTGTACGAGGGCCGCCCCGGACCGCGCGATCTTCCGAACGGCGTCTATCGTGTCGATGACCGGCAGGCGGCGCCAAGCGCTGCGGGAAGAGCTGCGGGAACGATCACGCGCGTGGCGTTCGAGGAGCAGGTGCCGGATCCCAACGGTCTTGCGTTCTCGCCCGACTACAAGAAGCTGTATGTGGTCAGCACTGGTAAGGGGCCCGGCGACCGTGGGCCCGGAGGGCGCGGCAACATGTTCGTGTTCGACGTCGGATCCGGCGGGACGTTGTCAAATCCGCGCGTCTTCGCGGACTTCGTGATCGATGGCGTGAGATGCTCGCCTGACGGCGTCCGATGCGATGTCAGCGGCAACGTCTGGTGCTCGAGCAACGCGGGCCGCGCCGTCGGGTACAACGGCGTCACGGTCTGGACGCCCGAGGGCAAGCTGATTGGCCGTATCCGCCTGCCGGAGGTCTGTGCGAATCTGTGCTTTGGCGGGCCGAAGCGCAATCGTCTCTTCATGGCCGCCAGCCAGTCGCTCTACGCGCTGTACGTCAACACCCAGGGCGCGGGGCCGGGGTAAGAGCGAGGTTGATGGAAAGGAGATGAGCCACCCATGACGACTCGCATTCTGGCGGCGTGTCTGTCCTTGCTGGCGGCCGTTGCAGGCACCGCCAGCACGCTTGCGCGCGCCGACTCGACCAAGCCCGCGCGGATCAACCGCGCGATTGAGCTGCTGCAACAGGGACAGCCCATCTACTACACCGGATCGCATGAGGGCACGGAAGGGAGCTTCCAGCAGGGCGTCAGGGACGCGCAAACGTGGGCCGACTACATCAGCTACGACATGGAGCACGCGCCCTTCGACGTCAAGGGCCTCGCAGACTACATGCGGGGTCTCGTGCAGGGCGGGCCGACGAAAAGCGGTCACCGTACGCCCGCCGTCATCGTGAACGTCCCGGTGAACGGGACTGACGAAGCAACGGTGCGCGCGAACGCGTGGATGTTCCAGCAGGTCCTGGCGACCGGCGTGCACGGCATCCTCTTGTGTCACGCGGACACGCCGGGCGCTGCGCGGGCGTTTGTGGAGGCGGTGCGCCTGCCCAACCACAAAGAAGGCGTCGATCACGGCGTCGCCGAGGGGCGGCGAGGCGTTCACGGGGCGCCGACCGCAGCGCGAATCTGGGGAGTCTCTCAGGACGAGTACCTCGAGAAAGCCGACCCGTGGCCGCTCAACCCTCGCGGGGAGCTTCTTCTTGGCTTGAAGCTCGAAGATAAGTACGCGCTGGCGAACGCGGAGGAGAGCACCAAGGTCCCGGGCATCGGCTTCGCTGAATGGGGCCCCGGCGACATGGCGCTCTCGCTTGGCGTCAAACGCGGGTCCGGACCGTTGCCGACCGCGATGCAGGAGGCGCGCGCCAAGGTCCTGGCCGCGACCAAAGCTCAGAAGATCTTCTTCCTCAACTCGGTCAGTGCGAGCGACGTAGTCGACATGATCAAGGAAGGCGTCATGATTGGCTCCGCGAACCAGGAAGCCGCCGAGATCGGACGGAAGTACACCAAACGCGCGATGCCTTGGTAAGCGGGCTAGCGGCCGGCGGGGGCGAGCGGAGGAATGATGACCGCCACCATCGACGTCGTCCACTCGCCGTGGTTGTGAACGTAGGTTCCGCGCATCCAGACCAGCGCCGTGCGCGGGTCGTTCCACGCCGGGATCACCGGCCGCAGGTTGTCGGCGGTCGAGTTGCGCGTGAACGGGGCCCACGTCCATTTGCCGAGGCGCGCATCGCGCTGGCCGCGAAAGAGCTCGTAGTGCCGCTTGCGGTCAGCGTGGCTCACGAGCGGATCGCCGCTGACGGGATCGGCGTCGGTCGAGATGTACATGACGTCCGGATTCTTGGGATCGAGCGCGCCAAGGCCTGAGTAGTCGTCCTCGCCGGCGTAGAGCCGCCTTCCGGCCTGCGCGATTTCTTCCGTGTGCCACGACGTGCCATCCCACCGCGCGTAGTGGTAACGCAGGTCCATGCCTCCCTGGCCGCGCGGCAGCCCTCGACCGTCGATCTGTGTCGAGAACAGCACGTAGGGGTGCGCGTCTCGATCGAGCTCGATGTCCGCCATCCACGCCACATCGTCGGGAGTGCCCTGAAACACCTTGGTCAGCTCCCACGTGGCAATCTTCTTCTCGGTCGTCGTATTCAAGGTGCCGACCACGGCGCCGTTCGAATGGTGGATCGTGTCGCCCTGCAGATAGCCGTGGTACAGACTGTTGTCGTAATCATGACCGAAGCCGCGAAAGAAGTTGAAGACGCGGCCGTCCGGCATGCGGAACAGGTTCGCGTACGTGTCGTTGTTGCCGGCGCGGGCCGCATTTTCGCCAGGTGTCTCGATGACGGCGGCAGGGCCCCAGGCAAGCGGGTTGTGCGGTTCAGAGATCCGGTAATACGTGCGGCGCTCCACCGCGTGCTTCGAATACACGGCGAGATAGCTGCCGTCCCGCCGGATCAGGAATGCCGGAGCGTCGTGATCATCCTGTTCGAGATGAGGATGCAAGACCGTCGTGGCCACGCGGCCGGTCGCGAGCTCGTAGACCGACACTTCGACGTTGCCCCACCGCGGGTCGCTCTCGTTCGCCTGGTTGCTGCCGACGGCGCGGACCGATCCGGCAATCAGCTTGCCCTCGTCGATGATCGCCCGGGGATCCATGAACCACGACCACGCGCCGTTGTCGTTGAGGCGCACGAGCGCGCCGCCGACGTATTCGTCGGGGTACTCGACGTTTGCGCTCCCCGAAGCGGTAACCCGGCCAGAAACCGTTGACTTTACCGGTAAAGTATAGTACTTCACGCGGGCGCGTGTTCGATCTGTCGGGGAAGGTTGCCGTCGTCACCGGTGCCGGGTCCGGCATAGGCGCTGCCATCGCAACGCTGTTTGCCCGGCAGCGGGCCCATGTCGTCGCCCTCGACGTGGACGAGGCCGCCGCGAAGCAGATCATGGCAGGGATTCGCGATCGAGGTGGCCGTGCCGACGCCGCCGGTTGCAACGTGGCCGACGCGTTCGAGGTCACGCGCGTCTTCGGCCGCCTCGACGGCACGCACGGGCGGATCGATATTCTGGTAAACAACGCCGGCATCGCGCACGTCGGAACCCTCGAGCAGACGTCGGAGACCGACCTGGATCACCTGTACGAGGTGAACGTCAAAGGCGTCTTCCTGTGCGCGCGGGCGGCCGTTCCCGTCATGGTGCGCCAGGGCGGCGGCGTGATCCTGAACATGGGGTCGATTGCGTCGCTCGTCGGCGTCCCCGACCGGTTCGCCTATTCGATGAGCAAAGGCGCCGTCCTGACAATGACCATGTCGATCGCCATCGACTACATCAAGCAGGGTGTCCGGTGCAATTGCATCTGTCCAGCTCGCATCCACACGCCGTTTGTCGACAAATTCGTCGCCCGCCATTACCCTGGGCGCGAGGAGGAGATGCTGAATCAGCTTTCGAAGTATCAGCCGATTGGACGCATGGGCACGCCCGAAGAAGTGGCGTCCCTCGCGCTCTACCTGTGCTCGGACGAGGCGTCGTTCGTGACGGGACAAGCCTACCCGATCGACGGGGGCGTGCTGGTCGGATGACTCGACACGTGCTGACCGTCGATCTTCGCGACGATCCGGCCACGATTGCCGCGTATCGCGAGTACCACCGGGAAGTCTGGCCCGAGGTGATCGAGAGTCTGCGCCGTGCGGGTGTGGAAGACATGGAGATCCATTTGCTCGGCCGCCGGCTCGTGATGATCCTCGAGTTGCAAGACGGCGCCGACTACCGGAGCGTGTTCGCCAATCACGTCGCGTCGAGCCCGCTTGTCGCCCAGTGGGAACAGCTGATGAGGTCTCTCCAGGAACCGGTGCCTGGGGCGCCGTCCGGCGATTCGTGGGCCCTCATGGAACCGGTGTTCCGTCTCAACGGGCGTGGCGCGGTCGTTCGATGATTGATAGACGCGGGGACAGCCCCCAATCGTGGCCCTTGCCGTCCCACGCCCGGCCAATCGTGATCATCGGGGCCGGCGCGATCGTTCGTACGGCCCACTTGCCAGCTTACGCGCGTCTCGGGTTCCCGATCGCCGGCGTCTTCGACATCGCCCCGGACACGGCCCGCGCGACGGCCCGCCAGGCAGCGGTCCGGACGGTGTATGCCAGCCTTGCGGAGGCTGGAGCTGTTCGAGACGCGGTGTTCGACATTGCGGTGCCAGGAGATCAAACGCTGGGCGTCCTCGGCTGTCTGCCTCGAGGGGCGGCGGTGCTCCTGCAGAAACCGCTCGGCGTCAATCTCGACGGCGCCCGGCAGATTCTCGCCGTGTGCCGCGAGCGAGAGCTGGTAGCCGCCGTGAACTTCCAGCTGCGCTTCAGCCCGAATATGATCGCGCTTCGCGATCTCGTCAGGTGCGGTGCCCTCGGAGAGCTCACCGACATCGAGCTGCGAGTCGTCGACCGCCAGCCATGGGAGCAATGGTCGTTTCTGAAGGGGGCGCCGCGTCTCGAGGTGCTCTACCACTCGATTCACTACCTGGACGCGATTCGCTCGATCGCCGGAGAGCCGAACGGTGTCTGGTGCCGTGCCGTCCGGCATCCATCCCTGAGCGAGCTCCGTGATACGCGAAGCACGACCATTCTCGATTATGGAGACCGCATTCGTTGCTCCCTGACGCTCAACCACACGCATCGTTACGACACGTCCCACCGAGCGTCTCTTTTCAAGGTCGAGGGGACGGACGGTGCGGCGCTCCTCACGATGGGCGTCAACCTCGACTATCCCACCGGCCCGCCCGATACCATGGAGGTCGCGCTTGCCGGCGACAACTGGCAGCCGGTGCCGCTTCGCGGGTCCTGGTTCACGGAAGCGTTCGAGGGGCCGATGTCCAACTTGCAGCGCTTCATCGCGGCGGAGGACGCGGCCCTGGTGTCGCCGGTGGACGACGCGATCAAGACCATGGCCCTCGTGGAAGCCTGTTACCGTTCCAGTGAGATGGGTGCGACTTCCATCCCGCCCGTGGTGCCCTGAAGGCGATGGCTCCCTCGGCTGACTTCTCGAAACGCGTCGAAGACGCTCTCGCGAATGCCGGGCTGCGGGCGGCGCTCGACCGAGCGACCGATCAGCTGGGCTCCCGCCGAGTGGTCGCCTTGGCGACGCTCAGCGACTCGGACGCCACTCGCGATGCGGCGCGAGCGGCAAGGCTTGACGCCATCGCCCACCTGCCGGAGTACCTCGAACGGTTCGAAGCGCAGCTTGTCGCCAACGGCGCGCGCGTCCACTGGGCGGAAACACCCGAGCAGGCGAACCGCATCATCGCCGACATCGGAAGGGCCACGGCGGCCCGTCTCGCTGTGAAGAGCAAGTCGATGGTCTCGGAGGAAACCCACCTCAACGATGCCCTCGAGCGCCAGGGCATTGAAGTCGTCGAGACGGATCTCGGCGAGTACATCGTTCAACTGCGTCATGACCGGCCGTCGCACATCATCGCGCCCATCATTCACCTGACGCGCCAGGACATCGGTCGCGTGATGGAGCAGCGGTTGTCTGTTGCCTACAGCGACGACGCCCAGACACTGGCGGCATACGCGCGGACGAAGCTGCGCCAGGCCTTTCTTCGCGCCGACATGGGCATCAGCGGCGCCAATTTCGGCGTGGTCGAGACCGGCGCCATCTGCCTCGTCACCAACGAAGGCAACGGCCGCATGGTCACGACCATGCCGAGGGTGCACGTGGTTTTGATGGGGATCGAGAAGCTCGTGGCCACGATGGCCGATCTCGACAGATGTCTGAAGGTACTCGCCAGATCGGCAACCGGTCAGAAAATTACCGTCTACACTACGCTCGTCCGAGCGCCGCGTGCGGCGGGCGATCTCGACGGCCCCGAGGAGCTGCACGTTGTGCTGCTCGACAACGGGCGCAGCGGGATCCTGGCGGGCGACACCGCGGAGATTCTGGCGTGCATCCGTTGCGGAGCGTGCTTGAACGCATGCCCGGTCTACCGGACGATCGGTGGCCACGCGTACGGCGATACCTACCCCGGTCCTGTGGGCGCCGTGCTGACGCCCGGCTTGCGTGGCTTGCGAGAGTGGAGCGATCTGCCGCACGCCAGCTCGCTCTGCGGCGCATGCCGCGACGTGTGTCCCGTTCGCCTCGACATCCCGCGGATGCTCCTGTCGCTCCGCCATTCGGTGTCGAGTCATGCGAGACCGCGTTCGCTCGGGCCGGCGATGAAGCTGTTCGCCTGGATTGCGACACGGCCGTCCATGTATGGCCGTGCCGCGGCCGTGGCGCGCTGGTGGCTTCAGCGGCGTGCACGGAGCGGTTGGATACGCAGTTTGCCGGGGCTCGCGGGGGGCTGGACGCAATCGCGCGATCTCAAGGCGCCACCTGGCGCCAGCTTTCAAGAGCTGTGGCGGGCGCGGCAGCATGAGCGTGCGCGGCCGCGCGGGAATGAGGACGCGGCATGAGCGCGCGCGCGGCGATTCTGGCCCGCCTCCGCAACGCGCAGCGAACGGGACGGGTGCCTGTGGGGCCCCGGCGCCCCGAGCCCGTGTTCGAGACGCCGCCCGAATCCGGGTCCGAAACCCCGCTCTCGAGGCTCCTCATCGAGCTGACCGGGCTTGGCGTGGAGCATCATGTCGAGCCGACGCCGGATGACGTGTGCGCGCGCGTCGCCGCGCTGGTCGGCACGCGACCCGTTCTCAGCTGGGACGGCGATCGCCTGCCTTACGGCGTCGGGCGCGTGCTTGCCGGCGCCGCCACCGGCCGGAGTCCGCGAGACTCGCAGGCTTCAATGGAAATCGGCGTGACGGGCTGCCACGCGGCGATCGCGGAAACAGGATCACTCGTCGTCCTCTCAGGCAAGGGAATGCCGCGGGCGGCGTCGCTCCTGCCGCAGGTGCACGTGTGCGTCGTGCGCTCCGGCGACGTGTATTCAACGATGGGCGAGTTCTTTACGAAGCGCGCACTGGACATTGCCGGCGCCGCGTGCTGCACGTTCATCACGGGTCCGAGCCGGACGGCGGACATCGAGCTCACGCTGACGCTCGGGGTGCATGGACCTGGATGCGTTGTCGTCGTCGTTGGACCCTGAATCGGATGAGCCACGAGCCCCGAGCTCCGAAGATGCGGATTGACGCACACCAGCATTTCTGGAAGTTCGACGCCAGCGAGTACGGCTGGATCGACGACACGATGAGTGCGCTCAAACGCGATTTCCTTCCGCGCGAATCGAAGGCCGAGATGGCGCGAGCCGGGTTCGACGCGTGCGTCGCGGTTCAGGCCCGGCAGACGTTGGAAGAAAACGACTGGCTGCTCGGCTTGGCGGACGCCGATCCGAGCATCGCCGGCGTCGTGGGCTGGGTCGATCTGCAGGCCGACGATGTCGGCGCCCAGCTGGAGCGCGTTTCGAGTCACCCCAAGCTCGTGGGTGTCCGCCACATCGTGCAGGACGAGCGGGACGACGGCTTCATGGGCCGACCGGCGTTCCGGCGCGGCATCGCGCGCCTCGAGGACCGCGGCCTCGCGTACGACCTGCTCGTCAGGAGCCATCAGCTGCCCGCCGCGGCGGAGCTGGTCGGGCGCTTTCCTCGACAGCGGTTCGTCCTCGATCATTTGGCGAAGCCCGACATCCGATCGAGAGAGATCGATTCCTGGGAACGAGATCTCCGCCGCTTGGCCGACTGTCCAAACGTGTCGGCGAAGCTGTCCGGCCTCGTCACCGAAGCCGATTGGCGCCATTGGACCGCCGACGACCTCGGTCCGTATCTCGACGTGGCGTTCGACTGCTTTGGCGCAGGCCGCCTGATGATCGGATCCGACTGGCCGGTCTGCCTGCTCGCCAGCGGCTACGCGCGCGCCATGCGGGTTGTCACCGATTACGTGTCGACGTTGTCCGACGTGGATCGCGATCGCGTGCTCGGCACGAACGCCCGGCGCTTCTGGAATCTTCCGATCGGGGAGACGGTTCGATGAGAGCACGAATTGCCGTCGCACTGATCGCGTTGACGATCGCCGGCTGCCGCCGCACGAACGACGCGCCTGGCAAACTGACGATCGCCGTCATTCCCAAAGGCACCTCGCATGTCTTCTGGCAGAGCATTCACGCCGGCGCCGAGAAGGCCGCGCAGGAGCTCGGCGTCGCCATCATCTGGCGCGGGCCGCTTCGAGAAGACGATCGCGCTTCGCAGGTGGCGGAGGTGGAGGGATTTGTGACGCGCGGCGTCTCGGGCATCGTGCTGGCCCCGCTCGACAACGCGGCGCTCGCCCCGCCCGTGGCAGAAGCGAAACGGGCCGGGATCCCGGTCGTGGTCATCGATTCGGGGCTGAACGGGAGCGACTACATCAGCTTCGTCGCAACCGACAACCGCAAGGGGGGACGGCTGGCGGGCGAGCACCTGGCCGGGCTCCTCAACAACGCCGGGAAGGTCGTCGTCTTACGGTACGCCGAAGGGTCCGAAAGCACGATGCAGCGCGAGGAGGGGTTCCTCGAGGCGCTCCACCCCCACAACGGCATCGAGGTCGTCAGCGCCAACCAATACGGCGGCGCCGACGTCGAGGGTGCGTACAAGAAAAGCGAGGCGCTGCTCAGCCGCTTCAAGAGGGCCGACGGCGGCCTCGAGATTGACGGCATCTTTACCCCAAACGAGTCGACCACGCTGGCGATGCTGCGCGTCCTTCTGGACAATGGCTGGGCCCGAAAGGTGCGATTCATCGGCTTCGACGCCTCGGACACGCTCGTCAACGGACTGTCCGACGGGTACATCGACGGCCTCGTGCTCCAGGACCCCGTCAACATGGGCTACCTGGGGGTGAAAACGCTGGTGGCGCACCTCGAACATGGAACGATGGCTACCCGGATCGACACCGGTGTGCGCCTCGTGACTCGCGAACAGATGAACGATCCGGAGGCCAAAGAGCTTCTGCACCCCGATCTTGCACGATGGCTGAAGCGCTGAACCGCTCGGGGGAGAGCCCGGAACTGATATCGATGCGAGGCATCAGCAAGGCGTTTGGCGCGACCGTCGCGCTCGACGCCGTGGATCTCGCCGTCCGGGCCGGTGAGGTGTGCGCGCTCGTCGGGCAGAACGGGGCGGGCAAGAGCACGCTCATGGCGATTCTCGCCGGCGCCCTCGCGCCGGACTCCGGGGAGATGCGACTCGGGGGCGTGCCCTACGCGCCCCGGCGTCCGCTCGACGCGCGGCGCGCGGGCGTGGCGATGATCTATCAGGAGCTGTCGCTCGCGCCGCACCTGACGGTCAGCGAGAACATCGTCCTTGGTCTCGAGCCGACGCGATTCGGCGTGGTCCTGCGCGACCGCGCGCGCGCCGCAGCCCAGGCGGCGCTCGACGCGCTCGGGCACCACGAGCTCAAGCCCGACGCTGTCGTAGGCGCGCTGCCTCCGGCGGCGCAGCAGCTCGTCGAGATCGCGCGCGCGACCGCAACGGGAGCGCGCGTGCTCGCGCTGGACGAGCCAACGAGCAGCCTGGCCCTCGACGACACGCGCCGGTTGTTCGATTTGCTTCGGCAGCTGAAGCGGCGGGGACACGCCGTTGTCTACATTTCCCATTTCATCGAAGAGGTGAAGGCGATCTCCGACCGCTTCGTCGTGTTGCGCGACGGCCGCAACGCCGGCGGCGGCGCGACGGGGGAGACACCAGCGGACGAGATCGTGTCTTTGATGGTGGGCCGGAGCATCCAGGACCTCTATCCTCGGACCGCCCGCCGCGCGAGCGAGCGGCTGCTCGTCGTCGATTCGTTGTCGCCTGGATCTGCCTCCTTCGAGCTCCGTCGGGGCGAGATCCTCGGCGTCGCGGGCCTCGTCGGCGCTGGCCGCACGCGACTGCTGCGGGCGATCTTCGGGCTCGCCCCGGTGAAAAGCGGGCGGATCAGGCTCGGCGTTTACACAGGCGCCGCGACTCCCCACGCGCGCTGGAAGCAGGGGATGGGCATGTTGAGCGAAGATCGAGGCGGGGAAGGGCTCGCGGTTGGACAGAGTGTTGCCGACAACCTCACCGGCTCTCGACTTCAAGGACTCGGTCCGGGATTCTTCGTGATGCCGTCGAGGCAGCGTGCGGCCGCCGAGCGTTGGATCGATCGCCTTGGGATCGACTGCCGCAGCGCATGGCAGGTGACGGCCGAGCTTTCGGGCGGCAATCAACAAAAGGTCGCCGTCGCGCGTTTGTTGCACCACGATGTCGACGTCCTCGTGCTCGACGAGCCCACGCGCGGCATTGACGTGGCGAGCAAAGCTCAGATCTACGACCTCATCGATGCGCTCGTGTCGGCCGCCGAGCGGCCCAAGGCGGTGCTGCTCGTCAGCAGCTATTTTCCAGAACTGCTCGGTGTCTGCGATCGCATCGCCGTGATGTCGCGCGGCCGGCTCGGCCCGGTGCGCCCCGTGTCGGAATGGAACGAGCACTCGTTGTTGATGGACGCCTCAGGCGCGCGCGCGGCCTCGTGACCTGGCGCCGCTTTCTCCAGGAAAGCGGCCTGGGCGTGCTCATCGGCCTCGCGGTCGTCGCCCTGATCTTCGGCGCGCTCATCGGCCCCCAGTTCTTCCGGGCCGCGAACCTCGAGCTGATGGCGCGCCAGACGGTCATCGTCTGCGTCGCGGCGCTCGGGATGACGATGGTCATCATCTCGGGCGGCATCGACCTGTCCGTCGGCTCCGTGGGCGCGCTGAGCACGGTGGTGACCGCGCTGCTGCTCAGGGCGGGTGCCGGTCCGGCGATTGCGGCGCTCGGCGCCGTCGGGGCGGCCGCGGCCTGCGGCGCGGTGAATGGCCTCTTGATCACGCAACTCCGCGTCGTGCCGTTCATCGTGACGCTCGGCACGATGCTGCTCGCGCGCGGCGCGGCGAAGGGTCTGGCTGACGAACGGCGCGTCGAAGCGCCGATGACGTGGCTGAACAGCCTGCTGCGCACGGCGCAGGACGGGAGGGGACTGATTCTACCCGGCGGGATCTGGATCACGGTGATCGTGGCCGTGCTCGTGGCGCTGACCCTCCGGTACACTCGCTTCGGCCGACATCTGTTCGCCATCGGGTCGAACGAGCGGACCGCGCGGTTGTGCGGGGTGCGCATCAACTGGTGCAAGTGGGGTGTGTATACGATCTCTGGAGCGCTGGCGGGACTCGCCGGCGTGCTGTTGTTCTCACAGCTGTCGGTTGGCGACCCGACCGTCTCGGTCGGCCTCGAGCTCGACGTGATCGCAGCGGTCATCATCGGTGGCGGCAGTTTCTCAGGGGGCAGAGGAAGCGTCATCGGCACAATGGCCGGCGCCGCGATCATGGCGATCATCCAGGTCGGGTGCTCGCAGCAAGGCCTCCCCAACTGGGTGCAACAGATCGTGACCGGCACGATCATCGTTGCCGCAGTGGCGCTCGATCGCTGGAGGCAGGCCACTGGAGCGCAGGCGTCGTGATCATCCGCGACCTCGAGATCTTCGATCTTCGGTTTCCGACGTCGCGCACGCACGTCGGCACGGACGCGGTCCACGTGGATCCCGACTACTCGGCGGCGTACGTGATTCTCAAGACCGACGCCGGGCTCGAAGGGCACGGCCTGACGTTCACGATCGGCCGCGGCAACGAGGTCTGCACGGCAGCCATCGAAGCGTTTCGTCCCCTGGTCGTACGACAGCGACTCGAGGACGTCACGGCGGACTTTGCAGGGTTCTGGCATCGTCTGGCCTCGGATTCACAGCTCCGCTGGCTCGGGCCCGAGAAGGGCGTGATCCACCTCGCGCTCGCGGCTGTCGTCAATGCCGTCTGGGATCTGCGCGCGAAGCAGGCGCGGAAACCCGTTTGGAAGCTGCTCGCCGACATGGCGCCTCGGGAGATTGTGTCGTGCGTCGATTTCCAGCACATCACCGACGTCCTCGACCCGGAGGAAGCGCTCGCGATCCTCGAACGTCAGGCGCGCGCGAAAGGGGAGCGCGAGGCGGCGCTTGTTCGGTCGGGTTATCCGGCGTACACGACCTCGGTTGGGTGGATGGGCTACTCGGACGAGAGCATTCGCGCCCGATGCCGTGTCGCGCTCGCGGAGGGCTGGACCCATTTCAAAGTGAAGGTTGGCGGGCATCCGGGGGACGATCGACGCCGGGTGGGGCTGGTGCGCGACGAGATCGGGCGCGATCGGACGTTGATGCTCGATGCGAATCAGCAGTGGGATGTTAGAACCGCCATCGAGCGCACGCGCGAGCTTGCTCGGTTCCGCCCGTGGTGGATGGAGGAGCCGACGCATCCGGACGATGTTCTGGGTCATGCCGCGATTGCGGAGGCGATCCGCCCGTGGGGTGTCGGCGTGGCAACGGGCGAGCACTGCCCCAACCGGGTCATGTTCAAGCAGCTCATGCAAGCGCGCGCGATTGACTTCTGTCAGATCGACAGCTGTCGACTTGGAGGGGTCAATGAGAACCTCGCGGTGATCCTGATGGCCGCAAAGTTCGGCATCCCGGTCTGCCCGCATGCCGGCGGTGTCGGTCTCTGCGAGTACGTTCAGCACCTTTCCATGTTCGATTACATCGCGGTCGCGGGGACGATGGAGGGGCGAGTCATCGAATATGTCGACCACCTGCACGAGCACTTCGAAGATCCGGTGGTCGTCAGCCGGGGACGCTATCTCCCGCCAACGCGGCCCGGTTACAGCATCGCGATCCGTGAGGAGTCGCGTCTCGCCCACCGTTTCCCGGACGGCGACGTCTGGTTGGAGAAGGTATGAGAGACTCGGGCGACGGACGGTGACGCACTCGCCGTACCCGCGGATTGCGTCGCTCAAGACGCCGGCGGCGTTCCGAGCGCACCTCGTGTCGAGCGGAATCCCGCTCGATTTCGACGATGAACTGGCGCGCGGCGAATCGCCGCTGGCGCAGCCGATCACGGCGGGCACCGTACGGGTCGGCAATCGCTTCTGCGTTCTGCCGATGGAGGGGTGGGACGGCACGATCGCTGGCGAGCCGAGCGAGCTGACGCGGCGGCGGTGGCGAAACTTCGGCATGAGCGGCGCGAAGTTGATCTGGGGGGGCGAAGCCGTGGCCGTGCGACACGACGGCCGCGCCAACCCGCATCAGCTGATGCTCACGGCCGAGACCGAGCGCGCGATCGCGTCGCTTCGCGACGAGCTCGTGAGCGCGCATCGGGCAAGGTTCGGCTCGCGGGCGGCCGACGATCTCTACATCGGTCTGCAGCTTACGCATTCGGGGCGGTACTCGCGGCCCAACGCGTACGACCGTCCCGAGCCGCTGGCGGCGTGGCACCATCCCGCGCTTGATCGACGCTTTCCACAAGGCGTGCGCGTGCTCAAAGACGACGATCTCGACCGGCTCGTCGAGAATTTCGCGGCGGCCGCGAGGCTGGCCTGCAACGCGGGCTTTCAATTCGTGGACGTCAAGCAGTGCCACGGATATCTCGGTCACGAGCTGTTGGGCGCCCGCGGGCGCAGCGGGCCGTACGGCGGCTCGTTCGGCAACCGGACGCGCTTTCTGCGTCTCATCATCGATGCCATTCACGCCGCGGTACCTGGCCTGGCCGTGGCCGTGCGGCTGTCTGTCCTCGACACGGTGCCGTACGGGCGATCGGCGGGCGGCGCTGGCGCTCGTGAGGAGCCGGGAAATTACGGCTTCGGCGTGCTCGGGTCTGACGCCGAGCTCGATGAGGCGCTGGCGGACAGCCGGGCGCTGCTTCAGATCCTCGATGGCTTGGGCGTGCGCTGGATCTGCACGACTGCGGGGAGTCCGTACTACAACCCCCACGTGCAGCGTCCCGCCATCTTTCCCCCTGTGGATGGTTACGACCCGCCGGAAGACCCGCTGCGAGGCGTGGCGAGACAGATTCAGGCTACTGCGCGGCTGAAGCGGGCGTTTCCGCAGATGATCTTCGTGGGCTCGGCGTACAGTTACCTGCAGGAATGGCTGCCCCACGTCGGGCAGTGGGCCGTCGGCCGCGGAATGACCGATTTCGTGGGTCTGGGACGAGTTGTGCTCTCATATCCGGAGCTGCCGGCGGATGTGCTCGCCGGACGCCCGCTC
>Ga0182035_10000170_pt1 | contig 26765 bp, 23 predicted proteins | sample flu12Cox44000170_FD_125969 | JGI IMG/M metagenome (GOLD analysis project Ga0182035, IMG submission 125969) | Lab enrichment of tropical soil microbial communities from Luquillo Experimental Forest, Puerto Rico - flux4day.12C.oxic.44.000.170 | ecosystem: Environmental > Terrestrial > Soil >...
CGCCGGGGAAAAGTCGAAAACCAGACTTTTCCACCGCGCTTGGAAATCCCGCAAACTGCGCGGGATTCCCACTTTCCCACAGCTGCGGCGGCTGCGGGAGATTAACTTAAAACCGGACATTTCCCTTGCTACCAAATGCGGACATTTTAATTTGTCACCAACAGTGTTCAACAATTCAACACACTAAACGAACGTTGAAAAACGAGCTCGGCCTACTGCAAGACCGTTTGGGCTAGGGGTTGGTTGTGCCGGTATTCCGCTGTGACCGCGATGGCCGACGCACCTTCCAGTAGGCCAGAGACAACGCCAGAAGGCAGGGCAGGAAAGCGGGCACTGCATACCTCAGGCCCTCGACAAAGAACGTGGAAGCGCTGATGCCAGCCAGAGCGACAATACCCAGCCAATCAGAGTAAGGAGAAAAGAGCAATCTGAGGGGAAGGCGCGCCTGGGCTTCAGCGCTAAGGGACTTTCGAAAACGAATATGGCAGAGAAGAATCACAGTCCAGACGAAAAACATGCCCGCGACTGCAACTCCGTAAAGCATCAGAAACGCACGAGAAGGTGCGTAGACTGCGAGCAGAATCGCTGCGACCATTCCGGCGGTCGAGAGAGAGAGTGCCCGGTGGGGAACGCCATGGCTGCTCAACCGTGAAATCCACGAAGGCGCATAGCCACTACGGGAAAGGGAAAACAACATCCGGGTCGTGAGGTAAAGATCAGCATTGCAGCTAGACAGGGCTGCCGTGATGACGACAAGATTCATGATGCTCGCCGCATACGGGATGCCCACGCCAGAAAAGGCGGCAACAAATGGGCTCCCTGTGATCCCATGCTCACTCCCCACGCGATTCCACGGCGTCATCGCCAACATCGCGATCATGGCGAGCACATAGAAAAACATCAGGCGATACACAATCGTGCGCATTGCCCGGGGAATGGACTTATCGGGATTGCGGGCCTCACCAGCGGTCACCGCGACGACTTCAACCCCCATGTAGCTGGTCACCACCAGGGTGAGGGCCAACCAGACGCCTTTCAGGCCAAATGGGAAAAAACCTCCGTGAGCCACGAGATTGGAGAATCCCAGCGCTGGCCTCGGGTATATGCCGGTAATCAATATTGCGCCAATCGCGATGAATACAACGATCGCAGTCACTTTAATAACGGCAAACCAATACTCGAACTCTCCGAAACTTCCAACCTGTAGAGCGTTAATCGCGACCAGACCGATAGAAGCCGCTGCAACCCAAGCCCACTGGGGAACGTGAGGAAACCAGAAAGCGCAATATATAGCGACCGCGGTGACCTCCGCTCCAATCGCGATGACTTGCACGAGTCCGTAGGTGGCGCGCACCGCGAAGCCGAACCATGCGTTGAGATAGGTTTCGGCATAGATGCCAAACGCGCCTGCGACCGGGTGCACGACTGCCATCTCGGCAATCGCGTAGGCGACGATCATTGCGATGATGGCGCCCAGCAGGTAGGAAACGATCACGCCCGGCCCGGCGAGTCGTATGGTGATGCCACTGCCAAGAAACAGGCCCACCCCAATCGCCCCACCCAAGGCAAGCATGGTGAGTTGACGCTGGGTTAGGCGGCGTTGGAGATTCTGGTCCGACGGGGAAGCACTCTGGACTTCTGCGTCTTGGGCGCGGTTGGTAATGGAGGTAGCCGACTGCGGACTCTCAAGCATTGCGGCTCAAGCCTAATAGCACGTCCTGGAATCGATGGATTTCCTCTACCGTGTTGTAATGCACGAGCGAAACGCGAGCCGCGCCCGAGTCCAGAGCGAGACCCAACCGTCTCATTAGGCGGGGCGCATACATGTGCCCATCGCGAATGCCAATCCCAGCCTCGGCCGTCGCCTCTGTCACCCGAGCGGGCTTTGTGTTTGGCAGATTGAAACAAAACGTCGGCACGCGTTCGTTGAAACGCTTCTCGTCTTGAATGCCATAGATGGTTGCTCCGGCCTGCCGGAACGCCCGCAGCAATTCCAGTGAGAGCAGCCCTTCATACGCTCGCACCGCATCCATGGCGCACACAATGTGGTCACGTCGCGAATGGCTGGAATTGGGGTCACGCCCCTGCTGCAGCGCAGCCCCAAGTCCTTCCAAATATTTCACGGCCGCATCGATGCCGGCCACATTCTCGTAGATAAACGTCCCTGCCTCGATCTTGCCGGGTGGCTCGTCAGGGATGAAATCTTCTCGAAAGGTCGGTAGGCGTTGTAGAAGCTCTCGGCGCCCCCACAAGAAGCCCATGTGCGGAGAGAAGATCTTATAGCCCGAGCACACCAGGTAATCGCAATCGATGGCCTGAACGTCGATGATCCCATGCGGGCCGTAATGCACGCAATCGAGGAAGATCTCCGCTCCAGCCCTATGCGCCGCTTTCGCTGCCGCTGCCACATCTATGATAGAGCCCAACGCATTTGAGGTTACCGTACAGGCAACGAGTCGAGTTCTCGAAGACAAAACCTCCTCGAGATCCTCGACGTGCAGATTCCCGTCTTCCCGCATTTTCCACCAGACGAACTTTGCATTACGAAGTGCAAGCCAGGTTGCGATGTTCGCCTCATGATCCATGTCCGAGACGACAATCTCATTGCGGTCACCCAGCGTCTGGCCGATGGCCAGGCTGATGAGCCGGATGAACGAGGTGGCATTCATGCCAAAGGCGACCTCGTCGGAATGGCGCGCATTGAGCAACAAGGCCACGCTCTCACGCGCGCGTGCAATTACCGCATCGACCTCCCGGCTCTTCGAATACCGCCCACCCCTTTGAACGTTATTAACCAATAGGTGCTTGTTCACAGCATCCAAGACAACCTGTGGTACTTGCGCCCCCGCGGCGTTGTCGAAGAAGACGAAGTTGTCATCAAGATTTAGAGCGGGAAAGGACGCGCGAACCGAATGAACCGGGAACTTCTCAGCGGCACTATCCGCCATGGAACTGGCCTTCATCACGATTTCTTCAATGCCCATGACAAATGTTGGTCGATTTGGAGCATAGCATGGAAATACCAAGTGTATACATACTTACAAAGTCAAACTGACACTACTCGTTGACATACTGGCGGAATCTCGGGAACAATCTGGGTGCTTGCTCACCCAGGGGGAGCGATCTTGGCAAAACAAGCCATACCAGGCAAAAGACGTCGCGCCCTGTCTCGCACGCTTTCATCTCTATCTCAGCCGCGTTTGATCCCCCCTGCGCCGACGACTCTGAGCGAGAGAGTTTATTCCGCCTTTAAGCGCGATATCATCCACGGTTTTTTTCAACCCGGCGAGGCTTTGAGCGAGAAAGAATTGGCCCGTCGTTATCGAGCTAGTCGGACGCCAGTGCGCGAGGCGGCCGTCCGGCTCCAAAACGACAGGTTGTTGCGCATCGTTCCAAATCGTGGCTATTTCGTTGCCCAGATCACGTTGTCAGTCCTGAACGATATCTATGAATTCAGAGCTGCAGTGGAATGCGCCGCAGCCGAGCTTGCCGCGACCAAGGGGGCGACAGCCGAGGCCTTGAAAGAGTTGACGGATTTGGCCAAAACCCGATGTAACCCCGCAAACCGCCAAAGTTGCGCCCGCTTCATTGAGGCGGATACTGCGTTCCATGTCGGAATCGCACTACTGGCGCGCAATCAGATGCTGGTCAGAGCAGTGAGTGAGGCGCGCAGCCAGATGGAGCGCATCATGTTGGCCGCGGTCGACATTAACTACTTTGGCGAGCTTCCCGGTCGGGAACATCTGGCGATTCTGGCGGCCATTCGCGACAGAGACGCTGAGCGCGCTCGCCAACAAATGCACGATCACATCATGCAATCAAAAGACAAAGTTCTGGGAGTAGCCTCCAATCTGCCGGTTCGACCGTCAACTTCCTAAGAATGGAGTTTTGGTCGAGCCACACGCATTCATCGTTACGCTTAGCCTCTGGGATCGATACGAACGACTGCACCGCCACCCATGAACAACAATGTCGAAGCTGTTTATCGGGAGATTCGCCATAGCTTCAAGGGGACTCTGCTCCGGCCGAGCGACCCGGACTACGCCAAAGCGGCACCCGTGTGGAACGGAATGTACCATCGCAGGCCAGCGATCTTGGCTCGCTGCCACGACGTCGCCGACATTCAAGCCTGCTTGCGCGTCGCTCAGGCATCTCAACTAGCAACCGCTGTTCGCTGCGGCGGGCACAGCTTGGCCGGCTCGAGCACTTGCGACGATGGCTTGGTAATCGACCTCTCCGCTTTTCGTGAGGTTCACGTCGATCAGAACAGGCGAACCGCAAAGTTCGGTGGCGGCTGCCTTCTGGGCACCATTGATTCGGCAACCCAGAAGGTAGGCCTCGCGTTCCCCGCGGGTGTGGTTTCTCATACCGGCGCCAGCGGGCTTGTCCTGGGAGGCGGAACGGGCTGGCTCAGCAGGCCGTACGGCTTATCCTGCGATAACGTCGCGGGCTTCAATCTCGTTGCCGCGGATGGTTCGGTTTTTCGCGCCAGCGCCCAGGAAAATTGCGATCTCTTCTGGGCCCTCCGTGGTGGCGGGGGAAACTTCGGCATTGTCACGGAATTTGAAGTGCGTCTTCATCCGGTCACCGGCGTTGTTTTCGGACGTGGGTTGTGCGTTGCTGATGGGATCGTGCGCCTGCTGCAACACTGGCGCGAGTTCATGCCGGACGCGCCTGATCGTCTCCGTTGGGGCTTTTCGTTGCGGAATTGCGCTGGTTTGACATTCCCGCATGTGGGAAACGAGTCGCCCGTCGCCAGCGCCTCGGCCCTTTGGGTCGGAGACGCCGCTCAGGGCATGAAGTACGTAGACCATGCTCTCAACGCCGCGGAGCACTGCGTCGTAAGCGTGCAAGAAATGTCATTCCTCGAGTTGCAGACAGTGGCCGATTCCGATTTCCCGCACGGCCGCCGCTACTACACGAAGTCTGGTTATTTTCGGACATTGGGAGACGATGCCATCCACAAAATGATCGACTGCTTGGCAACCATGCCTTCGCGTTTCAGCGAGATCGAACTCGCGTATCTCGGTGGAGCCCCGGCCCGCGTGGCTGCGCATGAAACTGCCTTTGGTGATCGAAGCGCGCCGTTCGTGGTCAACATTTTGAGCAACTGGGTCACGCCCAGCGAGGACGCAGCCAACATTGCCTGGACGAAAGATCTTTTCAACCGCTTGCGGCCCGCGATGGTCCCAGGAGTCTACGTGAACTTCATGAGCGGCGACGAAGGCGACCGTGTCCCTGAGGCATATCGGGATCGATGGGAGCGGCTGCGAACCATAAAAACAGCGTACGACCCGCACAACTTCTTCCGCTTAAATCAAAATATTCCGCCACGGCACACATAGCGGCCGAGCAGTTCAGACCCGGCCCACACCGTGCCTGCGAATTCCTGTCATTTTAAGAGGGATGTGCAAGCTGCCAGCCTTCGATTGTAGGAATTGCATCGTTGGCATGCTATTTGAATACCATTGACATACGTTTTGTCCACGGAGTAGCATGCGCCCAAAAATGAGGGAGGATCACCGTCAGGAATCTAAGCATTGTTCACATGCTTGCGTCTGCCGTTTTGCTGTGGCTCGTTGGCGGTTCCCTTGCAGAAGCGCAGCTGTTTCCCGGATGACCGACCTGAAGGAACGTACGATCTCACAGGTGCCGGGAGGACCCACATGTGACGATGAGCTTCGGGAGCCACGAGGGTGTGCGGCCTTCCAGACAAGTTTCTCAAGACGGATGATGGCACGCGCGCCGTCCGATTTCGATTTCCGCTTCTTCCTGGATCGACCGTCGGGCTGGGTCACGGCCTGTATTTATACTTTCATTGCACTCGGGGTTCTAGAAAGCTTCGGTGGGGTTAACCAATTTGTCTACTAAGTTCGAGGGCATCCGCGCACAATTTCCGGTCTTCCAGAACAAGATCTATCTCAATTCTTGTTCGCAAGGAGCGCTCGGCAAACCCGTCGAAGCTTCCCTGCTGGAACACATCCGCTCGTGGCACGAACAAGGTTCACCCTGGGATCGGTGGGTCGAAGAGTACGAAAACGCACGCGTCGCCTTTGCCCGTTTCATCGGCGCGACGCCTGACGAGGTGGCCGTCCTGCCCAGCGCCTCGGCCGGCATTAATTCAGTCGCGAGTGCACTCGACTTCGGCAAACGCCGCAAGGTCGTCATGGGTGAATTCGAGTTTCCTACCATGGGGCAGATCTGGCTCGCACAACAGAGGCGCGGCGCTGAAATCGAGTTTCTCGAAGCAAGAGATGGGAGGATCTGTCCGGACTGTTATTCGCGTGCAATTGACGGCCGGACGCTCATCGTTCCATTGACGCAGGTTTGCTTCATGAACGGATTTCGCTCCGATGTGACGTCCATCGTTAAGCGGGCGCATGAACGAGGCGCCCTCGTGATGCTCGACGGCTACCAGGACTGCGGAACGCGTCCGATCGACGTCAAAGCACTCGATGTGGACTTCTATGTTACAGGCGCGCTCAAATATCTACTCTGCCCTTCCGGCATCGCTTTCTTGTACGTTCGGCGCGATCTGATTACCACGCTCACGCCGACGATTACAGGCTGGTTTGCCCAGCAGAACCCTTTTGCTTTCGATGTCAAGCACTTTGATCCCGCTTCGACAGCCCGCCGCTTTGAAGGTGGATCACCACCGCTGCCCAACGTCTACTGCGTTCCGGCGGCGCTGCGATTGCTCGAGGGCACCGGGTATGCCGCGATCGAAGAACACGTTGCAACTTTGGCTCGTACATTGATCGCAGGAGCTTGCGACCTTAACATTCGCGTCAAGACTCCGCCTGACAGCGCCGGCCCCCTGGTCGTACTGCAAATGAAAGACGCGGATGCCATGGTACGGCAGATGGCCGCCAGCAATATTGTTGTCTCGAACCGGATGGACGGTTTGCGCGTGTCATTTCATCTGTACAACACTCTGGATGATGTTCGCGATGTCCTGGACGTTCTCACACAGAACTTGACTCTTGTTGCCCGCGGGTGAAGCCCTTGCCGTAGAACGGGCGCGGAATTCATTCACGGCCTGCCTCTGAGATAGCGAGTTGCTTCTGTATTGCTCGCGATCTCCGTCAAACGTTTCCTCGCAATTCAGCAGGCTGAAATAGGGAGTCTCGCCCTCGTACTGGCTGGTGTACTGTTCAGCTGGAACGCCCGCTTTCTCGTCAACATGAACGACGCATACCGGATCAACTGCGATAAGAGATGAACGGGCAAAAACCCGCCGCCCCGCAAAATCACTGGGTTGGCGCGGCGGGCCTGATTCATGAATTGGATGGTTGTTGATGACTAGGGCGTTTCCATGGATCCATGAGAATTGGTAATTGTGACGGGCTAGACTCAACGCCTCGACTACATTCATCCGCCCGCAACCAAAGACATGCGTCTGCAGCCAATCAGCCTTAGACTAGAAATATGAGCGTCTCATAACCCGTATGATTGCCAGGGGCGGCGAGGTTGAGACCGCCCCTGTTGTCTACTTACGTTTGACCCTTGATCAATTTGCCATCGTCTCCATCCACCACCGTCCTTTCATGGAATTTAGGTACAAAGTCTCGGCGGCTACCTTTGTTTCACTGCATCGTTTAAGCACAGCACGGATGTTGCCCTCGTGGTCATCGCAGCAAGCTGGCACCTGTGCCCCGGGGTTCGATGTAGTCCGGATCGGATCAACAGCGGCCGATAGCTATGACAACTAAACGATTCAGCCTCTCTTTGGATGCGATGACAAATGAAAAGGACATAAAGCCGACCTCCGAAGAGCGTTTCCAGGGCGGGCGCCGCAGGCAGCAGTCAAGTCTGTGATGAGCTTGACGTAATACATCAATTGGAAGCAACTGGGAATTGTCACAGGTCTCTGGGTGACTCTATCCGGCGAAATATTCGAGCTTGTGAGAGCGCAGTTCGTGGCACAAGGCTAGTCTGCTTGCTATCAGCCGCCTCGGACGACACAATCGGAGGCCGTTTCGCGCGGATACGGCGAATCGCTTCGCCAGAACGCATTGATCAGGTGATTGGGGAACCCGACGAGTTATCGGCCGCGAATCAACCATCCGTCTGGATTTCGCGGCGTTAGAACCTCCGCAAAATGTCCACGCGCGGAACGCCGAAAACATTGACTCTTTTGCAAGGACCTACGCCCTTTTGGAACGTGTAGTTTTCGAATGAGGTGGATTCGTCCTTTTTTGTCTTCCGCCTGAGAACACTCAGTCTAGTTATTCTTCTGTGCCTTCCGCTTTGCTATGAGGGCATTGAGCTCCTGCTTTTGCTCGTCACGCATTTGCTCAAGTTCTTCCGCCTGTTCGGAAGAGAGAATGCGCTTCATTTCGGCGTCAGAAGAGCGCACCACTTTTTCCAGACGTTCGAGTTTGTCCTTGTCGGGAATTGCAGGGTTTCCCCAAAGGTATCCCAATTCCCTAGCTTCCTGTGCAGCAATCGGTTTGATCTTAGCCCGCTGATCGTCCGTCAGGGACAAACGTTGCGTGAGATTTTGCATCTTCATGCTGAAGTAATCGCCAGGGGCTTTTGACCAATCGACAGCGTTTTGAATTGGCAGCGCTTCACGACGCACGATGTGCGCCTCTGCCGTTGTGCCAAGTTTAGTGAATCGAATCGAATTGTTTTCTACCAAGACGAGAAGATTCATACCCGTCGCATACTCGACTGCACCCCGCCCTTGGGGTGGTGAGTAGAGCACTACATAAACGGTGTTGCCAACCTTCAGAGTCACGTCATAGCGAAAAACGTCGGGTTCTCCCGGGGCGTTCGGGTGCGCCGTGACTCCTATGACTGTGGCCGGCTGGTAGGTGGACGATGGACTTTGAGGAAACGCCGACAGCATTGCTAAGGCGACGAAAACCAGGCCGAGGCACTTAGGCATTGTGCACATCCATGATTCCGCTCTTATTGGGCTGTTAGAATCGGAGTGAGTTGCGAAGTTCGGCAGTGAGCTTATCGTTTTCGAATCCAACCCAACACACTGGCAATAGTGATAGGGAAAAGAGTTCGGTGCAGATGTTTTGGATCCACTTTTCTGAGCCACCGCGCGACGATCACCGTCCTCGGAACCCAGGCTGTGCAGCTGAACTGGCTTTCCCTACGTCACTAAATGGGTCGCACGGATTGCCCAAGGCAAGATTGGCTCTCGATGTGGGCCTTATCTAAGCTCTGGGCCTCGTTTCGGATTCTTTAGCTCTCGATACCGGCGAATCAGGGACAATGTCGAGCTGTCATGTTCGAGTTGGGGTTGCGCTGGATCCTCTAGCTCTCTTGTCAGGCGTTGGTTCAACTCCCTTTGATATTCGAGTCCCCACCCATCGAATGAATCGATGTTCCAAATCACTCCTTGCGTAAACACAACGTGCTCATAAAGAGAAATGAGTTTTCCAAGTGTTTCTGGCGTGAGTTGCTCTGCAAGAAGGGTGTTCGAGGGACGGTTGCCGTCACACGTTAAATGGGATACCAGCCAGTCCGGTGTGTTCCCTAGCTTAAGCTGCTCAGCGGACCGCCCAAAAGCAAGAGCTTCGCTTTGTGCAAGCGCATTGGCCATCAACATGTCATGATTTCGATCTGAATCCGATGATTTCGCAAACACGATAAAATCACAAGGGATTAGCCTGGTTCCTTGCAGCATCAACTGGAACATGGCGTTGACCCCACGTGTTCCGACTTCTCCCCAGTACACTGGCGCGGTTGACTGCGTGACCTCTGTCCCAATCAGGGTAACCCGCTTCCCGTTACTCCCCATCATCAACTGTTGTAGATAAGCTGGGAACCGATGAAGACCTTGATCATAGGGCAATGCAGCAATCGTCTGGGCACCGAAGAAGTTGACATACCAGATGGAAAGAAGAGCCACAAGTACTGGAAGATTTCGCTCAAAGGGAGCGGCTAGGAAATGCATGTCCATCCGATGAAAGCCTTCTAACATAGAACGAAAATGTTCGGGTCCAACAGCAAGCATAGTTGAAAGTCCAAAAGCCGATCCCAGCGAGTACCGCCCACCGACCCAGTCCCACACGACGAATACATTTGTCCTATCAACACCCAATTCCGTCACAGCCCCTGAGTTTGTGGTCACCGCGACAAAATGCTTGGCGAGCGCCGATGGGTCCCCACCTAAGCTGGACAGTAGCCAGGAACGCGCCAACTGGACATTAATAGATGTCTCAGCAATAGCGGGGGCCTCGCAACATAAAATGACCAGGGTTTCAGAGGGATCAAGATTCTTTACATTCTCGGCGAAATCGCTCCCATCAACATTGCCTATAAACCGAAAGGTCATCGAACGCTCAGCGTAGGGCTTTAGGGCCTCGCATGCCATGACGGGCCCCAAACGAAGGGTGCTTGTTGCGATATTTAGCACGTTCCGGATAGGCTTTCCCGTGTGGCCCTTCCATTCCCCTCGACGTACACGCTGGCAGAATGAACTCATCCTGTCGAGTGCACTCTGGACTTCTGGGATCACATTTTTGCCATCAACAAAGACAGACGCTCCTCTGGGCGACCGGAGCGCCACGTGCAAGGCAGGGAGGCATTGAGTCAGATTGATCCTTTCGCCACGGAACATGGAGGCGATGCGGGATTCCAATCCCGATTCAGAGGCTAGCTGCACGAGCAGTTTTATCGTGTTGTCGCTAATTCGGTTTTTAGAATAGTCGAGGTAGATGCCGGCACCCTCGACTGCCATTCGTTCGCCACGATTCGGGTCATCGGCGAACAACTCTTGTAGCTTGACACCGCGAATCTTGCGGTAATGGTTGTCCAACGCAGTCCATGCGGTCCGCTTGGCCGGGAATCCGTGTGCCATTGCGCGTAAGTGCTCTGCCATTGTTGGCTCGCTCCCGTGGACAGAACCACGCGCTGCGCATCAAGTGCCTGCTTGAAACACTACCGGGCGCTCAATCGGATGGGTAGACGGGGATTCTAAGAAGGTCCTCGCTTAATGAGGAAGGTTTAGATTCCATGCATGCTTTCTAGCTTCCCACGACATCCCCAGCAGCGACGCACTTCACCAACGCCCAAGGCTAGGCATCTTGATGTGATAACAGAACTGCCAGAAGTAACAGGCAAACCGCGGTTTACGAGTGGGAGCAGGGCTAATTCTAGTGTTGGGCACAACGTTCGTCTTCTCCATGTGCTCGAGCGCACGATGTGGGAATGACTCTAGCTCTGAGCTTCCCTCACCAGCCTCCGCCCAGAGAATTGTAGAGCTGCACCAATGCGAGGCGCTCGTTTAGCTGTGCCTGCGCGAGTCCCAGTTGAGCATCGAAATAGCGGGTGTCGCTGTCGAGCACTTCAAGGTAGCTGGTCACGCCACCGCGGTAGCGCATCTCAGAAAGTCGCGTGGCATCCTGAGCCGAGGCCGAGAGCAACTCCTCCTGGGCGCGGAATTCCTGATTCTTGCGATATGCAACAAGGGAATCCGACACCTCCCGAAATGCCTGCTGTATCGTACGCTGGTATGTGAGAAGTGACTCTTGTTTTTGCGCTTCCGTGAGTCTGACATTCGAGCGAATTCTCCCACCGGTAAAGATCGGTTGCACCAGCTGTCCCCCAACACTCCATAGTCCCGCCGGACTGGTAAATAAGTCTGTCAGGGCAGCGCTCTGGTAACCGCCGATTGCAGTCAGCGTGATTTGCGGGAAATATGCTGCTCTTGCGACACCGATTCGGGCGTTCGCAGCGATCAGCTGTTGCTCTGAAGATTGAATATCCGGCCGTCTCTGAATGAGGGACGATGGAAGCCCGACGGGCACAGTCGGCAATATTGCGTACTCGACTAGACTCTTGCCGCGAGTAATCGGTCCAGGATTTCTGCCCAAGAGAACGCTGATCAGATTTTCTTGCTGTTCGATACGACGCTCCAGGTCGGGAATGCTAGCGGCTGCCGTGTACACCAATAGCTCGGACTGTCGGACATCCAGTAAAGAGGTGGTGCCACCCTTTTCACGGATTTGCACTAAACGCAGAGACTCTTTGCGAGAAGCAAGAGTATTGCGCGAGATCTGCATTTCCAGGTCGAGTTCGCGCAATTGAAAATAGGCTGAAGCGACATTGCTAACCAGGGTCGACAATACTGCCTTTTGCGCCCACTCGTTCGCCAATAGATTGGCCCTTGCGGCCTCGGTTGCTCGCCGGAACTTCCCCCAAAAATCAAGCTCCCAGAACAGCGAGAGGTTCACTTCCGAAGGACTCGTCTCGAAAGCTGGTGTGATCCTGGTTGCGGGCAAGCGCTCATTGCTGCTTGATGCACCGCCAGTGACTGTGGGCAGCTGATCAGCCCGTGTAATTCCCAGTTGAGCCTCGGCTTGAAGCACTCGGGTCGCTGCGATCCGAAGATCATAATTCTGCGCGATCGCCTCCCGGATCAGGGATTGCAGTTCCGAATCCTGGAAAATGCTCCACCACTTCTCATCCCCAAAGGATGCAGGCGTTTGAGGTGCGCTCTCGGGAGCAAGCCCGCGGTAGGTATCAGGCACGGTAATGGGAGGACGCTTGTACTTGGGTCCAACCGTGCAACCACTCAGCGCCAGCAATGTAGCCGCGATCAGCCACCGGTTCCTCGACATGGGCCTAGTCCCCTTCCGATGGCAGGACCTGCGGGGCAGTCGGCAGGTATTTCTTCTTGCGATGGGCCAGACGTTCTACGACATCGAAGCTCACGGGGATAAGAAAAATGGCAATCACCGATGCGGCCAGCATGCCACCAATGACAGCCGTGCCCAAGACTCGACGCGAAATGGCTCCCGCGCCTGCAGCCGTCCACAGAGGCACGCATCCAAGAATGAAGGCAAAAGCTGTCATCAGAATCGGTCGCAACCGCAATTTGGCCCCAATCAGAGCAGCTTCTTCCGGCGTTTTACCTTTGTCGAACTCGGCCTTCGCGAACTCGACGATAAGGATGGCATTCTTGGCAGCCAGGCCGATCAGCATGACCAGACCAATTTGTGCGTAGACATTGTTTTCGAGACCGCGCATCCACAGAAACCAGAACGCACCGAACACAGCAATCGGAGTGCCCAACAGCACACTAAAGGGTAAGGACCAGCTCTCGTATTGCGCCGCCAGGATCAGGAATACGAACAGCAACGACATACTGAATATGACAATCGGCGAGACCCCTTCTTCGGCCTTCTTTTCCTGGTATGACATTCCCATGTAGTCGTACCCCATCTCAGAAGGCATTGTCTCGGCAAAGGTTTCTTCGAGAGCTTTCATCGCCTGCGCCGAGCTATAACCCAAGGCAGCACCGCCGTTAATTTGGGCGCACCGGTACAGGTTGTACCGCAGTGTGAACTCCGGGCCAGTCCGCGGCCTGATAGCAGTCAATGCACTCATCGGTACCGGTTGCCCGGTGTCATTGGTTACGTAGAACTGACCCAGGTTCTCAGCACGAGTCCGATAGTCGCCCTCGGCCTGAACATAGACCTGCCACTGTCTTCCAAATCGATTGAAGTAGTTCACCAACAACCCACCCATGAAAGTTTGCATGGTCTTGTAGACGTCAGAAAGCTGAACCCCCTGGGCAATGACCCTCGGGCGATCAACGTCAACATAGACCTGCGGGATTCTGGGCAAGGCAGTCGTGTAAATCGTGGCCAGTTCTGGACGTTTGCGTGCTGCTGCGATGAACTTGTCAAGGTTCTGGCTGAGAAATTCAGGATCCTTGCCAGCGCGATCCTCCAGCATGAAAGTGAACCCACCCGAGGTACCAACCCCCGGGATCGCTGGAGGCGGAAAAGAAAAAGCGACCCCCTCCGTGATCTTCGCAAGTTCTCGGTTCAAATGCTGTTTGATCGCCTCATACTGTTCCTCAGGAGCTTTACGCTCAGCCCATTCCTTGAGGGTGATCCAATAAAATGAACTATATGTGTTCTGCGCCCCACTCAACATGCTGAATCCTAGAACTGCCGTCACGGCATGCACGCCGGGAGTTTTCAGAATCATTTCTTCGATCTTGCGTGAAGCGTCGTCATTCCGTTGCAAAGAGGCCGCGTTCGGCAACTGCAGACCAGCAAACACGTAGCCCTGATCTTCATCCGGCAAGAAGCTGCGCGGCAGGCGTGAACCAAAGAAACCGGCGGCAACCGCCACCACCGCCAACAACATCATGCTTAGCCCTGCCTTGCGGATCAGCATTGCGCACCCGCTCACATAACCGTCGGTAGTTCGCCCAAATACGCGATTGAACCAACGAAAGAACGCACCGAGAGGACCACGGCTCTGTTTGCGGGGTCTTAGCAGGAGAGCGGAAAGAGCAGGGCTGAGGGACAAAGCGTTGAATGCTGAGAAGATGACGGATATCGCGATGGTGATGGCGAACTGCTGATAGAGCCTTCCCGTCACGCCCGGAATAAACGCAGTCGGAACAAACACAGCCGCAAGGATCAGTGCGATTGCGATTACTGGACCGGAGACTTCGTCCATTGCCTTGAAAGCTGCGTCCTTCGGCGACATTCCATGCTCGATATGGTGTTCCACGGCTTCCACAACGACGATCGCATCGTCGACCACCAGTCCAATGGCCAACACCAGTCCGAAGAGCGAAAGCGTATTAATCGAGAAACCGAGAGACGGAAACACGACGAAGGTTCCAACCAGGGAAACCGGGACAGCCAGGAGCGGAATCAGAGTCGCGCGCCAGCCTTGCAGGAAAATGTACACAACCAGAATGACAAGAATGATGGCTTCAAACAGCGTGTGCTTGATCTCGTTTATGCCCTCGGTGACGGCCAAGGTCGTATCCAATGCAATGTCGTAGTCCAAGTCCTGCGGAAAACGCTGCTTGACCTCCGCCATCAATTTGCGGACTCCGGCGGCGGCCTGCACTGCGTTTGATCCTGGAAGCTGATAAATCGCCACTACTGCGGCTGGCTTGTTGTTGTATCGACCAACCAGGTTGTATGTTTGTGACCCAATCTCCAGTCGCGCAACGTCTTTCAACCGCAAAATGGAACCATCCGGGCTCGCCCGAATGACAATCTCGCCAAACTCTTCAGGGGATGGCAAGCGGCCCTGGGCTAGAACGGCATACGTAAACTCTTGCCCCTTGGGAACCGGTTCGCCTCCGATCTGGCCGGCGGGATTCACAGTGTTTTGACTCTGAATGGCTTTTACGATCTCCGGGACGGTAACCCCTAGCTTTGCAAGTTTGTCTGGTCTCACCCAGCAGCGCATGGCGTACTGACCTGCCCCAAAAACCGTTACGCTGGCTATTCCTGGAACACGGGTCAACTGGTCGTTCAGGTTTACATAGGAATAGTTGGCCAAGAAGATGTTGTCGTACGTGCCGTGTGGCGAGTACAGGTTGACGATCATGAGGGGAGCCGCAGTTGACTTTTGAACTGTGACTCCGTAGTTCACTACATCGATCGGCAGCTGAGAATTTGCCTGGTTTGTACGCATCTGAGCCAGGATCTGATCCGTGCTGGGGTCTGTCTTGATGTCGAAGTTCACCGTCAACGTCATTTGCCCGTTGTTGGCATTGTTGGAGTACATGTAGTTCATGTTGTCGACGCCGCTCATCTGTTGCTCGATGGGCGTGGCAACGGATTGTTCTACAGTGACGGCATCTGCGCCTGGGTAGGTGGCTTTGACCTGGATTTCCGGAGGTGCAATGTTGGGAAACTGAGCAGTCGGAAGACGCCGCATGGCAACAATGCCGATTAGGACCATCAGAATCGAGATCACCATGGCCACAATTGGACGTCTTATGAAGAAGCTGGCCATTCTTCATTCACCCTGTCCGAGAGAATTGAATTGTTTTGGGCGAACTGTGATCCCTTCCTTTGCCTTCTGAATGCCTTCGGCAATCACTTGCTCTCCGGGGCGTACCCCATCTGTAATCATCCACATTTGCCCCACCCGCTCACCTGTCTTGACTGGGCGGATACTAGCTTGGTTGTTCGAATCGACCACAACGACGGTATAAGTTCCTTGGGTCTCGACAACAGAACGCTGCGGAACCAGGAGGGCAGCCTTGGCCACGTCCGTAACTGCGCGTACGCGCCCAAACATCCCGGGGCGCAAGACGCCTCCCGGATTCTCAAACACTCCTGCCAGTCGAATTGTTCCTGTCTTGAGGTCCACCTGACGATCAGCAAGTAGCACCCACCCCTTGCGGGGGTAAACACTTCCGTCGGAGAGAATCAGCTCCAGATTCTTCTGTCCCCCCGGACTTCGGACGCCTTCGGCGAACTCGCTGATGCGCTGCGCGAACTTTAAGTACTCCTGTTCACTGATCGCGAAGTACGCTTTGATCGGCTCAACCTGCGAGACCGTAGTCAATATTGTGGTAGGTCCTACCAAGTCTCCAATCTGGGCTTTCGCCAAGCCAGCTACGCCATCCACTAAGGAGCGCACTTTCGTGAAACCTAGGTTCAGCTCTGCTTGTGTGACTTGCGCGTTGGCAGCTGACACCATTGCTTCGGCGGCCTGGTTCGCTTGAATGTCGTTGTCCAGCTGGGCTTGCGGAATTGCACTCTCCTTCGCCAAGGGTGTGTCCCTGGCGACGTCCAGTTTTGTCTTGCCGAGTTGGGCTTCTGCCTCTGCTAAGTGCCCTTTCGATTGTTGGAGTGCAGCCTCGAACGGCCGGGGATCAATTTCGAAAAGCACTTCTCCTTTACGGACTACTGTGCCTTCGCGATACGTCTGAGTCATGAGGTACCCGGTCACTTGCGGCTGAATCTGTGCGTTGACGTATCCGTCCAAGGTCGCGATGCACTCGGTGTAAAGAGGAACATCGCGCTGGGTTACAGGTGTTACCTCAACTTCCGGTGCCGGAGGCGGTGGCGTTTCCTTCTTCGCACATCCACTTAGGAAGAGGGTCACGAGAGCGAGCAACGTCGCCTGAAGGAGAGAATGCGGCATCTGTTTCTCCGCGACTACTGCTGATTTCACGTGCACTTGCGAACCATTTAGCTCAGATTCCATCCTCATAAGCCCCCCTCTACGAGTCCGAACTGTTAAGCACTCGACGCAAGCCGCATCCTAATTTTGTGACGGTGAGCAAAAATGGAAGAGCCGGAAAGGCACTCAAGGAGACTCATGTGATCGGTTCTCGCGACTTTTTGCCGAACCTTACAGAGAGTAGAAGGCGCTGTAAGGAGTCGAAACTGATAGAAATTACAGTCTGACGAAGCGAGGGCGGGTGAAGATTACAACGCCAAAGCATCTTGCAGCTGGCTGTTGTTTAGATCAGACGGCGGGGCAAAGAATCCTCGTGCGGGATTTGGACCTTACTTGTGATATATACAGGCATCACACTGAAGACAAATCTAATAAATACTATGAGGGTTCTGAGCAGACTTTGAGCTTCCCGAGAGATAGCGTGCTTGCATGGGAAGCGTTCTTGAAGCTGCGCCACGACTCCTCACTCTTCCAGCACGCCAGCAGCGATTGGCGGTTGTCCCTAGGATCTTGCTTGCTGACGATCAGCCAGAAATCTTGGCGACGGTGAATTCTATCTTGAAGAGTGAATTCAAGGTTGTGGGTACCGCCGAGGATGGCAGGCACGCCTTGGAGCTTGCCCTCAATCTCAAGCCTGACATCCTGGTACTCGATATCTCAATGCCCCTTGTAAACGGAATCGCAGCAGCTTGCCGATTGCAAGAGATGGCTTCACAAATCAGGATCGTCTTCTTGACGGTTCACACCGATCCCGAATTTGTTGAGGCAGCCCTAGCCGCGGGTGCATTGGGGTATGTCCTCAAGGCCTTCGTCGCAGCCGAGCTTGTTCCAGCAATTTGGGCGGCTGTTCACGGCGAAATCTTCATTTCACAAAATATTTGCTTGTAGTACACAAACGATCGCGGCGTTCCATTTGAACGAGACCAGGAGCCTGGCCTTGTGGCCGCACCGCAGAACTCCTGGCATCTTCACATTTCCGCCCGTCCCGGCCGATCCTGTGGATCGCGACGCACTGCGCGGGAGAAGTCCGGACCGGGCAAAGGTTTAGAAGACCCAGATGCCATTTTAAGGCGTATGAACTAGGACAACTGACAGTTAGAGCTGAATCTGTATTTCTCTAGCATCCGATTCGGAAGGCCAAGCGTTCTAGCGCTCGCCAGCAAGCAAGGCGATCAGCCATTGACTTGGAATTGAGATGGAACATCGCCACAGAGCCAGGCTGCTCATTGCGGATGACCATACACTCCTGGCGGAAGCATGCAGGAGCTTCCTTGAGCCCGAATTCGAGGTCGTAGGGATAGCAGACAACGGTCGAACTCTTCTTCGACAAGCCGCGGAACTCAAGCCTGACGTAGTTGTACTCGATATCGCCATGCCAAAGCTGAATGGACTTGATGCGGGCGACCAGATCAAGCGAGTTTCCCCCAATGCAAAGCTCGTATTCTTGACCATGAATATGTCTCCGGAGGTTGCGGCCGAGGCCTTTCGACGCGGAGCGTCCGGCTACGTGGTCAAGAGCTCCGCAGCCGAGGAATTGGTGAGGGCGATACGACGAGCATTGAAATCGGAATCTTACCTTTCTCCCGCGATTACCAAGGAGACTGTAGAATTTCTGTTGAGAAGTGGCGCGCTTTACTCTGGAGAAAAGCGCATCACCCGTCGGCAGAGTGAGGTTTTGCAACTGCTGGCAGAAGGTATGTCAATGAAGGAAATCGCTGGAGTGCTGAACCTCAAGCCAGGCACCGTGGCGTTTCACAAATACAAAATGATGGAGAGCCTGGGGCTTAAGTCCAATGCTGAATTGCTCCAGTACGCCATCAAGCATCATCTGGTTGGCTAGCCCTCAAACCTTTTGGGCGCCTCAAGAAAGCGGGAGCCACCTCGACTGATGCGCAGTGCCCTCCCAGACATAACCTCGGTTCCCGAGGGCCAAACCGCCCGCGAACCTGATAGCAGAAACAGGTTTAGCGGCTGGTAAATTTACTAGGGGTGCATTCTTGAATGTGCGTGCTAAACTCTGGTCGTTTTTCGCAGCCCCATGAATCCCGTAGGCCTACCTGTTCTGAGGCGCAGGCTGTCTGAAATGAATTGGCGGTCACAGTCGTAGCCAATCTGGAGTGGTTCTTATGATCAAGAGAAATCTTCCGAAAATTTTGATCGCCGACGACCATACCCTTGTGGCAGAAGCATGCAAGAAGCTCCTTGAAGGGGAATATGAGGTCGTCGGAACTGTGAGCGATGGCCGCTCGCTGGTCAGAGCCGCAGTGGAACTAAGGCCACACCTCGTTATCGTCGATGTTGCCATGCCCCTGTTAAACGGACTCGACGCGGGTCAACAAATAAAGGAACTGCTGCCGGGTACGAAATTGGTATTTCTGACCATGAATCACGATGCCGATCTGGCCGCTGAGGCTTTTCGTCGGGGTGCGTCGGGATACTTGCTAAAGACCTGTGCGGCTTCGGAACTGGCCATCGCAGTTCGAGAGGTGCTGCGTGGAAAGTCTTATCTGTCCCCGTTGATTGCGAGAGATACGGTTGATTTTCTGATCCGCCAGGACAAAAGGCTTATTGAGGAAGCAAACAAGCTTACGGAACGGCAGCGTGAAGTATTGCAACTCCTGGCAGAGGGAAAATGCATGAAGGAGGTTGCCGGTGTTTTGAATGTAACACCGCGGACCGTTGCCTTCCATAAGTATCGAATCATGGAAGTGCTCAACGCAAAGAGTAACGCCGAGCTAGTGCAATACGCGATTCGGCATCATCTGATCGCCGCGTAAATCGATGCCATGAGGCATCATTCAGCTTTACAAAAGTCATCAACGGTTCCGCCGGGTCCGCGCTATGTTAAGGGCGAGGAGGAACAGCTTTCTCCTTGCTCGAGCAGTTGGAAAAAACAAAAGGGGTCTTAGCCGAAGGCCCAAGTAATCTCGAACCTTCGTCTAGACCCCGTTCGCTATTCTCTACTACCAAAGCTTTCGAATTCCTCCCAACCCAATCGATGACAATAATGACAGGCACCCAAGCAGTCCAATTAGCGGCATGGAACTTGCCGTTTTCGGGAGCTCGGCCGGGGCGGCAGGAGCTGGCGCGGGTGTAGGCGCTGCTTGTGCGATCAAGATTGGCGCATCGGCCGGCGGCGGAGGCGGCGGTGGGGGCATGGAACCGGTCAATTTCTTTTCGTGCTCAACGACCGTGACCGGTTCTTCGACCACTTTAGTGGCGGAAATGGTCATTCCTTTCTTTAGACCCCAGGCATCGGTTTCCTGGCCGTTGACCATGAACTTCTGTCCCTTGGGTATTTTGAATTGCTGATTTGTTCCATCTTCCAAGGTCAAGATCACAGAGCCCGGCGGAGAAACATGCCACACCTTACCAGTGACGGATTTCACGGTGGTGATTACTTGTGGGGTAGTCGTAACCGTTATGGTCCGCTCAAGCTTCATTCCAGGCCGCAAATCGTGGATTCCGAGTTCCCGACCATCAACAGTCACTCGAGCGCTCTCGGGTATATTTGGAAAGTGCCGAATCGAGCCGTCTTCCATTTTAACGACGAGGTCATTGCCGTTAACGAGCACAACTTCTCCGCGCTCCACCGTCACGTTATGAGTAGGCTGCGCAGCGGTTGTAGTCGTTTCTGTTTTCACTTGTCCGCTCACGCGCGCGGTAAGCAGCGCGCATGTCGCCGCGCCTGCGAGAAAAAGCAGCCATCGTTTCCGTTCATTTGCACATTTCATCGTGCCTCTCCTTTCGGTACCTAAAGTTCGTGGCGCTGCTCCAAATCAAGAACCTACCTAATCCCCCGTGTGTGGCGACAATGTCGGTCGTGCCCTCCTAGGCCGGAGACACGACCTCAGACCTGACCAGCAATGCCTTTACGATGTACCGCTTGGGCGCACTGCCAATAAAGTAAAACGGATAGCAGGTAACAAGTGTGAGAGATCGCCTCGAACTTGAATCGAGTACCGCGACATCGTTCGGCAGCACAACAACGATCTGGTCGACGGAGTAAGTATCTTTCTTTCCTGCTGTGAGGACCTCAACTTCATCACCAGGGCTGATGTCCTTCAATATGCGAAAAAAGCCGTCTCTGTGACCTGCAAGTGCAATATTTCCGTTCTCGCCAGGTAAGGCCGTACTGGCAATGTGCCCTACTCCTCGATCCAGAGTCAGATCGTCCGTCCCCTCGAGCACTGGAGCTACGAGCCCAAGCCTGCGAATCCGTATTAAGGCGATCGGCGGATCAAAATGCCGAAGCAGACTCTCCTCATACGCCGCAATCCGTTGCCTTGACCACAGACTAAAATCAACGCTTTTTTGCGGCGTGAGTGGCTGGTCGGTTCGCGCAAGGCGCGGCGAGCTGGACCTCTCACCGAACCTAGCCTCCGCGATGTGGGACAGCATCCTGGCTTGGAAACTCGTCCCCACGTACAGACCGATAAGCAACACTGCCACAGCAAACATCAGGCGCTGACCCCACCGTAATATCAGCTTGGTGGTGCTCATGAGTGCTCAGCATTGTAGCGTAGAGTTGATGAGGGCCCGTCAGTAACTGTTAATACTGACAGCTTCGCGTCCAGGTGAGTTACCGCCATCCGCTTTGAAGCGGTCGAGATATTTTACGCTGTCAACAGTTCTAGTTCGTGCTCGCGATGCACCGGTGTACGGTAGGGCAAGAGTGAGATCAATTCATGTTACCCAACGGCAGTCGAGTCGGCGGTAAAGCGTTCCACGTCCGTGACAGTCTGGTGTGGGCGGAGATCTATTACTTGGAATCAGCGACAGATTATCGCGAATACTTACCTCAGCCCGAGTCCGTGCCGAAGGTCGATTCCGAACTCGTGATGTTGGACTCCTGCCCCAGACACCCTTCTAGGGGAGACACGCTCAGCGCGGTGTGGGCGTTATTCGCCGCGGTTATTGCCATCGGTTTTCTTCTCCTTGTCTACTTTTCCTTTTAAACGCTAGCCCAGTATCGTTGCGTCTGACACGGTGCTGTGGGCAGCGGTTCGTTTTCAGGAAGGGGAGTAGCGGCCCGAACTCCTGGAGAAAGGGACAGGCTTCGGGCCGCCAAGGCGGGGCCAGCAAGTCTGAACATTCATTTCACTTGCGGCTGGTATGGCGTTCGAAGATGAAGCTTAACGGGATGCCAGGTCTTGTCGCCTGTCACAAACAGCAGAGGGAGCACTCAAATCGAAACAGTGTCAACGTGAACCAGAAAACGATGGACGCACTCTGGGACAGTCCGTGAAAATGTGATGCCTATCGACCTACTTCGCAGGTGTCTTTTTCTTCCTTGCAAACTACCCAGCAGCACTGAGCCGAGTGAAACCGGGAGCGATGGGAATTCGCGCACGAATCGAGGTCCCGCCTCCAGGTTTGGAATCGATTACGAAACTTCCGTTCACTAGATGAATTCTTTCACGCATGCTGATGAGCCCCAAGCCTCGGCCCATGGCCGTACTGGGGTCAAAACCCGCGCCCAAGTCGCTGATCGTAAGCTGAAGCATTTCTCCGTCGCCGCGCAACTCCACATTAATCTTTTGCGCATGACTGTGTTTCACCGCATTTTGCAGGGCTTCCTGCAAAACACGGTACACAGCAAGTGACGTCTCATTTGGAAGTTCCGGCGGGATGCTGGAATGACTGAATTCTACATGCACCTGTTGCTGTTCCGAGAATTCTCTACACATGCCCTTGGCCGCTGTGATTAACCCGAGGTATTCCAGTTTTGAGGAATGCAACCGGTGCGATAGCTTTTGAACATCTTTGGCGATATCGAAAAGTCGCGCGCGTGCCGCTTCAATGTGAGACTTTATATCGTGAGACTTTATATCGCTAGCCGACTCAGAAATGTGTTGGCTCCATCTCTCCAATTCGACTGCCAGTAACGCAAGGCGTTGATTGATATCGTCGTGCAGTTCGCGGGCAATCCAGGTTCGCTCTTCCTCATGGGCCTCGATTAGCCTGCGTCTCAGAGTTGCCAGCAGGTCCTCGGTGAGCTTGCGATCGGTCGTGTCATAGCACGACCCGATGTACCCGGCAAAGGATCCATCCGGGTTGAATCTTGGCATTCCTCTGTCGTTCAGCCATCGATACTGTCCACCATGGCGGCGTATGCGATACTCCAAATCAAAGGGCTCACGCTTCTCGAAGGCGTCTGAGTAGGCATGAAGGAACGCATCCAAGTCGTCAGAATGGATATTCTCCGTCCAACCGTTGCCGAGCTCCGCTTCGAGGGGGCGGCCTGTGAAATCCAGCCACCGCTGATTGAAGTAGTTTCGCATTTTGTCGGTACTCGACATCCAGATCATCACGGGCGCGGTATTTGCGACCAACCGAAACCGCTGTTCGCTCTCGTGGAGATCTTGAGCGACCCGTTCTTGTTCCTTTACATCGCGCATAACCGCTTGGGTGCCCATCCCGCGGGCCGTCCTGCTCAAAAAATCGGAATGAAATTCGTCCTCAGCCACGTCCGCTCACCAGCCATGCTCGTTCCCTCGTAACCACATGGGGAGGGATCAGGCCCAGAAATCGATCGTGCGCAGGCAAAATACGACCGTCGACATGGCTGATCTCGACGAATCGCCTCGTCAACCTTTCCCTCTTGTCACATTCACCACTTTTATTACGCTTCGCCCGAGATTCCCAGCTCCGTCGAAGGATGCAGCGTCAGTAACCCGATCAGATCCGAGGTTCTTGCGCTTCCGTTTGAGACTTGCCGGATGAGGGCGTACTACAATGAGCTGAAGGGTCGAGCGAACGGCATTTCCCAGGTGCAGAGGCCCGGCTTAAAAACCCTCTTTTTCGCCTGCGAGAAGTTCTTGATGCATTTCGCAGGCTATGTGCAAGGCTCCCCGTTGAGCCTTATCACCCTGTAGCCAAGAAAACACTGCTAAAACTAGCAGGAGCAGGGTTCCACTACTGCGGAGCCGCCCGGGTTCACTGGGGATAGCAGGATGTTCGTCCGGATACCAAGCATCCTCATCGGGACCGTCTGTGTGCACAGCGCGTACCACTCTTCAAACGCAGATAAGTATAAAAAAAGCATAGCTTGTATCGCCTTGAGACAGGCAGGGATCAGAGAGCTGACGTCGGCTTGGGAGGGTTGCTAGGCTTTACGGTTACTGGCCAGGCATGCCTCGAGACCCCGGCCGACAAATCGCTGCCCCTGGGAGACGATCTCCATCGCACCGATGAGTTCAGAGCCAGCGTTCGCCTTTAGAACGTAGCCCCACGCCCCCAGGGAAAACGCCTCCTCGACCACTTCTGGAGAGGACTCTTGAGTGAGAAAAATGATCCTTGCCAATGGAGCAGCTTCGCCAATCTGTCGAGCAGCCTCGAGACCGTTGATGCCCGGCAATCCAATGTCAAGAAGGACGACGTCTGGCAGCAGAGTCTTTGCTTGCTCGACGGCTTTTGGTCCATCGTCAGATGTAGCGATAACCTGAAAGTGGGGATGGAGATCGAGAACGGAGCAAATATGGCGACGAAAGGGGTCGTGGTCTTCCACCACGAGAACACGAACCCGGGAATTTGTAGAGGGTGGAGTCAATGAGCACTCTTCGATTTGAGATCGACAACGGTTCTCAAACAGAGTCAACCCCGCACGATCAAGAAAGTTCCCTTGTCGCTAAACTGCACGACGACTGGGCCGCACCTAATGCCAAGATCCATCCACTTTCGGGGATTGTCTACCCCTGACTCAGGGACTTGCGCAAGACTTAAACGCAATCGAGGGTTTAGCTCGATGCACGCTTTCGTACAGGTTTTGTGAATGTCTGTTGAAACTACAACACTGAAGATTTCGGATGGCAATGGCACGGAAGAGGTACAGCTGAGGCGAAACCCGAGGCAGCGAGTGTCAACCGCCTCGAACTAAGGGGAAAGCCGCACGTTTTCGAAACTCCAGAAATGCCTGGTTTGATCGGGATCGGAACGGGCCAGAAGCTCAATACTTATCTGGAACCCAGCGATAGTTCCAGTCGGGTTCTCGGTATCCTTTGGGCTTCTGTCGCCTTGGGAGGATCACTTTGCCCATGGAGATTTTTTTCCAAGGCACGACGCTGAGCAAATGGGAGATGCAGTTGAGCCGGGCACGTTCCTTGTCATCAGTCTGAACGACGTACCAGGGCGACTGTGGAGTGTCCGTCGCCGCGAACATTGCATCACGAGCCCTTGAGTAGTCATACCAGCGCCTATGGGATTCCAGGTCCATCGGGCTTAATTTCCACCTTCGCATCGGATCCTCGATCCGCCTCAAGAATCGTCTGTGTTGTTCTGGCTCGCTGACTTCAAACCAGTACTTCACAAGGAAGATGCCATTATTTTTCAATAATGACTCGAACCCCGGACACATGCGCAGGAAGTCATCGTATTGCTTCTCGGTACAGAAACCCATCACGTGTTCCACTAAAGCGCGGTTGTACCAGCTGCGGTCAAACAGCACCACTTCACCGGCAGCGGGCAACTCCTTCATATATCGTTGCGCATACAATTGTGATTTCTCGCGGTCGTTAGGCGCGGGTAAGGCCATGTGCCGGAATATTCGTGGACTGACGCGCTCCATGATTCGATGAATGACCCCGCCCTTGCCCGCCGCATCACGACCTTCGAAAACCACGACGACCTTGGCTCCTGTGGTACGCACCCATTCCTGCATTTCCACTAGCTTGGTTTGCAACTTGCGAAGCTCTTTCTCGTAAACCTTGTTCTTCAGCTTTGGCTTTTGGTCCCCTTTGCTTCCGTTGTTCTTGTTGGACACCGAGCATCCCCTGTAAATAGTGCTAAACAACAGTAGTTGGAGTTTGCAGGGTTTGAAATCTACCCGTTAACTGTCACATCTGTCAGTTCTCGCATCCTTCTGTGCCCAAGGAAGATCTGTGCACGCCACAAAGGGTCAATACTGCGGGAGGCGGGGTTCGTGTCGAGGTCTCTCTTGTTGAATGGCTGGGTCAATCGGTTGACCCGAATCTGCGGAGTTGTCACGATCTGTATCGGTTGTGTTTCCTCCGCAGTCGCCCAGGCCAAACTTAAGGCTCCAGCGGCTGCCGAATCTAAACCTGAAGCGCCAAAGGATTCCCTCGGCCGCGATACCCCGCGGGGCGCCGTTCTCGGATTTCTGGCGGCAGCCCACAAGGGAACGTCCGTCGCGGCACTCTACCTGGACACCCCCCTTCGTGGTCCGGACGCTGAGGAACTCGCTCACCAATTGGCCATTGTTCTCGACGCACGTCTCCCTGCTCGGTTGAACCAATTAAGCGACCACCCGGAAGGGTCGGCCCCGGACCCGAGGAAACCTGATGAAGATGTAGTCGGAACAATTGATACCAAGAATGGCCCGCTTGAAATCATTGTGGAAAGAGTTGACCGCGGCAAAGTGGGACGGGTTTGGCTCTTTGCCCCAAAGACCCTTCATTCGATCCCGGATGTTTATGCAGAGCTGAACTCGACCCCGATCGAAAAATATCTTCCGAACTTTCTTCTGACCCGAGTTGGACACGTGCCCTTGTTCCAGTGGTTAGCCCTTTTTGTCGGACTGCCCACAGTTTACTTGCTGACACGGCTACTAGATGCTCTGCTTCGACTTTCTCTAGCTATATTCGGGCGTCAATTCCCCGGCAAGATTCCGTTGACAAAACGGAAGATACTTCCGGCGCCAGTTCGACTCTTGCTTGTCGCTTTTGCGATCCATTGGCTCATGCCACACGCTGGCTTACCGCTCCTGGCTCGCCAGTTTTGGTCTACCGCCGCCCTCATTATCACGATCCTTGCGTGTATCTGGTTACTTTTACTGCTAAACGGCTGGGGAGAAAGATTCCTCGTTTCCCGTCGCTCCACACTGA
>Ga0182035_10000172_pt1 | contig 26696 bp, 22 predicted proteins | sample flu12Cox44000170_FD_125969 | JGI IMG/M metagenome (GOLD analysis project Ga0182035, IMG submission 125969) | Lab enrichment of tropical soil microbial communities from Luquillo Experimental Forest, Puerto Rico - flux4day.12C.oxic.44.000.170 | ecosystem: Environmental > Terrestrial > Soil >...
AGGGACGGCCAAGAAGGATTCTGTTGGACCTGCCCGACAACGGTGCCTGCGCCCGGCTACTTCGAGATCCCTATCAGGTCAGAGTTAGCATCCCACGCAAACTCTCCACGATGGTCAGTTCGTCCGGGCTCGTTTTTGCGCATGGGGGTCGACGCTTGTTTGCCACAACCGGCGACGGCGCTCTAATGTCCTTTCCAGTGCCGAACTCGCCCTGGGACACGCCTGGGAACGCGAAGCGGCACACGTTGGGAAACATTGGAAGAATTGTAGCCGCGAATCGCCTTGGCCGTTCGACGATCATTGTGTCGGTTGAAGAGATTTCACTGCGGATATCCTATGTTGGAAAGGAAACCTACCCTCCACCGGGCCACTATCTGTTGCGGGATTTCAGCATCGGGCTGAGGCAGAACGGTTTTCTTCGCCCTGATCAATTTGCCTGGCCACGGGAAACCGACCAGGGGCTGCTCTTTCCCTGTGTCCGGCCCCCTATGTCACAAGGCGAAAAGCCCAGCCTCTTTGTCTTGGATGCTTCTGGGAATTTGTTCCGCCTAAAGCCCGCAAAGGATGGGCCGGTGGCTCTGCTCGCACAATCCGGTGTGCTGGCACTTACGAGCCGGGAAGGAATTCCGACATATGTCAGTGTGGACAAGGCAAGGAACCTGGTCGAGTACACATCCCTGGGGCGCGAACCGTTTCGGGGCGTGGTGTTGAGCGGAGCCGAGGGAGTCGAACAAGCATTCTTTGGGTTTGGCGCGAACGCGCGAGCTCCGTTTTGTTTGCTGGCCATCCAGAGAAGTCCGTCTCGTTGGTTCATAGTGGCCGGTCAGGACCGAAGTAACGAGATCCAGGCAGAACCGAGACAAGAAATCGTGGGCGTCATTCAGGAGCCGAATTACGCCGAGGCGCTCATTTCCCTCAGAGAGAATAGGCACGTGGTCACGTTGAAAGGTCCCGACTGGGAACGGACTCTTTTTGAGAGCCCCGATTCGATTGCATACTTGACGGTTTCCCTGAGTAAGCCTTGGATTGCGTACTCGACGAAAAAAGGCGACGTTACCGTCTACTCGCTCCCTCTGGCGCAAAGTCTCTGCCGCTACCTGACCGGGGATCGAAATGGTTAGCGTAAAGCCAAGGTCGGTTGTTCATCGCGGCAAAATTCAGGCTAATGGTTTCTTCTTCGCCTTTAGCATTATGACGGAGCGCGATGCTATTGGTCGAATTCTGTCGGCATGGGAGCCAAACGCTCGGGTGTATCGAATCAAAGATGGATTTGTGCTGGTTCTTCCCAGACCGGTGCTAGTGTTCGCCGGCGAGACGATCGGTCTGCCTTTGATCCGAAGCAAAGGGTTCCTCACAGGCGTGCCACTCAAGGAAAAAGAAATCCGCTCCATTGGTCAACCTTTTGAAACTCTGGTCCTCTCTGCAGGAGGGAGCATATCAACGGAACCATTGAGCCATGAGAGCCGAGAGGCCGCTCACAGATGGATTGATACAGACGGGCTGGAGTTTGTTCAAGGGACCTCCCTCGGTACCGAGCCGCTTGGACCGACCGTTGCAAAGCCACTTGAGCTGCCCAATATCCGCGAGACACTTGGGCGTATTCCTGAGGCTCCGCGCGAACTGAAAAGCCTGCTGGCGCGATTGAAAGGCGAGCCTGAATCGAACAATCGAACTAGGTTTGGCTGGCTGCGCAGTTTGTCATTTCGGAGCGTAGCGGTCGTTGCCCAGGGCTTAGTAAGAGCCTTGAGAAGCCTTTGGCCTCGAGACGCTTATGAAGCCCAAAGCCTCACTGGGTCGGAACAGCGCGTGTCTGCCACGCGAGCACCGTCAAAGCTCTCACTGTGGCTGGCCTCGGCGTTCAACAAGATCGTCATGGTGACGCGACTCGCGCGTGTTCTTGGCTGGAGACAAGGACGCTACTTGAATCGCGTGATGCAAATGTTCGAACAGGGCGACATGGACGAAGCGCTGAGACACGCGATTCCCCTGTCTTCCATCTCCGATTCTCCTACTTTGAGAATGACTTTTGGGCTGCCGGGAGCCAGACAGAGTCTGCAGCTCAATCCATTTGGGCGCCGCCCCACTTCGACAATCGTGTTGGGTCAGTCCCTGTATTCCCATCTTCATCAACTCTACAGGTCAACGTTTAAGAGATTGGAAGCTCACGGGCGGATTGCAGAAGCCGCGTTCGTTCTGGCCGAATTGCTGCGGGCAAACGAGGAAGCCGTCGCCTTCTTGGAGCGGAACGGCAAATTGCGCGAAGCGGCCGAAATCGCAGAAGCCCGAGAGCTGGCTCCCGAAATCATCGTTCGGCAGTGGTTTCTGGCTGGAGAAAAAGAAAGAGCTATCCAAGTCGCACGGAAGACGGGAGCTTTCCACGGAGCGGTCTTGCGACTGGAGAAGTCGCGCCATCCGGCCGCTCCCGAGCTGCGAAAGCTTTGGGCGCAATCGCTTGCGGACGCAGGGAACGTGGCAGTCGCGGTTGACGTTCTCTGGCCCCTAGAGTCCGAGAGGTCTACCGCTGTCGAATGGATGAGGCAAGCAGCCGCGATCGGGGGGCGACCGGGAGCGCGATCTTTGGCTCGACTCATTAGCGTGGCTCAGGGCGGATATCGAGAGTTCTGGCCACCGGCTCTTGAGCTATTGCAGAGTGACTCTGTGGAAGACGCTCCAGCTCGAATGGAGTTTGCGGAGACTCTACGCAAGGAACCCAAATCCCCGCAGACACAAACCTTGGCGCGGCTGGCGGCACGGGCCGTTTTGCGCGATGTCGGACAGGGCATGCACTCACTTGGTCCCATTCCTCTGCGTCAGCTCATCGACTACTCGGGTGACGGTGCCCTGCGTGCGGACATGCCGCCGCCATCTCAGGGTAGAAAGGTTGAACTCAATGATTTTGGCGCGTCCCGACGCTACTTCATTGGCGCAAACGATCGAGGCTCGGCGCAGATATCAGACGCTGTGTTGCTTCCAAGCGGAAGATGCCTGGTTGCAATGGGGGAAGTAGGGCTAAAGCTATTTACCAGGGACGGTCGAACGCTAGCCGATTTTGACAAACCCGCAGATCGCATAGTGGTTTCGGAAAACGGCACCAGGATCATCACAATGGGTTGTCGGGGTGCCGTGTGGTCTCTTTCGAGGGTGGATGTCTTATCTTGCAAAGCTACGCTGTGGTGTCACGCAGAGATTAGCCGTTTTGCCACAAGCTTTGATGGTGCCACCTGGTACATCGTCTGTGGTCAAGACTTGTATGCCATCGATGCCACATCGCAGCGGCTTGATGCGTTGTGGCGAATACCTGACCTGGGCCATTTCGTCGGCCCTCTCACGCTTGCTTCAGCCAATTTGGATTTTGTGACGTATAAAGACAACAACCTCTGGGTTTGGGAGTATCAGCTGCCACAACTTCGTCTCAAGAGCAAGACTCTTCTGCCTAGCCCAAGACCGCTTGAAACAGTTGGAGAGGTTCGACTGGTTTCTTGCTCCGAAAGCGGAGTTCTCGATTGCTCTACCGTTCTCGCGCCTCAAGCACCGACCGGCAGTGAAACTCAGAGTACTTCGGCTTGTCAGATCCTTTTTAGAAAAACGAATGACAGCTGGACTGAATTCCTAACTCTTGGTGCCGATGAGCAAATACTATCTGATCCTGTTGTTACGACAAATTGGTTGGCTCTTTGCCTCTCATCTAAAGCAGCAACGCGCATCTTGGTCTACAGCTATGCCAAAGGTGCGAGGCCGGCCCTCCGAATCGAAATTGGAATCGAGGGAAGATGCAATCCCAGCATTCGATTCGATGGCTCGTTGCTCACCATCGCCGACGATCTCGGGCATTTGCGCGCCTACCACCTTACCCATGGCGAACAGATACGAGAGCTGAACATCTAACTGCCAGAGGGCTTGGTGCGGCCCTAACGCAGAACTGGGGACAACCTTCTGAAGTGTGCACGTGCGACGTGAGCGGCCCTGCGCGAGACTTTAGGAACCACCGTGTACCCGGCGTGTACCTCCACTAACCCACGGCCTCTACCGGGGCCAACAGCTACCACACTAGAATTCGCCGTGCTTGCATGCGTGAATCCTCTCTCCGACATCGATCTGCGACACGCTGCACGGAGAGCAGGCTCCTGCGCGTTGCCGGTGCGGAGTTAGCCGGATGTCAGGCTAGCTGCGAGGCGGAGAAACTCAACGCGCGTGCCGTACAATGGAGGAACCTGGAGCGGATTTTAGCCAAGGCAGCCGATCGCCGATGGAATGGAGCGGAGAAGGCGGGAGAAGCGCTCCCGCTCTCCCGAAGAGCGATATGAAAAAGCGGTTACAAGTGATGAAGTTTGGGGGAACGTCGGTAGGGGACGCGTCCTGCATCACCCGGGCGGCGAAGATCATCGTGAATGCCGCCAAAGAGTTTCGCTGCGTAGCGGTAGTTTCCGCCATGAGCGGGGTCACCAACCGTTTGATTGAGGCCGCTAACCATGCGCGGGCAGGAAACGCGGGCGAAGCGGCTGCGATTTTGGAGTCGCTTCGCAAACAGCACGAAACGGCCCTCAGCAGCTTGGTGCGGCAGGAGGAAGAGCGCCAGCCGATCCGCCAGAGATTGCAAGAAGTTCTCTCGGAAGGCCGCAGGCTTTGTGAAGGAACGGCCCTCTTGCGGGAATTGACGCCGCGCACGCTCGACGCGGTTTCGAGCCTCGGAGAGCGGCTTTCCGCACCGCTGGTGGCCGCGGCTGTTAAAGAGGCTGGCGCGGCCAGTGAAGCGATCGAAGCCAGCGGGTTGATTGTGACCGACGCGTTTCATGGCGGCGCCGAGCCGCAGATGGAAGCAACACGGGAAAAATCGCAAAAGCGGTTGGGTCCGCTGCTCGAAAACGGCATTGTGCCGGTCGTAACTGGATTCATTGGTGCAACCACCCATGGACAGCTAACTACATTGGGCCGAGGCGGTTCTGATTTCTCTGCAACGATTCTTGGTGCCGCGCTCGATGCGGATGAGGTGATTATCTGGACCGACGTGGACGGCGTACTGACGGCAGACCCGCGGCTGGTGCAAGCGGCGCGCACAATTCCGGAGGTTTCCTACCGCGAGGCGGCAGAGCTCGCGTACTTTGGCGCGAAAGTCCTGCATCCGAAAACACTGAATCCCGTGGTCCAAGCGGCGATCCCGGTGTGGATCCGCAACAGCTTCGCGCCAGAGCGGCGCGGCACAAAAATTACGCCGGAGGGGCGCAGCATCGGTGGCGGCGTGAAGGCTTTAACCGCCATTCGGGATGTAACGTTGATAAGCGTGGGTGGCCCAGGGATTGTGGGATTGCCGGATGTAGTCGGGCGAACGTTTTCAACGACGGCCGATGTGCGCGCTAACGTATTGCTGATCTCGCAATCTTCTTCGCAAAACGACATCTGCTTCATCGTTGCGGCGGCCGACGCTCAGCGTACGGTTGAGGCACTGCGCAAGGAGTTCGCGCAGGATCTGGCGCACCACAACGTGGAACACATTACCGTGGATCCCAACATTGCCATCGTGGCCGTGGTGGGGGAGAACATGCGCGGCATCCCGGGAATTGCCGGCAAAACTTTCAGCGCGCTGGGCCGCGAGGGCGTCAATCTGATTGCCATTGCGCAAGGCTCATCGGAAAGTAACATCTCCTTTGTCATCGAAGAGCAGGACGTGAAAACCGCCTTGACTACCACGCATCGCGAATTTGGCCTGGATTCTCCACAAAGCTAAACATCCCAAGAATGGGCCGCCACCTCCCGGGACCTGGGAGCAGTGGGGGCCTGAACTCCGATTCCCGCACCCATTTCCTTTGTTCGCATTTGCGTTCATATTAGAGTCAATGTCGGCCACCACGTTGTGAATGATGAACGCGCACGCCGAACCGCACTCGGTTTCCCGCGACACCTCTGTTCTGGTGTTCGTGAATCGCGTGGCCGGCCGTGGCCGGGTCGAGGGTTATTTGCGGCGCATCAGCGATTTGTTTGAAGCTCTCCATATCTCAGCACAATTTCTCGAAACCGGCAGCGCCAGCGAACTCGAATCGGCCGCTCGCCAGGCTCTGGTGCGGGGGCACCGCCGGCTTTTGGCGATGGGCGGAGACGGGACGTTTCAGGCCTTGGCGAACGGCGCGTTTAATGGCGACGCCATTGTGGGGATCCTCCCGACAGGCGGCGGAAATGATTTTGCAGCCGCCCTTGGGCTGCCGCGAGATTTTATCCGCGCAGCAGAGAGACTCCTGAAGGGTAAACCGCGCCCGGTGGACTTGGTGAGAGTACGCACGGCTGACGGCCGGACGCGTTTGTTTGCTGGTGGCGGCGGCGTTGGACTCGATGCCGAAGCGGCGCTGCGTGCAAATGGGCCTTACCGTCGTCTTCCCGGCCGATTTCGCTACATCGCCTCGGCCCTTCGCGCGTTGTCAGAGCATCAGCCGCTACGCGCTCGGCTCGAATTCGCGGACCTCCCGCCGGTCGAAGCCCCCTGCCTTCTCGCGAGCGTACTAAATACCCCCAGCTATGGCGGGGGTGTCCGCCTTGCGCCCGATGCGGTTATTGATGATGGTTTGCTGCATGTCGCATTAGTTGAAGATTTGAACATCCGGGAAGTTCTCAAACTGCTGCCCCGGGTGATGCGTAGTGGAGAACTACGAAGCTCTCGAGTAAGGCGATGGCAAGCGCACGGCGTCAAGATATACACGGACAGGCCTTGTCTGTTTCACGGCGATGGCGAGATATTTGGACCCACGCCAGTTGAAATCGAAGTTGTGCCCAAGGCGGTGCGAGTCCTGGCGCCGCTACCAGGATCTTGATGCACGTACCCGTTCTGCGGATCAAGGCGTATTCTTGTGAAACACTTTGCGTCGGATATCTGGCCAAAACTCTTTCAATCCGTTGGCTAGCCCATCGTAGAGAATCAGAAACGCAAACGTTGTCGCGTTCCGCGAAGCCGTTCGGTCGGCCGGCACGTGATAAATGTTGGAAATCGCCGCCGCCGCGGCATTGCCAATCGATTCCGAATAATTGAATCGCTCATGCCCTGAGTCGGTGCGCGTCACGAACAGACGATTCAACGCATGATATGCCCGCCGGCGGAATCCTCCCTCTCCCAGTTGGTAGTACCGGGGGTCTTCCCGAAATAGACTAGGGAAAACAGCCACGGTCATGTACGTGCCGATACTGTTGTCCGCAAAATTGGCCCCGAATCGCTTGCCGTACGCGTCCCAGCCCTGTCCCCACTCTTTCGGATCGTTTTTTGCTTGCGCTATCGCGGAAAGCGCGCCGTTGAAAGGATATGCCCCCCAGTCGAATACACTTGCGGTCGCAATGCGAAACTTCTGCCCGGTCGTGAGGGGCGGAAGCGCATTCGCGTTTTCAACGGTGCCGTAATTAGGAAGGACCTCAAAGATACGGTCGTTGACCGTTCCCGTTTCCTTCTCCAGCTTGCTTTTTCCTACGGTTCCACCGAGTTGATCTTCTTCCTTTTTATCCTTCTCGCTCTTGCTGCTTGGCGGTGGATCGGACTTGGGTGGAGGAGGCTGCTGCGAATCCGGCTGCTGACCCAGCGCCGGAGAAATAGCCGCCCATAGTCCAATCAAAAGCGCCATCGCCATGCGTTGTCGGAACCTGCTCTGTCTTTTCATGGTTTCCAGTCATTATCTCCCCCGGGCGTTATGCTCCCGCGAAAAAGGATTTGTTGGGTTTCCAGAAAATGGGGCTCACTATGAGATTCCTCGAGCAAGAGAATGGTTTCTTCGTCGAACTTGGCCGGGGAATGGAAAATTCTCTGGACATTTCGCCCGCGCTTTGCCTCGATAGGACCGGCTCAGCTCTTTTTCTTGTCGATTTTAAGATTCAGAACGATGTCCTTGCGGGAGTCAAAACTGGAAACCGTTCGTGTCGCCGATTTCGCATTGTCCTTCTCCGCGTGCAGTTCGTAATCCGCGTTGGGGTCGAGCCCGCTGAATCGATAATTCCCGGTGTCATCGGTATAACTGCTTCTCACGGAGTTGGTCCGCATGTTCTTCAGGAAAACGACGCTGCCGGTGAGAGGGTTGTCGGATTTGTCGCTTACCACGCCGCGAACGGTGCGCAGCTGCGCTTCAGCCTTTTTGTCTTGGGCGTTCGCAGCGGCGGCGAGCGCGGCGACGGCCGCTAGAAGGCAAAAGAAGCTTCGCCCGACCTTCATTGCTTGTCCCCCTTGACTGGCTGCATCCGAAAGACCACGATTTCTTCGCTACCGCCGCCCTTTGCTTCGACCGTCCGCGTCTGATCGGCAAATCCTTTCGCGCGCACCAGAATCTCATAGTTCGAGCCTTGCGGAACGCGCAAGGCGAACTCTCCGCGCGAGTTCGTGTAAGTTTCCCATTTGTATTTCTTTTGCCCCTCTTTGCGGAACCGCAGCTCCACTGCTGGAAAGGCAAGCGCGTTTTCGTTGAAGACTGTTCCGCGGATCAGGAAGTCATCCGCGTGGCTGTATCTTTGCTTGCCCGGGCTACCGGTTCGGGAAGCGGAATCCTGCGCCGGAGTGCTGGAACTGGCCGGGGCCGCTTCCTGTGTCGCTTCAAGCGCCAAGGCGGGCGAAAGCAGCAGCAAGCCCATGCACACCAAAGGCCCTTTTCTCGGGCGGTTCATTTGCAGGATATCCCTCTTGAATTCGATGGCGGAGGGGCGCAATGGAGATGCCAGACGGCAGGAAAGGTCCTGTCACTCGTCATCTTCCTCTTCGTATTCTTCTTCCTCTTCCTCGTCCAAATAGTCGCCGTCCTCTCCCACCTCGCTCTCCTCTTCCTCCTCTTCTTCTTCGTCTAAATCGTCGGAGATGACATTCAAATGGACGGGGTGTGTTTGCGACACCTCGAGCTCGGATTCACACTCGGGACAGCTCAGAATCTCGCCTTCCTCGACTTCATCTTCATCCACATCGATTTCTGCGGAACATTCAGGGCAACGGATCACAGGTCCAGCCTCCGGACTGTTCTTTGCAAAGTGGCGGTACGAGGACCGCCCCCGCCACCTGGAGCGTATTATATACCGAGGCAAGGAAATTCAAGCTTCTTGCCCGCCGAGCGAACCTGAGGCTCGCCCGAATGGCCTTTTCCCGCGAATACCCGGACCGCCCAGTGATCGGCGTGGGAGGCGTGATCATCGACCAAGGCCGGACCGTGCTCATTCGTCGAGGTACCGAGCCCCTCCTTGGCGAGTGGTCCATCCCTGGAGGCAGCGTCGAAGTGGGGGAAACCCTGGAGCAAGCGGTCCGCCGCGAACTGCGGGAAGAAACCGGGCTGGAGGTTTGCGTTCTCGAGTTGATTGAGCTTTTCGACCGCATTTACCCGGATGAAGGTTCTCCCGCGGTGAATGGCAAAAAGAAGCCTCGTTTCCATTACGTCATCGCCGACTACCTCTGTGCGCTGGTGGGCGGCGAACCGCGCGCCGGCAGCGACGTTACCGACCTAGCTTTTGCCCTGGAAGAGGAGCTTGGCGGATTTAAATTGACGGAAAAGGCGACGTCGCTTCTCAAAAAGGCCTTCGCCATGTCCCGGGCGCGCGGGGTCGGCCAGTAAATCCTCCCTAGTTTACGGCGCCTTGGTAATCTCGATGCTTCCGTTGGTATCGTTGAGCTGCAGCACGCAGCCTCCGCCATTGATCGTTCCGTTGAGAGTGTCCCCGCCAACGTTCCCCGTCGACGTAACCGGCAGATCCGAAGAAATCCTGCCGAACGACGTGTGCGCGGACAGGTTGTACCCTAGTCCCTCGGGAATCTGCACCCGGATGGACGAAAACGAAGTTTTCAATAGGATGTCCCGGCAGCCGCTCGTCGGGCGGCTAGCCGTCACAGCGATCCCGCCATTCTGGTTGTCCACGCGGATCTTCCCGCCGACCCCATCCAGTGTAACGCCCGAAAAAGATGTCCTGACGTTTGCGTCGCCTTTGACGTTTCGCGCCGTCACCGAACCGTTGTTGTTCTCCACGGTCAAATTCCCGTTCACTCGCTCGATCAAAACGCCGCCAAAGCTCGTTTTCGCATAAGTGTCTCCGCCAATATCCGCGAGTGTAATCGCCCCATTCCCGTTCGTTGCCTTTATCCCCTTCGGGATATTGGAGGCATCGATGGCTCCGAACGAAGTCCTGAGCGTAACGGCCCCGCGCGCGTCACGAACGGTGATCCTTCCATTCGAGGTTTCGGCGTCCAGCGCGCCGCTGACGCTGTCCAGCTCGATGTTGCCGAAAGAATCGTGAATGGTCACGGAACTGCCGGCGAGCGCGCTCCCTTTTACGCGGCCATTGCTTGTCGTGCAGCTCACGCGCCCATGAACGTCCGAGAAGTTGACGTTGCCAAAGCTGTTGGTGATATCCGCGGTCCCGCCAATTGTGCCGACTTCCACGTTGCCGTTGTTGTCGTGCACGGTCAGGTCACCCTTCAGGTTGTGCGCATCCACGCTCCCGAAGGAGTTTGTAACGTTGCCGGCCGCAGTGTCCGACAAGGTAATCGCCCCGTTGCCTCCGTTGACGGTTGCCGCTCCCTGGATATTCTTCGCGGTGATGCCACCGAAGCGGTTGCGCACCTCGAGCGTGCCCTTCACGTCGTACACTTGCACCGAACCGTTCGTGTCCGTGACCGAAACATTCCCGCCCGCCCCGGCTAACTCAATGCTCCCGAAGGAATTGTTTACTCGCGCAGCCCCCACATCACGCATCGCAATGCTGCCGTGGCTGTTGTCGATATCAGCGCTGGCGTGGATGCCGGACACTTCCGTGCTTCCGAAACTGTTGCGCACATTGAGTGGCGCGTCCGAGGGCATGGCGATGTCGTAGTTCACAGAATAGGAAGTATGCCTGTCGAGATGAAACCATTTACCGGCTTGTTCGGGATAAATGGTCTTGATGCGCAACCCTTCGCCCGTTTGCTGCACGTCGATTTGTATTTTGTCGGCAAACGATTGCGCCTCATCGTGCGAACCGGCCTGCGCGCGAATGGTGGCGGAGATCTTCACCTCGCGGCCCGACTCCCCATGCACCCGCACCTCTCCAAACCTATGCTCGATGTGGACGGACTGCCCCGCCCCGAGCGTCACGCTCTTCTGAAAATCCCTTGATACTTCTTCCTGGCCGCGATTTCTTGCCGCGGCACCCTGCGCTGCGGCAAAAAACATCGCGCAGACCAGCGCCCTGGTCGCGGCGCAACACCATACTCCTTTGCGAGAACTCCGTCTGAGCCGATTCATTTACTTTCCAGCCTCCAAAACCTCTTCGAGCGTGCGCTGTTTTTCCTGATACATGGCCAGCAACTGATACCGCAATTGCGCGTTCGAGGGATTCAATCCGGCCTGCGCGCGCAAATCGGCGATCGCGCTGTCCAGCACCAGCAACTTTTCGTGATAGCTCGCGAGCAGCGGCGTCGCTGGCGTATCGAGCTGTGGCTTGGCCTCCGCCGCCAGCTTGTCGATCGCTTTTTCGTATGCGCCTTCCGCGCTCTCTACTTCCTTGAGTGCCGCGCTCTTCAGCAGGGGATCTTGCTTGCCTGGGTGATAGGGTCGTTCACGAATGATCCAAGTCACAGAAGCCGTCAGGATCAAAACAAATGCCGCGGCCAGCGCCGTTTGCCAGCCCAAAGAAACATTTGGGAAAAACGAGAACCACCGCTTGACCTCCGTCCGCCGCGCTTTCCGCGCATCCTGTTCGATCAACGCGCGTTCAATGCGGCTCCACAACTCGGGGCTTGGCGAATCATCCCGCAGCGCTTTTGCCGCCACGCTTAGCGAGTTCCACGCGCGAATTTCTTCCGCGCACGTCGCACAGGCCGCCGCGTGCGCTTCGAGCGCGGCCCATTCCGCTGCCGTACCGTCTTCAAAAATCCGCTCGCGATCTTTACAGGTCACATTCATAGTCGTTCACCGCAGTTGGTTCACCGCAACTCCCCTGCCCTGCTTCGTGGCGGTTCCAGCATTCCGCGCAAATTTTTCTTCGCCTGAAACAATGTGTTTTTAGACGCCGCCTCGGAAATCTCCAGCATCCCGGCAATCTCCGCGTGCCGAAATCCTTCCACTTCGTACAGCAGAAAAACGTCGCGCTGATGCCGCGTGAGCCTCTCGAGCGCGCGCTCCAGCGCCATCCGCAAGGACGGGTGAGCTCCCGGCGCACGAGGTTCCATGCGCGGTGTCTCTTCTGCATCGTCGTCGGTCGTCACTTCCTTTTTCCGCAGCCGGCTGCGCCGCGCGTCGTAACATGTGTTGATCAGGATCCGATACGTCCAAGTCACAAAGCTCGATTGGCCGCGAAAACTCGCAATGCTCCGCTGCACTTTCAGGAACGTCTCCTGCACCGCGTCTTCCGCGTCCACAGTCCTGCCCAGCACGTTGCGCGCAAGGTTTTTCATCCGCGCGCCGTGCAGCATATACAACCGCTCGTATGCGCGCAGGTCTCCCGCCCGGCACGCAGCAGCCAGTGCGGCATCTTCGCTTGCCGGTTCCGCCCCCGCCTGGGCCGGGCCGCTGGTCAGGTGCTCGGAAGGTCCCACTCGCGTCTCCCACCTGCCTAGCGCGGCAGGTTCGCGCAGCGCGGAAGTGATTCTAGTCTTCCAGGGCAGCGCAAGTCCCATTGTTCCCATTCCTGGCTCCTGTGGAATAGACGACCCAACGCCGGGAAACGTCAGGGGGGCCGGCATGCCCGGCTGCAGCTCGCTATGTGCGATGGCTGCCGGCCAGCGGCCCACTTAACTCGTTTGTTTTGTTTCGGCTAACCGGTCTTGTCAAGGCACGCTTAGAATCCTCCGCTGCGGGACGATCTGCTTCAGCCCTGCGTTGTTTCGGAGGGTGGCGATCGGGATAGAAAAAACTTTACAAGGAGCTCAGAAACCTTTGCCGGCTCCTCGTGCTGGAGCCAGTGTGTGGCATCGGGGAAGGAACAGAGTTCGCCATGCGTGCAATAGCGCAGGCTTTCGCGAGCCATTTCTGACATCAAGAATTGGTCACGCTCGCCCCACAAGATGCGCGTGGGCACGCGCACGGTGTGGTCGGCGAATCGCGTGCGATAGCGCCCGGCCGCGCGATACCAGTTGATCATCGAGGCGAGGGCGCCAGGTTGCGACCAGGCAGCGCGGTATTGCGCAAGATCGTCGGCAGAAAACGTGCCTGGGCGGCTCGAGCGAAGCAGCGCGCGCGTGCCAACGTAGAAATCCAATGCGGAGAAGATGGTTTCCGCCAGCCAAGGAATCTGAAAGAAAAAGATGTACCAGCTTCGCCATATCTGCCGCGGCCGCGTCTTCAGAAAACGGCGCATAACGGAGGGATGCGGCACATTGACTACGGCGAGTTTTGCGATGCGCTTAGGATGTAAAAGTGCTGTGCTCCAAGCGACCACGGCGCCCCAATCGTGACCCGCGAGAAGGATTTTCTTCTGCCCGAGCTCGTCGGCTATCGCGATCACGTCGGAAACGAGCTCGGTCAGTGCGTACGGGGCCACTCCCCGTGGTTTGCCGCTCAAATTGTAACCGCGCTGGTCGGGCACGATAACGCGAAATCCTGCCTCCGCCAGCGGCTCGATTTGTTTACGCCATCCATACCAGAACTCCGGGAAGCCATGCAGAAGGACTGCGACGGGCCCATCCTTGGGCCCCGCGGCCATGGCGTGCAGCGCTACGCCGCGGTTTTCAAAAGGGACTTTCTCAAGGGAAACCTTCACGGCACGAGAGTCTATATGCGAAAGAAGGACTCTCCAAGGTTGGATTGTCTCCGTCTCGGGACGTGCAGCGGCAGCTTACCGGGCCTGATCCGATTCCATCAGAATCCAGGCGCGCCCGAAGCGGCGGGCCGCATCCTGGGAGCATTCACGCCGAAGCGCAGATGCGCGAAGTAGGTTTGCCCGAGCGACATGAGGCCGGTGTAGAGATAGCCCCACACGAACAGCAGTAGGAAGGGCACTGTCCCGTAGTTTTCGTTGGTGATGGCGTAGGTCACGGTCAGCGCAAAGTAAATCCCCAGGCCAACTTCCGCATAAGGAATCCAGCCAGCTTTGTTCTGATAGGATTTCTTAGCGAACGTGCCTTTCTTGCCCTCAATCCTGAATTTCGGGGTGCGAGCAAATTCGCTTTCCTTACCGACGAGCGCTTCGATCACCGCCTGCGCGTTGCGCACGGAAATGCCGATGCCGGTGGCCATCACGAACGGCAGATACAGAAACGTGCGCCACCAGGTTTTGGGCCGCAGTTCTTTTTGCGCCACCAGGTAAAAGCTCGAAATCGAGCACGTCGATGCCAGAAAGAGCGGCAAGTCGATGAGCAGCATCTGGAACCAGCCCTGCTGGAAGCGCACGATCATTACCGGCAAGAGCATCGCGGAAAGCAAAATCATGAGCGGGTAACTGATGTTCGAAGTCAGATGGAAGAACGCTTCGGCTTTGACATACGCCGGGACCTTCGCGTGGAACACTTTCGGAAGGATCTTCTTGGCCGTCTGCATCAACCCTTTGGCCCAGCGCGCCTGCTGCGATTTGAAGCCGTTCATGTCCACCGGCAGTTCGGAGGCGCATTCGATCTGCGGGAGATACAGGAACTTCCAGCCTTTAAGCTGCGCGCGATAAGAAAGGTCGGTGTCCTCCGTCAGCGTGTCGTGTTGCCAGCCGCCCGCTTCATCAATCACTTTCCGGCGCCACACTCCCGCCGTTCCGTTGAAATTGAAAAACGCTCCGCGCCGGGACCGTGCGCCGTGTTCGACAACGAAGTGCCCGTCGAGCAGGATCGTTTCAACGTTGGTCAGCAAGGAATAGTCGCTGTTCAGGTACGTCCAGCGCGTCTGCACCATACCGACATGTTCGCCGCCGTCGGGATTCAAGAAGTAAGGAATCGTTAGGCGGAGAAAGTCCGGTTCGGGAATGAAGTCTGCGTCAAAAATCGCGACGAATTCGCCCTTCGCTGTTTTTAGGCCATTCTTCAGCGCCCCCGCCTTGTAGCCTTCGCGATTCGTGCGATGAATATAAGTGATGGGCATGCCCTGAGCTGCGTGGCGGTCCACGCACGCACGCGCGACTTCCTGTGTCTCGTCCGTCGAATCGTCAAGAACCTGAACGTCGAGCAGCTCCCGCGGATAGTCGAAGCGCGCGAGAGCCTCCGTGAGTCTCTCAATCACATATCGTTCATTGAAAATCGGCAACTGCACCGTGACGCGCGGCCAGTTCGTAACCGGCGGCGGAGGCGGGGGTACATTTTTGGAATACAGGAAATAGTCGTAGACCAGCCAGTAGCGGTGCAGGCCGTACATCGCCAGCACCACAAGCACGGTAAAGTAAGGAACGATCATTGCCAGGTCGAAGGCATTGACGTGGTAAACGCTGCTGAACGTCCTGTCGCTGAGCTTGTGAAGGTAACGGCTGATTGCGCTTTGGTGCGCGAGAACAATCGTGAGTGTGAGGGCAACGTACACGCGTTTCTTGGCGAACCTTAATTATACGGCAAATCCCGCCCGGCTGCTGAACCAGGAAAAGGCCATCATGCACACTCGAGGTTCGTCAGGTCACGAGCACGATCTTGCCTGCCGCTCCCGGCTCGAGAATCTCCTTGTGTGCGCGCGCGGCTTCGGCCAGCGGCAGCTCCTTGCCCACCACCGGGCGCAGCGTGCCGTTTTCCAGTCCGGCGATTAGCCCCGCATGAATGTCCGCTTCTTCCGCCGGCGTGATTCCCCAAAGGGTGAAAGCACGAATGGAGCCACGGCGCCCCATCAGCTCTCGTGCATTGATCGTGGCTTCGCCGCGATTGCCGATCACGATCACGCGGCCGCGAACCGCCAGCAGCTTCAAGTCGTGCGCGAGGTTCACATTCGCGAGCATTTCCAAAATGATGTCCACGCCGCGCCCGCCCGTCGCCTGCAAGATTTCTTCTTGGTAGCCGGCCTTGTTGTGATCGAACACTTGGTGCGCCCCTTCGCGCTTCACGAGATCGAGCCCTCGTTGTGTGCCCGCTGTGCCCAAAACCGTGAGCCCCATCGCGCGCGCCATCTGCACGCCGGCGCTCCCCACGCCGCCGCTCGCTCCGTGCACCAGCACGGTCTCCGACGCACGCGCTTTTGCTGAATGAATCAGCGCGTAATACGCTGTCCCATACGGCACCCACACGCCTGCACCCTGGCTGAAGCTGATTTTCGAGGGAAGCATATGCACCTGCTCTTCGAGCGCAAGCGCATACTGCGCGTAAGCTCCTGTGATGGTTTTCGCGGTATACACGCGGTCGCCAACCTTCGCTTTCTTCACGCCTTCGGCGACCGCCTCAACCACGCCCGCGCCGTCCGATCCAGGAGTGTAGGGAAGCGCCGGCTTCTGCGCATAAGTGCCGCTGCGCATGTACGTGTCGTAAGGATTCACGCCCGCCGCATGAATGCGCACGAGCACCTGTCCGGCCGCGGGCTTGGGAGTGGGCACTTCCTCGAGCTTCAGCACTTCCGGACCGCCGAATTGACGAACGAGAATCGTTTTCATGATTGTCTCCACCGGGTTCCACACGGAACGCGCAAAGGCCGTCAAGTTAGAGCTAAAAGTGGTCGTCCGCGCCGATGGCCGCCCCTTCTTTTTCCAGCAATCCCGCCGAGCGGCCCCACGCCGTAGTCTGCCAATTGTCTTTTGCTTTCGCGGCAGGAATCCACGGGGGAAGAGACAGGCCCAAATATTCTGCCAGCACAAAAAGATAGGGCTCGTACATTCTTCGAAGGTCCGCGAGCCGTTCGCCTACTTCCTCGATGTTCCCCGGTTTCCGGCCATATGGTGCGAGCAGGTCACAAATGCGCTTCAGATCCTCGGCAGGTAGGCGGTTGTATGGCAGCGCACGTGGTTGCGCCTTGAAAACCTGTGAAAGATCGACCGCGGCGTGACGGGCGATCGCGAACGTCAACTCCGCCTGCCGCCGGCAAGCATCCGGAACCGTCACCTTGACCAGCGCGCAGCTATCCAGGATCGCATTCAGCGCGGCGATCCACGACTGGTTATCGTGCTGCGAGCGAAAAAACGCCAGCGCGGGGTAGGAAAGATGGCTTTCCATCAGTTCCGCGGCCCAAAACTCCCAATCCTTGAAAAGCAGGCGCAGCGCCTCGCCGCCTCCGGGGTAGGCATGCCGACGCAGAAGCTCTCCCGCAGTTGGAGGCGTGCCCGCGCGCGCATCGAGCAGCGAGATATTCACTTCGCGCTTCGAAAACGAGCCATAGATGAACGGCAGGTAACCGATCACCGCCGCGAGAAATCCGAATCCGAACCCAGCTTCGGTAACCACCAGAGCGCGAGCCAGACCTGTTTGCGGCACGACGTCGCCCAGGCCCAGCGTGAAGAAAGTCGTTCCGCTCAGATAAACGTCCGTCGCGAAACCCGGGTGCCCGCCATTCACGTTGAGCGCGGATCCGGCCCCGTACTGCATCATGCCAAATCCGAGCACCAGCCCGACCGCCCACACCCCCACCAGGACCAGCAGCGACAGCGGCCCATAGAAACTCAGCAGCGTCTCGCGTCTCTTGCGCGAAGGGATGAGCCGCGTAAGGAACCGCCAATTTCTCCACGTGAATTTGTAGAAGACGCGCGTCAGCCGGAACCTTCGCGTGACCCGCCGGGGAAGAATAATCGACTCAAAAGCGTCCCACAGCACGATCAGGAAGACGGCCACACCTGCAGCGAATGTCCCCGGGGCTGGAATCATGTGCGGCATTGTACTCGCTTGATAGTGAGAACGCTCGTTTTGAAAGATTCAGAGGCTTTACGAGACCAGTCGCGCGCTGACGCTGATTTCCGCCTTGAACAGCTTCGAAACCGGGCAGCCCGTCTCCGCGTTTTTCACGGCTGTATCGAATTTCGCTTGGTCGGCCCCGGGAACGTGCGCGACGAGGTCCAAGTGGCTTTTCGTGATGGCAAAGCCATCTGGTTGTTTCTCGAGCGAAATCGTTGCCGTGGTTTCCAGCTTGCTCGCGGTCATCCCCGCGTTTCCCAGTTGTGCAGAAAGCGCCATGGTGAAGCAGCCCGCGTGCGCCGCAGCCAGCAGCTCTTCCGGATTCGTCCCGGTGCCATTCTCAAACCGCGTGCTGAAGGAATATTGCGTCTGCCGGAGCACGCCGCTCTCGGTTGAAATCGTACCCTTGCCGTCTTTCAATCCGCCTTGCCATACTGCCGAGCCTTTGCGCTGCATGCCTTCCCCTCCTCTCATTTCATTAGATCCGTTGGGTTCTTGGCATTCGATTCACGGACGCGCCCGAAGGATATATTTCCCGGGTGGCTGTTTGCGAAGCACCTTTGTGCCGCCTGCCGCAGCTTCGTTCGCCGGGGACAAATGACTCATGCTCTGGCTTACGCGATAAATCTGGATGTCAATGCTGAGATCCGCATCTCTGATCCACTTTTGCGTTGATAGCGGGCGCACCTCGCCGCGGCGGACTTTTGCATTGCGGTCCAATGCGCCGTCGATTTCGCTCAGCGAATTCATGGGTTGGAACTCGATGTACGTCGGCAGCGAAAACCCGGAGTGCACCTGGTAGATCATCCATGGTGTGTCGATATCGTTGGTTTCATACATCCGTGCCCGTGTGCGCATGGCGTCCGCAAATTCGTCCTCAAACCCCGCTCGAAATTGAAAAATGGCAACGCGGACGTAATTCGTTTTCGGCAGGTTAATCTTGTTCAAACGGTAGCCCAAATCGTCGCGCCGGAAAGCCAGCACCGTTCGGGTTGCCGCGACCAAATCCGCCAGCTTCTGCTGCAGCGTCGCGATTTCCGGATGCGCGTCCAGCCCTTCGGCCAGGTCCGCCCCGGATCGCTCGATGTCCGCGAAGTTGTCGAATCCGTCGAAATACAGCACGTGCGGCGAGCCCGTCACGGCTTCAAGCGCACTCCAGTAAATAGGGATTTTCGCGCCGGTATAGCCCTGCGCGATTTCCGCCTCGGTCTGCTCGTAGGCGGTTTCCTTGCCGGAGACCAGATCGGCGCGGTACAGCAGCAGCGTGCTCGGCGTTACGCCTGTTTCGGGCGTCGGGGTAACGTTTTGCGCCGCTGCGGGCACGCTGGCTGCTGGCGCTAGGCATGCCAGCAGCGCCAAACTGCCCATACGAATCAGGGAGAATTGCTTTTGCATCCGGGCCTCCTCTTCCCCAGCCGGGTGGAAGAAGTGGTTCAGTCTACCATTTGTGGAAAATAAAGAACGCCGCGGCCACAATGAGGACGAACCCCACGCCGTAGTTCCATTTGAAACGGTCCCCGAGATAAAAAATCGAAAATACCGGAAAAATCGAAAGGGTGATGATCTCCTGTATCGTCTTCAACTGCGCGGGCGTGAATTCATACCACCCGATTCGGTTTGCCGGTACCTGGAAGCACTACTCGAAAAAAGCGATGCCCCAGCTCACCACACTCACTTTCCACAGCGACTCGCTGCGGAATCGCAAATGCCCATACCACTGCAACCGTCATGAAAATATTCGCAATCGTCAGCAGCAGAATGGATCTTATTCCTTTGGGTTACCCCCCCCGCTACGCGCGTTGTCCGGGTCACAAGCCCTTGGACGAAAAACAGCGCTAGTTGCATGCGAGCAGACTCCCTTTACGCATTCTGCACACCTGTCCTCAGGCGCATTTTGCTTCTCACACCCCATCCTTGAGCTGCTAAGAGAATTTAGACGCCGCGGATATTGTTGGAATACGCTTCGTGGAGAATCCAGAACAAAACCACAGCGATGCCGATCGCCAGCACGTAGAAGCCATTTAGCAAGGCGATTGCCAGCGCGGCTCGCCGCGCCATCGAAGGAGCGCAAGGCAAGTTCGAGCCTCCTCCTGCGAAAGGAAGGCTGCTAAGTATAATCGAAAGTAGCAGGAGTGGAAGTTTTCGCTGAGCCCCGACTCTATACATTCAGGGTCAGACTGACCAGATCCGGCCGCGCCGGCGGAGGAAGTGGCGGCAGCTTCGTGCGGTCCACGGGATGGTACAGCGTGTCGCGCTCCACCGGAACGCGGCCTGCGGCGCGAATTAAGCGCTCCAGTTCCGCGCGCGGCGTGAACTCCGACGTCTTCGCGCCCGCATCGTGGTAAATCTTTTCTTCCACCACCGTGCCGTCCAGGTCGTTCGCTCCAAACCGCAGCGCGATTTGCGCAATGCTTGGCGTCAGCATGATCCAGTACGCCTTGATGTGATCGAAATTGTCGAGCAGCAGCCGCGACACCGCGATGTTGCGCAAGTCTGCATAACCGGTCGGCTTTGGCACATGCGAAAGCGCGGTGTTGTCCGGATGAAAGGCCAGCGGGATGAACGCCACAAATCCGTGCGTTTCATCCTGCAATTCGCGCAGCTTCACCAGGTGGTCCACGCGCTCTTCTTCCGTCTCTACATGGCCATACAGCATTGTGGCGTTCGAACGCAGCCCGATTTCATGCGCCTGCCGCGCGATGTTCAGCCACATCTGCCCGCTTACTTTGTGGTCGCAAATAATCCTGCGCACTCGCGGATGAAAGATCTCTGCGCCGCCGCCGGGCAGCGAATCCACGCCCGCCTCCTTTAACTTCAGCAGGACTTCCTTCACGCTCAACTTGGAGATGCGCGCGAAGTAGCCCACTTCGACCATGGTGAACGCCTTCAAGTGCACGCCCGGGCAGCGCTTTTTCAGCCCGCGCATCATGTCCAGAAAGTACTCAAACGGCAGGTCGGGGTGCAGCCCGCCGACGATGTGAAATTCCAGCGCACCCTCGCGCATGCCCTGTTCGGCACGCTCGTAAATCTCCTCCAGCGCGAAGTTGTACGCCCCCGGAGCGTCCCGGTCGCGGCCAAAGGCGCACAGTTTGCAGTGCGCCACGCAAATGTTCGTCGGATTGATGTGCCGGTTGACGTTGTAATACGTGACGTTGCCGTGCTTCTTTTCGCGCACGTGGTTCGCCAGCCACCCCACCGCCAGCAAGTCCGGCGAACGGTACAGCGTGATGCCCTCGTCAAAACTCAGCCGCTCGCCCCGCAGCACTTTGTCGCTGATCGGCTTCAGCCGCCGGTCCGTAATCGTCAGTTCACGCAACTTCGTTAGCCTCTCCTAGCGGCCCTTCACAGGTCGGCCGCTCTTACAAGAATTTCAGATGTCTCAAATCGTCTACACTCGCCAAACCGCCGCCGCCGCGCCCCAAAACAGCAGGAACACCATACTAATATAGCCGTTCACGGTGAAAAACGCAGCGTCCAGCTTGCTCAAATCGTCCGCTTTGACAAGTGAATGCTCGTAGGCGAGCAGCACCGCAACGACCGCGACGCCCGCCCAGGATGGCCACGGCAACCCGAAGCTCAGCGCCAGCCAGCTCAGTAACGCAATCACGCCGACGTGCATTCCCCGCGCGATCAGCAATGCGTCGGCAATCCCGAATCTCTTTGGAATGGAAAACAATCCCGCATTTTTGTCGTAATCGACGTCCTGGCACGCATAAAGCACATCGAAGCCGCCCACCCACAACGTTACCGCACCGCACAGAATCAGCATGCGCCATTCGAGCCCGCCGGTAATCGCGATCCACGCCGCCGCCGGTGAAATCCCCAGTGCAAATCCCAGAAACAGATGCGACCAGGTCGTGAACCGCTTTGTAAAGGAATAAAAAAACAGAATCGCGATCGCCAAGGGCGCAAGCTTCAACGCCAGAGGATTCAACCGCCATGCGGCCACAAAAAATACCGCCACGGCGAGCACCGTGAAAAGCCACGCGAACCCCAGCGAGAGCGTGCCGGTTACCAGCGCCCTTTGCCTCGTGCGCGGATTCTCCCGGTCGTAACGCAGGTCCACAATGCGGTTCATGGTCATGGCTGCCGAGCGGGCCGCCACCATAGCCACCACAATCCACAGAACCTGCGGCAACGTCGGCCAGCCACGTCTTGTCGCCCGCGCCGCCAACAGTGCCCCGGTCAGAGCAAACGGCAAGGCGAACACGGAGTGCTCGAACTTGATCATTTCCAGCACCGTGCGGATGCGGCTTCTACTCATCTGGTGACAATCGGCTCCATCAGGTACTCAAAAATCCACGGTCGAAAGGGTTGTGCCTTCTTGACTGCTCCTTTCGGTGTTAGCTTCCTTTTGCCAAGCGCTGGCGTAAATCTATCGATCTCGCCCGGGCCGTGCTACCGCCAGGGAGGAGTCTGCTTTATCTTCCATAGTGACGAGCGGCTCTGCCGTAAGTCAAGCCGCGGCATTCGAACGCGCCGATGATAAAATTCCGAGCGGCTGAATTGCATGAATCAAACGGACCTATTGAAGATTCTGGAAGCCGTCGAGAGCGGGAAACTCGCTCCCGGCGCGGCCCTCGAGCGGCTCAGGCACCTGCCGTTTGAGGATCTCGGTTTTGCCAAAGTCGACCATCACCGCGTCCTCCGCCAGGGTTTTGCCGAAGTCGTCTTTGCCCAAGGAAAGACCCCCCAACAGGTCGCCGAAATCGTTCGCGCCATGCTTCAGAAAAAAGACTCGCGCCACAACATTCTCGTCACCCGCGCCAGCTCTAAGGTTTTCAGCGCCATCAAAAAAACCAACGGCAAGGCCGCACGTGCAGCCCAATTCCACCCGCTCTCCGGCGTCATCACCATCCAACGCAGCAGCGAAATTTCCGGAAAAGGCTTGATCCTCGTTGTCTCGGCTGGCACTAGCGATATTCCCGTCGGCGAAGAAGCGTTTCTCACCGCGCACATGATGGGCAACCGTGTCGATCAGCTCTACGATGTCGGCGTCGCCGGGATTCACCGTCTGCTCGAGCACCGCGAAAGCAAGCTCGTGCAAGCCCGCGTCATCATTTGCGTTGCGGGAATGGAGGGCGCCCTTCCGAGCGTCGTTGGCGGTCTTGTCGCCGCGCCGGTGATTGCCGTGCCCACCAGCGTCGGCTACGGCGCCAGCTTCGGCGGGATAGCCGCGCTCCTTGGCATGCTCAATTCCTGCGCTTCCAACGTCGCCGTGGTCAACATCGACAACGGCTTCGGCGCTGCCTGCGTCGCCTCGTGCATCAACCGGCTCTGACCTCCGGGTCGGCCATCACCGGAGAGAACCATCTGCACCTTTCAGCGTTGGTGCCATTGGCGGTGCCCGGTGGAAAGGGCCCCGACCGCGGTGACGTTCGGCGGGCGATCGAGCAGGACCGTTGTCTCGCTTGCTTATTGCCCGACGGAAGGGCAATGCAAGTCTCTCCAGCGTGGCATTCGTTTGTGCGAAGCAGCGGGACGGTCGAAGATAAGATTTTGAAGAAACCCCAGTTTCATGCCGTTTTCTCTCTGCCCCTACGGCTTAGCGTTTCTAGGTAATGTTTTTCTCGACGCCCGGAGCAGGACTTTCATCACGCCCGGTCTCTGCGAAAAGGCTATCGCCGCTTGCGCTTCCGCGAGCGGAAACGCCCGCGTAACAAGCGGTCTGGGATCCACTTTCCCCGAACGCAGCAGGGCTATTGCCTTATCGAACGGTCCGCACCGCGAACCTAGGACGTTCACTTCCTTCACTACGATCGGCCACGTTTCCACTGGCGCTGCGCCATGAAACGTCGATTTCAGCACCAGCGTGCCGCGCGGTTCGGTCATCTGCTGCGCCAGTGCCAGGCCGCTTGGCGAGCCTGTGGCTTCGACCAGCAGCGAATAACTTTCTCGAACGCGCTTGCAATCGCTCGCATCTCCTCGAACTCTTTTTGTCGCGATTCCCGCACGCCGCGCCAGCGCCAGCTTTCTTTCGTGCTTGCCATACATCACCACACGAGGAATCGCGGTACGCAGCACCCGCGCGATCAGCTGCGCCAGTTTCCCATCGCCCAGCACTGCAGCCACGTGGAAGTTGCTCGCCTCCACTTGCTCCAAAATCTCGCATGCTGCCGCCAGCGGCTCCACAAACACGGCTTGCTCGTCGCTCAGCGAATCTGGCACCGCATGCAAGTTCTCGAGCGGCAATGCCAAACACTCCGCAAAAGCGCCGTCATGCGCGACGATTCCCAGCACCGTCCGTCGCGCGCAATGTGTCTCGAGTCTCCGCCGGCAAAATTCGCATTCGGGCTTGAATCGGTAAGCCGCGCACGCAACGTTGATCTCCCCGCAAACACGCCGTCCCGTCCACCTCTTGCGTTCACGCGCCGACACGCCCGCAACTTCGGCGACTTCTCCCACAAACTCATGTCCCGGCGTGCCGCGAAATTGGTGGTACCCGCGGAGTATCTCCAGGTCCGTGTTGCAAATTCCCGCCATCCGCACGCGCACCAGCGCCCAGCGAGGCCGGAGCTTTGGTGCCGGCTTTGCGAGCAAGCGCAGTTTTCCTTTTTCAACTTGAAATGCGAGCAACGGCGATGCGCCCTTCCTTTGCCTGCGTGCCCTTAAACCGGATTCGCCATCATAACGCGCCTCATTGCCCGCCTGCTTCAGCGCGCGTGCGCCGCATTGACAAACTCATCCACGTCTTTATGCAGCTTGTGATGCTCTTTCTCGTCGATGTACATCATGTGTCCGGCCTCGTAGTACGCGAAGCTCACGTTTTTCCGGACCGGCGGCTCCAGGTTCATGTGTGCGAACGTGTTCTCAATGCCGTTGAAAGGCGTGGCCACATCATAGTAGCCGCAAAGCACCAGCACTTTCAGATACGTCTGCTGGGTCATCGCCGCGCGCAAGACTTCTGCCACTTCGGTGTTGCCCGCCTGGTCCCACGGCCGTACATTCGCGCTCACCGTGTAGTATGCGTCGCTGTCCCACTTGAGTTCGCGCCGCACGTAGTCGTGAAACGTGGCCACAAACGCGCCCTCATACGACGCTTCGCTCGGATCGTACTCCACGCGCTCGCCGGCCGCGTCCACGTCCATGCCTTCGAACCGCGAATCGAGCCGCCCGATGGTTCGCCGCTTGTCGCGTTCGAGTTCCTTGAACCAGCGGAATGGACTGATGCGCAGGTTGGTCTCTTCAATGTATTTCGGAGTAAGCCCAGTGAAACGCGCGAGATCCGCAACCACTTTCTGATGCTCCGCTGCGGAAAGCGCGTCGCCCTTTTCGAGCGCCTGGGCGTATTCGCCGTGCGCGAATTCCCGCGCCTGCTGTGCCACCTGCTCGATGGCCAAATTCTGCAAGTCGGACGCCAGCAAATGGTGATACCACGCTGTCGTCACATAGGTCGGCAGAAAAAACTCAAATCGATTGTCGGCGCCCCAGTTTGCGAAGGCCACCGACGAAAGCAGCGCGATACCGTTCAAGTAAATTTGATGCCGCTCTTGGAGCACACCCGCCAATTCGGCTGACCGCGTCGTCCCGTAACTTTCGCCAATCAAGAATTTGGGCGAAGCCCAGCGATCGTTGCGCGTGACGTACGCGTAGATGAAATCCGAGAACCAGTTGGCGTCCGCGATAATCCCGTGAAATTGATTGGGAGCTTCGCCGGGGGCGGGCCGGCTGAAGCCGGTCGAAATGGCATCAATAAAAACAAGATCCGTTGCGTCGAGAAAGGAATCTTCATTGTCCACCACCGTGTACGGTGCCGGCATGCCGTGTCCGTCGGGAGTCAAAACCACCCGCTTTGGCCCCATGCCCATGTGCGTGAACAGAGACGCCGACCCCGGTCCCCCGTTGTAAACAAAGCTGATCGGGCGCTTGGCGATGTCCGTCACGCCCTCTTTCGTGTACGCGACGTAAAACATGGTCGCTTTCGGTGTCCCGTCGTCGGCTTTGATGTTGTAGGTCGCAGCGGCCGCGGTGTACTTGATCTCCTGCCCGCCGATGTGCGCGGAGTGATGCGTCAGGGAAGACTTCTCTTCCGCGATCGGCGGGTGCTGCGCCTGCTTCGCCTGCGCGCCTTCTTGCGGCGCGGCCTGCTGCTCTGCTGGCCGCTGCGTGCGCTGGCGTTGCTGCGGAGGCTGCTGCGCCGGGGGCACGGTCAGTTGCTGGGCCGCAGATTCCGCGGGGCGCTGCGGATCGCTTTGGCTCATCGCCGCTGGCGCAGCGAGCAGCACACAAATTCCAGCAAGGACGCACAGGTCTCTTCTCATTTCACACCTCTCTGTATGGATTAAGAGTTTCTCGGGCAACGGGACTCTAGCAAATGCACCGGAGGTTTCGCCCACTCTGCGAAGCCTCTGATTGGACGGACGAAAACTCGGGAGAGTTTCACCTTTAGGCGACGAAAGCCGGTTATTCGTACCTTAGCGCCACGATGGGATCCACGCGCATGGCGCGCCGCGCCGGGATGTAGGCGGCCACCACCGCCACCACAATCAAAAGCAGGGTCACGCCCAGGAACGTCAACGGATCGTGCGTCCCCACGCCAAAAAGCAGGCTGCTCAATAAGCGCGCCACCAGAAATGCTCCCGCCAGTCCAATCGCCACACCGAGCGCCGTCAACTTGATGGTTTGCATCAGAATCATGCTGCGAACGTTCGCGGCCTGCGCCCCGAGCGCCATGCGCACGCCAATCTCCTGGGTTCTCTGGCTCACCGTGTAACTCATCACACCGTAGATGCCGACGGCTGCGAGCACGACGGCAAGGATGGCAAATATCCCCACGAGCATGGCGGAGAATCGCCTGGGAGAGACCGAGCCTTCGAGCAGTTCGTCCATGGTCATCACGTGCGTTACCGGCAGGTCCGGAGCCGCTTTACGAATCACCTCCGCGACCGCAGCGGCTAGGCTCAGCGGATCGGTCTCAGTGCGCACCACCACATAGGGCGTCCACCCGCCCACCATGTAAACGTCAAAGGTCGCCTCCCCGTCCAGGCCAAACTCGTGCACGCTTCCCACGACGCCGATG
>Ga0182035_10000183_pt1 | contig 26183 bp, 19 predicted proteins | sample flu12Cox44000170_FD_125969 | JGI IMG/M metagenome (GOLD analysis project Ga0182035, IMG submission 125969) | Lab enrichment of tropical soil microbial communities from Luquillo Experimental Forest, Puerto Rico - flux4day.12C.oxic.44.000.170 | ecosystem: Environmental > Terrestrial > Soil >...
GCAACTCGACTGCATGAAGCCGGAATCGCTAGTAATGGCGTATCAGATCGACGCCGTGAATACGTTCCCGGGCCTTGTACACACCGCCCGTCACATCACGAAAGTGAGCTGTACTAGAAGTCGTCGCGCTAACCGCAAGGAGGCAGACGCCCAAGGTATGACTCATGATTGGGGTGAAGTCGTAACAAGGTAGCCGTAGGAGAACCTGCGGCTGGATCACCTCCTTTCTAAAGATAACGCTCGGCGGAACCCGCTAAGGTGTGCGGGGGATGCCGGCCACCTCGATTTACCAGAGCTTTGCCTGTTTGCCGCAGGCAGGCTGAAAGGTGCAATCGGGGAAGCATCCAAGGTCTCACGGCCTTGTTTGCACGCGCGAATGACTCGCTACCCTTCTTTGGCTTCGGCTGGAGTCGCGGAAGATTCGGCAGGTTCTGGCAGATCGCTATCGGTTGGCATAAGGGCAAAAATTGGAAGTGAACAAGGGCCGCTGAGAAATCAGCGGCCCTTTTTTGCGCAGCGCATTTGGTAAGGCCGGCGCGTCGAAAGCATTCGAATTTATCGCTTCACAGAGAAGACCACTTTCGAACTGTTTCCTGTGATCGCCTGACGTCATCGGTAGGGTTTCTTGGCCGCCAAGGTCGTCCGCTGATACAATGCAGTCAGAATATGGCTGATTGGAAACAGATTACGGCGCGCATCCGCCGCGCGCGATCAGGCAAGGATCCTCTGGGACAGCTCGCGAATCTCTATGAAAAAACGAGCGACGCTATGGTGGCGTTCGAGCTTGCCAAGCAGTTCGAAAACTCGGGGCAGAACTCTGATGCCGCCAAATGGTACTCGACCGCCGCGGCACAATTTCGGCGGGCGGAATGGAAAACCAAAGCGCAGGAAGCTGCCGTACGTCTTGGTGGGAGCCTCGGAGAGACGAGGACGGAAGGAGTCCTCGACTCCGACGAGCCATCTCCTTCGACGCCCTCGGCAGCAGACTCGGAAGAAAAACAACTGGCATGTGAGCCAAATCCGGAAGCGCTCGAGTCGGCCGTAGCGGTTGGCAGTGAAATTCAGGAGGCCACCGAGCACCAGGCAGGCTCCGCGCCGGAGACCGGAAGAAAGCACCGTCGTCGCGGACGCCGCGGCGGAAGAAACCGCCGAAGAACGCAAGCCGCAAACGCGGCTGCGGGCCAAGTATCGAATCACACTCTAAAGACACAAGAACCACCTGAAACGCCCGCTTCCGCTTTGCACGCGGAAGCGGCGGAGGAAACCACGTCTCTGCAAAGGACGTCCGGCCGCGCGATTCAAGGCTTGCCCCTGGATTCGCTGGGGGAAACCGCGGGGCCGGGCCGCAAAGGCCGCTACGGGGATCCCGGACTCTCCTCTCGGCTCTCCCTGCTCGAAATGCAGTTCCGCCGCTTGCTTGCCTGCCCTCCCGCGAAACTAAGCGAGGCCGACCTGGCTCCTGCGGGACCAGGCGTAATCGTTCTTACGGATTCTGACCTGACAACGTATTACTACGTGGAGGTTTGCCAAACATTGCGGATTGCCGTGAGCAACCTCCTGCGGGGCGGCCACCGCCGCGGCACGGACTCCATCAAGCCCCGGCTCGCGGAGCACCTGGGAATCCCGGAAGCACGAGTGGCGAAATATCTTGCCGACCATTGCGTGGTCAGGTGGCTGCAACTGGATGAAGGAGCCTCGAACTTCGCTCACTTCGCCATCGCCGTCCTGCGCCCCATCCTGAACGAATAGGAATTCCCCGCACGCCATTCGCGAGTGGAGGTCCCGTTCGAGAGAAAAGCTTGCCCGATGGGCGCCGGGGATAAGCCCAAACCAAACCCTATTTGCAGGTCGGTTGACATCCTCCCCGCCCAAGAAAGAGCGAGGATTCCTACTAGGTCTGGTTTGGTTTTAAAACCAGAACACTTTCGGTCGGTTCGATCGGCCTTACCGCGCCGCATCTCCGCAGCCTTCACCTCGGGCCTGCCCGGCCCTAAGTCTCGCGACAAAGAAGACTCTCCAGACCCTCAAGACGGGGGCCTTGCGGAGCATTTGGTAAATGACCATTAAGCTGCTCCCCAATACCATTTAACCTCCAATTCCGACCGTTCGGCGCAACCTGCTAGCCTCCCTCCCCGATACCAGGCAAACTCTAGGTGTCCAAAGACTTACTGGACATTCCTGGCGTCCGTTGTACCGGTTTCCAAGCACGCAACAGTGAGCCCGGGGGCAATCGTTTGGGCGCGGTTTCCAACGATTGAGAGGGCTCGAAATTCTCCAGGTTTAGTTCTGGGCAACTTTCGAAAGAGGGGGGATAGAGGTTTATGCCGAATCGAGTAGGCACGCAGTTACTGAGGACTCTGGATTGGGCCGTCTGCAAAGCCGCAGGCGTGACCTTCGACACCTTTCAGTTCTTCAACAAGTACAACCCGAATCCGTCTTTCACTCCGAAGTGGTCGGACAAACCGCTCCTCAAGTCTTGGGAAAAAACGAAACCAACCCTTGGATGGCCGCGGCAAACCGACTCGCTGTGTCCGGATTGCGTCAAGGAAGCGCGCGAGGCCATCATCCGTGGCACAAAGGATTGGCGCGACCTGATGCACGAAAAGGTCGGCGAGATCAAAGCACAGATTATCGAGCGCGATGGCCAAATCTGGATGGTCAAGGAATGCCCGATTCACGGCCATTACGAAGATATGATGGCGGTGGACTCCAAGTTCCTTCAGTGGATTGAGGCGCAGTTCCCCGGCCGCGATATTCCGGCACACAACGACGAGGATCTCCACAAGCACGGCTCTTCGACGGTGCGCTATGGCCGCGGATCGGTGTTGACCGTGGACCTAACCAACCGCTGCAACATGATGTGTGACCCGTGCTTCATGGACGCTAACCAGGTTGGCTATGTTCACGAATTGGGCTGGGATGAGATTAAGGAGATTCTGGACAATGCTCTGAAGATCAAGCCGCGTCGGCAGATGTCCGTGCAATTTTCGGGTGGCGAGCCCACCATGAGCCCGTACTTCCTGGACGCCGTGGCCTACGCCCGCAAGGTCGGCTACAACAGCGTGCAGGCGGCCACCAACGGCATCGAGTTCGCCAAGAGCAAAGAATTCTCGAAGAAAGCGTTCGAGGCGGGCATGCGTTACGCCTACTTGCAGTTTGACGGCATCGGTAACGACGCGAACAGTCACCGGCAGGTCGGCAACCTCTTTGATGTGAAGCTGCGTGCCATCGAGAACATGCACGAAGCTGGCATCGAGATCGTGCTGGTCGTGACCATCGTCAACAACGTGAACAACGACCAGGTCGGCACGGTCGTCAAGTTCGCGATGGAAAACCCCAAGAAAATCGCCTTTGTCAGCTTCCAGCCGGTTTCGTTTACCGGGCGAGACGAGGACATTACGCCCGAGCGCCGGCATCGCCAGCGCTACACGCTTTCGCACTTGGCGAAGGACGTCAGCCAACAGGTAGGCAAGATCGAACCGACGCGCGACTGGTTCCCGATTTCCTTCATCAGCACATTCGCGGGTTTCTCCGACCTGGTGCACGGGCCGGAATCGCAATGGGGCTCGCTCTCCTGCGGCTGTCACCCGAATTGCGGCGTAGGCACAGCGCTGATGGTGAACAAGGAAACCAAGGAGTGGGCCCCCGTGCCGCGGTTTATCGACGGGCCGCAGTTGGTGAAGGACGTTACGGCTATCACGGACGCATCCCGCGGAAGAGGGTTCTCGAACCTCATGATGGCCCTGGCGCTCCTTAAGAACTACAGGCCTTTCCAGGGGCCCAAGGGCTTAACCCTGTATGACCTGTTCAAGAAATTCGACAAAACCTGGGCCCTCACCAAAAAGTCTTCGACGAAGTATGGCCGCTCTTCGCCGGACCGCACCTATGACGACGCCGTGAAGCGCCGCCAGACCGATCCTTGGAACTTCCTGTTCATCGCCGGAATGTGGTTCCAGGACTTGTTCAACTACGACTTTCGCCGCACCGAGATGTGCATCATCCCGTACGCCACGCAGCAAGGCGAAATCTCCTTCTGCGCGTACAACACCGGCATCGGCTGGCGCAAGATCATCGAGAACATGCACAAGAATGCGACCGTCGCCGAGTGGTATCGTACTCACGGCAAACATGAAATCTACGCCAAAGGGAAGAAAGTGGACCTCGGTTCCTATGAGCATTCGCTCAAGATCGACGCCGAGGACGCTGCTCGGGTGCGCCATCTCGAGCACGACATTCCGCTGACGGCGGCCGAGGAAGACCGCATCCGCCGCAAGAAGGCTTACGAAGAGCAGGCCAAGGTCCGCGCGATCTACGAAGAGTTAGTACTGAAGAAGCCTCATCCGGCCGTGGTACAGATCGGCACGGTCGAGGACATCGCCAAAGCTGTTCCAGCAGACTTTGCCAGCGCGCCGGTAACGCCCGCTTCCGCCAGCGGAAATGGGAATGGCCAAGCGGGTGATAACGGAAACGGTGTTGCGAAAACGCGCGAGCCGGAAAAGGCAGCCAGAGCCGTGGCTGGCGGCTAGGCGGCATCCTGTCACCTCCGCAGCTTGCAACGGCCCTGGCTGAAGCCAGGGCCGTTGCCTTTCGGGCTCAGCCGCGAGCTGTGATTGGACTGCTATAATAAAAACCGATCAGATTGAGGTCTCCAAATGCCAATCTATGAATACATTTGTGAGGATTGCCAGACGCATTTCGAGAAGATTGTCCTGAACCGGCAGCAGGAGATCAGCTGCCCGAAATGCGCGGGCAAACGCAACGCGATCCAGCTTTCCGTGTTCAGTGCGGGGAGTGGCTCCGCAAGCGGAACATCCGCAAAATCATCTGGCGGGTTCTCGGGCGGAGGCGGTGGCTGTTGCGGCGGGGGTTGTGCCTGCCATTGACTTGGTGAAGCCTCCCAAATTGGTAGCGCAGGACGGCAGCCCGGTAGCCTTTTTGAGCGCGGCGACGTAGCCTACCGCAAAGCCGCGGGACAAACGGGTCAAAACGCTAACCGAATCTCATCTCGATCCGTCTATTCCTTATCCCGAGGTACCACCCATGCTGATCAGCCATTCTTCTCTCCTGCTGTTTGTTACCGGCGCCGCCGTTCTCCTCGTGATTCCTGGTCCGGCTGTAACTTACGTTGTCAGCCGGAGCATTGGACACGGGCGGGCCGCTGGGCTCGTTTCCGTCCTGGGCATTGTGGCAGGAACCCTGTGCCACGTCGTTGCCGCTGCCTTGGGAATTTCTGCTGTGCTGGCTTCTTCCGCGCTGGCCTTTCAATTTGTGAAGTATCTGGGAGCGGGCTATCTGATTTATTTGGGAATCAAAACACTCGGCACCGGGGACCAGCGGTCGCTCGAGGCTGCCGGTGGGGAGACCCGCCTAGCGCGGATTTTTGGTCAAGGTTTCCTGGTCAATTTGCTCAACCCCAAAACCGCCCTCTTTTTTCTGGCGTTTTTGCCGCAATTTGTCGATCCGGCGCGCGGTCACGTCACCCTGCAAATCCTGCAACTGGGGATCCTGTTCGCACTAATGGGCTGGTGCAGCGATTCGACCTATGCGTTGATTGCGGGGACCGTGGCTGAGCGCGTTCGCGGGAGCTTGCGCCTGCGCCGCATCCAGCGCAATGTCTCGGGCGGCGGCTTAATTGCGCTGGGTCTGGCGTCCGCATTTTCTGGAGCAAGATCGAAGTAGCAAAGGGAAGGGAGTTCGATGTCCATTACCAGCCCGGAACAATTCGAGAAGCTGCGTGCTTGCGGAATGATCGTTGGCAAGGCGCTGCGCGCGATGGCCGCGGCGGTGCGTCCGGCAATAACGACCGCGGAGCTTTGCGAGATTGCTTCACGCGAGCTCGCAAAGCACGGCGCCCGCTCAGCGCCGCGAATAGTTTATGGGTTTCCGGGTGACGTTTGCATCAGTGTGAACGACGAAGTGGTGCATGGGATTCCCGGCGAGCGGGTGCTCCGGCCCGGAGATCTGGTCAAGCTCGATCTGACGGCTGAGAAAGACGGCTACTACACCGATTCGGCAGTGAGCGTCGAGGTGACGCCGGCAAAAGGGCAAGCGCATGAACTGATGCGTTGCGCGGAACGCGCGTTTCGGCAAGCACTCAACGCCGCGCGGCCGGGGAATCGCACGAAAGACATCGGACGCGCCGTCGAGCGCGAAGTGCGGCGGCGCGGATTTCACGTCGTCAAAGAACTCGGCGGCCACGGCATAGGCCGCACGATCCATGAACCGCCGTCGGTGCCCAATTACGCGGACTTTTCGGGAGTGCACAAATTGACCGAGGGGCTGGTCCTCACCATTGAGCCGATTATTGCCGCCGGCACGGGCCATGTCTCGCTCGGCGAAGACAGCTGGACCTACCGAACCGTCGATGGCAGTCTCTCCGCGCACTACGAGCACACCATCGTGATTACGCGTGGCCAACCGATCCTGCTCACCGCCGCGTAAAGTCGGTCTCCAAGCAGGGCCCTCCTCCGCACAATCAGCTCCTTGCCCGAAGCGCGAGTCGGGGTCATTGCAGCCGGGAATAGTGCTGGATATTCGCAGGCGGGGCGATGGCAGGATTGCCGCGCGGGTCCCGGACCGGCGGCTCGGCAATCCATTTCATGGGGATGACGCCTGTCCACGCGGGCGCAACGTAGTCGCTGCCTTCGTTCACGGCGAAGCCCGTGCGCACTTTGGCGGAAGCCTCGAGGAGCGGAACGGCCAGCACCAAGGTGCCTTTCAATTCTTGTTCCGTGGGCGGAAGTACGGTGGCCCAACGGCCGCGGATCACATACTCAACGAAGTCGCGCATGGCGGCGAGCTTCGCGGCTTCTCCTCGAACGATTTCCGCCTTGCCCATCACCACCACGGAGCGGTAATTGACGGAGTGCCCCGTCGCGCTTGGAGCGCAGACGATGCCATCGAGCAGTGTAACGTTCAGGCAAAACGGCGCGCCGCTCGCGAGCGTTTTCATCAGCCGACTGGCGGTCGACCCGTGCAAGAACAGTTGGTCGCGCACGCGAACGTAATTGGTCGGAACCACAAAGGGCAGGCCGTTGTCGATGAATGCAACTTGGCAAACGAAAGCTTCGTCCAGGATGCTGTAGATCAGCTTGCGATCATAGCTGCCGCGCTCCGGCTTGCGGCGGATCGCGGTTTTTTCCGTTGGCGTAAAGTTGCTTGTTGAGTCGCTCATGCAGGGAGACTAACCGGCGCGCGGGCATCGCGGCAAGGGCCAATCTGGAGGCCTCCCCGGCGGTCGATGGGCGATGAATGGACTCGCAATGGTGTAGGCTGTGGTCGCCGCTCGATTGCCGATCGCAGGACGGAAACTCACATGGCGAAGCCCACACCCGTTTTCACTCGCGAAACGTTCCGGTTCTTCAAAGAACTCGGCCGCAATAACCGCAAAGCTTGGATGGACGAGAACCGCGAGCGGTATCATTCCACAGTGGTGGAGCCGTTTCGTCGCTTGTTGGAGGAATTGTCGTCCGCCATGCTGGAACTCGACTCACGATTCGACGTTTCCGGCCGCACGGGGTCGAATTTCTCGCGCATCAACCGAGACATTCGCTTCGCAAAAGACAAGACGCCTTACAAAACGCAGATGTATGTGAAATTCTCCGTGCCCGCGCCCGGTAAAGGAGAAACCGGGCAGCTCTACGTCGGACTCTCTCGGAATACGGTTACCGCGGGCTTTCGCATTTATTCTGGAGGAAAGCGCAAAGAGTCGGTCCTCGCCACCATCGGTCAGCCACGCGCCGAGGCCGAGCCCGGTTGGGTCGCCAAACAGAAAAAGCGTTTGGGTCGGCGCTACGAAAGCTACTGGTACACCACGCAAAAAGGAGAGTGGACCAAGCACTCCGGCTGGCCGGCCGCTCCCGGGAACTGGGACAGGATTTTGGCGTGGATTGTAAGGCGCAAAATGACCCCCGCCGCTGCGACGCGGGCTTCTTTTCCCCGTGATTTGATAAAAGTTTTCCGGGAACTCTACCCGCTCCTGCGCTACACTTCGCTGCCAGACTAGCGGACGGAGACCGCCCATGGATCCCATGCTCGGACGCGCTCGAGCGCGCAGGAAATTTCTCAAGATGCTTGGCGCCAGCCCCCTGATTGCCCGCTCGAGCCTGCTGGCTGGCAGCCTGACAGATCTTCTCCGTGCGGAGGCGCCCAAAAAAGAACATGTTTTGGGCTGGCTCGGGAATCTGCAGGAACAAAGCGACTCGGTCATTTCTTCCCCCGAGCAAGCCCTCGATGTGATGGATTTTGAGCCCGCGGCGCGAAACGCGATTCCCCCGGCGCACTGGGGTTATCTCTCGACCGGCGTGGACGACGACGCCACCGTGCGCGCAAACCGGGACGGCTATTCGCATATACAAATTCGTTCGCGGCGTCTCGTGGACGTGATGAAAATCGACATGTCGAGGACCATCTTTGGCGTGAAGTGGGACTCTCCGATCGTGCTCTCGCCCGTGAGCGCTCAGAAAGCGTTTCATCCCGATGGCGAGCTGGGGGTGGCTCGGGCGGCAAGAACCAAGGGCCACTTGATGATGCTTTCCACCGTTGCGACGGCCTCCATCGAAGACGCTATTGCCGCGCGTGGCGGGCCCGTGTGGCAGCAGCTTTATCCGACGAATGTTTGGGAAATCACACGCGCCATTGTCAAGCGCGCCGAAACCGCGGGATCGCCCGCGATTGTCCTGACCGTCGATCTGCAAGACGGCAGCAATCGCGAAACTCTTTTCCGCTCGCAGCGCGTGGACAAACGCCAATGCGCGATGTGCCATGCCGGGGGGTACTCGCCGTTCGCGCAGGGAAAGCCGGGCACCAGCGCGTCGAAAGGAGGCTTCGCCGGGTACGTGGCGCGGAAACCGATGTTCGACGGGCTGGACGTTTCGCAAGTGACGCAATTGTTTCCCTTGGCCGCGAACTGGGAGCTTGTGAAACGGCTGCGCGATACCGTAACCGTTAAATTCCTGATCAAAGGCATCGTCACGCGCGAAGATGCGCAACTTGCGGTGGAGCACGGCGTGGATGGTTTGATCGTTTCCAATCACGGCGGACGCGCGGAAGATACGTTGCGCTCGACGGTTGAGAGCCTTCCGGAGGTCGTCGAAGCCGTTGCGGGCAAAGTGCCGGTGATTGTCGACGGCGGTGTGCGCCGTGGCACAGATATTTTCAAAGCGCTGGCGCTCGGTGCGACGGCAGTCGGCTTTGGAAGGCCGCACTCGTGGGGACTCGGGGCTTTTGGCCAGGCCGGTGTTGAAGCGGTCCTGGAAATCTATCGACGCGAACTGCGCGCTATCATGCGCCAGGCGGGAGCGGCCTCGCTCGACAAAATTACGCGTGACAGCGTCATAGCGCGCCCCTCCTGACTGCGACGCTTCACGGGGCCCACAGGCGCAAGCCGATGAGATGCCACGCGGAAAAGAATAGCGTCACGATGCAGCACGCCATCGAGACGAGCAGGGAATGGATGCGCGCCCATTTGTGAATCTCCGCTTTGGGCACGCTGACCGCCAGCGCGAGGCTCGCGAGCGATAGCAGCAGGAACGCGATGGTTCCCACAAAAATCAAAAACGACCAAAGGCTGAATACGCCAATCTCGTTCGTGGCTTTGTTGAAGGCCACCACGATGACTGGCAAACTCAGCACGGCAAACAGCGGCACCGCTCGCACGCGCACGTGCTTCATTCGCTTTATCTTCCCTATGAATCTTGCGAGGAGCAGCCACGCTCCCCAGAACAGCGCATACGGGAGCGCGCTGGCCATCACCACCGCCGACGCTAGGAGCAGCAACAACCGCGTGAAAAACCAGATAGGGAAAACTCTTTCTCCGTACGGTTCGCCGTTCTCACCGGAGCGGACATAAATCATCCTTCCGTTGGCGTCAGGAAAGAAAACCGCGCTGGCCTCGGGCTCCTTTTCTCCGCGAAAGAGATTTTTGCCCACGGGCAATAGCGTTTCGTGGCCCTTTCCGAAAAGCGCTGAGCATTCCAGCTTGCCATCGGTCACGCGAGTCCATGTGCCTCCCATCAATTGCTCCATGAACGCGAACAACTGATCCCTCGGGGCGCGCGGCGCGTAATAACCGGAAAATGTCTTGAGCTCTTTCGCGGTAAGGGGAATCACCGGCTGCTGCAGCTTCGGGAAGTCCTTGGACAAAAAATCGATCGCCAGATCATTCAAATCTTCCAGAGCTTTTCCCGAGACGGTGCTGTTCAGCAGAACCACGTAACCCCAGTTCTGCTCCGGCATGTAGCGATAAGAGGAAATGAAGCCGTCGATTCCTCCATCATGTCCGTGGGTGATGACGCCGCCGTCGCTTTTCGTGTAGTTCGCCAGGCCGTAGCCGAGGCGAAGGCCGTGCTTTGCGGAAGAAACAGTTTCGGGGTATTCCATTCGCGCGATGCTGTCCGGCTTAACCAGTTGGACGTCTCCCGCTTTGCCGCGTCGCAGAAAGAATTCGACCAGCTTAGCCAATTCGCCTGGCGAAGCCTTCATATCGCCGGCAGGACGCAGGTAGATGTTCTTGTAAGCAACGGCGCGCGGGGGATTGCCTTCGTAGCCTTGCGCGAGCGCGGCGCGATTCGCGTCGGTGAGCCGGAAATCGCCGACGGTGATCCCAAGCGGCGCAAGCAGGTATTGTCGGATGTGCGCGTCGAAGGGCTGGCCGGTGACTTTCTCGATCACATAGCCCGCGATGCCGTAACCCGGATTTGCATAAGCAAATCGCGTGCCCGCAGGCCACCGCACGTTTTCTGGCTCCTGAAAGCGCTTGAAAACATCGAGCAACGGATAATCCGCGCGTTCATGGCGATTGTAAACTTCAGCGAACTCCATGTCGTCGAACCCGGCGCTGTGCTCGAGAAGATGCACAATGCGCACGGGAGCCGTATTTCCCCAGCGGTTTTTCATGGGGATTTCCGGGGCAACGTCTTGCAGCCGTGCGTAAAGGTTGATTCTTCCTTGTTCTTCCAACTTAAGCAGTGCCAGGGCCACAAACGTTTTGCTGATGGAGCCGACGCGAAATTCGGTGTCGCAGGCAATATCCCTGTTTGCGGCCAGGTCCGCCTTGCCGATACCGCCGCACCATAGCAGTTGCCCATTCGAAACCAGCGCCACACCCGCTCCGGTTACGTGGTTCTTCTCCACCACGTCTTTCATGGCTTTTTGCAATTCTTCGAGCGTTCTGGGATGCGACAACTCTTCTTTTTTCTGGTCCGCTTGCGGAGAGGCAGAAACGAAAGGTCGGGAAGCAAAAAAGCAGAAAACCATCGCTGGCAACAAAACACGCCGCATGAAGTTCTCCTTGGCAACGTTTTTTGGTGCGCAGCATTTTATCTGCGAATTCGTATAGCTCCAAAGGATTTGCGCGGCAGCATCCTTTCGGCAATTGACGCTGCTCGAAGTCTCGCATACGATGCCGCACGTCGCCTTTTTCCCTCTACTCGGGCGACACGGGGGAGCTTGCGCCACCATGAAGCGGGTCCTCGCCATTCTGGTTTGGCTGGTCGTCGCAGTGCTGGGGGCTGGGGCTCTCGGAGCCATTGCCATCCATCGCGGCGAACCGCTCAACGCGATGTGGTTTGTTATCGCTGCGCTCTGTTGTTATCTCGTGGCCTTCCGCCTGTATTCCGCTTTTGTGGCTGCGAAAGTTTTGGCGCTCGATGACACGCGTGCCACGCCCGCGGAACGTCGCGACGACGGCCGCGACTTCGTTCCCACCAACAAGTGGGTTTTGTTTGGCCACCATTTCGCCGCCATCGCCGGCCCCGGGCCCCTGGTCGGTCCGACGCTGGCCGCGCAATTCGGTTATCTCCCCGGCACGCTCTGGCTGATTGCCGGTGCGGCGTTTGGCGGCTGTGTCCAGGATTTTGTGATTCTTTTCTGTTCCATCCGCCGCGACGGGAAATCGCTCGGGCAGATGGCCCGCGAAGAGGTGAGCGAGCGGGGAGGCATCATCGCACAACTCGCCGTGCTCGCCATCGTCATCATTCTTCTTGGCGTCATCGCCCTGGTCGTAGTAAACGCGCTAAAAGCTTCGCCCTGGGCCACCTTTACGATCTCCATGACCCTTCCGATTGCGCTGCTGCTCGGGGTGTACCTGCGATTTCTGCGGCCGGGCAGGGTGGTGGAGGCCTCGGTGATTGGCTTCGCCCTGGTGCTGTTTGCCGTCGTTGCCGGGCGATGGGTGGCGGATGCTCCGTCGTGGTCGCACGTGTTTACGCTCGGCGGCGTACCGCTCGCGCTCGGGCTGATTGCATACGGATATATCGCCTCGGTGCTGCCTGTCTGGCTGTTACTGGCGCCTCGCGATTACTTGATCTCGTTCATCAAGGCGGGCGCCATTTTCTCGCTTGCCGCGGGCATCTTGTTGGTGCGCCCGCAAGTATTGATGCCGCCCCTCACTCGCTTCATCGATGGGACCGGGCCTGTGTTTGCCGGGAAAATATTCCCATTCTGCTTCATCACTATTGCGTGCGGCGCCATCAGCGGATTTCACTCGCTGATCTCCTCGGGCACCACGCCGAAAATGATTCTTCGGGAGGGGCAGGCGCGCTTTATCGGCTATGGTGCCATGATGCTGGAATCGTTCGTCGGTATCATGGCCATGGTCGCGGCTTGCGCCATGACCCCAGGGGTCTATTTCGCGATCAACAGCCCCGCGGGAATCGTCGGCCATACGGCGGAAGCGGCCGCGGCCACCATCAGCGGCTGGGGCTACCACCTCGATGCACAAACGATGACCCAGCTGGCACGCGATGTCGGCGAACAAACTCTGCTGAATCGCACGGGCGGGGCGCCGTCGCTGGCAGTAGGCATGGCGCAGATCTTCTCAAGCACCATTGGCGGCGGCCGGCTGCTCGGCATCTGGTATCACTTTGCCATCATGTTTGAAGCGCTTTTCGTGCTCACGGTGCTGGATGCGGGCACGCGCGTCGGGCGCTTCATGATTCATGAATTGGGCGGGCGCATCTGGAAACCGCTCGCGCGCACCGGCTGGCTGCCCGCAGTGCTGCTCTCTAGCGCCGTCATTGTGGGAGCCTGGGGCTATTTTCTCTATCAAGGAGTGATTGATCCTTTGGGGGGAATCAATTCTCTGTGGCCCCTTTTCGGCATTTCCAATCAGTTGCTTGCCGCCGTGGCGCTTGTGGTAGCCACCACGATTCTGATGAAGATGGGGCGCTTGCGGTGGATTTGGGTGACCATGATTCCGATGGCGGGTCTGATCATCATCACCATGACCGCCAGCTATCAAAAGATCTTCAGCCCGAACCCGCGCATCGGATTTCTCTCCGGTGCCAACGAGCTGGCGGCGCAGATTGCCAGCGGGACCGTGGCAGCGGCAAGAGTGGCGGAGACCCATCGGCTGATGTTCAATTTGCGCCTCGATGCCGCCGTCACGTCCGTTCTGGCTCTGATGATTTTGCTTCTCATCATCGAAGCGGTGGTGCAGTGGTACGGAATTCTCAGCCGCCGCGAAGCGGTACTGCACGAGTCCCCCTACGTCCGAACGCGCTGGGCGAAGGATTTCTCCGGCGCCGGTCGCGACTTGGTGGTCGGCGACGCTGTGGGAGACGATTGATGCGCAAAGCTGCAAAACGCACGAAACGTTTCCTTCGCCGTTTCTGGCGCGGCTTGCGCGAATGGTGCGGAGACGCGGCTTACGAGCGCTACTTGCGGTCGCCGGGTGCTCGTTGTGGAACTTGCCGCACGCTGAGCGAGGCAGAGTTTTACGTCGAGGAGCTCAATCGCCGCTATTCTCGCCCCAACCGCTGCTGCTAAGATTCTCCGCCTTCACTTCGCAGGCTACGGAAGGTCGGCTTAGATTTCTTCTTCGTCGTCCCCGTGACGTTTCAGGACCGTTATTTTGTGCGCGATTCGAATGCTGTTGTTGCGGATTCCTGAGAGGATGGCTCTCCGCGTTTCCTCGGGCAGCACTTCCGGGGCAAATACTCCGGAAAGCTCGCGCGGAAAGAATTTGATGAACAGCGCCGCCATGTGCGCCGTGGCGTATGCTACGGGTGTTGTGAATCGTCCTTGCTGACGAATCTGATAAAGCGTCGGAAACGCGCAATCGCTGCGCACCATCAAATATTCGTCCGCAGTTTTGCCGTGATTCGCTCCCTTGACCAACACCGCTGCCGCGAATCGCGCGTTCTGCAGGATCCCCTGCCGAATCAGCTTGGCGATTCTTTTGGGGGAGAAAGTCTGGGGAAAGCGGTGCCGTGCCATTCCCCTGGATTTCGATAATTTTCCCTGCTTGTGCCAGCGGCGCAGCCGGTCAATTTCATTCCCGCCGATTTTCACATCCAAATCGCGCAGAGGAATAGAGTATGGCAAGGTGGCCACTTCATCTTGCGCCGCCAAGACTACGCGGACCGTGCCAATGGGCTCGGGAAACCGGAATTTCTCAACCTCCGAAAACCGCTTGCCCAAGTGAAATTTCCCCCCGCGGTATATGCGCGGGTGCGAGACGGCTTCGTCGAACGACACTTCCGGCGACCACTGCGAGATGGGATCTTCGCTCTCGCTGCTTTCGTACAGGCGGATATGCACGGAGTGCACTTCATCCAGCATGGCGGCAGCGCGCTTTACGAGCAAGTTCGTCAATCCCGGTGCCACTCCCGCATTGATTAAAGCCACGCGCTTCTTCTCCTCAAACCTCTTGGCGTAGCGGAACTGCTCGGCTTTGAAGGGATTCTTCGTCAAATGAGAACTGAGGTCCATGTAGTGGGACCGCAGCCGGAGGGCCGCCCGCAGGACGATTTCATTGAAGACCGAGGCGGAGGCGTTGACGATGAGCTGGCAGGGCTTCGCCGCTTTCACGATGCCCCGCAGGTTTCGCGCATTCACCTCCGTGACCGGGATCGTGCTTCGTCTGCCTAGGAAGCGCCGCGCCCGTTCCGGATCACGATCCCCACACCAGACCGTATGTCCTTGGCGCTCGAGTAATTGGGCGAGAAGCGAGCCGGTCGCCCCGGCCCCTAAGACGAAGATCCGCATGGCGTGGGCAAAACTCTACCACAATCAACATTCCTCTTAGCCCGCGCTCCCGCGGGATGGACGGGATGCGACGGGATACAACTTGGATTGCACCTTCCGGGGAACAGGCGTACACTCTGTCTGTAACTCCGACCCCTGCAGCCTAACAGGAGAAACAACCTACGGTGGCAGGGGCGACGTCCCGCGCAGCTGGTGGGGACTCAGGGTTCGGGCGGAAACGCCCGCGCCTCCCGCGATTGGAAAGGAGCGCTTTCGCCGGAAAAGTGGTGATTTCCGGCCTGTTCCCCGATTCCGATCTGCGAATCGGGGTTTTTCTTTTGGCACGTTGAGCATGACTCTCCACGACAGTTTTGGGCGGCAGATCACCGACCTGCGCATTTCCGTCACCGATCGTTGCAACTTTCGCTGCGTCTACTGCCGCTCGGCCGACCCGGAAAACTATCGCGACCACGAGGAAATTCTTTCCTGGCCCGAGCTTGACCGGCTTGCCAAGATCTTCCTAGGCCTGGGCATTCGCAAGATTCGCGTCACCGGTGGCGAACCGCTCGTTCGCGATGGCGTGGAGGACTATATCTCCCGGCTCCATGTCCTCGGCTTTCCCGATCTCTCCATGACCACCAATGGCCACCTCCTTGCCGAGCGGTGTGACCGCCTCCTCGCGGCAGGTTTGCGCCGCATCAACATCAGCCTTGACTCGCTTGAACCCGCCAAATTCGAGCGCATCACTCGCACCAAATCGTTTTCCAAAGTGATGCACGGCATCGACACTGCGCAAAACTCGCGGCTCGCCCCCGCCAAAGTAAACGCGGTTCTTGTTCGCGGGCTGAACGACGACGAAATCGAGGCGTTCGGCCAATTCTCCCGCGACCGCGGGGTCATCATGCGCTTCATCGAATTCATGCCCCTTGATGCCGATCGCCACTGGTCGCGCGAACTCGTCGTTCCTGCCGCAGAGGTCTACAACCGCATTCACGAGCGCTGGCCCCTGGTTCAGATTCCCCACGAGGCGAGCGAAACCGCCCGCAAGTACCGCTTTGCCGATGGTGCGCCCGGCGAAATCGGCCTCATCGCCTCGGTCACGCAGCCCTTCTGCGGCTTTTGTTCGCGAATCCGGGTGACGGCCGACGGCAAGCTCCGCACCTGCCTGTTTAGCAAGGAAGATCACGACCTCCGCTTGCTCCTTCGCGAAGGGGCCTCAGGCGACGATCTGGTGGCCTACATCCGCTCCGTCGTCAACGAAAAAGAGGAAGGCCACCGCATTAACGAGCCCGGCTTTGTGCCTCCCTCGCGTACGATGGTCTTTATCGGGGGCTAGTTGGACAATCACCCGTGGTATGAGAAAATGGGGTTTCGAGAGACTCAGGGACCGCAAGAAGCCACCAGTAAGTAAAAATTACACCAGCCATGGGTGACCTCATTTCCATCTCGGGATCTAGCACCATTCTTCCCAGCGAACCCCCGGCCACGGTGCACGCGCCGGAAATCGAGCCAGGAGTAGGGTGCGATTTCGATTCCTACCTGCTTGTTCCGGATAACACACTGGACGACCGAATTACCGCCGCCAAGGCCCGCCTCGGCGAGGACGTGGTCATTCTCGGCCACCATTACCAGCGTGACGAGGTCATCCAATTCGCCGATTTTCGCGGCGATTCCCTGAAGCTCTCGTTTCAGGCCTCGGAAACCTACTCCCGCTATATCGTTTTCTGCGGCGTGCACTTCATGGCCGAAAGCGCAGACATCCTAAGGCGGGAACATCAGATCGTGGTGCTGCCCGACCGCAACGCCGGCTGTTCCATGGCGGACATGGCGGACATCGGACAAGTAGAAGCTTGCTGGAGTGAACTTTCTTCCGTTGTGAACTCAAGGGAGGTCGTTCCTGTCAGCTACATGAACTCCACGGCGGCAATTAAGGCATTCACGGGCGAGCACCGCGGCTCGATTTGCACCAGTTCCAATGCAGCGGAGGTTCTAGAGTGGGCTTTCGAGACAGGCGAAAAGGCTCTTTTCCTCCCCGACGAGCATCTCGGGCGCAATACCGGGTACCGGCTGGGCATTCCCCTCGATGAGATGATCGTGTGGGATCCGCACGAGGAACTTGGAGGAAACAGACCGGAAGCGGTTCGCAAGGCCCGCATCATTCTTTGGAAGGGCTATTGCTCTGTGCATCAGCGTTTTACGCCGGAGCAAGTTGCTCGCGTTCGTCGCGAGCATCCCGGCATGCGGGTTATCGCTCACCCCGAATGCCGTTTTGAGGTCGCCCAAGCAGCCGATCAGATCGGCTCGACCGAGGGCATCATTAAAGCGATCGAGTCGGCTCCCGCTGGTTCGGAATGGGCCGTGGGCACGGAAATCCACCTGGTCAACCGTCTGCGGAAGGCGTTCCAAGACCGGAGGGTCATTTCGCTTGACCCCAGCATGTGCGTGTGCACTACCATGTTCCGCATCACCCCCCAGCATCTCCTCTGGGCCCTTGAAAACCTTGGATCCGGTAATGTGGTCAACCGCATTTCGGTTGACGAGCGCACGCGCCACTATGCCAGGCTGGCATTGGACCGGATGCTGGCATTGCGGTAGGGCACAGCAGCGGAAATTACGGTCTGTTTCTGCTTGCAAACGGCGTGACACTAGAAGAGACTTTGCTTGGATTGCTTTAGGTCGCAAGAACCGGTTGAAACCAACCCATGGCCGACGAAGATCCTGAACAGGACGAGACTCCCGAGCCTCGGCAGCGCCTTTTCACGCTGATCGAAGCCGAACGTGTGCGCAAAGACCTCGAACCGTTTCTCGTCGAAGCCATCGACTGCCGCAAGAAGCTCTCCAGCCTGGAAAATGATCTTGCAGCGATTTCCGCCCGCATCATGATGATGGGCGGCGTGATTGTTCCTTACGAAAAACTGTCCAAGCTGCGCGCCGAGCACACGCATTTGGCCGAAACGCTGAGGTCCACGCTCCGGCGCATCCTCGAAACCGGCTGTATCGTCAAGGATCTCGACGTGGGACTCCTCGACTTTCCCGCGATCATCGACAATCAGGATGTGTATCTCTGCTGGAAGCTCGGTGAGGACCGCATCCGTTTCTACCATCGCCCGGACGAAGGCTTTGCTGGCCGCAAGCCTCTCGATCCGCGCGACCTTGGCCCGGGCGACAAAGTCCAGTAGTGGCCAATTGCCCGCAGACGTACACCGTGAACCATCTTGACTGACCATTCTACGAACCGCCTGAAAGATTCCGCCAGTCCCTACTTGCGTTCTGCTTCTCATCAGCCCATTGACTGGCACGAGTGGGGCGAGGCCGCGTTCGAACGCGCGAAATCGGAGGACAAGCCCATCCTCCTCGACATCGGCGCGGTGTGGTGCCACTGGTGTCACGTCATCGACCGCGAGAGCTACGAAAACGTCGAAATTGCCAAAATCGTCAACGAACACTTTGTGCCCGTCAAAGTCGACCGCGATGAACGCCCCGACGTGGACTCGCGCTATCAATCCGCCATCGGCGCCATTTCCGGCCAAGGCGGTTGGCCTCTCACCGGTTTTCTGCTTCCCGACGGCAAGCCTTTTTTCGGGGGGACCTATTTTCCGCCCGAAGACCAGATGGGCCGCCCCGGCCTTCGCCGCGTGCTCCTCGCTGTCGCGGACTCTTATCGCAACCGCCGAGCCGAGCTTGAACGCGCTGCGAATTCGCTTTCCGAAGCCGTGGCGGAGGCCGAGGCCTTAACCGGTGCTCGCGCCGAATTTGACCGCGGTGTGGTCGACGCGCAAATCCAATCCATCACACAGCTTTTCGACAGTGACCATGGCGGCTTCGGCCGAGCGCCCAAGTTCCCCCACGCTTCGGCCATCGATCTTCTCCTCGAACGCTACCAGCAAACCAAAGAAAAGCGTCTCCTCGCCATGGTCGAAGCGACCTTAAAGAAAATGGCTCAAGGCGGCGTCTGCGACCAACTTGCAGGCGGCTTCCACCGCTACTCGGTTGACGAGCGCTGGCTCGTCCCCCACTTCGAGAAAATGTCGTACGACAACTCCGAGCTGCTCCGGAACTACCTTCATGCCTGGCAGGTCACGCAGAATTCATTTCTTCGCGAGAAAGCAGAGAGCATCATTGGCTGGGTCAACGAAGTTCTTTCCGATCAGGAAAACGGCGGCTTTTATGCCAGCCAGGATGCCGATTATTCACTCGACGATGACGGGGACTATTTCACCTGGACACTGGATGAGGTCCGCGCGGTTTTGACGCCTGAAGAGTCACGCGTCATCGAACTCTATTACGATGTCGAGCCGCACGGCGAGATGCATCACAATCCTGCCAAGAATGTCCTATGGGTCGCACGCGGCCTCAACGAAATAGGGCAAATCCTCGAGCGCGATCCGGAAGCTATTCGAACGATCGTGCGGCAAGCGGAAAAGAAGATGCTGGAGGCCCGCCTGAAGCGGCCTACGCCCTTCGTCGATAAGACACGGTACGTGGCTTGGAACGCAATGTTTGTTTCTGCGTTTCTGGAAGCGTCCCATTCTCGGATTACCCCGCGGATTGCGGAGCAATGCCGCGCGTTTGCGTTGAAGACGATGGATCGCATGCTCGGTGAAGCTTGGACTGAGGAGCGAGGTTTTGCTCATCGCATCGGCGGGCCTGCGCTCGAAGGCTCCCTCGACGATCAGGTTTTCAGCGTTCTCGCCTTGCTCGACGCCTACTTAGCAAGGCTCGATTCGCGCTACTTCACCGCGGCGCAGAAAACCATGGAGCTCACGATTGCTCGCTACGGCGATGCCGAGAATGGCGGCTTTTTCGATCGCCCGAACGACGCCGCTCCGATGGGCGGGCTCGAAGTCCGTCGCAAGCCCTTTCAGGATTCGCCCACACCGGCGGGGAATTCCGTTGCCGCCATTGCGCTCGTTCGACTGCATGCTTTCACCGGCGAACGGCGTTACCGCGATTTCGCACAAAAAACGCTCGAAGCCTTCGCCGGAGTCGCTCGGCAGTATGGCCTGTTTGCCGCCACGTACGGTCTTGCGGCCACGCTCTTTATGCGTCATCCCATTCAGGTCGTTATCACTGGCAATTCGCATGACCCGGTGGCTCAGGCCCTCGAAGCCGCCGCTCATCGCGTCTACCGTGTTGGCAAATCCGTTCTGCGCTTTCGGCCCGGCACGGAGCTCACCGCTCTTGCCGGGGCCCTCAAAGAAACGCTTCCTCATCTTCCCGCCGATCAGCCCATCGCCGTCGTCTGCTCCGGCCAAACGTGTCTCCCGCCCACCAGCGATCCTGCCCGGCTCACCGCCATTCTCGAAGAGAGCGCCGTGGGCGTTGCGGCATTATAGGTTCGCCGAAGAAGAAGAGGGCGATACCGGAGCGCCTCAATTTGACGGTTCTAAACGGCAATCACGAACACGCGACGGGATGGCTTCTCAGTCGCTCTTACTTCTTCGGCCGGGACTCCGGCGGTACCAAGCCGTTTACCCGGTAATACACTACCAGCTGCCCGTAGTGCTCGCCGGAATGCTCGATGAGTTCGTAGGCCAAATCCCCCAGCCGCACCTGCCGGTTCCCATACGGGTCGACGATGGTTTCCGACATCCCGGAATCCCCCTTCGCTTTGATCGCGGCAGCACCGTCGGCGAACGATTTCTTCACAAACGCCACGACCTCCGCTTTGCTTTTGAGCTTGTTCTTCGAAGGATCCTCTTCGGTAGGCATCTTCTGGCCCGTCGCGGGATTGGTGAAGAAATAGTTTGCGTCGGAGGCGTGCAGCAATTGTTCCCGGAAGCTGCGCTGCTCCGGCTTCGGTTTGTACTCGTATTTATCCTCGGGGAAATCCTCGGCCATCGCGATTAATTTCCGTCCAATATCGTTCCACTGATCGAGAACTGCCTGTGACGGGCTGGCCGCCGGTTTGGGCGCCTCCTTCTTCGCCGCCTCCTGCGCGACTGCCGGCAACACTGCCATTCCCACCGCCAATACCACTCCGCATAACATCATCCGCTTTGTCATGGCTTCGCTTCCTCCGTTTCGTCCCCCCTGGGACAGGGCACTCCCTTTCAGACGCACGGCCCTGCCAAGAGTTTCCCCTTCGGCCAGGCAAGGCACCCTGTCCTTTGGCGGGGTTTAATCTTACGCAGTAGTCTCCACCGGGTCATTCGAATTCCTCTGAACCCACATGGTAAAATTGTGTCTGGCAGTCTGGGGGGGCTTCATCACTGTGGATTGGCACTACTTATTTTTGCGCGCCGGGATCGGCCTGAGCCTGTGCGTGCTCCTGTACCTGTCGCAGCGCTTCTGGTACCGCTCCCTCTGGCGGGTCACCGAGCACTGGGGCCGTATATGGCTGCGTCGCGGCCCGCGGATGGCCTATGTTCTTCTGCTGGTTCTCATGGTTTTCACGCTGGTTCGCGTGGTGATTATGGGTCATTCGAGCCTTACTCGCCGCACCTCCTGGATCTCCGTGCTCACCGGCCTTTGGTTCTTCAGCGCTCTGTTTGCCTATCTGTCCGTGAAGACGGTGCACGGATTGGAGCGCATTTGGCGCTGGTCTCATGCAGCCACCCTCAACCAGATGCCGTCTTCATCCGACACCGCGCGACACGGGACCTCTTCGGAATCGTCGGAAACGGTTCCCGACCCTGGCCGTAGGTACTTTTTCCGGGCCGCTACTGCGGCCGCGGGGGCGGCTCCCTTCCTCACGGCAATGTACGGTTTTGCCGCCGAGCGCCTGAAATATCAGGTGCGCCGCGTCGAGATCCCCATACCGAATCTGCCGCCGGCCCTCGACGGCATGAAGATTGCCCAATTGAGCGACATTCACCTGAGCAGTTATATGTCCCGCGCCCAGGTCCGCCGCGCCGTGGACATGGCCAATGATCTCGGAGCGGATCTTGGCGTGGTTACTGGCGATCTGATTACTGGCGCGGGCGATTCGATTGCCGATTGCATTGATGAAATTCGCCATCTGTACGCGCCGCTGGGCATTTGGGGCTGCAACGGAAATCATGAGATCTACGCCCGTGCGGAAGATCAGGCTTACTACCTCTATGCGCAAGCGGGGATGAAGCTGCTCCGCTATTCGAACGCGCAAATTGCGTTTAAGGGCGAGCAGCTCAATCTGATTGGCGTGGATTACCAGCGCGAATACAACGGGCGCGGGCAAAAGCAGCGCATGCTCGCCGATGTCGAGCCGTTGGTGCGCCGTGACATGCCGAATATTCTCCTCTCGCACAACCCAAATTCGTTCAATCGCGCCGCAGAACTGGGCATCGAGCTCTCTCTTGCCGGTCATACGCACGGCGGCCAGATTCAGGTGGAAATCCTGGATCACCGCCTGAGCCCCGCGCGCTTTATCAGCGACTACATTGCCGGCCTCTATCAGCGCCCGATGTTCGCGCCGGCGCCACATGAACGTGCGGGCTCGGTCGTTTCCACACCGCGAAGATTTACGCCACAACCCGGGGCGATGGCGAGTATCTACGTAAATCGCGGCTTGGGTACGGTCGGCGCTCCCGTGCGGCTGGGAGTTCCGCCCGAGATCAGCTTGCTCGTACTTCGCCGCGTCGTCTGACCGCTTTGGCTCCCACTCGGGCCCCATAAGGCTCCAGAGGTTCGTGCCGTTTTGTTTCAACCCGCAGAAGCATCCATTCTTTCGTAGTGAGATACACGAAGAATCCCATTTTCGGAAGCCTGGTGGGGGTCTTATGAGAAGGCTTTTTGGTAAGTCTCTTCTTCTCATTTCACAAAAAGTTTATCTCGCAAACCCCTTGCCTGGAATCAAGGTTGCTCAAGATCGGCTGAGTCCAGCCAGGCGGAGTTTCGCTTGTGACAGATGCGGGCGTGTTTTGCAGCAAGACCTCGCTCTGGAGTCCATCATGCGGTTCAGCAAGTCCTGGAAGTCTCTCGCACCTCCTGTTCTTTTGCTGTTTGGCGGCATCACTCCCGTCGATGGCCTTGAGGGTGACGAAGAATAGACTCCGCGCATTTCGGCGAGGAGGTTCAAACAAAGAAGCAGCAAACTGCAAGGTGGGGTTGCCCCCGAGACGGCAGATGCCAGGACGCTCTGCCGTCTCATTCTTTTTGCGTGCGTGAGTCCCGCTTCCGTTTCTATCTTTGCCGGATGCAAATGCTACAATCCTTCACGTTTGAGCGCAGCCATGCCGGTTCAGGCAAAAAATTATTGGCTCGAAACGGTAAACCCACCGCCGGTGCGCGTGGCGCGGGAACTGCCTGAGAATGCCGACGTCGCGATTGTGGGCGGCGGTTTCTGCGGGCTTTCCGCGGCGCGCGCGCTGGCCAAGCGTGGTGTGCGCGCTGCCGTACTCGAGGCGGAAACCTTTGGTTGGGGCGCGAGCTGCCGTAACGGAGGTATGGTCCTGACCGGAATGAAATTGCCAGTGCCCAAGCTCATCAAGCGCTACGGTCGTCCTATCGTGCGCAAGATGTATGCCGCGTCGATCGAGGCCATTGACCTTGTGGAACAAATCGTTCACGAGGAGAAGATCGAGTGCGATTTCTCGCGCTGCGGTCACCTGGAAGTTGCCTGCAAGCCATCGCACTTCAACGGCTTCGAGGAATCCGCCGCGCTCATCGAGCGCGAATTCCATCACCCATTACGCATCGTTCCCCAAGGCGACCTCGACAGCGAAATCGGCTCGCCCATTTATTTCGGCGGCATGGTGGACGAAACCAGCGCGGGGATAAATCCCGCGCGCTACGTCGCCGGGCTGGCGCATGCCGCCGAGCGTGCCGGAGCCTGCCTCGACGATCACACGCGCGTAGAAAAAATCACGGCCGAATCCCAGAAAGGCGCGCGCAAATTCCGCGTGCGGACTTCCCGAGGCAGCCTCACCGCGCGGGAAGTGATTCTCGCCAGCGGCGCCTACACGACGGAGGCCACTCCCGCGCTTCGGGGAAAAATCATTCCCATCGGTTCGTACATCATTGCCACGGAGGTATTGCCTCGAGATTTGGCGCACAAACTCAGCCCGCGCAACCGCATGATCTACGACTCCAAACATTTTCTCTATTACTACCGGCTGACCCCGGACAATCGCCTGCTGTTCGGCGGGCGGGCGGCGTTTTTTCCTGCAACCGAAAGCACAGTACGGCAGAGCGCAGACATACTTCGCCGCGGCATGATCACCGTGTATCCCCAACTGCGCCATACAAAAGTCGAATATGTGTGGGGCGGTACGCTGGACTTCACCGTCGATGTCATTCCCCATGCCGGAAAAATGGACGAAATGTATTTCGCGGCGGGATTTGCCGGCCACGGCGTCGCCGCCGCGACTTGGTTCGGTACGCAGCTCGCCGGAATGATCACCGGGAATATCAACAGCATCCCGTTTGCCGAGATTTCGTTTCCCGCCGCACCCATTGGGCTGCGAAGCGGCCGGACTTGGGCGCTGCCGCTTGCTGGGCTGTGGTACCGGATTCTGGATTTCTTCACTTAGGGCGGGTTCAGAGCATTCCTTGCGGGTTGCAACTTGCGAATCACGAAATACATCGGAAGCGCGAGCAGCACCGGCAGTGGTCCCCACTTGCGCGCAAAAGGATCGCTGCCGACCAAAGCAACGACGCTCATCGCCAGCGGAGCACCTACCACGTAGAAGAGTCCGGCGCGGCTCCACGGAATGCGAAACGGCCGAGGCATATCGGGCTTCGTTTTGCGCAAACGCCAGGCCGAGAGCACCGTCAGAATCGTCACCCCGATGCGCAGCCAGACGTACACCGTGAGAAGTTGCACCATCGTTTTCTGCGCAAGCACGGCGTAGACAATCGAGGAGGCGATAATCGCGACCCACGGCGTGCCGTAACGTTCGTGCCGCGCCGAGAACACCGTGGGAAGGTAGCCATCCTCCGCCATGGTCGAGGGCATGCGCGTACTCGTCAGCACCGTGGCGTTCAACAAAGAAACGTTGCCGATCATTGCCGCGATCGTGATGGGAATGGCCAGCCCGGGGCCGCCGATGAGTTGGGCGGCGCTTGAGAAATAGCCCGTATGCCATCTCTGCCAATCCCCGAGGGCGGCAAGCGAAAAAAGCGTCGGAAGAAAGTACGTGGCAATGGAAAGCGGCACAACGATCGCCAGTGCCCGCGGATACGTCTTCTGGGGCTGTTCCACCTCTTCAGCAACGCTTGAAAGTTGCTCGTACCCGGAGTACAACCACAAGCCAAGAGCCAGTCCCGCGCCAAAAACTTGAAATTTCGGCGCATGCGGAGGGACCAGTGGTGAAAACGGGTTGTAGCGCCACTCGAGCGCAGCGACGACGCACAGCGCACCCACGACCACCAGTACAAAAACTTCTAGCACCGTCGCCACCGCACCCACCATGTGGATACCGCGCACATTCACGTAGCCAATGAGCGCAATTAACGCAGCCGCGATCGCGTAATGCGTCCCGTTCCCCACCGGAGCGAAATAAACGGAGAGGTAACCCGAAACGTAGTCCGCAAAAAGCACCGCGTACGCCGCGGCCAGCAAGAACGATGCGCTCCAGTTCCACCAGCCGGCAAGGAATCCCCAAAAGTCGCCGAATCCGGCGCGCACCCAGCGGTAGAAGCCACCTTCCACGGGAATCGCGGTAGTCAACTCGGCCGCCACCAGCGACACCGGGATGCACCAGAACAGCGGAATGAATAGGTGGTAGAGCAGCGTCAGTCCCGGGCCGCTGGTGGTCACCATGTCTTCGAGGCCGAACGGGCCGCCGGTCGCATACGCGTACATCACGAAGACAAAAGGCAGGAAGCTGGCTCTGTGCAAAGCCGGCCAGGCGCCGCATGGCCCCCGGGAACCCGCGGAGACAGACCCGCGATTTTGGTTCGACGAGCTGGAAATGTTGGCTGCCCCGCTTTCTCGAGGAAGTTTACAGGCTCGGGGGGTTAGTTCACAGGGCAAAGACGCATCGCATCGATGGCGCAGCCAATGCCGTTTATCTGCCGGGGGATTCGCCCAGTTCCGCGGGGGCGGTGTTCGAGTAGGGTTGCGGCGTGGCTCTGTCTACGCGGAGGTTGCTTTTGATCCGGTTTCGGTTGTCGTGAACCTCAGTAGCCAACGCCATTTCCTCGAAATCAGCGGGAGGAATACAGGCGAACGCAGGGGGTCTCTCTTTCCATCGGGGTCCATTTCACCTTGCAATAGCGTGTTCGCCTGCTCAGCGAGCCAATCTATGCCACGGGCGCTCGGCTTCCAGATGAGGGGTTTGCGTAGGAGCCGC